>Ga0209415_10008346_pt1 | contig 17978 bp, 11 predicted proteins | sample PeaSoiSIISIP2007_FD_187696 | JGI IMG/M metagenome (GOLD analysis project Ga0209415, IMG submission 187696) | Peat soil microbial communities from Weissenstadt, Germany - SII-SIP-2007 (SPAdes) (version 2) | ecosystem: Environmental > Terrestrial > Soil > Wetlands > Peat | place: Germany... | reverse complement strand
CCCATCATACCCACCCGCCACGCCCCGTCAAATCCTCAGAGCCTGTCCGAACAACCCGCTCAAAAGAAAACTTCGTCGTAACCTTTGTCGTCAACTTTGTCGAATTGGCTGTTTGTCGACAAAGGCTGGCGACAAAGGGTGGCGACAAAGATATGGGACCTCATGGCGAGACGGCTCGCGAGTCACTCAAACACCTCCAGCTCGCGTATGGCATGGCCCCATTGGGTCCCGCGTTTGGTGCAGGAGATGCGCACGTGCCGCGCTTCCGCCGACGGAAACCGGATGTCACTCACGCCGCCCTTGCCGTTGGCCTCCATGGACACGTCAGTCCAGTTCTGCCCGTCGCGAGACACTTGCACCGCAAACTCCTTCGAGTAGGCCCTTTCCCAAGTGATGCGAACATGGCTGATTTTGCGCATCTCCCCCAGGTCCACCGCGAGCCAGGCGGGGTCCGCAAAGGTCGAGGACCAGTAGGTCCCCGGGTCGCCGTCAACGGCGTTGGCCGGCAGATATTCCTTCGCCTGGCTCGAAGAGGCCGTCGCCAATTTCTGATACGCCAGCCCTAAGGCGCTGCGGTCGATGACTTCCAACTCGCGCGCGCTCCGCGCCGTCTGCCCATCCGCGCCGCGCAACTCGGCCTCGAGCGTGTATTGGCCCAGTGGCCCGGGCCACGCAAGCTGGAAGTCCAACGTCCTCTGACCGTAGGGCTCGAGGCTCGCCTCACGCTTGAGTTCGGCCACCGGGGCCTCCGCTCCGGCCTGGCGCAAACGAAGCGTGACGGCGCCGCTCCAGGGCTGCTCGAGGTCGTTGATCAGCATGACTGGAACCCGTGAGTCCGTGCGCTGAAGATTCTTGTCCTTCCAATACTCCACGCTTAGCCCCACCGGCGCGAAGGCCTCGCGCGCGTAACGGTAAAACTCCGGCTCCCATTGGAGCTTCTCGACGCCGCCCGGTTTCCAGTGGTCGCACGTTTGCCCGTCCGGACGCGAGTAACCGAGCGTGGTGAAGTGCATCACGGCGGCGGCCTTGCGATGGACCCGCCAGAACTCCGTGTCCGCCGCCAGCCACGCAGCCTGCATGTGAAACCGTTGCTCCGCGGTGGCTTGCTCGCCCAAAACCGCCCGGTACATCTCGCGCGTCAGGGTGGTCGGCGTGCCGTCACGGTTCACCCAGTGCCAGCCGTACTCGTTGATGATGACCGCGTGTTTGCCGTCGTTGTGAATCTGGTTCCCCTGCGGAACGGGATCGGCGGAAGCCAGGTCTCGCAGCCGGAAGTTCGCGTTGAAGTGATAGGGGTGAGACTCGAAAACGTCGCCCGGGTCCATCGGCTCCGTGTAGCTGTTGTCCCAGGGACGATGCGAAAGGTCCAGGTCTCTCACCTTCCGGATGGCCGGGCCGGTTTCGGAACTCGCAGTTTCGTTGCTCGCATCCCACACCGCCACGCACGGATGATTCCACCGCTCCCGCATCCACTCGGCGTACTCCCGAGCCAGTTCCTCGCTTTTCAGCTCCTTCGGCCAGGTGCTCCACCCTGAGCCCCCGTGCCAAAGCGGAAACTCGTCCTGGATCAGTATCCCCACCTCATCCGCGATGTCGTACCAGGCCTCGGGTGGAAACCCGATGCAATAGCGCAAACAGTTCCAGCGCATCTCCTTGACGCGCTGGTGCAACAGCAAGACCCAGTCCTTGCGCCACGGAAGGTCTTTGCTCTCCGCGTCCTCGAAGAACCGGTAGAGCGTGAAGTTGCTCCCGCGCATGAAATACGGCTTGCCGTTGAGCATCGCCCGCCCCGTCCCAGGGTCGAACCTGAACTCCCGCATCCCGAATCGGGTCTGAACTCGGTCCGTCCCGCTGTCGGCCTCGAGGGTGTAGAGAAACGGATCTTCCGGCGACCACAGATGGCACCCGGCTATCGGGATGCGCACCTCCACCGTCCGCTCCGCGCCTTTGGCCAGGCTCAATGGCTCCGTGGCCAAACGTCCCGCTTCCCGCCCCGATTTTGCCTCGCGCACGGTGAAGGCGCCGCGAGCGAGGGTTGCCTCTCCCTCGTTGCGCAGCACCGCTTGCACCCGCACCGCCCCGGCGCCAACCTCCGGTACCGCCTGCACCTGCGTGAAATGCGGCGTCCCGCACAGGATCAACTCCACCGAGTCGAAGATGCCGGGAATGTACCGCTCCTTCTCGTAATCGAACCCGCTGGGGATGGCGGGTCCGACAGCGTCGCGATCCGCGCCGACGCGGATCAGCAGCTCATTCTCGCCAACCTTCAAGGCAGATTTCGCGTTGAAATAGCCCGGCGTAAAGCTCGGCAGATGGTCCCCGAGCGCTGCTCCATTGAGCAGCACCCGCGTCCCAAACATGGCCTTGTGGACCTTTACCAAAGCCACTGCCGGCGCGGCCTGTTCCAGCCGGAAAACCCGCCGGTACCAGAACGCGTCCCGCTTCGGGTCCTTCTGCGGCACTCGATTGCGCTCGGCGACTTTCGGCCCCGGCGGGTCATCAAAGGCCGGCCGGGCCAGCGACACCAGCCCGGGCACCGGCACCGTGCGCTCGAAAGCGCCGGGAACCTGGTCCATCTTCCCCTCGGCGATCTCCCACGTCCCGTCGAGCGAAACGCTGCGCCTCGGCGGTTCCTCCCCCGCAGACGCCATCCGGGCTGCGAGGCACAAAAGCGCCACGGCGCCCATGCTGGAAATCATGCGCCAGCCCCGCAGCCAGCTTTGGTTCTCGCTGGCCACACTTATTAGAGAAGATTGGTCGTGCCTGGTAATCATGGCTGTCTGACCAGACCGTGCAAAGCCCCTCCCGCTTTGTCGAGCCAAAAACTGTGCCCCCGGGCCAACTCCTCAATCGAGCAGCTTCTCGTTTCGGGTGTATTTCGCCAGCGCTTCCGGGTTCAGTGACAGGCCCAGACCCGGCCGGTCCGGAATGGGCAACAGGCCCTCACTGTCCATAGGCCAGCCGCCGACGACGAGGTCGTCGATAAAAGGCGAGCCGGTCAGGTACTCCACCAGGTCAGTGTCGGGGAAGGCCGAGGCGAGTTGCAAATCCGCCGCCAAGCCGACGGCCGTGTTCCAGCCGTGCGGAATGAACCTCACGCCGTGCTCCCTGGCCATCCAGGCAATCCGCCGCTCCTCGCTGATGCCGCCGACCTTCGTGACATCGGGTTGCACGATGTCCCAAGCGCCTTGCTCGAGCCAGGGCTGGAAGCTCTGCCGGCGGGTGAGCACTTCGCCCCCGGCGATGGGCAACCGGGCGCGGCGGCGCAATTGCACGTAATCCCCGAGCGCATCGGGCGGCAGCGCCTCCTCGAACCACGCCACGTCGTAATCCGCGAGCATTTCCGCCGTGCGCACCGCCCAGGCGTAGCCTTGCGGCCAAAAGGCGTCGCTGCCGCCGGCATCCACCATCAGCAGCGAGCCGGCGCCGACCGCCTCGCGCGCGGCGCGCACGATGGCCTCATCCAGCGCGTGGTTTCGCCGGCCGAACGGCCCCCAGCCGATTTTGAAGGCGCCAAAGCCCTGCGCCTTGACCGCCCGCAGATGTTCCGCCAGCGCCTCGGGCTCGGCCATGAGCAGGGAGGCGTAGGGGCGCACGTGCTCACGATAGCGTCCGCCGAGCAATCGTCCGATCGGCTGTCTCGTCGCTTGGCCCAGCAAGTCCCAAAGCGCGATGTCAACGCCGCTAATCGCATGGGTGAGCGAACCGCCGCGCCCCAGCCAGAAGCTGTTTTGGTGCAGCTTTTCGCTTACCCGCTCGGGCTCGAGAGCATTCTCCCCCAGGTAGAGCGGCGCCAGGACCGCCAGCGCCGCCCGCACCAACTCGTCGTTCGTAAAAACGCTGCCCAGCCCCACCAACCCTTCATCCGTGTGGACGGCCACCAAGGTTTGGACACAATCCTCGGGCCGCAGTTCGTTGCTCCAGCCGCCTTCGGGTGTGGCTCCGCGCAGCCCCGCACATTGGATCTTGGTGATCCTCATGAAGCTCGGAGGAAATCACGGCGATTGGACAAGTGCGTCATAATCTGTTTTCCGGTGCGTGAGCGTCGTGGCGCAACCCTAATTGGTTATCGCCGCCTTGCCAAGCATGATTCGGGTTCCGGGCTCCTCCGCGCAGGGCCAGTGACGAAGTTCTCCGCAAAAGCGTTTGACTCGCCTTCGTTCTGTGGTAGGTGAGGTCATGCGCCAGGCCCTGCATGAGTTGAAGATCCGCACACGCGGCCGGGGCTTTTACGAGTTTACCAACGACGCCGCGGCCTGGCTCCTCGAGCAGGGTTTCCGGGACGGGCTGCTGACGGTCCATCTGCTCCACACCTCGGCCTCGCTCTTGATCCAGGAGAACGCCGACCCCGACGTGCGCCGAGACCTCGAGGCCTTTTTCGCCCAGCTTGTGCCGGACGGCAACCCGCTTTTTGTCCACGCGACCGAAGGCGCGGACGACATGCCGGCTCATGTCCGCGCCGCCCTGACGGCCGTAAATCTCTCTCTGCCCGTCAGCGCGGGCCGTCTGACCCTGGGCACTTGGCAAGGTCTCTATCTCTGGGAACATCGCCGCCTGCCTCATACCCGCACCCTGGTCCTCCACTTCATCGGCGAGTAAGGCAGCGATTGAACCCTGCCCGCGGTCCGAACGGCGCCCGGACCCCCAGGTTCACACCCGTAAATAAAGCCGCTTACGGTCTCGCTCGTCGCGAACCTCTTCTGCTCAGGAAATCGTTCGTCTTCATGTCCACCCCCAGTCCGCGACGGCGGCAAATATGTCCGCCCTTGGCTTGGTGAGGGGTAAGTTTTGCCTGTTGCCGGGGCTGCCGGGGATCGGATTGGCGGGAAAACGGGCAAATCAGGCCGTGGCATATCGGTTGCTAAAGATGGATGGCCAATGACCGTACTGCATGAACCAAATGATACCAACTGAGCGGCACCCAACCAGTGACACCCAGTTGATTCAGCGTCCCTACGGGATCTTGGGGCCTCTGGACATGGGCTTGGGCGCAGGCCAGCTTATTGCCTCAAAATGTCCTAAATCCTTGGCAGTCAGCCGGTTAGGCGGTTGCACTATAACCATACGCGAGCATGATGCCATTTCCAAAAGACGCTCTCGGTGCGCAACCTCCGGCTAACGAGCTGCACCACAACGTTGGTGAGGAATTACTAGAGTGGCATGATCGCGCGCGCCGGGCTGTGGCATTGGTTGCTTCCCTGCCCGCCCGTTCCGTCGCCCCCATTGTAGCCGACCTGGGCTGCGGACGCCAGACCTTGAGGGGCTTGTTGCCCAAAACCTGGATTTACCGCCCGTACGATTATTGCATGCGAACCCCGGATACTGTTCTTTGCAACTTCAACATTGACCCTCTTTCCGAGGAATTCGACATTGCGTTTTGCCTTGGTGTTATAGAGTACCTCGACAGACCCACTGCCTTTTTGGCGGAAGCGGCTCAACGCTCATCCTATGTTGTCTTGTCTTACAACGGGCCAACAACCCCTGAGAGACGCCAGCGCCAGGGGTGGAAAAACTGCGTCAGCTTTTCAGAGATAGAAGGAGTGTGGGTCAACAGTGGCGGCCGCATCCTGAGCATGATCGAGATGCCTGACAATGAGCGAATCTACCTGTTCGAGAGCAAAGCGCGTTCTGCCTGCCTTTCCGTGCATCAACCTGCGGACCCAAGCGGCGCCAACGGGATTGTGGCGGGCTGCGGCCAAGCCGGGCCCACCCCTGCGGATGTGCTGGCGCGACCCAGGGTGCTGTTGCTGGTCGATCGACCCGGCTGGGCTTATGACGCCGCCGCCCAAGCGATCTCCAAGAATTTGAGCGATGAGTTCGAGTTCCGCATCGAATACGTCTGCCACAAACCCGACCTTCGGGCGTGGCCGTTCGACCTGATCCATGTATTTTTCTGGGGAGAAACGTATCATCAGCAATTCGTGACCGATCGTCGGCGCGTTATCAAGGAAATCAGCAGCCATCGTTGGGCAAACGAGGACCTCTATGGCCGGGTGACACCCGAACAGATGGCGGCAAAATATTTGTTTGACGCTGGCACGCTCACGGCGACTTCGCAGCGCTTGCAGACGATTTTTTCACCGTTGCGCGAAGTGTGGCTGGCCCAAAATGGTTTCGATCCCGCCCAATATGCGATGCGGAACCGTTCCGGCGGACGGCTGCGCATCGGCTGGGCGGGCAACGCCGAAGATAAGTGCAAGGGCTTGGAGGACATTCTGCGGCCGGCCGTCGCGCCAGATTTTGAGCTGCAAGTGGCGGGAGGAGGTCTTGATACCCAGGCGATGTGTGAATTCTATAATTCCTTAGATGTTATCTGCATCGCCTCCACCGCCGAAGGGGAGCCGCTGACGCTGATAGAGGCCATGGCCTGCGGCTGTTTTCCAGTGGCCGTGAGTGTGGGGATTGTCCCGGAATTGGTCACGCACGGGCGCAACGGCATGATCGTAAGGCGCTCCTCGGCTGCCTTTCGGGCGGCCTTCCAGTGGTGTGCCACCAATATTGAACGGGTGCGCGCAGCCGGCCGACAGAACGCGGAAACTATGAGGCAGACTCGGCTGTGGGGCCAGCTTGGCCCGCAGTGGCGAGGAGTTTTCCGACACGCCCAACAGGCGCTGAACACGGCTAGCGCGCCGGTCAAAAGCGCCAGCCTTGCTAAACTCGCCCCCGCCATTCCCACGATCCAGAATCGCCCGAAATCCCTGGCTCTCTTCAGTGCCGCCGTGAACGGTGACAACTCGGGTGACGCGCTGATTGTGGATGCCATCCAGCGACTGCTCCCGGAGCACCCAGCCGCGATTTTTCCACTGCTCCAGCCGCTCACCGGGGAACAGATTGAACAGGTTAACGGGTGTGGCGTGGCCATCATTTGCGGGACCAACCTGTACCAGAGTGCTTTCAGTTGTGCGCTGACCCCGGAGGTTATCGGGCGTATCCGCATACCGATTGTCCCGCTGGGCATCGGCTCCAGCGCTCCAATCGGTTGTTTGCCGGAAATGAACTCCGATGGAGTCAGAGCGGTGCGCATGATTCATGAGCGCTGCGCCGTGGGGAGCGTGCGCGACCCCGCCTCGTTGCGGTTTGTGCGGGGTCTGGGCATTCGCAACGTCGAACTGACGGGATGCCCGGTCCTGTTCCACGCCCAGGACGAGCCGCAATTTGGAGACCGCGACTCCTCCCGCCTCGTCCTGTCTGTCCGAGCCCGCTTGCTGCACGTGGAGGATCGTTGGGGCGCAAAAAGTCTGAAGACGCTGGAGCGTCTTTGCCGCAAGTTCAACCCGACGCTCATTCTGCAGAGTCCCTACGACTTGCCGATTGGCGCGCGGCTAGCCAAACAATTCGGAGTGAACTATGTGCATGACGAAAAATGGGGGTGCGACATCATGGTCGACGCGGTACAAAGGGCATCGCGCACGGCGGGTTTCCGGCTCCATTTCGGGATGCTATCCTTAAGCTACGGCAAACACGCGGTTTTCATCGGCACGGACACCCGGACATCGGAATTCTGCGAAATGATGGGCCTTGCGTTTCACGATATCCATACCTATGAGGATGAGAACCTGGAGAAAGAGTTGCTACTCCCGCCGCCGCCCATGCAATTGTTCCTCCAAAACTGGCGCAGCCTGCGTTCCGCCATGCAAGCAGCGCTGATCCGCAACGGTCTGACAGGACACTCAGAGACGTGGGCGAAACCCCCGGTCGCGATCGCCGCCTAACCAACCCTCCCATGAGCTGCTCGACACCTCTGCTTATCGTGACGATCGACACCGAGTGCGACAAAAGCGCGAATTGGAGGACGGCCGATCCGTTGGGCTTTAGGGGCGTCACCCACGCCATACCCAGCCGTCTGCAGCCGTTGTTCGCCCGCACAGGCATCCGCCCGACTTACCTCCTCAGCCCGGAAGTCATGACTGACCCCGAGAGTTGCCAAACGTTGCGTTCCCTTTCGGGAGTTGAACTGGCTTCGCATCTACATGGCGACTACATGGTGCCGCACATCAAAACCTGGGATTATGCTGGAACCATCACCGATGAGATGCAATGGGAATACCCGCCGGAACTGGAACGGGCCAAGCTGGCCGCGCTGACGGAACTGTTTCACCAGCAGTTTGGCCGGCTCCCCACCAGCTTTCGCGCGGGACGATTCGGCATTGGCCCGCACACTGGACGGTGGCTGCGTGAACTGGGTTACCTGGTTGACTCCTCGGTCACGCCGCATATCTGTTGGACCAGCCGCCACGGAGTAAAGCGGCCGGATTTCCGCGGTTTTCCCGAACGTCCCTACACCGTAGCTCCTGAAGGCAGCATTGCGACACCGGGAAAATCGGATTTTCTGGAGGTGCCCGTCACCATCCTCCCGCCGGGAACAGTCCCGGCCAACAACGGCCGCGATCCGATCTGGTTCCGTCCCTGGTACTCCGATGGCGAAACGCTCTGCCATATTCTCCGGCACGTCGCCGATGGAAAGCCGGAAAATGGTTTGCATCGCCCCTTGGTGATGATGTTCCACAACGTGGAACTTATGGCCGGCGCCTCGCCTTATCCCCAGACGGAGGCGGACGTGGAACGGTATTTGCAAATGATGGCCCGGGTTTTCGAGCTGGCCGCCCAACTGGGGATACAATCTTGCACTCTCACGGAGTACTACCAGCGCCACATGGATCACCTGGCATCCAACCCGGCCCGTGCCACACCGTACTCGGTGTGCCAAAGGGTCATCGGTTCTTCGGCCCCCTGCTCACCCGAAGTGAATTTACCAGTCGCCCTGGTGGAGGCGGCCTTGGCGCGACACCGTGTCGAGCCCTGGTTTAGTTACGCTTTCCGCCAACGGTCCGCACGTTGGGATTGCTGGCGCCCTTGTGAATGGGTGCTCAAGCACTTTCCGAAAGATGCTCCCGTTCTCTCGCTAGGCGCCGGCGTCGGATTCAACCTTTTTTGGCTGGCGCAGCACGGATTTAGCGATTTGCTTGGGCTGGATCTGGATCCGGCGGCCATCGCTGCCGGGCAGGAGATTGCGCGGGAAGCGGGACTGCCGGTTCATCTTTGGGTGGATGACGCTTTGAAACCCCAATGGTTGCCGGCAAAAAAGTTCGGCGTGATCGAGGCGCTGATCTGGGTTTGCCTGGCGGAGGAATTCCCCTTGGCAAAAGTACTAGAGCGGTATCTGCCGCATCTGGCAGCGGGCGGTGTGTTCATAGTGGACATAATTGACGCTGCCTACAACTCATGGCCCGACAACCAGTATCACACGCAGGACCGGGACAAGCCCATGGCGGACCGGCGAGGTTCGGAATACAAACACCGGTTCACCGAGCCGCAGGTGCGGCAAATGTTTGAGGACAAGAGGATGACCTTGACTGACGTGATTCGCGAATCCACCGGCATTCCCAAGACAGTGTACGTGGCCGCCCAGCAGACTGTGGCGGCTCCTCCGATGCGCGTCCCTCCGATCGCCCCGTCCAACCGAATCATCTCAACCGCCGCGGTCAATCTGCCGGAATCGCTCCCTGGCCATTCGGTCGTGCCCAGGAATCGATCCCAGGCGGGCGCTGCGATTGTTCCGTTAACCCTCGCTCCTGAACGGATGTGCCCGATCACTAGCCCCCACAACCGCGGCGGTTCCCCTTTGCCGCATCCAATTGCGGGCCACATTGCAGCGATCAAGGCCCCGCCTTGTCAAAGCGCCCCGCAAACCCGGATCCTTCCACCGCGAATCACGACGGGCCGTCCGCACATTTTGCTTATCGCCGACGTGCCGAACTGGATTTTCGAGCGTCACGCGCGCACCTTGCACGGTCTCTTGAGCGGAACCTTTCAATTTACTTTGGCTTTCCAAAATCAGACTTTCAAGGAAGAGGACTTTGATTTGATCTATCCTTTGGAGTTCAACCTTGTCCCCGCCAGCCGGATTGGCGAGCCAGGCAAATACGTCACCGGCATCCGTTCACATTTGACCTGGCAATCGCTGGAGTTCCAACCCCTCGCGCGTCAGTTGGCGCAAAGTTTTCGGAGGGTCCATGTGGTTTCCCGTCGGCTGCAGAAAATCTTCCAGCCCCTGTTGCCCGAAGTGGAATTACTCAGCCACGGAGTCAATACCAGTTTCTTCACGCCCGCGACGACCGCCGGCCAATCAGGAACCCGGCTGCGCCTGGGCTGGGCCGGCAACCGTTTGTCCGCTTCCAGGAAAGGATTCAAAGAGATCATCGAACCGCTTGGAAAATTGCCGGGCGTGGAATTGGTCTTCTGCGGCTACAGCGACCGCAATCTCAGCTTTGAACAAATGCGGGACTTTTACAATTCGCTCGACGGTTACGTCTGCGCGTCCGATGTCGAAGGCAACAACAATTCCCTCCTGGAAGCCGCCGCCATGCAGCGCGCCATCATCACCACGGATAATGGCGCCGTGCCTGAGTACTTGACACATGACCATAACGCGCTGATCGTCAAGCGCAAGTTCCCGGCTTTCGCTCAGGCAGTTAAGCAACTGCGCGACGACCCAGAGCGGCGCATCCGCCTGGGCGCGGCCGCCCGTGAATCCGTCAAGTCGAAGTTCGAATGGAGAGTCATGGCGGAACGGTACAAGGACTTCTTCCTGAGAGCACTGGAGCAGAAGAGCGAGCCGAGCTCTGACGTCCCGGCGCAGACCGGTCCGCCGGAGTCCGCGCCGGGGTGGAGGGCGTATTGCGACGCCTTTCGGGCAGGGAAGTAATCCGATTCATTTCGGACGTGGTGCCGATTTAATTCGGACGGCGATCCGGCGATGGAATCGTGGATTCTTGGTCAGGCTTTGACTTGGGTTTTTTAACCCTGCCTTGTTCGTGAATGGAAGAAGAGCACTGCGCCTGGTCAAAATCCGGAACTTTACAGCCTCGACTTGCCCGCCCTCCTCAGCTTTGCCCATCTCGCCTTCATCGCCTCTGAGAGTGCCCTCCTGTGGGCAGCACTTCGCCCAGCTCTTGGCGTTTCCACCGGCTGCTCGGGCGCTGGCGCCTCTCCTCTCCTCGCCGCCCATCTTGCCCTTTGAGCCGCGGCCATCTTTCGGCGGGCCGCGGCGCTGAACTTCCTCTTCCTCCTCCCGTTCTTCGGCCCTGGAGGTGCCTCGATGGCAGCCTCGGAAGGAGCAGAAACCTCACCCCCGAGGAGTTCATTCATTTCTTCTTGCAGGGCCTCAATCCTCTCTTGGAGGTCGGCTGCATTCCGGAGTTGTTGTGGTGTCAGGTTTGTAATGTTCATATAGGCGCAATGTGGCTGGAGTTGCCGGAAAGTCAAGCCTCAGTCTTGAGCAACCGTGCCTTGTGGGCCTTCAGGTAATCCCGCATGGTTTGGACTCCGATTGAACGCCGGCAATGTCGGCTAGTTCTTCGCGCCTAAGATCGCGTCCTTGGCAGCCTTGGCGACGCGGAATTTCACCACGCGCTTGGCCGGGATCTTGATCGATGCCCCAGTTGCTGGATTTCGACCCATTCGAGCTTTGCGATTCACCAGTACCAGCTTGCCCAAACCGGGGATGGTGAACTTGTTCTTCGCGTTCCTGTACGCCAGGGCCACGAGAGCTTCCAGGGCCTCGGTGGCTTGTTTTTTGGTGACTCCGACCGTTTCAGCCAGCGACATTGCAATTTCAGATTTCGTTAATGTTTTTGCCATATATCGGCGCAGTGTGGCTGGAATCACGGGAAAGTCAAGCCCCATTGGAACGGAGCTGATTGATCAGTTTCTTGGTGGAATACCTCGATAGCCTTTTCGAACGACTTCGTGAACTTCCAGTCCTTTGTCTCCTGGTATTTGGCACACTCCCCCAGAGACAGCTTCGGAACCGATGAGAACATGGTGCAGGCCGAACTCCGAACAAAGTTTGATCACTTCAAGGCCCAGCCTGGGCACAGTGACCTGGGTGGCCGAGAGCAGACTCCGCTCGATGACGATCCGGTTCACCCCGGCATTTACCGCTTCGAAGACCCTTTCGCGCAGGTGTTTTGTAATCTCGCTGGCAAGCGACTGATCGAAATCCACGGGCAAACTTATACACAGTGTGTCATTCCGCCGCTGGAAGAACAGATGAGAGGTGTCCAAACCGAGCGCGCGGATGATCTTGTAACGCAGAGCGCCCAGATTGATCGGCTTGGTCACAATACCGGCGAAACCGACTTGCAGCGCTTTGGTCTGCTCTTCCAGCGCAGTCTTCACACTCAGCGCCAGGATCGGCACCGCCTGGGTCTCCGCGCTCGCTCGCAACGTCCGAAACAGGGAAAACCCCGCTCCCTGGGGCAACGACAAGCTGATCAGCACGAGATCCGGCACCGTCCGGTTGCACGCCTCCACTGCTTGAGCCGGCTCACTTAGCCCCAGGGCTTTCCAAGGCGTCCCGGCAAACCCTTTCTGGATGAGTTCGGTGATCGCCGGCTTATCGTCCACCACCAGGATTTGGAGCGGTTCGTTCGATCGCTTCAACTCAGGGCGCCGCTCTCGCCGCAGCGTCAATTCGACGATACGGCTGGCTCGCTCCAGCATCCGCTCCAGTGTAATCGGTTTAATCAGGTAATCTTTCACGCCCAGTCTCAACATCCGCAAGACGGTGTCCCGTCGGGAGTCCGCCGTGAGCATCAACACCGGGATGTTCCGCGTCTCCGGATTGGCCTTAAGCCGGGTCAGCATCTCCATCCCGTTCATGACCGGCATATAGTGGTCCAGCAGGATCAGGCAGGGCCGCTCCCGGCCGGTCACCGCCAGACCTTGCACTCCGTCCGCAGCTTCCAGGATCGTGCAGGTAAACCGTCGGAAGGCCGTGCCCACGATAAAGCGAGTTACTTTGTCGTCATCCACTGCCAGTATCTTTTGTTCCATCATAGGCTGCACGCTCTGCGGCAGTTGATGCGCGTAATTGGCCGGTTACCGAAGCCAGACAGAATACCTTCTGACTGTCCAGTAAATACTCCCAATTAAAAAAACCCCCGCCATTGCCGTGTGCGACTGCCGCTTTGGACCAGGTTGTGAGATGTGAGACCGGCCGGGCGTTTTCGACTTCCAAAGTTAAAGGCTTGTCGGCAGCCGCCTCAGCCTGAGGTCTCCTAATCGTTCAACTTCGGGTAAAGGGCTCGAGTAGTTGATCACGAACAGGGCAGGGTTAAATTCAAATCCGTTTTCGCAAAGAACGCACCCGTCTTTTCCAGGTCTATCATCAACCCACACAGTATGACTCCGAGGCCATCCTGGGACAATCCGGGAAAAAGCTCAAAACGGGACCGGGGATTCCCCGATCCACGAGCAAGTTCGGCATTGACGCTCGCCGCGAGCGGATTAGAGTCCTGCAAACGGATGAAGAAAATGAGTGCGGCCAGGAATCACTTGGGGCTGAACTGCGCAACGTCAAGGGAGGGCTGGCGCGGCAAAAAGCGCAGGTTTCTCGGTTTTTCTGCGCCTCCGGCTTTTACCCTCATCGAGCTGCTCGTGGTCATCGCGATCATTGCCATTCTGGCCGCAATGTTGCTGCCGGCGTTGGCTCGCGCCAAGGCCAAGGCCCAAGCCGCCCAGTGCCTAAGCAACCTCAAGCAACTCCAATACTCGTGGTTCATGTACGCCAACGATAACGGCGACAAAATCCCGCCGAATTGGCTCGGCGTCGCCAACGCCTGGATCGATGGAGTTCAGACCGTCAATGGATACCCGGGGGCCACTAACACCCAGTTGCTCACCAAGGGCGTGTTGTGGCTCTACAACCCGGCCCTGGGGATTTACAGATGTCCCGCCGCCACCAGGGGGCCGGCAGACCTGGTTCCAAACGTCCCGCTCGCGCGCAACTATTCGATGGTCGGCCGCATGGGAGGCGCCAACGATGCGCAGGCCGCCTTGTACGGCGTCCCCAGCACCGAGTTCATCCTGGGACCCACCTATTTGCAGTACCAGCGAACGGCCGACATCAAAAGCCCTGAGCCGGCGGAAGCCATGGTCTTCGACGACGAGAGCATCAATTCCATCGACGACGGGTTTCTTTCGATCAACTACGCGGTCGATTACCCTCAAGGCCTGGGGAATTGCCCTTCGGGGGCGCGGCATGTCCAGGCGTGCGTTTTTTCTTTCGCCGACGGCCACGCCGAACTCTGGCACTGGCGAACCATGAACACAGAGCTGGACGACGGCCCCCCCGTCGGTACGCTGGGCTCTCCCGGGAACATTGTCCTGGATGCACAACGGATTCGCTATGCCGTCTTTCGCTTGCCCGGCCAGCCTCAGTGAGTTGGCTGATGATCACGTCCCTGAAAACAACCGTCCTGCTGGTTTTCCTGGCCGGTTCTCCTATCGCTGTGCGCGCTGAGGCGGTCGTGGCTGACTCACCGCAAACCGACATGATTGTCGTCGGCGCGGGCGTCTCCGGACTGTGCGCTGCGTTGGAGGGCGCGCGCCGCGGCGCGAGCGTCACCGTTATTGATATGGGCTCGATCTTCGGCGGTCACGCCGTGATGTCCAGCGGGATGGTATGCATGGTCGGCACGCCTGAACAACGGCTGAGCCGCGTCACCGATTCGGTGGAACTGGCGCGCGCAGACTTCGTGCGGTTTGGCGAAGATGCTAACCCTGACTGGGCCCGGCTTTACACGGAGAACTCGCGGCGCGAGGTTTACGATTGGCTGCACGAGCTTGGCGTGACCGATTGGGAGTTGTATCCGCAGATAATCCCTGGAAACAGCGTGCGCCGCCAGCATGTCGCCAAGGGACGCGGGGTGGGCCTGGTCAGCCCGATCTACCGCGAGTGTCTCCGGTATCCGAATCTCTCCTTCGCCTGGAACACGAGGGTCACCAGGCTGGTGGTCGGGTCCCAGCGCGTTGTGGGCGTGCGCGGAGTTCATCAACGCAGCGGGCAGACGAAGGAATTCCGGGCTCGTTACGTGGTCCTGGCGACAGGCGGTTTTGAAAGCAACCTGGAACTGGTGCGGGCTTACTGGCCGCATTATTTTCCGGGATTAACCGGCGATACGCGGATCCTCCTTGGGTCGGGGGTCAACGCTCTGGGCAGCGGGCTTGAACTCGCGGCGAATGCGGGAGCGGCCCTCGCCCAGCTTGATCACCAGTTATTTTACTCCACGGGCCTGGTGGACCCGCATGACCCGGCCGGCCGGCGCGGCCTGCACGCCTTCAACCGTGCCGCCATCTGGGTGAATGCGCAGGGCCACCGCTTCGTGTGGGACGGCGCGCCCGACCCCAAAACCCAGATGCCCGCCGTCCTGCGGCAAACTCCCGCTACTTATTGGGCAATCTTCGACGCCGCCTCGCGCCCGCAGTTCTTCGTCTCCGGCTCGGACTGGGACGACCCCAACGTCGTGCAACGGGAAATCTTTGCCAACCCGAAGCTGGCAAACTGGGTGAAACAGGCTGACACGGTCGAAGCCTTGGCCCAAGCCGCCGGTTTGCCGGTGGCAACGCTGGCAGCAACGATCCGGCGCTGGAACGAGATGCTTGCCCGCGGCGGCGACGCCGACTTTCATCGTTTTGAACCTTCCAGCCCCGAGCGGCCGCTGAAAATAGAGCGGCCGCCATTTTACGCCGTGCAGTTCTTTCCACTCGCTCGCAAGAGCCTGGGCGGCGTGGCCGTGGACTTGTCCTGCCGTGTGCTCGACCAGCGAGGCCAGCCAATTCCGGGGCTCTATGCAGTGGGTGAACTGACCGGCGTCGGCGGCATCAATGGCAAAGCCGCGCTCGAAGGCACGATGCTCGGCCCGGCTATCCTGATGGGCCGCATCGCCGCGAAGGACCTCGCAGGAAAACTCCAGCACCCCTTGAATCCGCTGCCGCGCACGGCGGAACCCGGACCATCAACTTTGGACGGACCGCGCGCCACCACCCCGGAAACGCTGCGCGCCTGGCGGGAGGTGCTGCGCCAGTTGGTCATCCGGTCGCGTCCCGGGTATCTCCACTTCGAAAAGGCGCACGCCGTCGTGCTCGCTCGGAGTTATGACTGCGCTCAATGTCATCTCGAGCCCTCGCCGCTGGCGCTAACGGAAGGTCAACTCGATCGCCGGGCGATGATTCAATCCTGCGCCCTCTGTCATGGCGGCGTGAAAGAATGACACGGTCAAGGCTTGAATTCTGGTAACTCTTCAGGCGTTGGAAAAGGTCTGACGTGAATGCTCACGTCACCTCGAGGAGATCATCGCCCGCGCCCGCAAGCAATATGGACGCCAACGTGAACCCTGCTATGGTTGACCCCGTCGAGCGAAAACCGCAGGGCGGACTGGAAAATGGACTTGCAAACCCGCGTAAAGGGAAGAGAATCACGAAAAAGTCCCATACTGGTCGTGGGCAAGAAACCAAATGGGAAATCTCGATGAAAACGAATCGGTTATGCTTCGTCGTCGTGGGTGGCCTGTTTCCGCACCCCATCCCGAGCCCCGGCGACCAGGACGCCCACGCCCGGCTATTTTGTTTGTCGCTGCAGTTTCAGCATGCCTCCGACTCAACCACGGAGTATTCTCTCGACCTGGCCAGCGGCGAGCTGTGGCCGTACGACCCAAGCACTTATGCTGCCAACGTGACCTTGAATGACGATTGGTTCGGCTCCAGCGACCCCGGGACTATCCTGCTGGCGCTCCCACCGTTCACTGACGCCAATGGCAATGGCTATGACGACTTCTTCGAATCCGTGCAACCGCTGGGCGGCACGACCACTTCCGGGTCCTACAACCTCGGCGGTCTTGGCCCTGGCGCCCTCAGCGCCACTTGGTCGCGTCCCGCTGGCTCCTCGTGGGGCGGCTGTGTCTTGAAGTTCAACCCCTCTCCCTTTTACACTTGGCTGACCTTCAACATTTCCTTCCAGATCCTCGAATACCTGGGGCCCCTCGGCTACACCCCCGGGACGACGAGCGTAACCGGGCGCGTGGACGTGGTCCAAACCGACGCTACCAACAACGTTTTCGGGGGCCCGGTGGACTTTGTCAAAACGGCGACCAACCGGTTCAACGCCTTGATCTTTCAACCCGGGGCCTGGACCAATGCCGCCCAGCAAACCCTGACCTACACCAACTCCTTGTTCACGCGCGACCCGACGTGGCCGACCAACTACGGCGGCTACGTCCTCTTCTACGATGTCTCCGATCCGACCAACCCGCCCCCATATAACCTTTGGGTGCTTTCGATCGATGACCCCAACGATTCCAACCATAACGGCATTCCGGATTTTAGCGACGACCCCTCGCCGCCCCGGCGGCCCACTCTGTCGCTGGCGCGCGGCCCAACGAATCTCTGGCTGACGGTCAGCGGCGATGTCGGGCATCTCCACCAGGTCCAGGAAGCACCCTCGCTGACGCCCGCCAATTGGACCACTATCTGGTCGGAGTCGCTGACCAACGATCCGCAAACCGTCTCGATCCCCCAGCCTTCCGCCGCCGCCAAGTTCTGGCGCGCACTGGCCCAATAGACTGGACGTGCAGTATTAGGGCAACGTCGACGGAATGACCGTTACTTTTCAACCACCCGGAAATAGCGGCGGAGACTGCCGGCCGGATCGCTGCTCATCCAGAGAAATGTCCCATTAGTCAACAGTAAATGTCCGGCGGAGGAAGTCCAGTTACCGAGGCCCAAATTCGTGGAAGTCTCCACCGTAAAATGTGACGCATTTGACAAGCTTGAGCCCGTCCCGTCGGAATCGCCAAACAGAAATTGGAATCCTCCTCCGGCCGGCTTCGCTGGAGATTGTAAAACTTGAGGCGACCGCGCGGTGACTTCAATGTAATCAATCCCAAATCTATAGCCCGCCGACACCGAGTCCTTGCCGACGCACTGAAACCTAAGAGAATGCAACCCAAACGACAGATAAAAAATCCCCAGCGACGCCGGCGTCATCCGGACGACAAACACCACCCCGTCGGCGCCAACACCCGTCCCCCGCGCACACACGGCCTGCACCCAGTCAGCGCTGAACATGCTGAACATGTGACTGCGCGGTCGTTCACTCAGCTCGAAGAACACGAAATCGTTCCCCGAGCCGGTCAGCT
>Ga0209415_10008345_pt1 | contig 17982 bp, 18 predicted proteins | sample PeaSoiSIISIP2007_FD_187696 | JGI IMG/M metagenome (GOLD analysis project Ga0209415, IMG submission 187696) | Peat soil microbial communities from Weissenstadt, Germany - SII-SIP-2007 (SPAdes) (version 2) | ecosystem: Environmental > Terrestrial > Soil > Wetlands > Peat | place: Germany... | reverse complement strand
TGGCGGCCTCATCAGGATCGTAGCGCAGTAGACCCCGGCGCACCGATCAATCGATTTCGACCGTGGCCCGAGCATCTCCCAACCTGGGTGCCGTTTCGGCGCCCCACAGCTGGCGCTCGCGAATCCACGGCAGCGGATATGCCGGATGCGGACTGTCAAACTCGCGTGCCAGGCGGTGGCCTTCCCACATCGCCTGCCCAACCTGCATCGGCGCCTTACAGTCGCCAATGCGAAACACGTCCTGCAGGTCATTCGCCGCCCATTCGGCCCGCCGCGCCCTGAGCTCACGATACAGCGCATCATCGGAGGTGCGCGAGGTGACCAAAATGACCGCGTCGATGTCCAAGTCGAAATCACCGCCGTTGTCGCGCCGCGGGACCTGACCGTTACTCGGAGCCAAAAGCTCCGGCCCGTACTTGAAGAGGTAGCTCATCGTGACGGTGCCTGGCCGGATTTCAGCCAACCAGTGATTGCGATACGTCTTGATCCCCTTCTGGAACAGCATTCTCTTGTTGTTCGGGGCTTCGAGCGTAAACACTCCGTACTCGGCAACCTCCGAGGCGTCACACACGTACGTCACCTCCTTGCCCGCGTCGGCCAGCATTTCGGCGAGCGAGATGCCGATAAAGTGGCCCTCGGCGTCAAGCACAAGCACGCGCTTACCGGGGACCGGTTTTCCAGACATGAGCTGTTCCGGGGTCAGGCAGTAGGGCTGAGCCGCATCTGCACCGGGAATGGGTTCGGTACCGGGGCCCATGCCATCGCCTCTCCAGTGCGAGCCGGTCGCAATGACGACTCGGTCGGCACCATAGCGCAGCACGTCCTCGGCGCTCATCGGTGCGACGCCCAAATGCACCTCGACGTTTTTGAGTTTGCCGAGTTGAATCTGCCGGTATGTTGTGACGCGTCCCCATTCACTCAGGCGCGGCAGCCTTGCAACCCATTTCCAATGCCCCCCGAGTTCGCTGTCAGCATCGCGCAGATGTACGACATAGCCTCGCTCGCCCAGGACGCGTGCGCACTCCATCCCGGCCGGACCCGCGCCGACGATGAGCACTGAGCACGGCTGCGCAGTCTTCGGGAACTTTTCGGGATGCCAGCCGCGCCGGTATTCCTCACCCACGGTCTGATTCTGGGTGCACATGATCTGGCCGACTTGATTGAACTTCGACACGCAGATATTGCAGCCAATGCATTCTCTGATGTCTTCGAAGCGTCCAGTCTCGATCTTTGCAGGCAGAAAAGGATCGGCAATCGAAGGCCTCGCCGCGCCGATGAAATCGACGGTGTTGGAGCGGATCAGAGCGAGCATGTCATCCGGACTGGTCAATCGCCCGTTGCCGACGACCTGAATATCCGCTCCCAGGATCGCCTTGCCTTGTCGGATGAATGGAGTCACCCATCCCGAACGACGAAAGCGCGATGCACCCGCATCTTCACCCCACTCCGCATAATCGCCGATCTTCAACGCCACGAGGTCGACCACGCCTTCGCGGCGCAGCAGCTCGAGCAGTCGCAGACCATCGCCACCGGCTTCGACGCCGTCGGGTCCATGCAGCGTGTCCATCTCGAAGCGCGTCGTTATCGCGCAGCGATCACCGAGCGCACGTTTGAGCGCCGTCAGTACCTCGAGGTAGAAGCGTGAGCGATTCTCGAATGAGCCGCCGTAATGGTCGGTGCGCTTGTTGTAACGCGGCTCCAGAAACTGGATGGGTACGGTGTCGTCGCCCGCGGAAACCTCGAGCAGGTCGAATCCGGCTTGTTCCGCGCGCTTTCCCGCCTGCACATACATTTTGATGACGGCCGCGATGTCGGCTTGATCCATCTCATAGCCGTAGACCGTCCGGGTCGCGAACATGTTGGACTGAAATTGAGACGGCGAGCGACCGATCTCGCGTGATTCGAGGCAGGGCGCATGACCGCCGCTGTACCAAAGTTGAATGCCGGCAAGACTCTTGTGCTGATGCGCCAGCTCGCACATGTGTCTGAGATTGCGCACGTCGCCTTCATCCCAGATGCGCGCCGAGGTGTAGGGATACTCGTCGGCCTCGGGATGAATGGAGCAGTACTCGGTGAACACCACACCCCAACCCCCTTCGGCCTTTGTGCCGCGCAGCGCCGCCTGCGCGCCAGGCCGCTCGGAGCCCGGGCCGGCACAATGAGCGGTCTGGAAAAGCGATTGCGCGCGGTCTTTGGACCGATCTTTACGCTTTCGAAGAGGATGTCGTACTTGGAATCCCGTGCCATAGCCAGGTCCACCTGCCGGCGAGCTGATTGCTTCGTGCAATCTGTAATCTCAAGACACCCACTCGATCAAGACGCGCATGGTGTCGACCTTCAGACCGTCCTCTGCCATCGCTCGCTGTCCCTCGGCGGAAGCAATGAATGCTTGAAATTTGGCCATGTCGGGTATCTGCGCCAACACTCCGGTCAAATTGGGATTTTGCCGATCACGAAAGGTCTGACACTTGATTCCGAGCTTGCCGAACATCTCGTGCCGGCTTCCCTTGCCCTTGCTCCAGGCTTTGGCCCAGTGATCCCCGTTTTTCACTTCGTGAAACACAAACACGGTTGTCATCGCGATTCCTTGTGCTGAAATTCTTGTGGGTATGTCGATCGACGAACGGCATCGACCTGTTGGATGCTGACACGCCTGTTCGTGGACGCATCAGCCCATATAGTTTACTCCACTCGCAGCGGCGACTTAACAATACGAACGATCCGGCGTCTGCATAGTGTAATCTCCTTGTCGGTGCCTGCTGCTTTCCGGGAAAGCCCTGATGCATTCGATACGGCATGACATGCTGCTGGCGGTGGGCGTCTCGTTCGGATTGAGCTTCGCGCTAACCGACCCCGTGTGGGGCGAGCCCAGTGCCTGCGCGGAAATCAGAGCAGCTTGCAGGGGACGACCGGCTTCGAATGCACGGCCAGTCCGATGGAGGAGATGTTCTACAAACAGTTGCGCCTGCTCCGAGGCGAATCTGCGGGGTTCAACGCCCGACGTCAAAGTCGGTCCGTTCCACGACATTCACGAATCTGCTGACGAATTATTTATACGCTATGCTCTATTACCCAGCTTCGTCCACCCAGGCATCGGCGTAGTCGCCTGTACAACCTCACTTTTCACACTATACGCTGCGACCCATTACACCCGAAGCAAGCGATCTCCATGACCATTACGATTGCCCGCATGACTCCAGCCCTGGGTGCCATTGTCGATGGCATCAAGCTCGCCGATGAACTGCCGCAGCAGTCCATCGACCGCCTCGGTGAACTGCTGGTCGAACATCAGATCCTGTTCTTCCACCGCCAGCCGCTCACTCCTCAGCAGCAGTGCCGGTTTGCGAAACGCTTCGGCGAGCTGCACATTCATCCGATCTATCCGGTGCTGCCTGAGCTGCCGGAGATCATGGTGATCGACACGCACGCGGGTTTTCTGCCCGACAACGACAACTGGCACACCGACGTTACCTTCAGTGCGACACCGCCGCTGGCCGGCATCCTGGCCGCCAAGCAATTACCGAGCGTCGGCGGCGACACCCTATGGTCGAGCAACCTGGCCGCCTATGAAGCCCTGTCCGGGCCGCTGCAGCGGCAGCTGCAGGGCTTGACGGCCGAACATTCGGTGGTCAAGTCGTTCCCAGCTGGCCGCTGGGGCGCGGATCCGGCCTTTAAGGAGCGTTATGACCAAGCGGTGGCGAAACATCCACCGGTGACGCATCCAGTCGTGCGTACACATCCGGTCTCCGGGCGCAAAGCCCTGTTCGTCAACGAAGGATTCACCACCCGCATCCACGAACTCAGTGCGCGCGAGAGCGATGTGCTGCTGGCCTTCCTGTTTGCGCATTCGGCGCAGCCCGAGTTCACGCTGCGCTGGCATTGGAGCGTGGACGACGTCGCGTTCTGGGATAACCGCATCACGCAGCACTACGCCGTCGCGGACTATCTGCCGGAGCGGCGCATCATGCACCGCGCAACCGTCAACGGGGATCGCCCCTACTAGCCGCGAGCAGACAGTGCTGCACAGCCATGCGCTTAGGCGCGCCCGCCCGCGGCCATCACTGCCACTACCTCGTCTATAACTCTTCGTATTGATGGGGTTCCATCGCCAAGGCCGCAATACTCGGCCTGCTGCCGAAGCGAACGCGTGCGCCGAAACCCAGCAGCAGGATGCCGAGACTGACGGCGCCGAAAATCAACGGCGTTCGCTGCTCGGGGATCAGGGCCATCGCCAGCACGATGCCGAGCATGCCAGTGATCGCCAGATAGGTCAGGTAGGGATACGCCCACATGCGTATTCGCAGCCGCGCCGGATCCTCCTGTTCCAATCGTGCGCGCAGGCGCAGTTGCGAAATGGCGATTAACAAGTAGACGAATATCGCCACCGTTCCGTACGAATTAACCAGAAAAGCGAACACCGTGTCCGGCGAGACGTACGACATGACCACTGCGGCGTAGCCGAACAGCGTTCCGAGCAGAATGGCGCGGGACGGCACGCCATTGCGGCTGAGCCTGGCGAGACTTTCCGGCGCATCGCCGCGTGCGGTCAGAGCGAATAGCATGCGCGACGACGCATACAAGCCCGAATTCAGCGCTGACAGTACCGCTGTGAGCACCACCGCGTTCATGATCTGCGCCGCGGCGGGTATGCCCATCGCACTGAGGGCGCTGACATAGGGCGTGTTGATTGCGGCCGAATTCCAAGGCACCAGGCACTCGACCAGCAGGATCGAACCCACGTAGAAGAACAGCACGCGCGTGATGACCGAGTTTGTCGTCTTGGCAATGGCCTTCGCGGGCTCGGCCGCCTCCGCCGCCGCGATCGTGACCAGCTCGGCTCCAAAGTAGAAGCCCGTGGCCGCGACGGCACCGGTCATGATGGGGAGTATGCCGTTCGGAGCGAAGCCGCCGTGAGCCGTGAGGTTGGCAACGCTGGCCGCAACGCCTGGCCACAGCCCCAGTACGTAGGCGCCCGCGAGCATCAAGAAGACGACGATCGCCGCGACCTTGATCGAGGCGAGCCAGAACTCGAATTCGCCAAATGACTTCACCGAGACCAGATTGGTCAGGGTCAGCAACAGCAGCAACGCCAAACTGATGCTCCACGTCGGCTCGTTGGGTAACCAGAGCCGAATCAGTCCCGCGCCGGCGACCGCCTCCATTGCCACGACGATGACCCAGAAGTACCAGTACATCCAGCCCGTTAAGAAGCCGGCAAGTTCGCCGACCTGTGGTCGGTCGCTCCAAGCCAGGCGGGCGTATTCGTAAAACGAGCCGACCGCCGGCAGCGCAGCGGCCATTTCGCCGAGCATGCGCATGACCAGCAATACCAGCATTCCCGTGATCACGAAAGAAACGACAGCGGCAGGTCCGGCGGCTTTGATGACCACACCGCTGCCAACGAACAGACCCGCGCCGATGACGCCGCCGAGCGCGATCATCGTCATGTGCCGCTGCTTGAGGCTATGGCGCAGCCCGCTCGAAGGCGGAGCAGCGCTGTTCAATCCGGGACCCTCAAGCAATCCGGGCAATCATCTGGCTGCTGCTCACGCATATCCTTGTGCTTGGGGAGACAACGCTAGGGCGTCGACGAGGCTACGATACCCTATCAATCACCTGGTAACTTGGTGAAGTAGCCGACGGTGTGCCAATATGGCCGCGGTAGTATGAAGATTGTCGCCGTCACGAACATCAAAGGTGGGGTTGGCAAGACGACGACCGCCGTCAACCTGGCGTTTCTGTGTGCGGCCGCGGGGCGAAAGACGCTTTTGTGGGACCTGGATCCGCAAGGAGCCGCCAGCTATGTGTTGCGTGCCGAAGCGGACCAGCACGCGTCGGCCAAAAAACTGGTCAGCGGCAAGCGCGAACTGCCTGAGCTTGCGGTGCCGAGCGGCTATGAGGAATTGGATGTCCTGCCGTCGGATTTCTCGTATCGAAATTTCGACGTGCATCTGAGCGAGCGCAAGCGTCCGGCCGAACGCCTTCTAAAAATGAGTCGATCGCTGCGCGATGTGTATTCAACCCTGTTCCTCGACTGTCCTCCCGGTATTTCCCTGCTCTCCGAGAACGTACTTCACGCGGCCGATGCGGTCGTGGTGCCACTGCTGCCAACGCCGTTGTCGGTGCGCATGCTGACGCAGCTGCGGGACTTCATCGTCGCGAACCAATGGACCGACTTGGCGTTGCTGCCGTTCTTCTCGATGGTGGACCGACGCAAGTCGCTGCACCACGAGGTGATTGCGAACCTGCGCGAGCAATTTCCAGATATTCTGGCCACCGAAGTGCCGTATTCAAGTGAGATCGAGCGCATGACTCTGCGCCGTGCGCCACTGCCGGCGTATGCGCCCGGGAGTGAGTTCGGGCGCATCTACTCGGCCCTGTGGACAGAGATAGCAGCAAGACTGGGCTAGAGCCCATCGACCGGCATCGCGATCAGCACGCTGCCGGCCTACTCCAGCGACGTCTGCCGCGCGAAATTGTCGCGCGGCAGTCGAGCCATTCAGTTCGCCCGGATGCCTAATGCCTATTGGGCAAGCTGGGCCTTCTCGAACAACTCGAAATCGGTGTGGCACAGCCGCCCGTCATGGTCCCTGTCGTACTTGTCGAAATTACGGCTCAGCTCCGGCAGAACCTTGGCGTCCTCCCGGCTGATGAAGCCATCGTGATCAGCATCCAGGCGCAGGAACTCCTCGGTAAACTTTTCCTCGTCCTCGAAGTACACCCCAGCAAAGTAGTACATGCCCAGCATCATGCCCCCGAGCAGGATGAGCCAGATCCAGTCCTGACCCTGGATACTGCGTAAAGTCTCCCAAGGGTGGGGAAGGACAAGCAGGGCAGCGCCGGTCATGAAAAACGGCGCGAAAACTGCCGCCAGTATCGTCAGCCGTTTGATGGTCGTATTCATAAGCAATCTCCTTGAACGGGCCTTGAATGGCTTCAGAGGCTAAGGGCGCCCGGTCGATGACCAATCGCCGGTATCCCCTATCACTGAAGGATCTTTAACCTCAGAGGCGAATGTAATCCTGATGGTTTCTCCAGACAATAGAAATGAGAATCAGTTCTACTCCTAAATGAGGTAAGGGCGAAGACTTATTATTAATTCGATAGTTGCAGCGCGCCTGGCGAACGGCGCTGCATTGCAGCAGCGCTGGGAATGAGCCCCGATCGATCGGACGTAAGCGGGACGGTGGAAGCGATGTATTACCCAGCGCTCCAAAGCTGACCGGGATGGTAAACGCCGGCCGGGAATGCACGAGAATAGCGACAAGGCTTACGGGCTTCGCGCTGGCGACCAAGGTCAATTTGCAGTCTCTTTATTAAGGTTATAAGCATCATATAATGATAGCAATACACTTAATAGTCAGCTGCCATGGCCACCCTGTCCCAAGCTCGAGACGCATTGCAGCAGCGACTGCTGACTTATCTGTTTCGCGGTTCCGAAAGCCCAGACTTGGTGCTGAAGGGCGGCGCGGCCATGCGCGTGCTGACCGAGAGCGCACGCTGCAGCATGGACTTGGATTTCGACTACGATCCACACAGCTCGTTGGCGAGTCTGCAAACGAGCGTGCGCACCGCGATCGAGCGCGCTGTTCAGGGAAGCGGTCTGGTCGATAGCTCGATTTCCGAGTCCAAATCGACCGACACGGTCGCGCGCTGGAAGCTCTCCGCTCAGACGAGCACAGGAGAGCAGCTGCATCTCACCGTAGAGGTATCAGGTCGCCGGGCGCCGGATCCGAACCATGTGGTCAAGATTCCTGTTCAGATCGAGGACCGGACGCTGCCGCGAGTCTACGTGAACGTCTACGACGAGCAGGCACTCGCGGACCATAAGCTCGCGGCGCTGATGCAGCGTGTCGCCGACAAGCTGGATTTGAAGAGAGTTCCTCATTGGACAACGCGTCTGGAACTCGCGCTCGCCGAGCCGGGTGCACTGCGCGTGCTCGATACAGCGTCGATCGTTCGCGTGGCAAGAGACGTGCGCCGCGATATTTCCAAACCAAGCGTGGAGCGATGGATACAGGAAGCCGTGGCCGCGAATCGCCTGCAGCGTGTGGTGCGTGGACTATTCCTCAATCAATTGATCGCTCCACCGGCTAAGCCTTGCGAGGCGGCAGTGTGGCTCAGGTCCGGCGCGGAGATTTCCCTACAGACGGTGCTTGGCGATGCTGGCGTATGGAACAACTCTACCGATTGGGTGACCGCGGTGGTACCTCTCTCGCCACGATATACGACGCCGTCGCTTGGCCGAGTCGAGACGGGCGCCGGCATTTTCGTATTCCGTGGCATACCGGAGCGGCTGCTTGCAGCCGGCGCCGAGGACGATCGATTGGTCGCCGGCATCGACTATCGGCGCGCGACGCCGGAAGCGGCGCTTCTGCACTGGCTGTATCTGTCCGACTCACCTCGCAGTCGCATGTCGGCACCGTCGTTGGAGCTCAACCTAAGCGCCTTGGACTTGAGAAAACTTAAGCGATTGGCGACGGCGATGCGTATCGAAGATGCCTTGAATCTCTGGCGCGGCCGCAAGATTGCCCAAGATAAGTCCGCGGGGGCGAACGCATAGATCTAGCGTGACAGCTCACGCGCGCAGCGCTCAAAGCCCTTACCTGCGGGATTGGGGCAGAACAGCATGGAGGACAGAGGCGGCGCCGGGCGCCAAACCGAGAGCAAATTCGCACCCACCTGTCGAAGTTGCCGGCCGGTGTTCGATTCCAGACTTCCGATGTCTTATCCGCAACCGTCGCACAGTAGCCGCGAAATGATGCAGTGCTTAATCGTGCACAATCAGGCGCCGCACTCGTCAGGTTCGAGCTCACCAGCAAGTACCTCTCGGAGGTCACGTGATACGATCAATGGCAGCAATGAGCATCACAAATGCCGTACCGCAAGTGCGCAGGCCCATCGCCGACACATGGCTCGAGCGGATCGCGTCGGCGCCGGCTCTGGTTGCGGAGTTCAGTGAAATCCCATTGATCGCAGGCGAGGAGAACCACACGCTGCTCGACCTCACCAACGACAAGATGCGCATGCGCAACGTCACGCTAGGCGCAGCAGCCGGTCTGTGATCGGCTCGAACGGCCCGAGGTCGTTGCAAGGCGCTGGTTGTCACGAGCCGTTTGAGGCCCAAGCCGCACGCGCACCCGACGCCGTCGCCGTGATCGACGAGACCGACCGCATGACATATGCCGAGCTCAATGGGCGTGCCAATCGACTCGCTCACGAGCTGCAGGCGCTGGGGGCGAGGCGCGGTGCACTGGTTGGCATTCACCTTGAACGCTCGCCCGAAATGCTGGTTGCGGTCCTGGCGGTGTTGAAGTCCGGGGCCGCATACGTGCCACTCGATCCCGCTTTCCCTCAAGCACGACTTGGCATCATGCTCGACGACGCGATGCCCGTGGTTCTGATCACGATCGAGCGGCTGATCGGCAGTCTGCCGCGGCATGCCGCCGCACGTACTGTGATTATGGATCGAGCGGCATGGCCTAACTCCTCCTGCGAGGGCAATGTCGGCGAGCGAATAACTTCTACCGATCTCGCTTACGTCATGTACACGTCTGGTTCAACAGGGGTGCCGAAAGGCGTGATGGTGACGCACGGTGGCGTCGAGAATTACCTCGTCTGGCGCAAGAGTTATTTTCCGCTCGCTCCCACTGACCGTTGCCTGCAGAAGGCATCGTTGAGTTTTGACGACTCGGTTTGGGAGATCTTGGAACCCCTCTGCGCCGGTGCGAGCGTGGTTCTGGCCCGGCCGCAATTCGAATATGACAGTGGCTACCTCGTCAAGCTGATCGCCGAACAGCAAATCACTGCGGCATGTTTTGTCCCATCGCTGTTGCGCTCGATTGTCGATGAGCCGGCGCTGGAATCTTGTACGTCGCTGCGGCGCCTGACGACGGGAGGTGAGACGCTATCGGTTGCGCTGCAACGGCGTGTGCGCGAGCGCCTTCCTGCGACGAGGCTCTACAACGGTTACGGCACGACGGAAACGACCATCGCGTCCACGTTCTGGCAGTGCTCGGACGAACCGGAACAATTGACCGTTCCCATTGGACGGCCGATCGCAAACACACAGGTGTATATCCTGGACGCGCAGCGTCAGCTCGTGCCGTTTGGCGTTGCCGGAGAAATATACGTCAGCGGAGCAGGCGTTGCGTCGGGTTACCTGAACCGCCCGACCCTAACCGAAGAGCGGTTTGGACGAGGTTTAATCGGGTTGACGTCCGAGCGGTGGTTTCGCACGGGCGATCTTGGGCGCATGCGGTCCGACGGCGTGCTTGAGTTCTTGGGCCGGATCGACGATCAGGTCAAAGTCCGCGGCGTGCGGGTGGAATTGGGTGAGGTCGAGGCTGCACTTCTGGACCATCCGAGCATTCGCTCCGCCGCAGTGTTGTACAGCGATCCGGACGGAGGCACTGGGCATCTAGTCGCATACTTTGTGCCGCGCGATCCGGATGTGCCGTCAGCGGCCGGGCTACGAGAGTTTGTACGTGCGCGGTTACCGGCGGCTATGGTTCCGGGCCGATTCAGAGCGATTGCTGCGTTGCCTATGACGCCCAGTGGAAAGCTCGATCGGCGGGCCCTGGCGGCAATGCCCAATGCGCCGGACGATCAGGCGGTCTACGTCGCGCCGCGTGACGCGCTTGAAACACAGCTCGTCGCCATTTGGGAAGAGGTGCTCGATGCCCGGCCAATCGGGGCGCGCGACGATTTCTTCGCGCTCGGTGGTCAGTCGCTCTCGGCGGTCCGTGTGGCGGGCGTGATCGAGCAGAGGTTCGGTCAGCGTGTGCCACCAGGACTTTTGTTCGAAACCCCGACCGTCGAAGCTCTCGCACGGAGAATCTCGGCCGGCACGCTCGCTGAGCCGCGCGGATCGCTGGTCTCATTAGTGACGGGCGGTGTCGCACCACCGTTATTCTTGATCCACCAGATTGCCGGCGATGTGATCCTTTATCGGGGACTGACGCGGCATCTCGGCGCGGAACGATCAATTTACGGGTTGCAAGCGCCTGGGCTCGCTGGCCCCGAGACGCCCCTGGAACGGATCGAGTCGATGGCTAAACGCTACGTCCAGGAGATCCGCGCTCTGCAGCCGCGTGGACCCTATGCGCTTGCCGGGCACTCCACAGGCGGACTCATCGCATTCGAAATGGCGCAGCAGCTGTACGCTGCCGGTGAGCGAGTCGCGTTTCTGGGCCTGCTCGATGCCGACGCTCAGATGCGCAAGCCACGAACCTGGTTGCAAGGGCTGCGATTTCGCTTCGGCGCCGTCAGGGCGTTGCCGCGCGCGGATCGGTGGCCATATTTGCGACGCAGATTTGCCAGTTGGTCCGCGCGCCTCGCCGAAACAGTGCGCGGTCGTCACCGCCAGCAAGCGTGGACGCCATTGGTCGCGACCGATAGCGTGCGCGCAGCGATGAATCGGGCCGTCCTGGCGTACCGGCCAAAGGGATATCCGGGCGCAGTGACGGTGTTTCGGGCACGCGTGCGCAGTTTGATGAGTTTCGGTCGGACGTTGAATTGGGGACGCCTAGCTCACGGCGGCGTGCAGGTCATCGACGTTCCGGGGGATCACCTGTCGATGCTGCAGGAAGGCGCGGTGGCTGAGTTGGCCGCGACAATGAATGCGTGCCTCCGCAAAGCCTTCGCGGTTAGGTGAGCCTTGAAGAAGAGGGGATTGTGCGAGCAGCCCGAATACAGCAGGAATCGAAGATGAGTCAACCGACCGAGATTCCGCTCATTCTAGGAGGTCACACATTCATCAGCCAGCTCGGCAGCGACCCGCCCGCTTCAGAGCAGCAGCAGCACTTGATTGTCGAGTCGTGCCTGAACCGTGGCATTCGATGGTTCGACACAACTTACCAGCCTGAGCGCGTCGCCCTCGGAAAGGTGCTTCACTCGCTCGGCAGGCGCGACGAAGCCACGATCCTGGCTTGGAACTTCTTCACGGATTTCGCGCCGGACGATTCTGTGGGAGAGCCAAGCTACTACAGGCCCGGCCACATCGACATCATTTTAGAGCAGCTGCGCACTTCCTACGTCGACTGCTTAGTCATGGTGCCCTTGGATCACCCCGAGAAGAATCAACAGCAGGAGGAGTTGATGCTGAGCTGGCAGAAGCAAGGCTATGTCCGGTCCCTGGGGCTTTGGATTCAGGATCCGGCGATCATCGAACATTATCGAAGCAAGAATCCGTTTCGATTCGCAATCCGACCGTTCAACATCACGACGGACGATGCCGCTCCCGTCTTCGCAGCTTGCAAGATGTCCGGATGGGAAACACTGGCGACGTCCCCATTTTTTCGCGGATGGGAACTGGATAGCATGGTCGCGGAAGCGTCAGCGTGCGGATGCGGGCCCGTTGAGACCTTGCGGCCGATGCTGGCGGACCTGATGCTGCGGTTCTCTTTGTTCCAGCAGGGAGTAGACCGGGTCATCGTCGCCATGAGAAAGGTCGACTGGATTAGCCGCAACCTCGAAAGCGTTTCCAGAGGACCACTCACGGGCGAGGAGCAGCGCCTGCTGCAGCGTCTGCGAAAGCTCGTAACCAAGAAAAATCGCTGGTGGCGACGCCTGCTTCGCAAGCTCTGAAGCGCGCCACGGGAAAGGCTTCGAGATTGTGGACAAGGGCGATCTCGGCCAAGCGAGAGGGCCTACTGACCCTGGCGGCTCCTGACGACTTTGGCGGGAACACCGAAAGCGATGCTGTACGGGTCGATGTCTTTCGTGACAACGGATCCAGCTCCGATCACCGAACCGCCTCCGATATGAACTCCATCGAGGATTCTGCAGCCAGCGCCGATCCAAACGTCCTCGCCGACGTCGATTCCCTTTCGCGTCAGCGGCTGCCTGTTCATCGGCACATCGTTGCGCTCAAAGCCATGATTTGCCGGGACGATGACCGTGTGCGCGCCGATCATGGTGTTCCTGCCGATGGTGAGTCCGCCGTGTCCATAGAGCACACAGTACGGGCCGATATAAGTGTTCGCCGCGATTTCGATGTTTCCGCCGTAGGTGGCGACGATGACGCCATCGGAAATGATTACTCCCTCGGAGACGATAATGCGTCCTCCGAAGGACACGCCGTCGCAGTCAGTTTGGATCATTGCGCCTTTGGCAATATACGTGGAGGCAGCGATCTGAATCCCGGGCCTCGTGTTCATCCACTGGACACGGGCCCGCTGTCGAATCCTTTCCAGGAGAGTGCCAATCGTTCTCATCGCTACTTGCTTCAAGCACGTTCGATCTGGGGTGGCTGCATCGCTTTGAGAGCCGCGGCCGGCACCAGTAGACTCTGCCTTGGCCAATCAAAGCGAATTCAGCAGCCGGAGTGAATCTAGCAGAGCTTCGATCTCATGTGAGGAATCCTTCCAGACTGTGGCCTTTGGCCCTCTGCGCGCCTGGGGGTTCGTGTCGAGCCCAGCGGCAAGCCAGCCACCGCGCTTCGCATCGATCACGTACTTCTTTACGTATTGCCAGAGGCGCACGAACTGCGATGCGTACTCGATCCGATCGTCCGGGTGCAGTCTGGCCATTGCCGACAGCGCTCTGAGACCATCGGCCTGAGCCCACCACACCTTATCTCGCACGAAGACGACGGTATCTTCTAGGTACAGTGGGCCAAAGCTGGATCCGGCCAAGTGGAATCCCCCTTGGTCGCGATCCCAGGCGATCCGCAACATCGTGTCGACCATGGACTTGGCGATTCGTTCGGTCATCGAGTCGAGCGTGCCGAAGAGGGATTCCGAAGCTGAGAGCAAAATGATCGCCGTTCGCAGAATTTGCCCGTAGCGGACCACATCGGGTAACGGTGTCCAGTCTGAATGAGCATACATATGCATCAAGCCGGGCGCGACGACGAGACGATCGCGCACGATGCACAGCACTTCCTCTAGCCGCTGTCGAAGCAGCGGATCCGGCCAAACACGATAGAGATCGGCGAAGGACTTGAGTAGGTCCGACGTGGTGTTGGCGTCCTTGCAGCCGATGGGCGTCCCAATGGCGTCCCGATTGTCGCCAGCTGGTCTATGCCCTTGATCGGTAGATAGGATCGGCTGGCCCTCGCGCCCATAGAAGACGAAATACCCGCCGTGCTTGGCGTCATGTGCGTGCTGCTCCAGCCAACTGAAAGCCAGCTTGGCGAGTTCCAGGCACTCGGGATCGCCAGTGGTGTCATAACACGCCACACAGGCGGAGATCGCGTAGGCCGTACCGTGCCCATGCTTCGTCGCTCCTTCGAGCGGATCACCGGACTGATTGAGGCACCGATACCAACCGCCTAGACTTTGGTCCCACATCCTCTGCTTGAGGTAGCGAAAGCCGTGTGAGGCGGTCTCATGCAGGAATGCGAGTTGGGGTGAATGAGCTGCCGCCCGAGCAGCTGCGATCGTCTGCCGCGCCTGATACTCAAGCATCTTCTCCTGCGATCCACGGAGCCTCCATCTGTAGTTGAAGTTACAAAGAAACCCCCCGTGTTGTCGATCAACGCTCCGCGGGAACCAAACAGCCGCAAGGCGATGCAGTTCCAATTCGATCTCGTTGCGAAGAGTCGACCGGACGGATGAACTCATCATTAGCTTTGTAGCACCTGAATCCGAATTATGATCTTGCGGGAGAGATCGTCGACGAGCAGCATATCTCAGGACGCGCGGCTGCCGCCTGCATCGCCAGATACTGCGGTCGCCGATTGTCGCTGCGCCGTGCGCGCGCACCAAGCGGGACATCGAGGTGCGGCCGATCTTGGTGATCAATAATGCTGGCCGCGCGCGCAACACCTAGTGTCACATTGGAGTGACTTGACACAATGCGGGTTTCAATCCGATGAGCAGCGCCATGTCATCTAAAGCATTGATGCAACTATATGAATTCGCGCCTACCCGCTCAATCCGTGTGCGTTGGGCACTCCAAGAACTGGGCGTGGACTTCGAGCCGATCACGGTCAATCTGGTGACCGGCGAGTGTCTCTTGCTCGACGGGATTTCATAGAAATGGCGGCTGTCCTGGAGGGCCATATGCGGGGCCGCGGGTTCGCTGTCGGCGAGGATTTTACTGTCGTAGACATTGTGGCTGCCTATACGCTTGACTGGGCGAACGAGGTCGGGTTGCTCGATGACTGTCCCCACCTGCTGGAATACTTGAAGCGGATGTACGCACGCCGGAATGCGGCACCACGCATTGCTGCCGCTCTCGCCAGCATCAAGCTCTGAGCGGTGCTCTTTCCCGGGGTGCACGTCGCCAAGAACATGTTCTGCACATCTCGATCCCAGACCCGGCCGAACACAATGCCTTTCTGCCGGCTCGCGGCCGTCTTGTGCGTTGTGACAGGTGATCCACTGCCCATAATCTGATGTCCTACTCATGCTGCGGCCCACGAAGCGCCTCGCGAGCAAAAAGCGAGCGTCAGAGCAGTGTGATGTTGGTATTGGGCAAGCTGATGGGATAGATCACATTCGCTGAGGAATCCCGGACTGAGCTGCCACCGCATCCGGCCAGCAACGTCGCGAGCAACGCGACACCAATCGACACGGCACGTGCGCACTTGGCGCAGAGGCCGGAACTGTCTATTCGGCTGGCTGCTCGGTGAGCTGGCGGATCCGTTGGATGATGGTGTCGACCTGCGCGTCGCCTTCCAAAAAAGTCACCAAAGCGGGGCCGACGAGTTGCTCGGTACGCAGCGCCTCAGCGGCCTGCGCGATAGCCTCCGGCAACGCCGCGTAAAGGCGTTTGAGTTCCGCGGTCTCTTCGGGCGTTATCTCGGGGCATCCGGGCATAGCGGCCTCCCTCAGCGACACCCCCGCATCATAGCTGCTTCAGCGCGATGGTGCTGTGACAAAGCCGAGAGGCAGGTCTGCGAGGCGTTGCTGTGAGCATCGGCGGACCGCTCCGCCTGGTTGAATATGAGGCCCTGGCGGCAGCGAATCGGCAGAGTTCGCTCACGGCCATCACGCGAATGCTGCGGATGCAGATAACCCGCGCGTGCGCTAGCGCTACGATCCAAAGCTCGCCGGCGCCTCGTCCATTCTCGCGGATTGTGGAATCCATGCCTTGCACCTGGCCTCATTCATCACCGGACAGCACGTGGAATCGCTATCTGCCGACTTTTCATCGACGATCGCGGGCCGCGAGCTCGAAGATGACGCGCTGGTCGCGTTTCGCATGTCGGGCGGTGCGGTTGGAAGGCTCTGGACCAGTGCGATTGCCGTAGGCCGGATGCATGGGTTGGCCGTGCAGATTTTCGGCGAGAAGGGCGGACTGCGCTGGCAGCAAGAGCAGCCGAACCAATTGCAATGGACACCGGTCGGCGGCGCGTCGTCGATCATCGAGCGAGGTGTGGCCGGACTCTCACCCGAAGCGGACCGGGCATCGCGCGTGACGGTAGGGCATGCCGAAGGCTTCTTCGGCGCGTTCGGGAATATCTATGCCGATATTGCCGAACTGTTGCGCGCGCGCCGCGAACGACGCCAACCCAGCGTGCTGGCCTGTGCCTATCCGACTGCCGAAGACGGATTGCGAAGCATTGCCGCCGTGCATGCCGCGGTGGCCTCGGCGAAGGCGCGCGGCATATGGGTGAATGTCCCCGCGTTCAATGCTTAGCCGGACGCTCGGCTCGCTGCTGCCTTTGCGCGTTTCAGTCGTTGAAGAAATTGAGTTCCAGCAACACACCATTCGGGTCTTCAGTGAAGATCTGCCGCAGGCCGATGGCCTGCAGCACGTTCAGACGGTAATCACGTTGCCGCGCATGCAGCCGGCCGACCACCTCATCATGGCCGCTGCAATTGAGCGCGACATGATGCAGTGCCCCGGTTGGGCCTTGTGTGACGTCGCGTTCGTAAGCGCGCGGACAGTCGAGGCTGTTGAGGTGGACGATGGCGCGGCCGGCAGCGTCGTACATCCATTGTGCGTTTGCGGACGTCAGCGGCGGCGGGGGGTCGCGTCTCTCCAACCCGAATAGCTCGACGTAGAAGCGCGCCGAGCCGTCCAGATCGGCGGTGATGATGTTCACATGGTCGAGTGCGTTCACGCGCATGGCTAATTATGCGTCGCTGTGAGTCGACGCGCTCTGTCTTCTACGTGGGCGTCGTCCGCATCCACCTGGACGGCCCGGCGTGGCCTGACAGCCCCTTCGGCGCTCGGGTGGTCACGGCGGTGACGACAACCGCAGTCACGTCCTCATTCCCCGGCACGTCGGCATTCCAGCGGTAGCGCCCGCTCTGCCATCGCGGCCAGATGGTCGATGTAATGCCGGCAGGACTCCGCGCAACCCCGAGCCTGCGCCCTCGTGACTTGACGGCCGTTGTGCGCAACCTCGCGCCGCAGGTCTAGGCTCGCCTTCCAGACCTGCCACCAAGCCGCGGGCGCCACGCCGCGCTCGGGCTGGCCGGCGGGATAGTCCTGAGCCAGTGCGCCGTAAAGGTGGCGTACCTTCGGGTCGTCGAGGGTTGCGCCGCGTTTTAAATCTGACAGAACGGCTTCCCTTGAAGACTCTGCCCGGCGGCGAAGGAGGTTGTTCACAGTTTCTTCGGTAGCCAATTCGCACGCTGCGTGGGCCAAGATGACTGCAAACTGGTATTGCTGGGCACTGACGAGATCGCGCGCCTGAGCCAGCAGGAACCGATACACGGGCTTCAGAAGCACGACGTTCCCCATCTGCTGTCCAAAAGGCGGCGGGGACTGCCGGGCGACCGGGGGCGGCAGGTTAGCGGCATCACTCCTGGCAACGCCCGGCGGCAGCTCCTCGTGGTCTTTCATCGGTGCGACTCCAGTCATCGCAGATTTAAGCATGGGAACGCTCCGATCCGCCTCCACGCGGCGCTCGTATTTCTGAGCGCTGCGTCACAGTCCGGCACCGGATTCCAGGGACTGCCGGCCGCTCTTTCCACGAAAGCACCAACGGCCGACCAGACAAAACCTCCCATCGTTGCCAGGAGCCAGAGCCCAAGGGTCTTGCGCCATCCAAAATCGTACAGACTGAGCGCAGCGATCGCG
>Ga0209415_10008344_pt1 | contig 17982 bp, 13 predicted proteins | sample PeaSoiSIISIP2007_FD_187696 | JGI IMG/M metagenome (GOLD analysis project Ga0209415, IMG submission 187696) | Peat soil microbial communities from Weissenstadt, Germany - SII-SIP-2007 (SPAdes) (version 2) | ecosystem: Environmental > Terrestrial > Soil > Wetlands > Peat | place: Germany... | reverse complement strand
CCAGCCCGCCGCCGGCACGAACCACGGTTGTTCCTTTGCCGTTGGTGTCCCAGGCGAACCCGGCGCGCGGAGCGAAGTTCTTGTGGTCTGAGTTGTAGGGAGCACTGATCTGTTTCCCGACCTGCACCATTCCGAGATTGGGGTCGAAGTTGCCGAGCAGGTTGTTGGCTTCCTTTGGGACTCCACTGAATTCATAGCGCAGTCCAAAATTGAGAGTCACGTTTCGGGTAACCCGCCAGTCGTCCTGAATAAAGGCGGCGTAAGCCCAATTGTGGAGTTGGAATGTAGGGTTTCCGGTAAGCACAGACACTTTGAATGGCGCGCCTGAAAAGAAATCCTCTAAAGTCGTAGTGTTGAGGAAATTCGCCGGGTTTTTGGGATCGGGTGTGTTGGCGCCCAGGAACGTGACGCTACCGCGGGCATTTCCCCACGCGCCGCCGGTTACATTATCCCGATGAACTTCACCGCCGAACTTGAGGGAGTGATTGCCCTTAGTGTAGGAAATGTGATCAAGGAATTGGGTAATGCTGTCCGGCCCCTGAAACTTTGGCCATTTGAATCCGCCGAGGCCCGGGAAAAAATAGCCACCGAATCCGATGCGCGGCAATCCGCCAGTGTTCGGACCTGAAACTCCGGTATCGAGCCCATAAGCCGACGCTGGCGTGTTGAGGTCGCCCGGCAAGGTAGGCTGGTAGAGCCGGTTGTATCCAAAGCGTACTTCATTCACCCAACGAACACTGGGATTCGTCACCCAGTTTCCGCCGGCCACCTGGGCTCGCGTGTGGATGTCGGACCGCCACTTCGATTGCAGTTCTGGAAAGTCTTCGACCGTTCCCGTGTTGTTCCCGAAGAAGTACATTCCGCTTATGCGGTTTTTTGCGTTGAGATTGACGTCCACTTTGCCGACCGCGTTGTAAATCGAAACGGTGTTCGGGAACCCATTTGGAATATTGATGTTTGGATTGTTGTTGGTGGGGAAGCCAGTTCCGTTGCATGTAACGGTTGCGCCTGAGAGCGCGCATCCAGCGACCTGCAAGCTGGCGGGACTGATCGTGACTCCTCCCGCCTGTAGATCCGCGATCGCATTCGGGATGCTGTTCGCGCAATCGCCGGTGCTGAGGAAAAGGCAGTTGCCTGCGGTGGGCATGGAGACCATCGACGGGCTCGTGATGCCTCCAAACGAATTTCCAACGTCATACATCTGGCCTTCGAAGGCCCCAAAGAAAAAGACTTTGTCTTTGACAATCGCACCGCCGACACTGCCGCCGTATTGCTCCAGCGTGGTTGCCAGCTTGGGATTGGGCGCCATGTTGAAATAGTTGCGGGCGTCCAGTGCATCCGTACGGCCAAATGCGAAGGCGGTGCCGTGAAGTTGGTTCGTGCCCGACTTGAGACCGACGTTAACCACCGCTCCGGGCTTCCACCCGAATTCGGCAGGTGGATTCTCTTCCACGTTGAATTCCTGAATCGAGTCGATGGGCAGAATGGTCGCTGAATCGCCAGCAATTCCGGCTCCGTTGATAATGGCCTGTCCAGAGAAGGGCTCGCTGTTGAACAGCCCCTCCACGAAGTAGGCGTTGTCCTCCGCGCGCAGTCCGTTCGTGCTGGTCGTCGAGAATCCGCCGCCGGGATACCGCATCACACCGGGACGCAGTTGCAGCAGGTTCTCGTAGTTTCGGCCATTGAGTGGCAAATCATTGATCTGCGCGTTGCTCAGCGTGCCGCCCAAGGTCGACGATGTCGTGTCGATGAGGGGAACCTCGTCCGTCACCACCACCGTCTCGGAGACCGATCCGGCTGGAAGCGTAATGTCCACCCGCAAGTCCGTCCCGACTTCTACCGGGATGTTGGGGCGCTCCACGGTTTTGAAACCTTTTGCTTCCGTCCGAACTTTGTACGTTCCGGGCTGCAGTTCAGGAGCGACGTAGTTTCCGGACTCATCGGTGACTACGGTTCGACTGGTGCCGCGCTGAACATCGGTGATGATCACGGTAGCGCCAGCCACAGCCGCGCCAGACTGGTCGGCGACGGTGCCCAGAAGGCGGCCAGTGACGGTTTGCGAAAGCGCGGGAACAGAGATGGCGAGGAGCAGGCTGACGATGCCTAGGAACCGAATGCCATTCGACGTAGAATGCATTACGACCTCCAAATCCTAAACAGGATGGAAGAGCTTCGGTCGCACATTCGGCGACCGTTTTCGATCTGGAAATTGAAAAAACTTCCGGCGATTTGAAGGTATAGCCTTGACGCGGCCTACCCGTCAAGTAGTATTGTGGTTCGACCACAAGACCGCTGCCTGATGGGGCCCGCTGCTTGAGTCCAAACAAGGCTGAGGCGTAGCCTACCAAGCGGAGGGACAAAATAAGCATGGCAATAGCGACGATCAATCCCGCGACCGGGGAAGTTCTAAAGACTTTCGAGCCCCTGAGCGCGGACCAAATTGAGCAGAAGTTGCAACTGGCGGCTTCCGCATTCCGAAAACATCGGCGAACTCCGTTCGCGGAACGCGCCAGCAAGATGATGCGAGCCGCAGAGATTTTGGAACAGGAAAAGGACGAGTGCGCCCATTTGATGACGCTCGAAATGGGCAAGCCTCTGAAGGCCGCCGTCGCCGAAGCGATGAAGTGTGCAGGCGGATGCCGCTACTACGCGGAAAACGCCGAGAAGTTCCTGGCAGACGAAATTGTGGAAACCGGGGCGAAGCGCAGCTTCATCCGCTATCTGCCGATCGGTCCCATCCTGGCTGTAATGCCGTGGAACTTTCCCTTCTGGCAGGTGTTTCGTTTTGCCGCTCCCGCGCTCATGGCAGGCAATGTTGGACTGCTGAAGCATGCCTCAAATGTCCCCCAGTGCGCGCTCAAGATAGAGGACATTCTTCGCCGCACGGGCTTTGCCGAAGGAGTATTCCAGACATTGCTGATCGGCGCGGGTCCGGTCGACGGCATCCTGAACGATCCTCGCGTAGTCGCCGCAACTCTGACTGGCAGCGAGCAGGCGGGGATTCAAGTAGGAATTTCCGCGGCCAAGCGAATCAAGAAGGTCGTGCTGGAATTGGGTGGTAGCGATCCTTTCATCGTGATGCCCAGCGCTGATCTGGATGCGGCAGTCGCGACTGCAGTCGACGCGCGGATTCAGAACAATGGGCAGTCGTGCATCGCGGCCAAGCGTTTCATCGTGTCGGAAAAGATTGCCGATGAGTTCGAGCGCAAGTTCGTCAAACGCATGCAAGATCTGCGCGTCGGCGATCCTTTCGCGGAGAGCACGCAACTCGGACCCCTGGCCAGCGCGGACGCGGTTACTTCTCTCGATGCCGATGTGAAGAAAACCGTGGCCGCCGGTGCGCGCGTGCTGACTGGTGGCCATCCCCTGAAGCTTCCCGGTAACTTTTATGCGCCGACGGTGCTGACCGATATCCCGAAAGAATCGCCTGCTTACAAGGAGGAATTCTTTGGTCCGGTGGCGTCGGTTTTTCGCGTAAAGGATATGGACGAGGCCATCCAGATCGCCAACGATAGCCGTTTCGGGCTGGGTGCCAGCGCCTGGACCAACGATCCTGCGGAAACCGAAAGGTTCATCAACGACCTCGACGCCGGTATGGTCTTCCTGAACAAGATGGTGGCTTCCGATCCGCGATTGCCCTTCGGGGGTGTAAAGTTCTCAGGCCACGGACGAGAACTCGCAGTGCAAGGGATTCGCGAATTTGTGAACATCAAGACAGTTTGGATCCAGTAGTCAGGAAGGCGTCTGCAACCTTATGGTATAGTGGTCATACCACCATACCGTTATGATCTATCAGGCGAAGCCGATTGGGGATCTCATGACGGACGAAGCGCTGGACTCACGAGAAGCCAAGCCAATGTACCGGACGGTAAAGACCTCTCGCCTCTACGAGCAGATTGTCCAACAGGTGGAAGCCTCCATCTTGAAGGGACAACTTAAGCCCGGGGATCAGTTACCGGCGGAGCGCGACCTTGCCCAGCGCTTCGGAGTGAGCCGTACCGCCGTGCGCGAGGCAGTGAAGACTTTGCGAGAGAAGGGCTTAGTCGAAGCCTATTCCGGTCGCGGCACCTTCGTGACCAATGGGACTTCGCAGGCGATTCGGCAGTCGCTGGATCTGATGATCCGCATCAACCAGCAGGAAGGTTCGGCGAACCTGGCCGAGTTGCGGCTGGTGCTTGAGCCAGAGATTGCCGGCTTGGCCGCAACCCGGATTGAGGAACAGCTGCTTAGCACCATGCGCGAAGCGGTTGCGGTCATGGACCGCAACCTGCACGACCCCGACGCTTACGTAGAAGCGGATCTCGACTTCCATCTGGCGCTGGCAGAAGCCGCCGGGAACCCTCTGATCCTTTCGCTCCTGGATTCGATTGTCGGTCTTTTGCGCGAGCAGCGCAGTCGAATTTTCGATGTGGACGGAGGGCCGGAGCGAGGACAGTTCCATCACAAGCGGATATTAGCAACGATCGAGAAACGCGACCCCGCGGCGGCGCGAGAAGCGATGCGCGCTCATCTTAACCAGGTGCTTGCGGATTCGTCGTCGATCGTCAAAAAGTAGGATCAGCAAGAAGTAGTTCGCGGCTTAAGTCGAATTTGAAAGGGAATTGTTGAATGGCCAAGCTTGGATTCATCGGTCTCGGCGTGATGGGCGGAAACATGGTAGCTCGCCTGCTCGAAAAGAGGCATACCGTGACCGGATACAACCGGACGCGCGCCAAGGCGCAGTGGTTGATCGACAAGGGCATGAAGTTTGCGGAGTCTCCCAAAGCTGTTGCGGCAGCGTCGGACGTGACCTTCACAATGGTGACGAACGCCGCAGCGCTCGCGGCGGTAACTGACGGGCCGGAGGGATTGCTCGCGAGCCTCGGTGCTGGCAAGTTCCACATTGACATGAGCACCGTGAGCCCCGAAGTGAGCCGCGCGCTGGCTGCGAAAGTTCGCGAAAAGGGCGCCGACATGATCGATGCGCCGGTGTCGGGCAGTGTGATTACCCTTCAGCAAGGCAAGCTCTCGGTGATGGTCGGCGGCCGCAAAGAAACTTTTGAGCGCCTGAAACCATTGCTTCTGGACATTGGACCGAAAGTGACGTATGTCGGCGACAATGGCGTTGCGTTGTCCATGAAGATTGCCGTCAACTTGAGCCTGGCGGTGCAGATGCTGGCTTTTTCTGAAGGTGTGCTGCTGGCGGAAAAGAGTGGGATTCCGCGGGAAGTCGCGGTTGACGTTCTGGTGCACAGCGCGATCGCGTCGCCGATGATTCAGTACCGCGGCCCTTTTGTTTTGCAGCAGCCCGAAGAAGCCTGGTTCGACGTCAACATGATGCAGAAGGACATGCTGTTGGCAATGGAGTTGGGCCGCAAGCTGAATGTTCCAGTTCCCACCACCGCCGTCAGCAACGAGTTCCTCACCGCTGCGCGCGGCATGGGCTGGGAGAAACTCGATTTTGCGGTAATGTTTGACGTTCTGGCGCGCATGTCGGGTGTGCAAAAATGACGACTGCCACACAGCCAAGAGAAGCTTTGGAAAAAGTCGATTTGTGGCTCCGGATGTACCGCCAGATGGTCGCCATTCGGCAATTCGAAGCCCAGGTCAACGAACTTTATACCCGGGCATTGATGCCCGGGTTAGCGCATCTGTACATCGGTGAAGAGGCGGTCGCGGTGGGCGTATGTGAAGCGCTCGAGCGCACCGACTACATCACCAGCACGCATCGCGGTCATGGACATTGTTTGGCGAAGGGTGCCTCCCCCGATAAAATGTTCGCCGAACTGCTGGGTAAGAAGGCCGGGTACTGCAAGGGCAAGGGCGGTTCCATGCACATTGCAGACCCGGCGACCGGCAACCTTGGAGCGAATGCGATCGTATGCGGCAGCGCAGGTATTGCGACGGGAGCAGCATTTTCGGCCCAGCGCCTTCGCAACGGCCGGGTCGCAGTATGTTTTTTCGGCGAGGGCGCACTCGGCCAAGGCGTGCTTTACGAAGTGATGAACCTCGCCCAACTGTTCAAGCTTCCCGTGATCTATGTCTGCGAGAATAATCTCTACACGGAATATACGCACTACTCGGAAACTACCGCCGGAGACATTCTGGCGCGAGCAACTGCCTTCGGCCTCGAGGCTGCCAGCGTCGATGGTCAGGATGTGCGCGCGGTTTACGGCACCGCGCAGCGATTAGTGGATCGCGCCCGCCGCGGTGAGGGTCCCGCCTTCTTGCTCTGCAACACCTATCGCTATCACGGACATCACGTGGGCGACATCAACCGCGAATATTATCGCTCCAAGCAGGAAGAGCAGACTTGGAAAACGGAGCGCGATCCGATCACCAATCACGGCAAGTGGCTGGTTGAGCAGAAACTCGCCGACGCAGCAGGACTCGCATGGATGCAGACTGAACTTGAATCGGAAATGAAAAAAGCAGTCGAGTTCGCAGTCGCGGCGCCGTATCCGTCCGTCGATGAAGTGGACCAGGACGTGTATGCCTGAAGCCGCTTGTCGTGAGTTGACATTCGCGCAGGCCATTCGTGAGGCCCTCGCCGAAGAAATGCGCCGCGACGAAACCGTCTGCATCATGGGCGAGGACGTCGCAGAGGCAGGCACGCCGTTCAAAGTTCTCTCCGGCCTGCTCGAGGAATTCGGCAAAGACCGCGTGCTGGATACGCCGATCTCGGAAGCGGGCTTCACCGGGCTCGCCGTGGGTGCAGCCATGACCGGAATGCGTCCGGTAGTCGACATCATGTTCGGCGACTTCATTACCTTGACGATGGATCAGATGGTCAACCAGGCCGCCAAGGTCCACTACATGTCAGGCGGAAAGTGGCGAGTGCCGATGGTGATGCGCACCACGATGGGAGCGACTCGCCGCTCGGCCGCGCAACACTCGCAGTCGCTGCATGCGTGGTTCTGCCACGTTCCAGGTTTGAAGGTTGTTCTGCCTTCGACACCCTACGATGCCAAGGGGCTGTTGAAGGCCGCGATTCGCGATGAGAATCCGGTTGTCTTCTTCGAAGACAAAATGATGTACAAGCTAAAAGGCCCGGTACCCGCGGACGACTACACCGTGCCCTTGGGCGTTGCAGACGTGAAGCGCGTGGGCGAGGACATCACGATGGTCGCGACCAGCAGCATGGTACAAGTGGCGTTGGGCGCAGCAACGCTGCTCGAGGAAATCGGGATCAGCGCTGAAGTAGTCGATCCGCGAACCATGTGGCCGCTCGACGAAAAAACTTTGATTGAATCGGCGAAGAAAACGTCGCGGGCGATCGTCCTCGACGAAGGTTACGAACGCTACGGCGTGACCGCCGAACTTGCGTCCGTGATCGCGACAGGCGCATTCTACGATATGGACGCTCCGGTCAAGCGCATGGGCGCGATGCATGTTCCGATTCCTTTCTCGCCACCTTTGGAAGATGTAACCGTGCCGACCGAGCAGACCGTGTTTGAAGCGGCCCGCAAGCTCTGCGGCCGATCGTGAGAACACGCTCGACTGGCAAAGGAGAACTCTGATGGCTCTGCCCACATACGGAACAATGGCGGTGGATTGGGAAAACCGGGTTGACTTTGATCGCCTGCGCCGCGAACGCCTTGCGCGCGCCAAGGAACTTCTCGGCAAGTCTGAGATGGGCGCTCTGCTGTGTTTCGACATGAACAACGTCCGTTACCTGACGGCGACTCACATCGGTACCTGGGCTCAGGACAAGGCGAATCGCTTTACTCTACTTCCGCAAAATGACGAGCCGATTCTGTGGGACTTCGGATCAGCCGCAAAGCACCACCAATTGCATTGTCCCTGGCTGGGCGAGCGGTCGCGGGCGGGAATCTCGGTGTTGCGCGGCGCGATGACGCCAGAGATGGGCCGCGCGGAAGATGTCGCAAAGAAGATTCGCATCGAACTCGAAATGCGTGGCCTGCACAAGGAGCCGGTGGGCGTAGACATTGTCGAGTTGCCAGTCCTCTTTGCCTTGCAGAAAGAAGGAATCAAAGTCGTCGATGGGCAGGCGCTCATGTCGGAAGCTCGCCTCATCAAGACGCGCGACGAAATCAGTTTGCTAAACCACTCCGCCATGATGGTTGATGCCGCCTACGACGAACTCTATCGCGCCATGAAGCCCGGAATGAGCGAAAACCAGGCGGTGGGCTTGGTGAGCAAAGTTCTGTACGATCTCGGCTCAGAATATGTGGAAGCGGTGAATGCGATTTCAGGAGAACGCTGCAATCCGCATCCCCATGTTTTCTCTGACCGCGTACTTCGTCCCGGAGATCCCGTTTACTACGACATTCTCCACTCCTATATGGGATACCGCACCTGCTATTACCGATGCTTCACAATCGGCTATGCCTCGCACGCGATGAACGACGCGTACAAGCGATGCAGGGAATATCTCGACGCCGCGATTGAATTAGTGCGCCCGGGCCGAACAACAGCAGAGATTGCGTCCGTGTGGCCGAAGGCGCAGGAGTTCGGCTTCGCGAACGAGGAAGCTGCTTTCGCACTCCAGTATGGTCACGGCATTGGTCTCGCTATCTGGGAGAAGCCGGTGATCAGCCGCCTCGTATCGCTGGAGCATTCCTGCGAAATCAAGCCGGGCATGGTTTTCGCGCTGGAAACTTTCTGGCCATCGACCGATGGCTGGAGTGCGGCTCGCATCGAAGAAGAAATCGTGGTCACCGAAACCGGCCACGAGGTCATCACGCGCTTTCCCGCCGAGGAGTTACTGGTTGCCGGCAGACATTATTTCACTGTCGATGGTCCGCTGCCCGCAATCCGCGAGACCGAATCCAAGCCGAGCTCTCGCGTGCGCGAGATGATCGAAGCCAGCTCCAAGCGGGAAAGGGTGGGCGTAGGGGACTGAGACGAGTCAAGCCTCGTCTCTACAGATAGATTATGGCGATCAGTGTGGTGATGCCCGCGCTCGAAATGGCCCAGGAAACTGGCAAGCTCATTTCGTGGCTGAAAAAAGAGGGTGAGTCTGTCACTAAAGGCGAGCCGCTGCTCGAGATCGAGACCGACAAAGCGGTGATGGAGATCGAATCTCCCGGCGATGGCGTCCTGGCCGGTGTGAAAGTTCAACCCGGAGCGGAAGTGCCAGTAGGGCGAACTATCGCCTGGATCGTGCGCCCCGGAGAAGTTCCCCCGACGGACGAAGCTGCCACCATGTCGGGAAGAAAAACAACTGCTGTTGCGGCTCCCTCGGGTTCACCAGCAGCATTTGTAAGCCAAAGCGCTCAACCTGCAAGCCCAGCCATTAAGATTTCCCCCAAAGCCCGACGTCTCGCCAGCGAGCGTGGCGTCAATCTCGCTGATGTTCGGGGATCGGGTCCCGGTGGAGAAATTCTCGCTTCCGACATTCTCGCTGTCGCAGAATCCAAAGCCGGATCATCGCCCGCGCCATTTGAAAGCGGCAGCCCGATCTCCCGGCTGATGGCGGAACGCACAATTCAGAGCTGGACGACAGTCCCCCATTTCTTCATCGTCCGCGAAGTGGACGCCGGTGCTCTGAACGACGCACGGCAAAGGCTAACGCCGGAGATTGAACAATCGCACGGGCTGAAACTTACGCACACCGATCTGCTGGCAGCCCTGGTTGCGCGCGTCCTCGTAAAACACCCGCGCATGAACGCAAGCTGGACTGGCGAAGGCGTTCACACAAATGCCGAAATCAATATAGGTCTGGCGATGGCGGTGGACGATGGAGTGGTCGCGCCGGTGCTTCACAATGCCGACAAGTCAGGGTTGAGGGAGATCGCTGCGAAGCGGCGCGACCTTACGGAACGCGCGCGCGGCGGCAAGTTGCGTCCTGCTGACCTCGCGGGTGGCACTTTCACCATCAGCAACCTTGGAATGTTTGGCGTGGACGCATTCACCGCAATCATCATTCCGCCTCAGGCCGCGATTCTTGCGGTCGGACGTATCAGCGACCGCGTCGTGCCCATCGACGGCCATCCCGGGATCCGTCCCATGATGACCTTGACGCTCTCAAGCGATCACCGCGTAGTAGATGGCGCACGGGCAGCTAAATTTCTCCAGGATCTAGTCGCGGCAATCGGCAACCCGCAGCAATGGCTCGGGTGATTACGCAGTGTTCCGTCGCATATACGTGCCCACCATTACGGTGTTCCGTCGGGGGCGTTGACTCCGACCCAACGCAATGCCTCTCGCCCGTCGGCGAATGCACGCATCTGAATTGCCTTTCCGTCATGAAATGTATGGACGTCGGCAAGGCGGACATCTTGCCATTCGTTGCTGCCCTTCGCTCGAACTCTCGCGTGAACAAATACGACGATCTGGTTACCGTGGGTGATGAACCGTTCCGGCTCACTGCTCACTTCGGCCCACGCGGCTCGTGACTGGGTCAAATAGTGCTTCGCGGCCTCACGCCCGTGGTACGTGCCACCACCGGGAAATTCCGCCGGTTCAGTCCACTCGATTTCCGCATCGAGCGGTTGCACTCCCGCCTCCATATCACCACGGTTGAATGCGGCATACGCGTTTCGAAGGGCACTGATCGCCTGAGTCACCTCGACCGTGTTTTCCACCTTTGCCTCCTTTCGCGCTCCGCTACATCCGCTTAGCCATAGGATTGAAATAGTAGCGAAGAATGTCGGTAGTCTGGTCATGCTGCAGTGTTCTCAACTCGCGCCTCATTCACTCTATCGCTGCAATCTCCGCTGGTTTCACATCAATCTTCACAACGCGCAGCCAAACAAAAATGCAACCAACAGGTTGCAGTTTCTGTTGCATTTAAGCTATTATGCAACCGGGAGGTTGCATTAAAGTGAACAACCAGATTGAGAAGCGTATTGAACTCAAAGCCCCAGTTTCGCGCGTTTGGCGTGCATTGACGGATTACCGTGAGTTTGGTCAGTGGTTTCGTGTGAAACTCGATGGTCCGTTCGTGCCGGGTCAGATCGCGCGCGGCCAGATTACCTATCCTGGCTATGAACACGTCAAGTGGGAGGCCGTGGTGCAGAAAATGGAGCCGGAACGGCTTTTTTCCTTTAGCTGGCATCCTTATTCTGTCGACTCCAAAATAGACTACTCGAAAGAGACGCCCACGCTTGTCGAATTCAGGCTGGAGAAGACCTCGAACGGCACACTCCTTCTGCTCACCGAGTCCGGCTTCGACAAGATCCCCACCGACCGCCGCCTCGAAGCATTCCGCAGGAATGACGGTGGTTGGACAGAGCAGATGAAGAACATCGAAAACCATGTTGCACAAACATCGTAGCCGCGTAGCCGCCAGGCGGCAGCCTCGTGCACCCGTATTTGCCGCGCTGGGCGACGAAACGCGGCTATCGCTGGTTGCGAAGCTTTGCGGCGGGCAGCCCTACTCGATTTCTCAGCTGACGAATGGTTCGAAGCTGACCCGGCAGGCGATCACCAAGCATCTGCGAGTTTTGGAGAATGCAGGACTTGTGCACAATATCCATGCGGGTCGGGAGAGCCGGTTCGAATTCGATCCGAAGCCAGTTGAGGAACTTAGGGAATATCTGGACTTCGTCTCCGCGCAACGGGATGAGGCCCTGTCCAGGCTAAAGTCGTTCGTCGAAGATTGATATTTCGCTCCGGGCCGTCAGGGCGACCAGCGCAAACGCGACCGGTGCTGGTGTTGCCGTGCTGATTGCAGCGGTGCTGGGGCTGGGAGGCAGGGGCTTCGGGAACGCTGGCCTTGCGCGGCGTTGATCTGGACGTCCATGACGGAGAGTTACGCATGCTGATGGGCCCCTCCGGACTTCGCGCCAGTTTCGCGAGAAGTGGGGCACCTCGCGGGACATTAGTCGCGACAAACGCGCCCGTAGCTATTGATGCCGCCTCCCAGATTGTCGGCAAACCGGAAACGATGCAGTGGTTGTCGTAACAGCGTCATAGCACTCATCGACATGTCAACGAGTGCTGTCGCCTGAACATCGGCAATCCGGAAGAAATCCAAGACTGACTTTCCAAACCGCCCTACCCAGCACGAAAGTGGAACTCTCCGCCTTGCAGTGCCGTATTATGTCTCGGAAACAGTTATCGTCCGAACTGCTCCGAACCTTCGAGGCTCAAATGGAACTCCGGATTGAAAAGCTCTGCAAGCGCTATCCCAATGGCGTCCAGGCTTTGCAAGATGTTTCCCTCAACATTCCCCTGGGCATGTTCGGACTGCTGGGGCCGAACGGCGCGGGAAAATCGACGCTGATGAGAACCTTGGCGACGCTACAGGAAGCCGACAGCGGCAACGTCTCGCTCGACGGCATCGACGTCCTGCGGCAAAAGGACGAGGTGCGCCGCGTCCTCGGTTATCTGCCCCAGGAGTTTGGTCTATATCCGAAGGTGTCGGCGCAGACTCTGCTCTCCCACTTCGCTGCCTTGAAGGGAATCGCCAACCCTAAGGAGCGCCGTGAGGTTGTGCAGGCCCTGCTCCAGCAAACAAACCTCTTCGAGCATCGTAATAAGCCGCTGGGAAGTTTCTCCGGAGGCATGAAGCAACGCTTCGGCATTGCCCAGGCGCTGCTAGGAAATCCTCGCCTGATTATTGTGGACGAACCCACCGCCGGCCTCGACCCGGAGGAGCGCGTGCGATTTCACAACCTGCTCAGCGTCATCGGGGAAAACATCATCGTTATTCTTTCCACTCACATCGTGTCGGACGTCAGTGATCTTTGTGGCCGCATGGCGATCATTCATCAGGGCCGCGTCATGCTGGCTGGCGAACCGGCCGCGTCGGTAGCCGAACTCGACGGTCGCGTCTGGAAGAAAATCATTCAGCCGTCCGAGCTTTCTACCTATCGCGAGCGCTTCCATCTGATCTCGATGCGCCTGTTCGCCGGGCGAACATTGATCCACGTGCTGAACAGCGATCGACCCGAAGCTGGCTTTGAGCCGGTTACTCCCGATCTTGAGGATCTCTACTTCGCGACGATTCGTGGCTTCTTGCATCCCGCGACGGCCGTCGCGGTGAATTGACGAATATGGTGGTCGACATTCTCAGTTTCGAATTCCGCCAGCGGCTCGGCCGCCTTTCGACCTATGTATATGTTTTGGTGTTTGCCGGCTTGGGTTGCCTGTTCGCCGCGGTCGCCGGCGGCGCAATTCCGGAGGCCAGCGTCGATTTTGGGACTGGCGGCAAAGTTCTGGTGAACTCTCCTTTTGCGCTGAACAACATTATCAGCTTCGTCACGTTCTTCGGCATTATCGTCACCGCCGCCATCGCCGGACAGGCTACCTATCAGGACGTACACAACAACAGCACTTCTTTCTTCTACACCGCCCCAATCACCAAATTTGACTATTTGGCTGGACGTTACCTGGGCGCTTTGGTCATCCAGTTGGTCATCTTCGCCGGCGTCGGTCTGGGCGCGTGGATCGCGACACGTCTCCCCACTATCGACCCCACGCGTGTCGGACCGCAGAACGTCGCAGCCTATTTCCAGCCTTATTTCATTTTGGTCATCCCCAATTTGATCTTCATCACCGCCATCTTTTTTGGATTGGGAGCTCTGGGAAGGAAGATGCTTCCAGTCTATGCCGCCAGTGCCATCCTGTTAATCGGGTATTTCGTAGCAAACCAGCTTTCCACCGATCTCACGATAAGTGTCCCGGCAGCCTTGGCTGATCCCCTCGGAGCCAATGCGATCCAACGCATCACGCAATACTGGACTGCCTTTGAACGCAACACCAGACTGATTCCGCTTGCCGGAATCCTGTTGCTCAACCGCCTTCTTTGGCTCGCCCTGGGGGCGGCGATCCTCGCCATTACCTACGCGAAATTCAGATTCTCTTATCCCGAGCAGAGTCAGAAAAAGCGAAAGCAAGTCGTGACAGAAGACGACGCAATTGCCGCTCCGCCACGAGCCCTGCCGACTGCGCATCTTGTCTTTTCCGCGGGAGAATCCCTGCGCCAGTTCGTTTCCCTCACCCAGATTCAATTCACGGAGACGGTGAAGAATGTTTTCTTCGGTGTGCTGCTGCTGGCCGGCGGTTTGTTCGCGATCTTCTCCGCCGGCGGCATCAACAACCCAGTCGCAACCCCAACCTATCCGGTGACAGCCAGGATGTTGGAGGATGGCGCCGGAGGCTTCTTCATATTCGCGCTGGCCATCATCATCTTTTACGCCGGGGAATTAGTCTGGCGAGAGCGGGATGCGCAGCTTAACCAGATTGTGGACGCTCTCCCCATGCAGCGCTGGGTTCTGTTCTCTTCCAAGTTGGCGGCCTTGATGCTCATCCAGGTCCTGCTGGTGTTGGTCATCTGGGGGGCTGGGCTGATTGTCCAGATCACCCACGGTTACCACCAGTTCGAACTCGGTGTGTATTTCAAGGAACTGTTTGGCATTCGGCTCATCCGGTTCTGGATCCTGTGCGCCTTCGCCCTGCTGGTACAGACCATCGTGAACCACAAATATCTTGGGCATTTTGTGGTCGTGCTTTATTTCGTCTCTACTATTGCCTTGCCTGCCTTGGGCTTTCAGCACTATCTCTACCGTTTCGGGCAAGCCCCTCCCTTCACCTACTCTGATTTCAATGGCTTCAGTCCCTTCGTTCGGCCGCTGTTCTGGTTCCAGTTGTACTGGGGGATTGCCGCCGTCGCCCTGGCGATCGTGAGCAGTGTGCTGTGGGTGCGAGGTACAGAAGGCAGTTGGCGGGTAAGGCTGCAACTTGCCGCGGCCCGCCTGACCAGGCCCGCAGTCGCCGGACTAACAGCGTGCCTGCTGCTTTTCGTGGGAGTGGGTGCCTACATTTTTTACAACACCGATGTCCTGAATCCTTATCGAACGACTTTCCGGATCGACGACGCTCGCGCCCAGTACGAGAAGAAATACCGGCAATATAAAGACCTGCCCCAACCCAAGATCACCGACGTGAATACCCAGGTCGATCTTTATCCCGAGAAGCGGTCCGCGGTGATCAAGGGCACGATGATGTTGGAAAACAAGACTTCCACCGACATCGACCGGGTTGCGCTCACAGTGTGGCCCGTGGATCTTATCCCGGTGCCAATGCCGCACATTCAGGTCCGCGAGTTGGCTCTCTCCGATGGCCAAATGCCAGTCATCCAAGATGCAGCTCTCGGCTTCAACCCTCAGGGTCTGCCGAAGTCCGCGTCGCCGCGTCTCGCGGATGGTCAAACACCGATCATTCAAGATCCGGAACTCGGCTTCTATCTCTACCGTTTACCGAGGCCTTTGCCCCCACAGGGCCGCATCCGCCTGGAGTTTGCTCTGGAGTACGACAACAATGGCTTTGAGAATTCCAATCCCAATACCGACCTCTCGCACAACGGCACTTATATCGGTGAGCGTTACTCTCCGTTCACAGGCTACGCTCCGGATATCGAGCTAACCGATGACAGCACGCGCCACAAACACGGCTTGCAGAAGACCAAACGCATGCCCACTCTCGAAGATGTTGCCGCGCGCAACGAGAACATGACCAACACCGACGCCGACTGGATCAACTTCGAGGGAACGGTCAGCACCAGCCCCGACCAGATTGCGATCTTGCCCGGGTATCTTCAGAAAGAATGGGTGCAGGACGGCCGCCGCTACTTCCATTACAAAATGGATGCCCCGATCCTGGACCTGTACTCACTCAATTCGGGGCGTTATTCGGTTCGCCGGGATAAATGGAAAGATGTCAATCTGGAGATCTACTATCACCCGGGACATGAGTTCGATCTCGATCGCATGATGGATGGGATGAAGTCGAGCCTCGAGTACTGCAGCACCAATTTCAGCCCTTTCCAGTTTCGTCAGGAGCGCATCATCGAGTTCCCGCGTTACCAGACGTTCGCCGCGTCCTACGCGAATACCATTCCGTTTTCCGAGGCGATCGGCTTCATCACCTATGTTGATCCCAAGAAGCCCGACGCTATCGATCTGCCCTTTTACGTTACCGCCCATGAGGTTGCGCACCAGTGGTGGGCGCACCAGGTGATTAGCGCCAACGTGGAGGGAGCTACCTCCATCGTCGAGACTCTCGCCCAGTACAGCGCGCTTATGGTGATGAAGCATCGTTATGGGCCGCAGTCGATCCGGAAGTTTTTGCGCTACGAAGTGGACGGCTACCTGCGCGGCCGCGCCCAGGAGCGTAACGAAGAAGAACCTCTGTACAAGGTGGACGTAAACCAGGGATACATCCATTACAACAAAGGCGCGCTGGTGATGTACGCCATACAGGATTACATCGGCGAGGATAAAGTCAGCCAAGCGCTGGCCGACTTTACCAAGGCCTATGCCTTCAAGGGCCCGCCCTATCCTGTTTCTCTCGACCTGATTGGTTATTTGAAAAAGTACACTCCACCTGAGTATCAGTACCTCTACGACGATCTCTGGGAGAACATCACCCTCTATGACAACCGCACGATTTCCGCGAACTACGTGCAGCAACCCGATGGCAAATACCAGGTGAATCTTGTGGTTGGAGCCAAGAAATTGCGAGCGGATGGAAAAGGCCAGGAGCACGCGATTCCCATCCACGACTGGATTGACGTCGGCATTTTAGATTCTGACGGGAAGTATCTCTATCTGCAGAAGCAGATGATCGACAAGGAACAGGCCCAGTTCACACTCACTGTCGACAAGCTCCCCGCTCAAGCGGGAATTGATCCACTCGACAAACTGATCGACCGCAACCCCGATGACAACGTGATTAAGGTGAAAAAACAATAGGGTGTGCCGCCATGACGAGGACCGGGAGCTAAATGAGCCCGGTGAGACTGTTGGATCGAAATCGACTCGTTCACGTAAACCACCCAGCGAGGGTCGTCCTGGAATAAGGGAAGTCTGCCTTAGCGGTATGGAGTTCGGACGCGTCTGTCAGAATCTGCCTCAGTCACTTCCGGATGTGCGCTAGATCACTGAAAGCTGTTTGGTTTCGAGACTATAAAAGAGATAGCGACCGGGTCGAATGCTAGCCGTTGGAGGCACGTATGCCCGGATACCACGTACTCGGTGTTCTACGACTCGAGCTCAGGTTCCTCGAGCTGGGTTTATACCGCGCCCCAACTCCGGGCCGACCACTCCTGATATTTCAAGATTCACCAACCTGCCCGCGGTATGGAGCCGCCACTTGCCCGAATTGTGCACTGATGCAGTTTGTGCCCTCTGAATGCCGGTACGAGCCGGCGCCGTGCCAGCAAATCCCATTGAATGACGCGAGAGAGACGGTGGACAGCCTCTATCGAACCGGCACGCAGGAGGAACTGGAAGAGGCTGTCGGCAGGTGGTTGACGGCAACCATCAAGAGACTTGAGGCGCAGCAAGCCCAAAGCGGAGATCTCAACAATGTCGAGACATCTCCACCAAAGCTAGCTGCTTAGTACCTGCGAGGGAGGCCTCTATGACAACTCTGACTGAAGTTCCGCAACAGCAAGTCCCACAACAGCAAGTCCCACAACAGGAGGCGACTCTTTCATTCAAGAACATCCTCCTGGCAACTGACTTTTCTGATGCTTCCGAGAGAGCGTTCGATTACGCCATCGCGATTGCCCGCCTCCACGGCTCGAAGATCTATCTAGTCCACGTCATACCTCCTGACTCTACCTCTGTTATTCCACCGCCTCCCACCGACTGGATGCGACACGAGGCAGAGCGCGAGATGGAAATCCTGGCCGGTCGAAGCGAGCTCAAACCGATCGCCTATGAAACTGTGCTTCGAACAGGCTCAGTATGGAGTGTGCTTTCTGCCGTGATCCATCAACAGAACATAGACCTGGTGGTGCTTGGAACCCACGGGCGTGGAGGGCTCAAGAAGCTGGTATTGGGATCGGTGGCCGAAGAAGTTGTGCGCAGAGTGGGTTGTCCAGTGATCACCGTCGGACCCCACATCGACACTCCTTTAAGCACAGCTGGAGAATTCCACAGAATTCTGTTTGCGACCGATTTTCATCCAGCTTCTGCGAAGGCTCTTGAGTACGCTCTACTTCTCGCGAACCAGTTTCGAGCGAAGCTGATTCTTCTGCACTTGATGCCGCCAGCAGCCTTACCTGGCCCCGGAGTCACTTTCTAC
>Ga0209415_10008342_pt1 | contig 17984 bp, 1 predicted proteins | sample PeaSoiSIISIP2007_FD_187696 | JGI IMG/M metagenome (GOLD analysis project Ga0209415, IMG submission 187696) | Peat soil microbial communities from Weissenstadt, Germany - SII-SIP-2007 (SPAdes) (version 2) | ecosystem: Environmental > Terrestrial > Soil > Wetlands > Peat | place: Germany... | reverse complement strand
ATCGCAGGAATTTCGCTCTTGTCCCCCTGGGCGATCAACGGCGCCAACTGGGCAATGCTGGGGCGCTCAAACAGCGCCTTCAGCGGCAACTCGATCTCCATCTGACTGCGAATCTTGGACATCACTTGCGTCGCCAACAACGAATGCCCTCCCAACTCGAAAAAGTTGTCATTACGCCCCACTGGCTCGATACCCAGCAGTTCGCCCCAGATCGCGGCCATCTTGGTTTCCAGATCGCCAACGGGTGCTCGATACGGCCCTACGGATTCAGGGCGGGGGTACTTTGTTCTCCGCGTCTCCTCCTTGTTGATTCTCGTCAAGTGAGTCTCTCGCGCCGTTCGTACCCGATCTGAGAGGTCATGAGTAGAAACCACGATTTGGGAAAGGCCGGACCCCAGAATCGCTTCAAACGCCATGACTCCTTCTTGTGGCTTGATTGCACTTTTAAGGAAATCGACACGATCTGCTTCCCACTCGCGTGGCACAACGATATTGACAGCCATGCCCACTTCCTGCCAGGCGTTCCAATTAACAGAAACAATATGCGACCTCTGTTGGCCGCAATGGGCTGCCGCAAATGCATCGAGAAACGCATTGGCCGCGCAGTAATCAGCTTGGCCGATTCCGCCAAGCACAGACGTGATCGACGAGCACAACACCAGGAAGTCCAGGTTCGGGAACAGACGGTGCAAGTGAAGCGTCCCCTGGACCTTGGGAGCCAATACCGGCCATGCCTCATCCCGTCCACGAAGCTGCAACAGTCCGCCGCCTGTCACCCCTGCGGCATGCACTATTCCGTTGACTCTTCCGCAAAACCGCGCAATTTCGTCTCGAGATCGAAGCAGGTCGCCTTCGCTACTCACATCGGCCTGGATCAGATGAACAATGGCTCCCTTCTTCTCCATCTCCTGAAGGCGTCTGATCTTCTTCGAGGTCCCATCGTCCGCAACATGCTCGAGCAACCAGCTCTCCCACTGTTCCCGCAAAGGAAATTGCGATCGTCCCATCAGAAGCAAACGTGGGTGTTTTACGCGAGAACTTAAATAGTCCGAGATTTCCAGTCCAATCCCGCCAAGCCCACCTGTGATGAGATACACGCCTTCGTCGCGCAACGGCAAAGTACGAGAATTACGTTCCAGAGACACCCGCTCCCAAGAAGGTACCCAGCGATGCTGACCTCTATAGGCGACAACACTGTCCGCAGCGGGCCCAAGCAATTCTCGGAACAATTGCTCAACAACTTGCCGACGGCCTCCCGTACCGGCCGCCGTCCAAGGTACATCCACGTTCGTGCAACGCACGCCTATAAACTCCTGCGGCATTACTTGACATGGACCCAGCAGCGTGGCCCGCAACGGATCAAGCTGGTCATCATGTTCAACCGCGTGCACACCGGTGCTGGCCACCAGAACGGTGAGTTCCCCGCCAGTGAGCTGTGTTCCCAAGCTATTGGCCAAATAGCGCAGACTGTAAAAGCTGCGATCCATGCTTTCTTCGAAGCTGCAATCATCGGCGGGCATGGTGGCGCTCCAAGCATGTACGATCTTTTGCGCGATCACGTCCTCCAACGCTTTTGTCAGACACATCCAATCATCTTCAGAGCCGGGACGCATCTCGAAGTGCGCATCCTCCAGTCTTTGGAATTTTTTGGCAGCTTTAATCCATATGACGCGCCAGCTCTCCTCCTCCAACCTCAACCCCAGATCGCTTCCTGGGCTTGCAGGATCCGCGAACAGAATGCATGTCTTTGGCTGGTCGTCCGCCTTTTCCGCGGTGGGAGGCAGGATCGAGCGCTTCCATGAAGGCAAATAAAACCAATCTTCGAGACTCAGGCGTCCTTTTCTTAATTGGGAATCGGTCTTGGCAGATTCTGGTTCCAGCCAATAGCGCCGTCGCTCAAACGGGTAAGTTGGAAGCGAGACACGCTGGCGACGCTCCGCACGATAGAAGCTGTCCCAGGAAATGCGCAAGCCGGAAGCCCAAAGGCGTCCAAGATCTTCCAGCAATCCGACACATTCGTCCGGATCGGGCACCTGGTTTGTTCCTCGCCTTAGGCCGGAAACGATCACGGTCCTTTTTTCGTTGTCGATCTTCGAGCGCGACGCCGCCATTAGGAATTGGCTCAGCATATTGCCTGGACCGACTTCGAGAAAGACATTGCCTGGCTGCTGGAGCAGGAGTTGTGCGCCGTCGTTAAAACGTACCGTGCTTCGCAAATGCTGCACCCAATAATCAGGGTTCTCAGCCTGGTCAGATGTGATCCAGGTTCCGGTCACATTGGAAACAAAGGGCAGCCGGGGCGGGCGGAGTTTGACCTGCCCCACGGCGCGGCGGAAGTCCTTCAAAATCGGATCCATCATGGAGGAGTGAAAAGCATGCGAAGTTTTCAAGCGCGTGCTGGTTACCTCAAGGTTTCTCACACGCTCTTCGAGTCTTATCAACTCTTCTTCGGGGCCGGCGCCGACGCAGAACTCTGGCCCATTGACAACTGCCAAGTCAACCCCATCTGACAACAGGCTACGCGCCTTCTCTTCGCTCATTCTGAGGGCAAGCATTCCACCTGGAGGTAGAGCCTGCATGAGACTTCCGCGAAGCGCGATCAGATGCAGCGCCTCGTCAAGCGACATGACACCCGACAGACAGGCTGCCACATATTCCCCAAAGCTGTGGCCGATCATAGCCTTCGGGTATACTCCCCAGCTCATCCAAAGCTGGGCCAGGCTATATTCCAGGATGAACAACGCCGGCTGTGTAACTTGCGTGTGCTGGAGATCCTGCTCGCTTATCCGCCCGCCAATTAACTCAGCCAGGTCGAACTTTACGTAAGGCTGCAGGAGCCGGCAACACTCGTCTACGGATTTCCTGAACTCTGGCTCTGTCCCATATAGGTCTTTTCCCATGGCCTGATACTGAGAGCCTTGCCCGGGGAACATGAAGACCACGGAAGGCTCGCTTTCGTAGGCGTCACCCCACTGCACACCGATGCCGCGTTCCAACTTCTCGCAGGCTTCTGGCAGGTCGCGGGCTACCACGGCACTTCTGAACTTGTGCGCTGTCCGTCCTACGGCCAAGGTATAAGCTACGTCGGCAAGGTTGAGTTCATTGTACGAGCGAGCATGTGCCACTAAATTGGAGCCAAGTTTGCCCAAAGCTTCTTGGCTTTTTGCCGACAACACAACCAACTTCCACTCGCGTCCCAATTCCGGAGCTTGCAGCAGATCGGGAGCTTCTTCAACGATCACATGGGCATTTGTCCCGCCGATGCCAAACGAACTGACGCCAGCGCGCCTGGGCTGATTTGCTTTGGGCCAAGGCTGCAACTTGCGGGTAACATAAAATGGGGTGTCTTCGAGGTGCAGTTCTGGGTTGGGCTGCTCAAAGTGCAAAGTAGGTGGCATCTCATTGTGGTGCAAGGCAAGCACAGTCTTGATGAATCCGCAGACTCCTGCAGCAGTATTCAGATGACCGACGTTGCTCTTGACTGTCCCTACCGCAATGGCAGGCTGGCGCTGGTCTCCACGGCTGCGAAACACTTGCGCGAGTGCCGCCATCTCGATGGGATCCCCAACGCGCGTCCCCGTGCCATGTGCCTCGATATACTGGATGGTCTCCGGCAACACCCCGGCCGCCGCTTGTGCAGCCATAATCACCTTGACCTGGCCCTCTACGCTTGGAGCGGTGTAACCTACTTTTTTGGAGCCGTCATTATTGATGGCAGAGCCTTTTATCACCGCCAGAATTCGGTCTCGATCAGAGATTGCTTCGCTCAGCCTCTTCAGGACTACGATTCCAACGCCATTGCCGGGAACCGTCCCTGCCGCCTTTGCGTCGAAAGCCCGACAGTGTCCGTCGGGAGAGCTGATTCCTCCCTCCAGATAGGGGTACCCCGTTTTTTCGGGCGTCGCTACGGAGATGCCACCCGCCAGCGCCAAGTCGGATTCACCACTGATCAAACTCTGGCAAGCAAGATGGATGCTTACCAGTGAAGTGGAACAGGCAGTCTGCACGCTCACACTGGGACCACGCAAATTCAACTTGTAGGAGATCTGGGTCGCCAGAAAATCCTTGTCGCTACCGATGATGATCTGGAAGGTATCGGCCGATTCGACGGCTTGGCGACCAAGGATATTGCGAACCAAATACAGGCTTAAAGCGGAGCCGGCGTATACGCCAATCGCGCCGGGGTACGTCTCCGAATCGTACCCCGCATCTTCCAAGGCTGCCCAGGCACACTCCAGGAAAATCCGTTGCTGAGGATCCATCAGCTCGGCTTCACGGGGAGCAATTCCAAAGAAGCCAGCATCAAAGCGGTCAGCGTCGCCGATGACTCCGCATGCCTTGACCAGGTTTGGATTTTGCAGGTCAGACACGCGAGCGCCTTCCGCAACCATCTCCTGGTCAGTGAAGAACGTGATCCCTTCCACGCTGTTTCGTAGGTTGCTCCAGAATTCTTGTACATTACGCGCGCCGGGGAAGCGCCCACTCATGCCGATGACCGCGATTTCTAGACTGGTGGCTGTTTCTGCGTCCCAATGGCTCATGACACCGCCTCCCCCCTGGCGGCCCTGCCTCGCCTAGCCCTTTGCTGTCGCAGTCGGGCCTTGCCCGCTTCCAGTTTTTCAGCAACTGCTTCTGTCATGACCGAATCAGAAGCCCCTTGCGACAGAAACTCGGCAAAGTCGGCTATGGTGGGATGGCGGAACAGGTCAACAATCGACAGCTTCCGGCTTAACACCTGCTGCAATTCAGCATGTACGCGTGCCAGCAACAGCGAGTGTCCGCCAAGATCGAAGAAATTATCATGGATTCCAACTCGGTCGAGTTGGAGCAATCTCTGCCACACCTCCGCAACCTGGTTTTCTAATTCGTTGCGCGCCGACACGTAGGTTAGGCCTTGACGACGCAGAACGCCTTCGGGTTTTGGCAGCAACTTGCGATCAATTTTGCCATTGGGTGTGAGGGGCATCTGCTCCAACTCCACAAGAGCCGCAGGCACCATGTAATCGGGCAAGCTCTCCTTCAGATACCCACGCAACTGCTCCGCACTCACCCCCTCCGCCTCCCTCCCCGAGCCTCTCGCCCCCACCGTGTAGTAGGCCACCAGCCGCTTCTCCCCTCCACTTTCCTCCCGCGCCACCACCACCGCTTCCCGGACCACTTCATGCTCCAGCAGCCGCGTTTCGATCTCTCCCAACTCAATCCGGTATCCTCGGATCTTTACCTGCGTGTCCAGCCGCCCCACAAACTCCAGCTCGCCCGTCTCCGTCCACCGTACCAGGTCGCCCGTCCGATACAGCCGACTGCCCGCTTCACCGCTGAACGGATCCGGCACAAACCGCTCTGCCGTCAACTCCGCCCGCTGCAAATACCCCCGCGCCACTCCAGCCCCGCCGATGTACAACTCACCCACTAACCCCACCGGCACAGGCTCCCCTTCCCCGTCCAGAACGTATACCCGCGTGTTCGCAATCGGGCGCCCAATCGGGACCAATTGATTCACAGATTGCGTCTCGCAGCGATACACAGTGGCCCAGACCGTACATTCGGTTGGACCATACTCGTTGAACAATTGCGTGTTCGGCTTCTTCTGTGCGGATTTTCTTACCAGAGCGGGCGAGCAAGCTTCACCGGCGACTATTACTCGTGAAAGCTGTCCAGGATTATTGTCGGCAGAATATTCCAGTAGTTGATCATACAGCGAGGGCACAGCCAAAAAGCTTTCAACCTGTAAGCGCTGAATTAGCTCATCCAATGCTGACAGGTCATAAATCACCCTCTGCTCTGCAATGAGTAAGGTTCCAGCGTTTGTTATCGTGCCAAAGATGCCGGCAACTGAGCTATCAAATGAAATCGGTGACAGAAGCAAGAAGCGGCCAAAGCTACCGTAAGCTAATCTTCTGGCTAGAGTTGATTTGACAAGATTGTCATGGGTTACCATGACCCCTTTGGGCTTCCCGGTAGAGCCCGAGGTATAGATGACATAGGCTAAGTGCTGCGGTTTAACCTGTTGCAGTAACTGGATTTTCCCCGCCTCCAAATCAACAGCCCGATCCATGATTTCGGGCCACTGCCGGTCCAAAACTATCACCCTTGTACCTGTCGTTACCAAAGCCGTCAGCTTTTCCTCTAGCTTTGCTTGCGTCAGCACGATCACTGCCTGACTGTCTTGTAGCATGTAGGCCAAGCGTTCCTCCGGATAGTCTGGATCCAGCGGCACGTAGGCTCCTCCGGCTTGTAGGATTCCCATCAGTCCAACCACCACATCCAGCGATCGTTCCATGAAAAGGGCTACCAGACTGTCTGGCTTCACTCCCAGCGATTGCAAACACAAAGCCAGCTTCTGACTTCTCTCATAAAGCTGCTGATACGTCAGTTCTTGATCTCCGCAGATGACTGCGATTTTTTCCGGATGGGCCCCGACCTGCTCAACGAATAGCTGCTGTATACACTTGTCTTGCGGGTAGTCGGCACGCGTATCGTTGAAGCCGACTAAGAGCTGGTGTTTTTCCGCCGCGCTCATATACTCCAAAGCAGCGTCCGGCGTCCGCGCGGCCTGCGCTTCAACGAGCTCGGGAACCCCGCTGTTTGACGCTTCAGTCGCCGGGTTCGCGTTCCAGTCCACCAGCACCTGCCGCCGCTCGGAGGGCGTCAGCAACGGCAGCCGCGACAACCTGGTGCCCGGGCTGCGCACCACGGCCTCGATCAGCGCCGTGAAATGCGCGATCATGCGTTCGATGAACGGAGCGTCGAACAGATCGGTGGCGAACTGAAGATCGGCCGTGAGGCCTTCCCTCGCGGGCGCAACGACGAGCACGAGATCGAACTTCGCCCTCCCCCTCACGCCCGCATCGGGTGTCTCCACCATGGGGCGGCAAGCGAGTCCCGGCAGTTCCACGTCGGGCACGGGTACGTTTTCGAAGACAAAACACGCTTCGACCAGCGGATTCAACCCTTGAAGCCTGCGGCTCTCCGCCAGCCGCGTCAGTTCGAAGAACGGCACGCGCTGCCGCTCGACCGTCTCAGTCACCGCGTTCGTGGCGCGTGCGAGCCACGTCGAGAACGATGGGTCGCCGCTCAGGTCGCAGCGCAGCACGATGGTGTTCGCCAGAAAGCCGATCGTGTCCGACTGGTCGTCGACTGGGCGGTTGGCCGTGGCAATCCCGACCCCGAAGTCGTCCAGTCGACTGTAGCGATGCAGCAGTACGGCGAACACGGCGAACAGCGCCGCGAACGGCGTCGTCCCTTCGCGGGCCGCGAACGCTTGGACTTCTGACGTCAGCGCCGCGTCGATGGCAAACTTGCGCGAATCGCCCACGTCGTCCGGCAGGCCAGCCGCGAGATGACGGAACGGAAGCTCGAGCGGGGGAAGGCCCGCAAGCCTCTCACGCCACCAGGCGCGCATCTGTTCGGCCGAGTCGCTCTCGAGCCACTCGCGTTCGCGGAGGATCAAATCGCCATACTCGACGGGAAGTGCGATCCAGTCGGGTGCGCAGCCGCCGGCGCGTGCCGAATAGGCGCGCATCAGGTCGCGGGCGAGCACGCCGATAGACCATCCGTCGGTGACGAGGTGGTGCTGCGTCAGGAGCAGCAACGCATCGTCCGGGGCGAACGTGACCAAGTCCAAGCGGGAGAGCGAACCGCCGTCCAGGTCGAACGGGATGCGTGCATGCGCGTGCGCGCGGCGCCGTGCTTCGTCCTCGCGGGCTTCGCCTGCGAAGCCGTCGGCCCGAACGACCGTGAGGGACGCGATCTCCTCGGCTGGCCGGACGGTCCAGAACGGGCGACCAACGACTTCGTGGAAGAACATGCGCATCGCCTGATGCCGGCGTGTGATGTCGGTGACAGCGGCGCGCAGCGCGTCCACATTGATCTGCCCGACCATCCGCAATGCGATGTGGACGTGATAAGTTGAGCGGTTGGGCCTAAGGCGTTCGGCAAACCACAGTTGCTCTTGCCCGAGAGACGCGGGCCCGTGCTGCGCGGCAGGCTTAGGTTGCGCGACGGCTTCGACGGCCGGACGCGGCGGCGGTTCACGCCCGTCCAAGCGAGCAGCGAGTGCCGCGACCGTCGGGTTGCGGAACAGTTCGGCCAGCGCGATCTTTTGCCCGAACACCTCCCGGACGCGGCTGGCGAGCCGCAGCAGTCCGATCGACGTGCATCCCGCCTCGAAGAAGCTGTCGAACCGCCCCATCGTCTGGCCTAGGACCTCGGCCACGACGACACCAATGGCGCGTTCGGTCGTCGTCTCTGCGGTTGCCCCGGCCGCGCCCCTCGACCTCGCGCGTTCGGCCGCCAGGTCGACGAGCTTCTTGCGGTCGATCTTGGCATTGGCTGTCACCGGCATCGACTCAAGGGCGAAGATGGTCGACGGCACCATATAGTCCGGCAGCTTCGAGAACAGGTGCTGGCGCAGCGCCTGGTCGAGATCGGGAGCTGCGGCGCCCGGAGTCGGCACGACGAAGCCGACCAGGCGCTTGCCGCCGCTCGGCTCCTGTCGGACGACGACCGCGGCCTGCTGAACGGCCGGGTGCCGCAGCAGGTTCGCTTCGACTTCACCCAGTTCGATGCGATGTCCGCCGACCTTCACCTGTCCATCCTGCCGACCCAGGAACTCGATATTGCCATCCGGGAGGAAGCGGCCCAGGTCTCCGGTGCGATAGAGCCGCTCACCCGTTCGTGGATGGACGATGAAGCTCGCGTTGGTCTTCTCCTCGTCGCGCCAGTAGCCCTGCGCCAGGCCGATGCCGCCGATGTAGAGCATCCCGGGCACCCAGACTGGACGCGGTTCGAGCTCTTCGTCGAGCACGTGAAATGTCTGGTTCACCATCGCGCGCCCATACGGAATGCTCTTCCAGCGCGAATCGACCCGTTCGATCGGATAGAAAATCGACCAGATCGAACCCTCGGTCGCACCGCCGAGGCTGACGATGCGCGGCGACCGGCTGCCGCGGTCCCGAGCCCCGGCGACGGCGAGGGCGCGGATGCGCTCCGGCAGCGTGACCGGAATCCAGTCGCCGCTCATGAGCACGAGGCGGAGCGGCAGCGGTGCCGGTTGCTCCTTCTCGCGCGCCTCGACCCACACCTCCATCAGCGTGGGCACGGTATTCCAGATGGTGATTCGCTCGGCGTCGACCAGTTCGCTCCAGTGCGCCGGATCGTGGCGCCTGGCGTCTTCGGGGAAGACAATTGCGCCGCCGGCGGCGAGCAGTCCGAAAATGTCGTACACCGACAGGTCGAAGGCAATCGACGACAGCGCCAGGACGCGATCGTTTGATCCGACCTGAAAGCGCCGGTTGATATCGATGACCGTGTTCACGGCGCCGCGGTGGTCGATCATTACCCCCTTCGGCAACCCGGTGGAGCCGGAGGTGTAGATCAGGTACGCCAGGTCGGTCGGCCGCTGCACGACATCGAGCACTGGTGCATCGCCGGGATCCAGCGCACGCTCGTCGATGGAGAGTCGCCGCACGCCCTCCGGCCAGGTCAGAAGCGCGTCCAGCGCCGGCTGTGTCAGCGCCCAGCGAACTTGCGCGTGCTCGAGCAGATAGTGCAGGCGCTCGGCCGGCACCGTCGGCTCGATAGGAAGGTAAGCGGCGCCCGAAGCGAGCACGCCCAGTACGGCCGCGACCTGTTCCCAGCCTTTTTCCATCACGACCGCGACGATGCTGTTCGGACGGACCTCTTCATTTCGCAGTCGGCGCCCGACGCGGTTCGTCGCCGCGAGCAGCTCTCCGTACGACACGCTGCGCCTCGGACAGATCACGGCCGTGTCCTGCGCGTGTTTCGCGGCCCGCTCGAAGAAGAGTTCGTGCAAGAGCTGGCTGGAAATGGGCGCAGCGGTCGCGTTGGCGCGGGCGCGGGTCTCGAGCGCGACGGCCGGCAACGGCACGCTCTGTCGCGGACTCTCCTGCCAGGCCGCGTCGTCTTCGGTCAGGCGGTGGACGAGTCGACGGTAAGCGTCGAACAGCTCGTCCAGCAGTCCGGCAGGGAACAGCGCGTCGACGGCGTCGAGCACGAGCAATGCCCCAGCGGCGTAGTTCGACACCTGCAGGTCGAGCGTGACCTGCGGCGTCTGGCTCACCGAGTAGACGTGGTCGCCGAGCCATGCAACCGGCGACTCCTCCCGGTCGTCCGCGCCCTGGTGGCCGAGCGTGCTCGTGAACACGACCGGGAATGCCACGTCCTGAACGGCGCCGAGCATGCGGGCCCGCTCGCGCATGACGCGCACGCCGCTCACCATCGAGTAATCGAGATCGTCGGCCAGCCGCGCCTGGAGCGCCCTGGCGCGGGCTTCGAACCCACCGGAGCGGGGCGCGCACTCCAGCAGGATCGTCGACGTGAAGTCTCCGATGATTTCGTTCACCTGGGGGTGAAGCGGCAGCCGGCGGAACATCGTCACCGTCAGTGTGAACTCCGGCGCCGCGCTCCAGATGCGCAGCACCTCCGCCCAGGCGGCGCAGAGCACACCGGCCGGCGTCAGGCTGGCGCGACTCGCGCGGGCTCTCAGCTCGCGCCAAACGGGCGCCTCGACCTGTTCGAGCCGGCGGACGAAGCGGTGCGCTGATGCCGCCGGATCGTGGACCAGCGGGAGATCGGGCGCGGGGGGCAGCGTCGCCGCGCGATCCAGCCAGGTCCGCTCGTTGCGCTTGTAATCGTCGGTCTCGCGCAGCCGCGACTCGGCAATCACGTAGTCACGGAACGACAGATCGAGCCGCGGCAGCTCGAGTCTCGTGTCCTCGTAGAATCGCCGGGCCTCGCCCAGGAGCTGGAAGATGCTGGCGGCGTCGAGGACCAGCAGGTCGAAGCTGAGGAACAGCCGCGTCGTCCGCTCGTCGAGGCGTGCCGCGCGGATGTCGAACAGCGGCCACTGGTCCGGCACATAGAGACGATGCGACATCCGCTCGCGCAGCGCACCGAGTTCCGCGGCCGCAGCCGCGGCGCTGCGCCCGCGGAGATCGACGGTCTCGATACGGAAGGGAGGCACCTCCTCCAGCGTCTGCTGTTCGCCGGTGGGCAGGAAGATCACGCGCAGCATGTCGTGCCGATCGATCAGGCGCTGCAACGCGCACTCCAGCCGCTCGACGTCGATGCCGACTGCATCGGTCTCCCAGTAGCCGTGACATCCGACACTGCCGAGGGTCATGCCGCTGGCCCGTCCCACCCAGTACGCCTGCTGAATGTCAGTCAGCGGAAATGGCAGGTGCCGTTCCTCCGTCGCAGGCACGATGACCGGCCAGGGCGAGGCAGGTCTCGCGGCGGGTTGTCGCAGCCGGTCGATCAACTGAGCCTTCCGGGAGGCGAGACGGGCGCGCAGTTCGCTCGTCAGTGCACCGCGCGGCGCGCTGACGCTCAGCTCGTCGCCTTCCGCGGACAGCCGCACCCCGAGCGCCGAGAGTTGCTCAATCAGGAGGCCTAAATCCTGCTCGCGTTTACCTACAGCTTCACGGTCTCCCACTCTTCACCTCCCCCGTTACTTTCATTGCCCACCCGCAGGGTTTCCAGCAGGTGTTCCCTCACGAAGGCATCCACCATGTGGAGAGACAGGTCTTCGACGCTTCCGCCCTGCAGCAGCGTCGCGATCGGGATGCGGACCGCCAGCGTGCGTTCGAGCCGGTTCTTGATCTCCATGCCGGCGAGCGAATCGAGGCCGCACTCGCTGAGCGGCCGCTGCGGATCGAGACGACTGATCTCCATGCCGAGCGAGCGCGCGACCGCGGCCTGGACCGATTCGCCAATCAGGCGTCGCCGCTCGTCGGCGCTTGCGGCGACGAGGGCATCCCGAAAGGCCACGAAATCCTTCTCCGGCGGCGCCGCTGCGGGTCCCTGACGCCGGAGTTCGGAGAAGAGGGCCGCTTGGTCCCATCGCGGATGTAGCGACAGCCAGGCAGACGCCGGGCCCGGAAGCAGCGTGACTTGTGTCGGGTTCGTCGCGATCGCGCAGCCGAAGAGACTCGCGCCCCGAGCGGTCGAGAAAGGAACGGCTCCATGCCAATCGCGCGCGGAGGCCAGCCGCAAATTCTCCGCAGCCATCCCCGCGTCGCCGAACGGTCCCCAGTCGAGGCTCACGGCTGGCAGGCCGAGCGTCCGCCGGCGATGCGCCAGCGCGTCGAGAAACGCGTTGGCCCCTGCGTAGTTCGCCTGCCCGGCCGACCCGACGACGCCCGCAAGGGACGAGTACATGACGAAGAATTCGAGCGGCAGATGCTGCGTGAGGCGGTGCAGGTTCCAGGCGCCGTGCGCCTTCGGCCTCATGACGCGGTCGAAACGCTCGAGCGTCTGACCCGCAATCACGCCATCGTCGAGGACGCCAGCGAGGTGGACGATCCCACGCAGTGCCGGACCTGACTCGCTGCATGCCTCGATCAGAGCGACGACCTGGGCGGAATCGGCCACGTCCGTGTGCACCAGCGTCACGCGCGCGCCGGCGGCCTCCAACGAGGCGACGGCCTCACGTCCGCTTGGCGAAGGCTCGTTGCGTGACGCGATAATCAGGTGCCGTGCGCCCTGCTCGACCATCCAATGGGCCAGCGCACGACCGACCCCACCGAGGCCACCCGTCAGGAGGTAAGACCCGTCAGCGCTGAGCGCCCGAACCTGCGATTGATCGGGTGCATGTGCCGGCCATGTCGGATCTTCGACCAACCGCGGCACGAAGCGGTCGGGGGCGCGCAGGGCGACCTCGTCCTCGATATCGTCGCCGAGCAGTTCGGCCACGAACGCGTCCACATCCTGCACCGTTGGCCAGAGCGGCAGATCGATTCGCGTGCATCGCAAAGCCGGATATTCGCAGGCGACCGTGCGTGCGAGTCCAGCGAGTGCCGCATGGCGAACATCAACTGGGAGCGGCTCCCCGACTGCCTCGACCCCTCGTGTCACCAGCCACAGCCGCGGCATCCGGCTCAACTGAACGGCATCGAACGCCTGCACGAGGTGGAGCGCCACTCCGTACGCGTGCGTCTGCGCTTGCCCGAAATTGTCGAGCGGTTGATCGTCGGCTTCACCGTCGAGATTCGCCACCAGCACGACGCCGCGGCACTCACCGATCCGCTGCAGCTCGTAGGCGATCAGCGCCCGGAAGTCGTCCGCTCCAGAGTCCGCCGGAGGGTGCGCCGTTCCCGGCCGTGCACCGCCGATGCCGGCAACAACGACCTCATGGCCGCGCTGCTGGAGCGCGGCCACTACTTCTGCTGCCACATCGTCATGGTCGTCGCCAATGACGAGCCAGCATCCCGGTGCTTCGGCCCTCGCATGCAGGGGTGTCGGCGCCTTCCGCCACACGGTGGTGAGGGCGCTGAAGTCCCGCTCCTGTGCGGCTGTCCCCGGTTCGGTGGGCAAAGCGGCCGAGGGCTTTCCGTTCACTGAGGGGACGTCGATCCAGTGCCGTTGGCGCTGCCACGGATAGGTCGGCAGTTCCAGACGTCGGCGGGCGTAGGGTCGATCGAAGCCGACCCAGTCGACCGGTACCCCTGCGGCGTAGAGCCGTGCGACGCTCGTCAGCAATGTGGTCCAGTCGTCGTGTCCCCGCCGCAGCGACGGCACCCACAGCCGTTCTCCCGCCGCGCCGCTCTGGCTCCCCGCCATAAGCGCGGGATGCGGCCCCACTTCGATCAGGACCTCGCACCTGGCTGCTACCAGCGTTTCCACGCCTGCTCCAAAACGCACCGGCTCGCGAATCTGCCGCCGCCAGTAGCTCGGCTCCGTCACCTCGGTGCCGGCCAGCGTGCCGGTGACGTTGGATACCAGAGCAATGCGGGGCGGCGTATAGGACAGTTTCGCCGCTGCCTCTTCGAAGGGCGCGAGAATGGGGTCGAGCAATCCCGAGTGGAAAGCGTGCGAGACGCGCAGTGCCCTGCCGAAAACTCCTGCGCACTCGAGGGCCGCGCAAACGGCGCGCACCGCGTCCTCCCGCCCCGAGATCACCACCTCCTCGGGCCCGTTCACCGCCGCCACCCAGACGTCCGTCCCGTGCGCCGCTACCGCTGCGCTCACCTGCGCTTCGCTCCCGCGAAGGGCCACCATCGCGCCACCCCTTGCTGGCGACTCCTGCATCAACCGGCCGCGGACCGCGACCAGCCGCAGCGCCTCTTCCCACTCCATCACTCCGGCGACTGACGCCCCGACGTACTCCCCCACGCTGTGTCCTAGCACCGCAGCGGGTTCAACGCCCCATGCCCTCCACAAATCCACCAGAGCGTGCTCGATCGCAAAAAGCGCGGGCTGCGCATATCGCGTTTCGTCGAGCATGCCCCCGGTCTCCTCGAACATCACCTCCAGCAAGTCGCGCGGCAACTCTCCGCGCAACGCCTCACGGCACCGCTCGATCGCCGCCCGGAACACCGGCTGATTTTGGTAGAGCTGCCGTCCCATGCCCAAGTACTGCGACCCCTGCCCGGTGAATAAAAACGCGACTTTCGGCCGGGCGGCGTGTGGCGAAAGCACGCCGCGGGCAATCCCTGCCGGCGACTCCCCGCGAGACAAGGCGGCGAGTGTCTCGCGCACCTGCTCGGTCGACTGAGCGACGAGCGCGAGGCGGTGCTCGAAGTGGCTGCGGCCGGCGCCAGCGCTGTGACAGAGGTCGGCGAGCGGCAAGCCAGGATGCGTCTCCAGATACGCGGACAGCTCCGCGGTCCGCGCCTTGAGTGCCGCAGCGGTCCGGCCTGACGCGCTGAGCACATGGCAGGGTCGTTCCAATGCTGTCCGCTCAGGGGTCGACCTGGCCTCGGCCGGCGGCGCCTCGAGCACCGCATGGGCATTCGTGCCGCTGAGGCCGAACGAACTGACGCCGGCGAGGCGCCGGCCTCCATTGGCCGGCCACGAACGACCAGCCACGGCAACGGCCACGGGCATCTTGTCCCAGGCAAAGTGCGGATTCGGCCGCCGGAGGTGGAGGTGCGGCGGGATCAGTCCGCGCGAAAGCGCGAGCGCTACTTTGATCACGCCCGCGATCCCCGCAGCCGATTCGAGATGCCCGATGTTCGTCTTCACCGTGCCGACGAGCAGCGGATCCTCGATGCTCCGTCCTTCTCCCAGTGCCGACGCAAGCGCCGCCAGTTCTATGGGATCGCCGAGAACCGTCCCTGTGCCGTGGGCTTCGACGTAGGCGATCTCGCGCGGCTCCACGCCCGCGACGCCGAGCGCCCGGGAGATAACCGCCTGCTGCGCGGCGCCGTTAGGCACCGTGAATCCGCTGCTCGCGCCGTCGTGATTCACCGCGGACCCGCGCACCACAGCGTGCACGCGATCGCCGTCGGCCAGCGCGTCGGCCAGCCGCCTCAGCACGACCACGCCGCACCCCTCGGCGCGCGCGTAGCCGTCGGCCGACGCATCAAACGTTTTGCAGCGTCCGTCTGGAGAAAGCATGCGTGCTTGTGATGCTGCCACCATCGCGTCCGGGCACAGCATCAGGTTGACGCCGCACGCCAGCGCGGCATCGCAGTCGCCTGTCCGCAGCGCCTGACATGCGAGATGCAGCGCCACGAGCGACGAGGAGCACGCAGTGTCGATGGCCATCGCTGGGCCCTGCAGGCCGAGGATGTGGCTCAGCCGGCCAGCGATCGCGTTCAGCGTGTTCCCGGTGACGAAGTACGGATCGATGCGGGCGTCGCCGAGGCCGGCGAGATGACGCGCGTAATCCGACACGGACACGCCGACGAACACGCCCGTTCGGCTCCCCTCGAGCGTCGTTGCGTTCAGTCCGGCGCGCTCCAGCGCCTCCCATGCGACCTCCAGCACGAGGCGCTGCTGCGGGTCCATGCTGGCCGCCTCGCGAGGTGAGAGGCCGAAGAACTCGTGATCGAAGCAGGCGACGTCCCGCAGGAATCCTCCGCGCCGGACGTACATCTTGCCGGCCATGCCCGGCTCCGGATCGAAGTACTCATCGACGTTCCAGCGCCCTTGCGGGATGTCGCAGGTACCGTCCCCTCCGCGCCACAGCAGGTCCCAGAACGAGTCAGGATCATCCGCGCCGCCTGGAAAGCGGCAGCCGATGCCGACGATGGCGATCCCGTCTTCCGACGCCACTCGGGCGGACCTCGGCGTCGCGTTCGGAGCGACCGACGGCGGCGCGACGGGCCCGCCTTGTGCGCCGGGGCTGAAGGCCTCGATGGCCCCCAGCAGGTGTTCGGCCAGCGCGTCCACCGTCGGGTGGTTGAAAATCACCGTCGCCGGTACCGGGATTCCAAGCATCGCGGTCAGCCGCCGGCCGAGATCGATCGCGCCCAGCGAGTCCATCCCCAGTTCGAACAGCCCTCGCTGCGCATCGATGGCCGGTTCGCCGGGCGGAAGCAGCAGCTGGACCTCCTGCAGCAAATGCCCGACGATCAACTCGCGGCGGCGGCCGCGGGTTTGCTCCTGGATAATGCGGGCGAGCGCGGGGCGGATTGGCGCCGTAGTCGCCGGACCCGCCGCCGCTGATTCAACCGCCTGCGGCAGCTCGGCGAGCAGGGGCCGGCGTCCACGAGCCTCGTAGCTTTGTCTGAACAGCGGCCAGTTCACACGGGCGACGAGAGCCTGCGCGACCTGCGGCGCCGAAAGGCGATCCAGCGCCCGGAAAGCCTGGTCGGGCGCGACTGTCGCGAGGCCCATGCGTGCCAGCACGTCTTGCGCCCCGGTGATGGCCTCGCCTCCCTCGATCGGCCCCCAATTCACTGCCAGCGCCGGTACGCTCGACGCACGCCGGTAGTGTGCGAACGCGTCGAGAAAGTGATTTGCCGCGGCGTACGCCGCAAGGTCGCGGCTTCCCCAGACGGACGCGATGGACGAACAGCAGATGAAGAAATCGAGCGCGATGCCGCGTGTCAGACGATCGAGCACCCAGGTTCCATCGACCTTCGACTGGAACGTCTCCGCGATGGTGCGTGGTTCCAGCTTGGTGATCGGTACCTGCGTCGCCGTGCCCGCGGCGTGGAAGATGCCGCGCAGCGGCGAGGGTCCTCGGCGGATTTCTTCGATGAGATCGCTCATCGCGGACGCGTCTGCCACGTTGGCCGCGACGGCGCGAATGCGGGCGCCGGCCGCCTCCAGTGCAGCGACGGCGCGCTGTGCCTCTGGTGTCGCTGCGCCCCGCCGGCCGACGAGAACCAGATCGCGGGCTCCGCGCGCAAGGAGCCAGCGGGCCGCCTCGAGTCCCAGGCCCCCGAAACCACCGGTGATTAAATAGGTGCCGTCGCTGCGAACGGGGATCGGATCCCCGTCCAGCGGCCGCCGCACGAGCCGCGGTACCAGGCGCATGGAGTCGCGGAGCGCCACCGCATCTTCGCCGTCGGGATCGAGTATCTCGGCCGCAAGCGCCGTAGCCGCCGCCCATGGATTCTCGTTTTCGCCGCATTGTCGCAGATCCACCACACCGCCCCAGAGCGCGGGATGCTCGAGCGCGATCACGCGGGCGAGGCCCCACAGCACCGACTGCCACAGCCCGGTCATCGCCTCGCTGCCGGCGGCCGCCACCGCATCGCGCGTCACAATCCAGACGCGAGAGGAGACTGCGGGTGCGTGCTGCTGGAGCGCTTGAAGAATGCGCACCGTGCTCTCGCATGCCACGCGCTGCCGGCCACTGAGCGTGAGAACGTCCGCCTCGGGCGACGGCACGTCGAGGCCCCACAGCTGAACGATGCCACGCAGCGACTGGGGCGGCGTGTTCAGTTCGGTCATCAGCCGTGCGTACTCCTCGGGCTCGTCCCAATTCACGCGCCGTGCCTCGACGCGATCCGAGGCGCTGCACTCGTTGCCGAACGGCTCGACGACGAGGCAGCGGATGCCGCGGGCTTCCAGGCAATCGGCAAGGGCGCGTCCGAGTCCGCCGGCGTCGGCGAGAATCAGCCAGCAGCCACCTTCGCTTTGCGTGTGCGAGGGGACGCCGTCGCATCGAGGGCGCGGCCGCCAAGCAAGTTCGTAGCCGACGTCCGCAGCGGGTTGGGCGCCGGCGCCGGGCTCCGGCTGCGTGCGCGCTTGCGCCTCGGCAGGTTGTGAGACGCCGACGGATGCGG
>Ga0209415_10008341_pt1 | contig 17987 bp, 18 predicted proteins | sample PeaSoiSIISIP2007_FD_187696 | JGI IMG/M metagenome (GOLD analysis project Ga0209415, IMG submission 187696) | Peat soil microbial communities from Weissenstadt, Germany - SII-SIP-2007 (SPAdes) (version 2) | ecosystem: Environmental > Terrestrial > Soil > Wetlands > Peat | place: Germany... | reverse complement strand
CCGGCGGGCGGACTTCCTCGCGGTCGCCAAGGAGAACCTCGAGGCCTCGGGCCTCGGCGAGCGCGTCGACTTCCGCGAACGCGACGTGGCGGCCGCGGGGTTCGACGAGGCCGAGCTCGATGCGATCGTGCTGGACATCGCCGAGCCGTGGGCGGCCCTCGAGGCGGCCCGGACGGCGCTGGTCATCGGGGGGCGGGTGGCGACCTACACGCCGACCTACAACCAGCTTGAGCGGACGGTGGAGACGATGCGCCGCCTCGGGTTCGAGGAGGTGCGCAGCGTCGAGCTCCTCGAGAGGGCGCTCCACGTGGGAAGCGGAGGGACCCGGCCCGAGTTCGAGATGCTCGGCCACACCGGGTTCCTGTCGGGCGCGCGCCGGGTAGGCTAGCGTGGTCGACCCCGCCCTCTCGCTCGGAGCCGTCGTCGGGGTCGTGTTCTCCGCGGGGTTCGTCTACTGGGAGGTCGGGCGGTATGCCGCGCCCCAGGTGCCCGAGAGCCGGTTCGACGAGCGCAAGGAGATGATCTCCTACACGGCCGGCCTCTTCGTCGGCGTTCCGCTCGCGGTCTGCCTGTTCCTCCTGTTCGCGTCCTTCCCCTTGTTCGCCTTCGGAGGGATCGCCGTCTACCTGACCCTCCTGGTCGGGGGCACCGAACTCGCCCAGTGGTACGTGCTGCGGACCCACTACTTCGGCCGCGATGGGGCCACGCCGTTCTACGCCGTCGGGTTCCGGGCGGGGATCGGCGGGATCCTGGCCCTCGCCCTCGTCGCCCAGTACCTCTCGGGCCCGACCCTCACCGCGCTGGGGGTCGCCGCCCCGGTCGCCGCCGCGCTCGCCATCGTGTTGCTCGAGGCGGTCGGGGGGATCCTCTCCCTCCCGGCTACGGGAGAGCGTCCGGGTCGACGGGGTGGCCCCATCTCGGGGATCCCGATCGCCGCGATCGGGTTCTTCTTCCTCGGGTACTCGGCGTCGTTCGGCCCGGCGGTCGCGATCGCCGGCGCCCTCATCGTGGCGGCCGGGGCGCTGTGGCTCTACCGGTCGGTCGCGCCGCCGGTCCTATCGAAGGTCTCCCTCCTCGCCCAGAAGTTGCCGGACGAGGAGGCGGAGGACCGGCCGCCGTCGGCGTACGGACGGACCCGGCCGTAGCACGAGCCTCCTCGGGAGGGACTTCGGGGGGCATCGGGTCGGCCGTCTCCCACCCCCTCGACGGTCTGGGCGACGAGCCTTCGGCCCGTTCGTCGTGGTCCGGACGGTAGGCCGGACGGGAAAGGGCATCCCCCGCCCGAGTGGGCCCGAGGCAGCTTCCACGGCCCAGCTCCCCCGTCCGGGGGCTCCGAGCGCTCACACGGCCGAGGACCCAATGGCTTGATATCGGCGGGACCCTCCCGCCGTCCGGATGCCATCGGGAGAGGGGGAGCCGAAGGTCCCGTTCGACCGCAAGCTCCGCGTTTTCGCACGCACCGAGCGATTCCCCCTCTCGTGCATCATCCTGGCGGCCGGGATCATCCTGACCGTGCTCGCCGTCGGGGCGTTCACCCCTCTCCAGAACTCCGGGCCCTTCCCAGGGATCAACAACGTAACGAACCCCCCGAACGGCCCGAACTACGACCTCGTGTTCATCGTGGTGGGCCCGATCGTCGTGCTGCTCGGCGGGTACTTCGTGGGAGCGTACTACGTGGCCCGGCACCGATTCGAGCACCTGATGCTCTCGCGCAGCAAGGCCGAATTCCTCCGGAACCTCCCGGAGGTCGAAGACCTGTTGTGGGAGCTCACGCCCGCGGACGAGATCCGCTACGAGAAGAAGAAGATCGAACTGCGCATCCGGCGCTGAACCTCGCCCCTCGGAGCCGCCGCCCGCAACGTGAAGTACCTTGCCCGAGTCGCTCGGGCGTGGCCGCACCGGCGGGACGCCCGGGGCTCTCCGAGTTCTCCTTCCGACGGCTCGGCAAGCCCGAGGAGCTGAGGGCCGCCGAGGAGGTCCAGGCCATCGCCGGGCAGCTCTCCGGGGAGCCGGGCGTGCCGGTCCCGCTCCAACGGGCGTTCCAGGACAACGGCGGCCTCGTCGTCGGCGCCTTCGTCGACATCCACCTCGCCGGCATGTCGGCGGGCTTTCTCGGCTGGGACGGGGAGACCCTCTTCCACTACGCCCACGCCACCGCCGTTCGCCCGGAGTACCAGAACCACCACGTGGGCTTCCGGCTGAGAGCGTTCGAGCGGGAGGAGGTCCTGCGCGCGGGGCTTTCGCAGATCCGCTGGACGGTCGACCCCCTCGTGAGCCGCAGCGCGTTCGTGAGCCTTCGACGGCTCGGGGCCGTGGCCGACCGCTACTACGTCCACTACTACGGCCGCGGTGGGCCGACCCCCGATTCGCCCGAGGAGACGGACCGACTGCGCCTCATCTGGCGGATCGCGACCCCCGCCGTCGAAGAGCGACTGTCCGGCCGGATCCCCTCCCGCTCGGACGACGAGCGGCGCCAGCGGGGCTCGGCGGCGATCGTCGAGACGGAGACCAACGAGCACGGGCTGCGGATCCCGACGAGCGTGACGGAGCCCTCGGGCGGGCCCGCGACGATCGAGATCCCGTTCGACCTTGCGCTCCACCGCGAGCACGATCCCGCCTCGGTCCGGACCTGGCGGCACGCCTCGCGGGACGCGTTCCGGGCCGCCTTCGACCTGGGCTACCAGGTCGACGACTTCGCGGTCGTGAGCGCGGACCACGAGCGCCGGAGCTTCTACTTCCTGGGCCCGCGGCCCGAGGCGTCGCCCGGCCCGTCCCCCGACGCCGCGGCACGGGCCGACCGACAAGAGGGATAACTCCCGGGTCGCTCCGAGTGGTGTGGCCAGCGACCGGAGGGCCTCGAACCGTCGCCCGCCGTGGGCACTCGGCCTCGTCCTCGCCGCCGCCGTGACGTTCGGCATCGTCGCGGTCCTCCTCTCGGGAACCCCCCCGTCGGTCCCCTCCACGGGCGGTACGGCCACGAGCAGCCCCCTCCTCGTCCCCTACCTGTGGGTCGGCCTCGGTTGCCTCGTCCTTCTCGTCTGTTGGATCGGGTACATGGTTTACCGACGGCTGACCGGCGGGTCCGGCGAGTACCCCCGTTACACGCTCCTGTCGTTGATCGCGATCATCCTGGTGATCCTCCTCATCCTGTTCCTCTTCCGGGTCGTCGCCCATGTCGACGGGCTGGTCGGGGTCCGCCCATCCCCCTCCAACAACAGCAGCGGTTCGGGCGGCTCGGGGACCGGGACGCAGCACAACACCACTACTGCGACGAACGGGTCGGCCAACTACACCTTGCAGGGCGAGCTTCCCGGGTTACCCAAATGGGCCCCGTACGCGGTCCTCGGGGTCGCCGTGCTGACGGTGACCCTCATCGCGATCCCGTTCCTGCTCTCGTACGGCGAGCGCTCCGAGCTCTCCCGCCGGGAGGAGCCCGGGCCGGAGCCCGTGAGGGCCGCCCTGCGCTCGACGCTCTCGGAGCTCGAGAGCAACCCGCAGGCGGACCCGCGGGACCTGATCATCGCCCTCTACGCCCGGCTCCTGGAGGCGATTGGCGTGGGCGCGGGCCCGACGGAGGTGATGACCGCGCGGGAGATCGAGCGGGTCTGCGTCCAGTCCCTCGGCGTCCGCCCGACGACCGCCCGGGAACTGACCGGCCTCTTCGAGGAGGCCCGCTACTCGACCCGCCCGATGGGGGCCCCCGCCGCGGACCGGGCTCGTCGCGCGCTTTCCGAGGCCCTTCGGGAGCTCTCGGGACCGAGGCGGCTGGGATGACCGAAACGCGCCCCCTGGTGGTGCTCGGGACCGTGGCCCTCGTGGCGGCGATCGTGTCGATCGTGGCGGGCCCGGATTTCGCCCTCGCCCTGTTCCTCGGGGGGGTCGCGGCCCTCTGCGGGGGCCTCGTCGCCGTCCTCGTGCTGGGGGGGCAGGTCCGCCGGACCGTCGCCCCCGACGCCGTCCTGGACAGCGAGATCCTCCGGTCGCTGCGGGATTCGATGACGAGCGGCCCGATCGGCCGCCAGCGGGTGATCGCCGCGGTCCAGTCGGCGGAGCGGGCGTCGTCGGAGGGGTTCGCCCCGATCGGCGTCGATGAGGAGCGCCGGCTCATCGAGCTGCCCCAGAACGAGTTCCGTCGCTGGCTCTCCGGGGAGCTCGAACGCCTCGAGAGGGAGACGTGAGCGGCGCTGACGCCCCGGCGGCCTCGCCGATCCGCTGGCGCCCCGCCGCGCTCGTCCTGCTCGGGGTCGGGACCCTCTTCGTGGCCGCCGCCGTCGCCGCGCGGGACCCGGTCCCGCTCTTCCTCGCGCTCCCGTTCCTGATCGCTCCCGTCGCCGCCGGCATCGACCTGGCGGCGGCTCCCGACCGGTTGCGCCTCGGCTGGACCGACGCCGGGACCGGGCCGGAGGTCGCGATCTCGGGCACCATCGAGGGGGCGAGCGAGGCGTTCCTCGCCCGGCTCGCGCTCCACGTCGACCGTCCGGAACCGCTCGAGGAGTCCGGCGCGCCCCGCGTGGCATCCCAGGGCGGCCGCCTCGTCTTCCACCTCGCCTGGCGAGTGCCCCACCCGTGCCTCGCCATGGTCCCCATGCCGCAGGTCGTGGCCCGGGACCGGCTCGGCCTCGCCGAGCGCGACCTCGCACTCGACGGCGAGCCGCTGCGCGTCGATCGCTACCCGCCCGAGGTCACGAGGGTCGGGGCGATCCATCTGCGCCGGACGACTCCGATCCCCGGCGAGGTGCGCTCCCGTTCGATGGGCCGGTCCGGGGAGTTCTTCTCGCTGCGCCCGGTCGCCCCGGGGGACACGCGTCGCCAGGTCAACTGGCGGGCGACGGCCCGCTCGGGCCGGCTGCTCGCGAACGACTTCCTCGCGGACCGGACCGGCGACCTCCTGATCGTCCTCGACGTCCGGGCCACGTCCCTCGGGCTCGTGCCGGACCTCCAGCTCCTGTCGATCTCCCGGGCAGCGGCCCTCGGGATCGCGACGGCGTTCCTCCGCGAGAAGGCGCGCGTCGGGGTGGCGGTGTACGGAGAGTTCCTCTCGGTCGTGCCCCTCGGCTCCGGCCGCGCCCACGGCTACCGGATCGAGCGGTTCCTCGATGCGGCGCGGATCTCCCGGGCCGTCGGCCCCGACGAGCGGCTCGCGGTCTCGCTGCGCCGCTACTACCCACCCGGGCTCTCGGCCCTGCTCATCACCCCATTCGCGGACGACGAGTCGGTCGAGGTCCTGCCGCACCTGCGCCATCGGGGATTCACGCCCGTCGTCCTGAGCCCCTCGCCGATCCCGCTGCTCGTCCGCCCAATCGACCGGCAGGACGAGGACGACCGGCTCGCCGAGCGGCTGATGCACCTCGTCCGGCGCCGTAGGATGTCGGCCGTCTGGAGGGAGGCACCGGTGCTCGACTGGGAGAACTACTGGTCGCTGGCCGGCCTGCGCGGACTGTTCGCCGGCCCGAGGGCCGGAGGGAGGCGACGGTGACCCCGACCGCGCGGCCCCCCACCCGCCTGGTCGGCGGGCTGGAGCGCTGGCACGCCGCGATCCTCCTCGCGGTCCCGGCCCTCGCGCTCGCGGTCCTCGGGCGGGGCCCCGCGCTCCCCGAGGCGGTCGCGGCGCTCGCCGGCATCGCCCTGTCGGGCTACCTGCGCACCCGGCCCGATGCGTGGGCCTCGGACCTCTGGGCGATCCCCGCGCTCCTCGTCGTCGGCGGGCTAACCCTGCTCGCCGTCGCCAGCCTGCTCGCCGAGCTGCTCGCGGGCGCGAGCGCGCTCGCCGCGATCTACTGGATCGCCTCGGATCTACCGGGGCTTCGGCTCCCGGTGCGACCGGCGGACGGCCTATGGCTCCCGGGCCTCGCCGTCGGGCTCGCCGTGGCGGTCACGCTGTTCCTCCCGGCCGGCCCCGCGCTCGTGGGCGTGGCGAGCGCGATCCTCGTCGGGCTCTTCTTCGGGCTCGCCGCGGTCCTGGGAGGCTGGTCGAGCCCGGCGGGCGCGCCGTGACAACAAGCTAAGAAGCATCGCGGCTACGAAGCCTCGGGACGCCAACGGCGTCACCCGAGCACCGACGAAGGGTCCCTCTTGACCGCTGCGGACGGGTCGTCCGTCGGAATGAAGTGAGGACAACCCCGGTGTCCGACAGCCCCGGCCGGGGTCAGGACGCGAAGAGGGCCGGTCGGCCTACCGTGACGCGAAGCCGTTACGGCCGGGGAACAGGGGGCTCGCGGTTATGCTCCCGGACGGCTCGGGGCCTCGAGGGACGGGGAACGTGAACGGGGACGAGGCGCGCGCGAGGCTCGCCGAGGTCCGGACGGCCGTGCATCGCGCCGTCGTGGGGCGGGACCTGGTCCTCGACCAGGTCATCACCGGCCTCGTCGCCGACGGCCACATCCTTCTCGAGGACCTGCCGGGGCTCGGCAAGACGCTCGTGGCCAAGTCGTTCGCCCGCGCGCTCGGCCTGTCGTTCTCCCGGATCCAGTTCACCGCAGACCTCCTGCCCCACGACATCACCGGCGGCGAGGTGTTCGACTCGTCGACCGGCGCCTTTCCGTTCCGCCCCGGCCCGTTGTTCGCGCACGTCGTCCTCGCCGACGAGATCAACCGCGCCCCCCCGAAGGTGCAGTCCGCCCTGCTCGAGGCGATGCAGGAGTACCAGGTCACGAGCGAGGGCGGCACGCACCCGCTCGAGCGGCCGTTCCTCGTCATGGCGACCCAGAACCCGATCGAGCTCGAGGGGACCTACCCGCTCCCCGAGGCCCAGGTCGACCGGTTCCTGCTGAGGCTCGCCGTCGGCTACCCGACGGCCGAGGAGGAGCACACGATCCTGACGCGCCGCAAGGAGCGCAAGCAGGACGAGGTCGAGGTCCCCTCGGTGCTCACCCGCGAGACGTTCCGGGCGATCCAGGCGGCGGCGGAGGACGTCGAGATCGACCAAGCCATCGAGGAGTACATCGTCCAGATCGTGGCGGCGACCCGGCTCGACCCGCGCGCCGAGGTCGGCGCCTCCCCGAGGGGGTCGCTCGCGCTCCTGAAGCTCTCCCGGGCCCGTGCGCTCGTCGAGGGGCGGGAGTTCGTCGTCCCGGACGACGTGAAGGCGTTCGCGGAGCCGGGACTCGCCCACCGGATCCTCGTCAAGCCCGAGCCGTGGATCCGCGGCGTGCGGGGCCCGCACGTGATCCGGTCCGCGCTCGAGCGAGTCCCCGTCCCCAAGGTGCCCTGACCGTTCGGGACCGGCCGGGGGGGAGGCGGACGTGCCGGTGCCGGTGGCCCCGAGGGAGTCGGCCGGCCTCCCCGACGGGCCGCTCCCCTCGAATCCCCCCGTCGCGGCCGCCCCCGATCCGTTCGGGGACGTGGCCGAACTGCTCTTCACTACGGGGCGCGATCCCGCCGCTCCCGGTCGCCTGTCGATCTGCGACCGTTCCGGTTCGGAGCTCGCCCGATTCCGTCGCGATGTTCGGGGAACACGCGTCCTCCTGCTCGACTTCGTGCTCGAGGGGCCGGTGGGCTCGCCGATCTACACCATCCACCAGCCGGCCCCCAACCGGCTCGTCCTCCCGATCGACCCGTTCCATCTCGTCGATGCCGCGGGACGGACCGTCGGCGAGATCGTGGGCGGCACCGGCGGGGCCGCCCGTCCCGTCCTGCGGCAGTTCGGGCGCGAGGTCCTCTCGGCCCAGGTCCCGATGCGGATCTCCCGCGGGTTCACCGTACAGAGCGGGTCCGTGACGGTCGGGTCGGTCCGGTACGACCGGTCTCGCCCGACCGGCCCGGCGGCTATCGGCGGGAGCCACCTGACGTTCGAGTCTCCGCCCTCTCCCTCCCTCCCCTCGAGGAGCCTCACCGTGGCATTCGTCGCATTCCTCGTCGCGGTCCGCCGAGGCTGAGCTCGCCGAGCGGGTCGGACGCGCCGCCCCTCCGAGGGCCTCCGGCCGCAGGTTCGTCGACCTGTAGCCGCCCGTCCGCCGTCCGAGCCCGGCCGAGCCGGCCCGGTCCGCTCGGCGGGCGGCGGGCTAGGAATCGGTCTCGGAGCGGTCGGAGCCCCCGCGGGCTCCTCGGGCAACCGTTTTCAACGGCTCGCCCCCTCCCGATCGCATGAGCGCCCCGTCCCGTCCTCTGGTCGTGGTCGCCGATCCGATCGCTCCGGCGGCCATCGAGCGGCTCAAGGCCGGCCCGTGCTGGGTGGTCGACGCGAGCTCGGGGCCGGAGGCGCTGGGGGCCATCCTCGGGGACGCCTGGGGGCTCATCGTCCGCAGCCGGACGAAGGTCACGGCGGAGTTGATCGGGAAGGCCCCGAAGCTCAAGTTCGTCGGCCGCGCGGGCGTCGGGGTCGACACGATCGACATGACGGCGGCCAACGCCCGGGGGATCCAGGTCGTCAACTCCCCGACGGCCGCGACCGAGAGCGTCGCAGAGCTGACGGTGGCGCTCCTCTTGCTCCTCGCGCGGGACCTCCCGAAGAAGATGGCGGAGACGAAGGCCGGCACCTGGAAGCGCTCGGACCTCGGCGGCGAGCTCGCCGGGAAGACCGTCGGCTTCATCGGCTACGGCCGGATCGCCCGGGCCGTCGTCGAGCACCTGCACCCGTTCCGCACCCGGCACGTCGCCTACGACCCGTACGTCACGAAGACCGAGGACGGGACCGCGCTCGTCTCCCTCGGGGACGTGCTCGCCCGCTCGGACTTCCTTTCCCTGCACGCCGCGCTGACCAGCGAGAACCACCACCTCATCGATGCCGCCCGCCTCGCCCAGATGAAGAAGGGCGCCTACCTCGTCAACGTCGCCCGGGGCGCCCTGGTCGACGAGGCGGCGCTGCTCGCGGCGATCCAGTCGGGTCAGATCGCCGGCGCGGCCCTCGACGTCTTCGAGTCGGAGCCCCCGACCTTCCGGGCGCTCGTCGAGAACCCGAAGGTCATCGCGACCCCCCACCTTGGCGCGTCCACCCGCGAGGGGCAGGACCGGGCCGGACTTCAGGTGGTCGATGAGGCGCTGCGCGCCCTGTCGGGGCAACCGTTACACGCCCTCGTGAATCCCCCCGAGGGATCACCATGAGCCCCGACCCCGAGACCCGTACGTTCCTGATCGCCGGACCGGTCCGCATCCACCCGCGCTTCCTGAGGGCGATGAGCTTCCCCTCGGTGAACCACCGGGGCGACTACTTCCACGGCGTGGTCCACGAGATCCGCGAGCTGTTGCCGGTCCTGTTCGGCTCGAAGGGGCACCAGGCGATCCTGACGGGCAGCGGCACCGCCGGGCTCGAGGCGCTCTACTCCGGTCTCGTCCGCCCCGGTCAGCGCACGCTCGTTCTCTCGAACGGGAACTTCGGAGAGAGGACCGACCAGATCGTCCGGAAGTACTGCGACACGGTGACGACGCTCTCGAGCCCGTGGGGCCAGCACATCCCGGTCGAGGCGGCGATCCGCGAGATCGAGAAGGGCGACCTGCGGGCCGTCTGCGTCGTGCTCAACGAGACGAGCGTCGGCCTCGCGAACGACCTCTCCCAGATCGCACCCGCTGTGAAGAAGTCGGGCGCGCTCTTCCTCGTCGACGGCATCTCCGCCGTCGCGGGGATCCCCTGCCCGATCCAGTCGTGGGGGCTCGACGGGGTCGTCGCCGGCAGCCAGAAGGGGCTCGCGGCCCCGGCGGGGCTCGCGATGGTCCACCTCTCCGACCGCGCGCGGGCCGAGCTTCGGCCGGGCACGTTCTACCTCGACCTCGTCGCCCACCTCGACAGCCTCGAGAAGGACGACACCCCGTTCACACCGGCGGTCCCGCTGTTCCTCGCGCTCCGGGAGGCGCTGCTCCTGCTCAAGGAGGAGACCCTCGAGGGCCGGATCGCCCGGACCCACCGGCTGGCCGAGGCGACGCGGGCCGCGGCCGATGCGATCGGGCTCGAGCTGTTCCCCGACCGCTCGTACGTCTCGGACACCGTGACGGCGCTTCGGAACCCCGCCGGGATGGAGGACAAGCAGGTCCGCAAGGTCCTGCTCGACCGCTACAACGTCGAGGTCCAGGGCGGGCAGGGCGCGCTCAAGGGCAAGGTGTTCCGGATCGGGCACATGGGCATCGCCGATTGGCCCGACCTCCTGGTCACGTTCGCGGCGCTCGAGAAGATCCTCGCCCAAGCCGGCCGCCTGGCGCACCCCGGCGCCTCGCTCCTCGCGATCGAGCAGAAGATGCCGTAGCGGGCCCCGCCGCCCTCCCGAGCTCGCACGCGTCGTGAGCGACCCCCCTAACGCGTCGGCCAGGGCGAGCCCGTCGCGGAGGTTCTTTACCTCGCCCGTATTCTCGACGCCGGGATGGCTGGCGGGCGGTTCGTCCGGCCGTTTCGGTGGGGGCGCCGCGCTGGCTGTCGTGATGGCGGCGGTGGCGATCGTCGAGACCCGAATGAGGAAGCGGCTTTCGGAGCGCCGCCCCCCCGACGCCTCCGGGGGCCCCTCCCCAGGTTCCCTGACGGCGGCCTAGATATCGAGGATGACCCGCGCCCTCGGCGGGTCGAGGCCGACCTTCAGGCGATGCAGCGTCACGGCCTTGACCTCCTTGCGGCGGGAGTGGCGTGCCGGGTCGAGTCGCTCCCCCCGGACGGTGGCGAGGACGGCCGTGGGGGGAGTGCCGATGGCCCGGGCCGTGATCGATCGGCCGACGAACCCGTCGTCCTGCTCGAGCAGGAGCAGCTCGGTCAGGAAGGCGACGACGAGCCCCTCCGGGTCCTGGGCGGAGGCGCTCACGGCCCTCTCCTCGACGGGGCGGACCTTCCGAAGGTCGGTCATCAGGGCGAACAGTCCGACGCCCAGAGCCTCGAAGAGCCCCGAGACCGTCGGGGCCGAGGCCGCGAGGCCGACGTCCGCCGTCGTCGGGAAGCTGCGGCACGATGGGCGCCGCGCCGTCGCCTTCCGCATGCCCTCCCGCCTCTCTTAGGGCACAGGGGAGCCCTTTAATCGGTTCCCGGGCCTCGGCGGCCGGCGATGCGGGCCTCCCTGGTCGTCCCGACCCTCAACGAGGCCGCCTCCATCGGTCACGTCCTCGACACCTTCCGGGCCGCGGCCGAGGAGGCGAACCGGCACCGGTTCGCCTCCGACCCGATCGACTGGGAGATCCTCGTCATCGACGGGGCGTCCTCGGACGGCACCGGGGCGATCGCCGAGTCGAAGGGCGCCCGCGTGATCGTCGAGCGCCGGAAGGGCTACGGCCGGGCGTACCGGACGGGGCTCGCCGCGGCGACGGGCGAGGTCATCGCGACCCTCGACGGGGACGCCACCTATCCGGCCGAGGAGGTCCCGAGGCTCGTCGGCTACCTCCTCGACCGGGACCTCGAGTTCGTCACCACGGACCGGCTCAAGTTCCTGAGCGCCGGGGCGATGACCCGAGAGCACCGGATCGGCAACTGGGTGCTCAACCACCTTCTGCACTTCGCCTACCACCGGTACGTCCGGGCCTCGGGAGGGGCGAGCTTCCAGGACAGCCAGAGCGGCATGTGGGTGTTCCGACGGTCCATCCTCTCCCGGATCACCCTCACCCAGGATGGGATGCCGTTCAGCGAGGAGCTGAAGCTCGAGGTGCTCGTCCACGGCCTGCGGTTCGAGGAGATCCCGATCCACTACGCGGAACGTTGGGGGGCCCCCAAGCTCTCGAGCTACCGGGACGGGCGGCAGAACCTCCTGTTCCTCATCGACAAGCGGCTCGCCCTCCGTAGGCAGACCCGGGGAGGGACCGGTGTGCCGCCGAAGGCCGCGGAGGTCGCGCCCCGGTAGGGGCGCTCGGGGCCTTTTACTGGGTCTTGCCCGCGCGCTCGCGCGATTTCACCCGGAGGCCGTGGTAGCCGCACTTGCGGCACTGGACCGCCTTCGGGGGGTTGCGGGCGGAGCAGTTCATGCAGATCTTCTTGTCCAACAGGCGATGGACGGCCTCGGGAAACGGCATGGAAGCGGCGCGGGACCATCGACACCGTATATAGCGTGCGCTCCGCCGGGTCGGCGGGGCCCTGATCGGCTCTTACGCACGGGGCCCATGGGGTCGCCATGATCGCGCCACCGGAGGGCGCGCGCGCCGTCGCGCTCGCCCGCGAGGCGATCGCCCACGGCCTTTCCCACGGGCCGGTGCGCGACCCCGCCGCGCCGTTCCGATCCGTCCCGCTGCCGAAGGTCTTCGACGAGCCGCGCGGGGTCTTCGTCACCCTCCTCTCGGCCCCCGAGGGAGCGCTGCGAGGCTGCATCGGCTACATCGTGCCCGTCTACCCGCTGAGGGCCGCCATCCCGCGCGTCGCCTGGGCCGCGGCGGTCGACGACCCGAGGTTCCCGCCCGTCGGGCTCGCCGAGCTCGGCCGGACCCTCATCGAGGTCTCGATCCTCACGGTCCCCGAGGAGATCCCCGAGAGCCGGTCGATCCCCGACGAGGTCGTCGTTGGCCGGGACGGGCTCATCGTCGACCGGGACGGGGAGAGCGGCCTCCTGCTCCCCCAGGTGGCCGTCGAGGAGGGCTGGGGGCCGACCCGGTTCCTCTCGGAGACCTGCCGGAAAGCGGGCCTTCCTCCCGACGCCTGGAGGCGGCCTGGGACGGTCGTGCGGCGGTTCCAGGCCGAGCTCTTCCGGGAGCGCGTGCCGGGGGGACCGGGCGAGCCGCACGTCCTATAGCGGCGCGTCCGAGCCCGACGGGGGCGAGACCTTGGAGACCCGGGCGAAGAGGTGGGCCTCGCCGATCTCCCACGCGCTGTAGGAGGCGGGGTCGTCCGGGGCGCCCCGGAGGAGCTCGACGTCGTCGGCGAGGAGCTCGTCCGCGATCTGGGCGATGGCGGCGTCGAGGGCCTCGAACAGCGGACCGTCGGCCCGCAGGGAGACCGTCACCCGGTCGAGGTAGGAAAGTCGCAGCTCCTTGCGGACGTTCTGCAGGCGGCGCATCGCCTCGCGGACCAGGCCCTCCCGGAGGAGCTCGGGCGTCGGGCGACGGGACAGGAGGGCGACGACGTTCCCCTCGGGCTCCTCCCGTCGGACGAAGTCGGGTTCCGGGTAGGCCGCGAGGTCCACGGCGGCCACGCGCTCGACCGATCGGACGTTGAGCTCGCCGGCGAGGAGCTCGTCCCCCTCCGGGCCGAGGCCCCCCGGACCCTGGGGACCGACCAGGACGAGGCGCTCCAATGGGATCCGGGATTTCACGCCGGCTCGCTGCCGCAGCTCGCGGCCGAGCTCGACCTCGCCCCGCAGCCTCCCCATCTCCGTCTCGAGCGGCACGTCGCGCCGGCCGATCGACCCGGGCCATTCGGCGAGGTGGACGGAACTGTCGGAACTGCCGTACGGCCCGCCGAGGAGCTCCTGGTGGAGGTGTTCGGCGGTGAACGGGGCGAACGGGGCGACGAGCCGCGCGGCCGTGAGCAGGGCGAAGGAGAGGGTGTCGTTGGCCGCCCGACGGTCGGCCGTGTCCTCGTCCGACCAGAACCTCGGCCGGGAGCGTCTAAGGTACCACGTGCTCAGGTCGTCGACGAACGACCGAAGCTCGTACGCCCCCTGGCGGGGGTCGTACGACTCGAGGGCCGCCCCGACGGAGGCGATCGTCCCGTCGAGCCGGGAGAGGAGCCAGCGGTCGAGCGGATGGTGGACCGTCGGGCAGCTTCGGGCCGCGGCGAGGCCATCGGCGTGCGCGTTGCCGAGGTAGAAGGCGGCCGCGTGGACGAGCGTGCCGAGGGTCCGGTTGGCGGCCTGTCGCATCGCGGTCTCGGAGAGCTCGATCGGCTCGGTGAAGTCGGAGATCAGGAACCCCCAGCGGACCGCGTCCGCCCCGTGCCGCTCCAGGAGGGAGAGCGGCTCGATGGCGTTCCCCTTGGACTTCGACATCTTCTGCCCGCTCGCGTCGAGCACCAGGCCGTTGACCACGCAGGTCAGGTACGCCGGCCGGTCGAAGAGCGCCGTCGCGATCACGAGGAGCGTGTAGAACCAGCCACGCGTCTGGTCGAGCCCTTCGGCGACGAAGTCGAGCGGGACCTCCGGCCGGAACGGGCCGGGCTCGAACGGGTAGTGGTACTGGGCGAACGGGGCCGAGCCGCTGTCGTACCAGCCGTCGATCGTGTACGGCTCCCGCCGGGCCTCCTTCCCACAGACCGCGCAGGGGAAGACGATCGGGTCGACGTGGACCCGGTGGGGATCGAACGGCTCGGGGAGCGGCCGGCCCGAGCGGCGCTCGAGCTCCTCGAAGCTGCCCACGCAGGTCGCGTGCCCGTCGACGCAGCACCAGATCGGGAGCGGCGTCCCCCAGTAGCGGTTGCGCGAGAGCGCCCAATCCTTCGCCTCCTCCAGGAAGTTGCCGAACCGCCCATCGCGCATGTGGGCGGGGACCCAGTGGACGCCGGAGTTGTTGCGGACGAGCGACGGGGCGAATCGCCGGGTCCGGACGAACCAGGAGTCGATCGCCCGGTAGAGGAGCGGGTTCGAGCACCTCCAGCAGAACGGGTAGGTGTGGCGGAGCGTCGACCGGCCCTCCAGGAGACCCCGATGCTCGAGGTCCTCGAGGAGGATCGGGTCGGCGGCCTTGAACTGCTTTCCCTCGACCAGGGGGATCCGGTCGGTGAAATGGCCCCGCGAGTCGAGCGGGTCGAACGCGCCGACGCCCTCGCGCTCGCCGACCCGCTGGTCCTCCGGGCCGAAGCTCGGGGCGATGTGCACGAACCCGGTCCCCTCGGCGGCATCGACCATCGGGTCGAGGACGACCCGGTAGCGTCCGGCCCCCGGGCCCGCGAACGGGAACGGCGGTGCGTACGAAAGGCCCGCGAGCTCCTGGCCGGTGTACCGTCGGACCACCTCGGCCCCCGAGGGCCGGTACCTCCCGAGCGCGGCCTCGGCGAGGATCTCCTCGCTCCCATCCGAGGCGCGGATCCCGACGTACGCGAGCTCGGCCCGCGCCGCGACGAGCAGGTTCGCCGGCAGCGTCCAGGGCGTCGTGGTCCAGACCAAGAGCCTTCGGCCGTCGGCGAGGGGGAATCGGACCGTGACGGACGGGTCGGTGGTCTCCCGGTATCCCTGGGCGACCTCGTGGGAGGAGAGCGGGGTCTCGCAGCGCGGGCAGTACGGGAGGACGTAGAAGCCCTTCTCGAGGAGCCCCTTGTCGAACAGGGTCTTGAGCGACCACCAGACGCTCTCGATGTACGGGGCGCTCATCGTCATGTACGGGTGGTCGTAGTCGAGCCAGTAGCCGAGCCGCCGGCTCATCTCCCGCCAGACGGAGGCGACCTCGAGGGTGCTGGCCCGGCACTCCTCGCAGAACGCCTCGACGCCGTACGATTCGATCTCCTTCTTCGACTTGAGACCGTGGCGCTTCTCGACCTCGAGCTCGACCGGAAGGCCGTGGCAGTCCCAGCCGGCCATCGGCGTGACAATCTCGTAGCCCCGCATCCGACGGTAGCGCAGGTGGACGTCCTTGAGCGTCCGCGCGATGACGTGGCCCACGTGGGGGGCCCCGTTCGCGGTCGGGGGTCCCTCGGTGAAGCGGAATGTGGGCCCCCCCCGACGCCCCGCCATGGCCGCCTGCGGAACGCCGGTCGCCTCCCAGTAGGCGAGCACGCGGCGCTGGATCTCCGACGGAGGGGGCGCAGCCGGGTCGACCTCCTGCTCGGGCGCCATCGGGAAGCTCGACCGGCCGTGGGAAATTAAGGTGTCGTGGGTCGGCGTCGGTTACCGGCTCAGGCCGTAGGGGGGCGGCGAGTGGGATTCCGGCCCGACGCGCGCGGAGGCATGGCGAGAGACCACCACGCCATCGAGGTAGGCGACGGTGCAGTCGGCCCCCAGACGAATTCGGTCCGCCCGGAGGTACTCGCAGTGCACGCCCTCGAGCTCCGCCTCCTTGGCGTCGATGCGCGCCACGGTGAACGTGGGCCTCGGAAAGCCGGGGATCGCGACCGGCAGGGGGAGGCCGCCGCGCGTCACCCGGACCCGGTCGGCCCGGACCGAGGCTGCCTCGGAGGCTTTGTGGAGCCGGAGCTCGACCTCGGTCGCCTCGATCGCGCCGCCGACCCGGATCGTTCCGTCGCCGACGAGGCGGCCCGAAGTCAGCGGACCCGCGACCTGGAGGCTGCCGGTGTAGTGGACGAGGCCGCTCGCGCGCAGCGGCCCGGAGAGGATGACGAGTCCCGAGGCTTCGACGTTGGCGGCGTCGGTGGAGCCCCTCAGGTGGGTCTCGCCCCCCAACTCGAGACGAGTGCGGACCCGGACGGCGCCGAGCACGTCGAGCCGTCCGGACGAACGGAGCTCGCCCGCGTCGACCGTCCCACCGATCGAGACGTCGCCCGACAGCACGGCGCTGTCGACCTCGACGTTGCCGAGGACCTTCACGGCGCCCGAGGCGCGCCAGCTCTGGACCCGGAGCGTCTCGCGTACCGTCGTCCCCTCGTCGCGGGCGCTTCCCGCAAGAGGCGCCGGCGGCGGGGGGGTGGGAGGAGGCGACGGGGCCGGCCGGGCCGACAGGGCCGTTGCGGGCAGAGCCGGGGGGCCGGTCGGCACCGAGAGCGTCGGAGGGGTCGATGGCCCGCTGGTTCGGTTCATGGGTGGTGGCCCGGTCCTACGTCCGGCTCGGGATTCGAAGGCGACGGTGGTCCTGCATGATGCAGCGGTTCTCGAGCACGACCGCGCCCTCGGCCCGGGCCGTCGCCGCGGCCCCCTCGTGCTCGACCCCAAGCTGCATCCAGATCGTGGGAACGCGGCGCTCGATCGCCTCCATCACGATGGGAGGCACCTGGTCGCTGCGCCGGAAGATGTCGACGATGTCCAGCCGGACGTCCGAGGGGATCGCGGAGACCGAGGGGTAGGCCCGCTCGCCGAGCACCTCGGTCAGGGCGGGATTCACGGGCACGACCCGGTAGCCCTGCGACTGGAGATAGCGGGCGACCTCGTTCGAGTCGCGCTCCACCTTCTCGGACAGCCCGACGACCGCGATGGTCCGGGCCTTCGCGAGGATCTCTCGCACCTGTTCGTCCGGAACCCCCATGGGCCCTCCCGACGGTCGACCGTTACAAGACGCTGACGCCCGGTCCGCCGGGCGCCCCCGCGCTCGACGGCGGCATCGGTCGGGCCCCTTCCGGAGGGGCCGGGCCCGGGACCGGAGGCGGTGGGGGCGGCGGAGGCGGGGGTGGCCAGCCGAACGATCCCGGAAGGTACGGGGCGGCCCGGGGGAGCGTCGCGCCCGCCGCGGGCCACATCGGCATGGACGGGGGCGTCGGCATGTCCCGGGAGCGGATGTAGACGACCATGGCGAGGATGAGCCCGATGAGGATGATCCCGTAGTGGATCGCCAGGGCGCCGTCCGGCGAGAGGATCGTGAAGAACGCCGCCGAATCGTTCGCCCCGTGCAGGAGGGCGACGACCACGAGGTTCCCCCCGGAGTACCGGTAGACGATGGCGAAGGAGAGCCCGATCAGGAAGAGCGTCGGGTAGATCGCCACCGACGCCACCCCGTAGCTGACGCCATAGTAGAGGTGCACCCCGGCGAACAGGGCGCTCGACGCGAACGCCACCCGGAACCAGTCGGACGTGCCCCTGGAGAGCCAGTAGCCGAAGATCCAGCCCCGGAAGATCGTCTCCTCGATGGCGCCGATGGCGAAGGAGAACGCCACCCAGAACCACGGGTCGGACTCCGCCTGGACGACGTCGGGGTTCGTGCGGGTGAGCGCATGGACCGCCGCGGGGTCGAGGACGCTCAGGAAGACGAGGACGAGCGCCGTCACGATCAGGGCGAGGACGGAGAGGAGCGCGTACCATCGGAGCCCCTCGACGCTCGCCGTCCCCATCGAGGCCGCGAACCGTCGCAGCGGCGCCGCGCCGACCAATAGGCCGAACGCCACGATGGGGATGCCGTAGACGATCAGCAGCCCCGTCAGAAGGCTTCCGTAGATCGGAGCGAGCGCCGGGACCGCCCCGGGCACCACGTACTGGCTGAGGATCGCCGCGACCGTGATGAGGAGCGCGGCCAGGTAGCGCCCGACCGGGGCGGGCCGGGGGGCGGGGGGGGAGTCCATCCCGAGGAGC
>Ga0209415_10008340_pt1 | contig 17987 bp, 14 predicted proteins | sample PeaSoiSIISIP2007_FD_187696 | JGI IMG/M metagenome (GOLD analysis project Ga0209415, IMG submission 187696) | Peat soil microbial communities from Weissenstadt, Germany - SII-SIP-2007 (SPAdes) (version 2) | ecosystem: Environmental > Terrestrial > Soil > Wetlands > Peat | place: Germany... | reverse complement strand
TAGGCCGGCGACCAGGTCATGCCGTGCTCGAGGCTAAGCATGAAGATCTTGCCCGCTCCGGAGGCTTGGACCTCGAATCGCAGCCCACGCGTCGTGCTCTTCACCTTGCTCGAATCGGTGAGGGTGTCGGGCGAGGCGACGCGCACGACCGAGCCCTTGTCGACGACGACCGTCTGTTCGCCGTTTTTGACGATCAGCGTGGAACCTTCGGCTCCGATCAAGGTCCCGGAAACCGCTTCCTGACCGAGAAAATACAGCGTCACGTGCTTGCCCACGTTCAGATTCAGCAAGTCCGCTATGGACGGCGCCTTGACGTCGTCGGTCTTGGGGATCTCGGTGTTGACGACGGAAGTGAGCTTGACGCCGTCGGAAGTCGTGAACCAAAGGGTTCCCAGGGAAGCTTGGGGAATCTGAGCGAGCATATACTCGCCCGATCCGGAAACGTCCATCTCGCGAAGAACGACGCAATAGCCGTTCTTGAACATCGAGGCGAGAGCGATATGCTCGGTGAGCGCCTTGGGCCCTGCTGCCAGGACCGACGCAGCTAGTAAAGAAAACATAGTCTTACTTGACCTCTCCACTAGAATGAACGAGCGAGGAGATCGAAAGCTGCGGCGAGTTGTGGCTGGGGCGGCTCGCCCCAGCGGTCGGTTATCGAGGCGAGCCCCCGGAATGCTGGTCCGGGCGCTCGTGGAGTGCGCTCAATTTTCGACTAGGATGATGTTGTAAGGCTGGCCGCTACCGTTGACGCCGCAGCCGAACATCATGTATTTGCCGCTGACGCGGTTGACGGCGGCGACGAGGGTCTCGACGTCTAGTCCGGTGTTGATGCTCACCGCGACTTCGCCTGGGGCCGGCTGGGAGAGAAACGTCACGGTGACGCCGGAGCCGTCGTCAAACGTGCCCGTCTCCACTCCACTCGGGTTGGCGTAACCCGCGCCGTGCAGCGTACCGTCTCCGTTCGGAGTAACGTCGACGCACTGCGTTTTGCCCTGATTGATCAAGAAGCCTCGAAAGTGTTGGTTACCGATATCGGCGAGGTCAACATTCGCGGTGGGCTGGACCACACCGATGAGGCCGCCGGCGCCGGGTCCGAAGTCGAGCACGCAGACGCCGGACGGGGTCATCGCTCCCGTCGCAGCGGGCGAGGCCTGGGTCATCTCGCCGTTGCTGCCGGTCAGGTTGCTGTTGGCATTGGCGAGGGCGGTCCCGTCGATCGCGAAGCGATGCTCAGTGCCGCTGTACTGGTTGCCAGCGACGTTATAGGCGACATAGCCGTAGGCCATGTCGGTCGCCTGTTGGAAGGTCGCGCTGCCGACGGCGACGAAGTTAAAGGTGGCCACGGGACCGGGAGGGTTCGAGCCAAGGCTCGCCGCGACGATCGGCGGCAAGGTATCCGCGCCCGCCATCTTCATGACCAGCGCCGTGTTGTTAAGCTCGAGTGCATACGCCGACTGGCCGACGGTCACGTTGGGATCCGTCGTGTCCGTCACGTTCAGCTTGAGGAAGCCGGTCGGTAGGACGGACTTGGTTCCCGAGTAGGTGTATCCCTGAGTCTGGTTCGTCGCGGTGAACGTCGCATCGTTGAGTTGCCAAGACCAGACGTCGCCGGGGCCCTGGGTGCCGAGAAAGTTCTGGGTGCCGCTCGAGGAGAAGAGCGATCCGCCGCAGCCGAGCGCCACGACCAAACAGCCCGAAAGTAACAGAGTTTTCCGCATGCTGAATAGCTGCCCTCATCGGTCCTATCGCCACACCGCTGAATTGCTGGGGGCGGCTATTCTTGCGGGAAGATTAGCGATAAATTAACGATCGCATACATGGCGCCCGTCTCTTTGCCGAATCCTGTTCTCGGCCCGTCATAAATCCATGAAGCTCCTGCTCGCTTTTCCTGTCGCTAGGTTTCGTCTCGCTTCTTCATCTGCCGGCTCAGACCCAACTCAGCATCCGTGCCCACATCTACATTCTCAAAGACCCCCTCGACGTCAGTACGATTACGGCGATCGGGAGCCCGGGACCTAAGACGCCGTCCACGATCTTGCAGGTGTCGAAGGACGAGATGAAGCGTGTGGAAAAGGTCGTTATGGACGCGGGTGGCACCCTCGCCACTTCGCCCAGGGTTAGGACGCTAAGCGGCCAGGAGGCGAAGATTTGGGTAAGCGGTAACCCGGAGTGCACCCTCATCGTGACGCCTGAAAACCTCGGGAGCGATACGACGACGCTCGCGTTCACCCTGAACGCGACGACGCCTAACGGGAACAGGAAAACCATACGGTCAATCGCAGTTACGGCACGCGCTCAGGAAGCGAACGCGCTTCTTTTCGTCGCAAAGCCGGAGGCCGGCCAGCCCGGGATCCTGGTCGTGCTCGAGGCGGAACGGAGCGAGCAGTAGCCACAACCGTCGCGACACACGTCCTATTGAACATGAGGTTCGCAGTCGCACTCTTCTCCCTTGCTCTCCTATGGATGTGGCATCGGCAGGGCCCTATAGTCGTTAGCATTCAGGCCCATTTCTACAGCCTCCAAGCCCCCCTCGACGTAATGGCGATCAAGGCGATCGGGAGCGCCCAAACCAAGGCTTCGCCGTCGATTCTGCAGGTTTCCAAAGAAGAGATGGACCGAGTCGAAAAGGTCGTGACAGACGCGGGCGGGAGCCTGGTTGGCTCGCCTAAGGTCTTGACCCAGGTGGATCAAACCGCGAAGATCTCAACCGATGGCTCCGACGTCTCCTATGCGCTCGAGGTGACACCCTCGAACCACGGCAGCGACACGATCTCGCTTCGGTTCAAGCTGGCGGTCACGATGACGTCGGGACAAGTCAAGACCACGCGAAGCGCGTCGGGCTCGGCGCGGGTTCAGGAGGCAAAGGCCCTGCTGATTATCGAGAATCCGCGGGCCGGCCAGCCCGGGCTCTTGACCGTCGTCGAGGCCAAGCGATCGCGGTAGCGCCGGCAACCGGCCCCGTCCGGGTTTGATCATCATCACTCTATGCAAAGTGGGATGATGATGATCGACCCGGGAATCAGACATCAGGCATCAAGCATCATCCGTCGCGCCGCCTCCCAAAGTCCGTAACGATGCAGATGGCCTTCGCAGAACACGATCAGGCCCTCCACGCCGGTAGAGGCGATCGTCTCCACAACCCTCTCGAACTTCTCCGGCGAGAAGGTCGTCGCTCCCGCTCGCTCCTCCTCCCGATAGAGGAAGTTGATCGCGAAGCCGGCATAAAGCTCGGGACAACTGGGACCGCGGAATTCATTCCGCTCCCCTTCCCCTGGCCCTCCATCTGATCCGGAGCGGAATGAATTCCGCGGTCCCAATCTTGGTCCCATAGCCGACACCCATTCCTTCTGCTGATGGATCGACCCGGCGAGGAGGGTCAGATAGGTCTCGAACGAGCCGGGATAGTGGTCGCGGTAATCCATCGGCATCAACTGGTCGACGTAGCCCGCGAAGGTGCGCCAGTCCTGGCCGATGAAGCGACCGCTGTGGATCGGGTTCTTGAACACGGCCGCGCTGATCTTCATTCCCGGCCGAGCCCGGTCGACGGCCTCCCGCGTCAGGCGCGCGAACTCGCGAATCCAATGGACCCGGTAGGCATAGAAGAAGTAGTCGAGGTCGTAGCGGCCGCCTTGGAAAAAGCTGCCCTCGAGAAGGAAATGCGACTTGAAGGCGCGGCTGAGCTTCGACCAGTTCGCGGGCAGCACGCGCGGGCTCTGCTCCCAGTGGGCCTCCAGGTACTCGCGATCGTAAAGCTCGTGATAGAAGGCTTCGTCGGGAAATGCCTCGGTCACGTAGCCGGCCCAGCGAGGAAGATTCTCCAGGCAGTCGTCGCAGAAGCAGTATTGGTCCGGCGCGAGGTCGCCAGGATAGCGGATGTAATCGTGATGGACGGCGGCGAAATCGTACCGCTGGGCGAACTCCTCGTAGAGAGGGACGAGCCACTGGTCGGTGTAGCCGGGCCTCCTGGCCGGGCACATCCAGACGGCGTCGAACGGCTTGTCCCTTAAGACCTCATGGTTCGTCGGCTTGCCGTGAGCGTTGGTCATCGCCCATTCGGGATGCTTCGCGTAGAGCTGCGTGCCCTCCATGTAGTCGACGAACCAGGCGTGGATCTCCATACCCCGCTTCCGGCATTCCTCGAGGAGGACGGCAGGGAGATCGAAGTCCTCGTATCCCGGGGCGACGACCTCTTTGAACCGCTCGCTCGGCCAGCAGATCCTGCCGTCGCCGTGCTTGAGGTTGGGAAGGATGAGATTGAATCCTGCCTGATGCATCCGGTCGACGTAATCGGCAACCGACTCGCGCGTTTTTCCCGCTTCCCTAGATCCACACCACACGCCCCGCTTGGCAAATCTCGGCATGCCAAAAGGCTACTTGATTCGGAGCATCGCCTGTGCCCCGCTAAATGCGCGCCCCTTCTGGATTCGTCCTCGATGAAACTCGTCCCTCCCAGAAGGGGTGTGCAAGAACTTGATTAGTTGAGTGTGAACCCTAATAATGTTAGGCATCTGCGACCCCTCCAGGGTCGGGTCCTAATTTCGGCGTCCTTACCCGGGGTCGCCAGAGCGACCCCGGGCTATTCTCTATGATCCCTTCGGGATCGGGACAGGACCGCGCCCTTCGATTCGATTATTAGGCACGCGCTACTTGGGTTGCGTTCTTGCACAGACCCCAAGGAACGGGTGTGTATATAAGGGAGGGACGAGGTTCTCGCGACCCGAAGGGAGAACGGCTTCATTGCGTCGGCATCCGGGAATTCCGTTTCCATCGCGTTCCGTCCTCGGCGCGAGCGCTGCCTTGCGGCAACCCGACTGCCGTCCACAGCGTAGCGATTTCCGATGGAGTTACGCAGCAGGGTCCTGATCGGCTTCGCGATCGCCGGCGTCGTCGTTTGCGGGGGCGGAACGTTCCTTGGCCTGAGGTATTTCGACATCCCGTTCGCCTCCGGGCAAGCGGAATCGGCAGCCGCCGCTTACCGCAAGGCCGGACTCCCCTGGGAGGCCGCGGATCTAGCGCCGAATCCGCCGGTTTCCAAGGCTGAGAATGCCGCGCCATTGCTGAAGGCAGCCATTGCCTCCTTTGACTGGACCGCCTTCGACAAGGAGCATGCGAGCCTGGTGCAGAAGCTGGACGAGGGCCAGACTTCCGAGGTCGACAAGGAGCTTTCGCGCTACAACAGAGGGCTTGATTCAGCGGCGAAGGCGGCCGAGCGGCCGCGGGTCGACTTCAAGCGCGACTGGGACTATGGCCATGACATACTCCTTCCAGAGTACGCGGGCGCAAAAGCTCTGGTTCGCGCGTTCTGCCTCCGCGCCGAAGTGCGGGCAGCCAGGAATGACATCTCAGGCACCTCTCGCGACCTTTCGACAGGCCTCCGGCTATCCGCGCTGATGGGCCAAGAGCCGTGCGTGATCGCGATGCTCGTCGAGATTGCCTGCAACCGGCTGGTTTTCACGGCGATCCAACGCTGCGCGGCGCAGCTCGTCAAGAATCCCAAAGGGCTTGAGAGCGTAGCGACGGCTCTCAAGGACGAGGCGAATCCTGACTTCGTCGACGCTCTTCGCGGCGAAGCCTATCTCGGCCTGGCGACCTTGCGCAACTTCGATCCCCTAAGGGACCGCAACGATGCCGAGGATCAGGGCCAGAATCCGCCCCCGATCGATCCGGCTGACCTAAAACGGACGGGGCTTCCGGACGGATACTTCATTCGGGCGTTCACCGCCAGGTTCTTTCAAAACTGGACGGCGGCAAAAGCTCTGATGGACCGCTTCCCCGACGATCCCGAGCGACTCGGCCACGAGATGGAAGCGGTCACTGACCGGTCCGGCCCTGGGCTCAGCAACATCCTTTCGGACATCCTCATGCCAACCTACGTTCAGGCGGGAACGGCCGATGCAGTGTGCGAGGCGGATCGCCGCGTCACCGCCGCCCTGCTTCAGGCCCTCATCATCCGGGCTCAAACGGGCCGGCTTCCGACCCGGATCGACGAAATCCCCGGCATCTGGATCGATCCATTCGGGGGCGGTCCCCTAGTCATGAAGACGCAGGGCGATTCGATCCGAATCTACAGCATCGGCCCCAATCACAAGGACGACGGTGGCGTCTCGCTACGTGAACTGAAAGGCGACTTGAGGAAGGACTACGACGTCGTCGCTGCCTATCCGCCGATCAAGAAGCGGTAGGAGAACCGCCGGCAGGATGCCAGCGCTCCCAGCTACCTCGCCTCCGTGCTGCTACGCCGAGGCGAAAGCAGCGCAGGTCCCAGAAAACCGCGACCTCCGCAAACTGCGCGCGAGTCGATAATCAGGGCGTGAAAGCAAGAGCCGTCGCGGGATGGCTCGCCGTTGTGCTCGCGACGGGCATCAGTTGTTTCTGGGCGTTTTGGGGGATCATCGAGAACTTCCACGAGGGGTGGTATTCGACCAGCACCCCCCACAACATCGCCCTGATGTTCGTCCAGTATCTCTCGCCATTCCTCCTCTTCCTTGCCTTGACGATCGTCGCGATTCGTTGGCCCGTGGCCGGCGCCGGCTTGTTTCTCGCCACCGGCCTCGCCTTGCGATTCCTGCTGTTCAACGGAGGGCCGGCCTCGACCGTCCTGATTCTGACCCCGATGACGATTCTCGCCGTGCTGTTCGGTTTTGGCCGCGCAGAGCCGCGCAAGTGGGCGATGCGAATCACGATCGGCGTTCCGCTCCTGGCCCTCATCGTCTCGGGAGTCCAACCCATTTGGATGGTCGCAACTCGCGACAAGACGGTCGAGCTGCAGGCGCAGACCGTCAGCGGACTCGTCTGGGCGCCGGCCGGCCCCGGCTGGCCCGATCGGGGCGTGTCATGGTTTAAAGCCCAAGACATCTGTTCCCACCTGTCGCCGGATGGGACCCGCCTCATGCCAACGGTACAGAACCTGTGGCGATTGCCTACGGTTTCCGAGATGGTAGGCTCGATGACCCTCCATCGCCGCAATGCGGGTGGCCGCTGGGACGGAACTCAGGCGATCTACGAACGCAGGCCGGACAAGGAAGCGCCTCTCTGGAATCCGACGTCGCAGGTGATCTACTGGTGGACAGGCACTGAGGCTTCGCCTCGGGAAGCCTGGATCATCGTCTATAACGGCTCAGTCTGGCCGCGAGCAAAGAAATCCTACTACGGCTATCTTGCCTTCAGGGCCGTTCGAAAGCCGTAGCCCGACAGGTTACGATCGTTCGACTCGCTTGTCTGCGCTCACCACGGAGACTTCCGGGCAGGCGTCGAATGCGTCGAGGACGTGCTGGAGGACCGATTCGGCATGGCGCGCGTCGTTGCTGACGCAGGCGACGCCGATCGTCGCGTTTCCCCACAAATCCTGGTCCGCAACTTCGGAGATGGCTACGTTGAAGTCATGCCGCATGCGGTCGATAAGGCTGCGCAGGACACGTCGCTTGTCCTTGAGGGATTCGCAGCCGTCCAACCGGAGCTGAATTTCCATTGAGGCGAGAACCACTGGGGTGATGATGCTTGATTCCTGACTCTTGATGCTGAATTGAGGATCAAGGATCAGCCATCAGCCATCAGCCATCAGTATCATCCCTCATCCCCCGATCGTCCCCGGCATCAGCGATATCCCGAAGAGGGCGACGATGAAGTAGGCGGCGAGGCTGGCCGCACCCGCGTAGTCCTTAGCGATCCGCTGTCCTGCGAAGAGCAGCACGAAGTCCAGACAAACGAGAGACATGGCGAGCATGGGCAGCACGGGCGGGCGGTCGAGGATGATGAAGAAGACGGAAACCGCGCAGGCAAAACCGGACACGACCTCCAGGATCGTGACCGTCAACAGCATCGGCTTGACCTGGCCGCGCAGGAACGTCTTGCTGAAATGGCTGGTCAGCCAGTCGAGGTTCCCTTTCCAGTCGAAGGCCTTGTCCAGGCCGGATTGGATCATGCAAACGGCGAAGAAGGCGCAGACGAAGATTTGGGCGAGCACATGAGGGTCCATCACCTGTAGAGACGGGGTGTTGAGGTATTGGGGTGTTGAGGTATTAGGGTATTGGGGTATTGGGGCGCTTCGGCGTTGCGGCGTTTGGAGCAGGGTGGTACGATGGCGTCGTGTCCGACTTCTGGACGAAGGAGCGGGATCCGAAGGGTTGGACCGTCCTTGCCGGCGGGGTTTTCTATGCCCTATTCGCTCTTGTAGGCTTGTGGTTGTGCCTTAGCTCTTCGGGCGATTATGCGGTGATCGGTCGAAAGATGCAGATCGGACCCGCAGGCGGCTTCTTTATCTCGGCCATCACGATCGGGGCGCTGTCGTGGTTGCTCATGCTCGGCTTGAGGTCGATCTATCAGAGGAAGTCGGTGGGATGGACGGCGTTGGGTTTGTTGACGGTGTCCGGCCTGATCGGCAGCCCGGACGACTTGGTCAAGCACACGACCGCCGACATTTGGTTTAGAGTGGTCTTCTCGCTCGTGGCCGGGACCTTCCTGACCTTTGCCATCGGTTGGCTAGACAAACCCCGACACCCCAAGACGAACGACTGAGCTGCGAACGACCGGGAGCGGGAAGAATCTCCCACTCCACGTACGAACCACCCATTGGCTCCGCACATATCGGAGGATGGCGCGGGCTGCGGGACCATCGCCCCACCGCGTGTGTCGCCGGGGCTCCGGCGTGCAAGTATAGTCATGCCGGCCCAACGCTCTAGTCCATATGAACCTACGTCTCGCGTGTCTTCCCCTCACCCTCTTCGCCGCCGCAGGCTGCATGATGGGAGGGCCACCAACCAATGCTGGGCAAACGACGGCCACCGTCACCCGCCAGAACCTCGAGGTGAAGGTCGTTGAAACCGGCGCGGTGGACGCCGTCCAAGCCGTCGAAGTCAAGAGCCAAGTGTCGGGAAGGCTCAAGAAGCTCTTCGTCGACGAAGGCGACGCGGTCAAGGCCGGGCAGCTCATCGCCGAGGTCGATCCGAAGGAGACCGAGCTTCAGCTCAAGCAATTCCAGGCCCAGCTTCGCGGCGCCCAAAGCCTCGTGTCCCGCTCTCAGGTCGAGCTTGCCCAGCGAGAGAAGACGGTTGTCGACGACTATAACGAGGCGAAGATCCGAGTCGCACAGCTTCAGCTGGAAGCCCAAGCTCAACCTACTCTGACTCAGGCCTCGATCTCTTCCGCAAAGGCGGCTTTGCAGTCGGCGACGGACGAAATCGATGGGCTGAAGACCACGTCCCAGCCGAACGCCCGCAGCGCCGACATCGCAGCCCTCAACGAGGCGAAAGCCAACTACGACAACGCGAAGGCCGACTACGATCGCCAAAAGAACCTGCTCGACCTCGGCTATGTCTCTCAGAAGACGGTCGAAGACTCCTACCTTGCGATGGACGTGGCGCGGCTCAAGCTCGCGCAAGCCCAGGACAGCCACGACCGTCTCGAGCGGCAGCTCCAGACCGAGATGACGAAGGCCGAGGAGGCCCGGCGGCAGGCCCAGGCCGACTACGACAAGGCCATCGCCTCGAAATTCCAGGATGCGACCAAGCAGCAGGACTACGAGAACGCCCTCGACGACCTCGCCAAGGCGAAGGTAGCGAAGAAGGACGTCGATGCGATGGAGCAGGGCGTCAAGCAGAATCAGGCGAGTGCCGACCAGTTGGCGAGCGTCGTCGCGGACGCGGAGCGCAATCTGGGTGAGACCGAGATTCGCGCTCCCATGGACGGCGTCGTGACGAAGAAGGAGACCCTCGTGGGAGACCTCGTGATCGGCCTGAGCGCCTTCACGAGCGGCACTCCGATCGTGAGGATCGAGGATCGCCGGACCCTCCGCGTGACGCTGAACATCAACGAAATCGACACCGCGAAGCTCAAGGTCGGATTGCCATCGGAAGTCGACGTCGAAGCGATTCCCGGCGTTACCTTCAAAGGCACGGTGCAGCGGATCGCGCCCGCCAGCAACAATACCGGAACGACGGCCACGGGAACGCCCTCGACCGACACCGTCGTTCGCTACCTCGTAGAGGTCTGGCTCGACGACACCGATCCTCGCCTGCGTTCGGGGATGTCGGCTCGCTGCACGATCACCGTGACCAAGAAGGATAACGCCCTAACGTTGCCGGTCGATTTCGTGGGCAAGGATGGTGCCGGCAGGTTCGTCATGATCCCCCAGAGCAATGCAAAGCACCGGCCTCCTCCCAAGCGCGTGAACGTGAAAACGGGCCTCGAAACCGGCACGTTTATGGAAATTACGGACGGAGTAAAGGAGGGCCAAGTCGTCGATCGGCCGACCTTCAACGGACCCGCAAGGCAAGGATTCATGCAAGTGGACAACGGCGATTGAACGTAATCCAGTCGTTCATGGTCGCGCTGGAAATGCTGCGAGCGCACAAATTGCGTTCGTTCCTGACCATGCTCGGCGTGATCATCGGCGTGATGGCGGTGACGTTCATCGTCATGATCTCGAACGGCTTTAAAGACTACATGGCCGGCCAGTTCAACCGTCTGGGCGCCTCGACGATCTACATCTCCTACGATCAGACCTTGCGGTTGCGAGGAAAGGTCATCAGCCAGATCGATTCCTTGCGGATGGAAGATGTTCCATTCCTCCGTGAGCACTGTCCATCTCTCGATACTATCTCCCCAGTCGCCCAGAAAATGGACGTCCAGAAGGTCACCGCCGGCGATCGCGAGGCGACGAATCTCCGGATTTACGGCCAGGATGATCAGTGGTTTCGGCTGAACGGGGAAGAGACCTCGGCCGGTCGACAGTTCAACGACGCCGACGAGGCGAATGCCGCCAACGTCTGTGTGATCGGCGAGGAGATCCGGGGGCGATTATTTCAGGGCCGGGACGCGGTAGGGCAATACGTCAACCTTCCGGGCATTACCCTCCAGGTGGTTGGCGTCCTCAAGCGGCAGGACGTTTTTGGACAGACCAACGCGCGCGATATTCGGGTGCCTCTCACGACCCTCCAATGGAAGTGGACCGGAGATCGAAAGCTGGCGATCATCGGCGCTCAGCCTCGGGCCGGATATACGGTCGAGCAAGCCATGGACGACGCTTGGCTGGCCCTAATGTTGCGATCCGACAACAAGCCGATCTATCGTGTCGACTCCAGCGAGACGATCATCCAGACGGTGACTGCGGTCTTCGGGGTTGCGGGAATCGTCCTCTCCATGATCGCGGCTCTATCTCTGCTCGTCGGCGGCATCGGGATCATGAACATCATGCTCGTCTCGGTGACCGAGCGCACGCGCGAGATCGGCTTGCGCAAGGCGGTCGGAGCGAGGTCCTCGACGATCATGCTTCAGTTCTTGGTCGAGTCCGCGACTCTGAGTCTGTGCGGCGGCATCATCGGGATGGGGATCGCGTGGTGCTTCGGGCTCCTCATCAAAGTGATCTCGACCGCTGCTCATTGGCCGCAAGAAGGGGGATTACCGACCCCGTTCTCGATTTCCGCCGCTCTGTTTTCGGCCGGCTTCTCGGCTCTGATCGGAGTCATCTTCGGGCTCTATCCGGCGCGAAGCGCGGCCAAGCTCGATCCGATCGTGGCTCTCCGAAAAGAATGACGTGGCCGTGGCACCGGCTTTGCCTGTCCCGATTCGCTCCGCTCATTACCCGGTGGCGGGATCTTCGAGAAGGCGATGCCACAATGAGCTACTAGGCGTTCGAATCGGGCAGAATCGCAAGCTGCTTGCGCGCGTCGAGCGGCTCCTTAAGCGTTTCGTCGGAGACGACGTGGCCGTCGCGGAACCGGATCACCCGCTTGCAGTGCCGCGCGATATCTTCTTCGTGAGTGACGATCACGACCGTCTTCCCATCTGCGTTCAGCTCCTGAAAGAGGGCCATGATCTCCTCGCTCGTCCGCGTGTCGAGATTCCCGGTCGGCTCGTCGGCGAGGAGGAGCACCGGCTCGTTGACGATCGCACGGGCGATCGCCACGCGCTGCTGCTGGCCGCCCGACATCTCGTTGGGTTTATGGGTCATCCGGTCGGCGAGGCCGACCCGCTCGAGCGAAGCCTTCGCCTTTTCCTCGCGGTGTCTCGCCCCTCCGTAAAGCAGCGGCAGCTCGACGTTCTTCCAAGCGGTCGCGCGGGGCAGGAGGTTGAACGTCTGAAAGACGAAGCCGATGTATTTGTTCCGAATCTGGGCGAGTTGGTTGTCGCCCATCCCGCTCACGAGCTCTCCGTTCAATCGGTATTCGCCGGCCGTCGGACGGTCGAGGCAGCCCAGCAAGTTCATAAGAGTCGACTTGCCCGATCCAGACGGTCCCATGATCGCCACGAACTCACCCGGATTGATGGCCAGCGAGATTCCGCGCAGGGCTCGCACCGAAAGCTTGCCCATCTGATAGTCCTTCACCAAGCCCTCGACCTCGATAATCGCGCTCACGAGGGCTCTCCCGGCACTGGCTGGCCGGTCGCGAGCCGCAGGTTGACCTTGGCGACCGCGTAGTCGAACTGGGCCTGGATTGCGTTCGTCTCGGCAGTTACAAGGCTCGATTGGGCGGTCGAAAGAGCCACAACGTCCGCGCCTACAGCTCCGAGCTGTTTGGCCTGATAGACCTTGTCGAAGTTGACCCGAGCCGCTTCGAGGGCGAGGTTGGCCGCGTCGATCCTCTGCCGGTCGAGATCGGTCTCATGGACCAGCGATTCGATCTCGGACGCGGCTTCGCGCGCGGCTTGCACGAGAGTGGCCTTTGCGGAGGCGAGATTGGCCTCGGCGATCCGAATATCCTCGCGCCGGCTGTAGCCGTCGAAAAGCGGATAGGATACTAGGAGCGAAAAGGCGCCGTCGCCGGTGTCGCCGAACCCGCCGCTTTGGCGCGTGTAGCTGTAGCCGGCGTTGAGGGTCGGACCATACTCCAGCCGCGCCTGCCTGAGGGCGACGGCCAGTTGATCGACGTACTTTCGCTCCGACTGCAGATCGCTGCGGTCTTGGAGACCGGCCGCAACCACCGCCTTCTCATCCTTAGCGGGCTCCGCTGCCGGCGGCTCTTGAAGAGGCGCGAGTTCGGGCAGATCCTTCGTGCGATCCCACCCAATGCCCGCCTTGAGGTTGGCCACGGACGTGACCGCACTGTTTTGTGCGGCGAGAAGGCTCACCTTGGCGTTGAGAGCGTCGGCCCTGGGCTGATAGACGTCTTTCTGGGCGATATCGCCGACCTTGGCCTGGGCTTCGGCCTGCCTCAGGACTTCTTCGGCCCGGGCGACTTCAGCTTCGGCCGCCTTCTGGAGCTCCTGGGACCGCAGGGCTTCCACATAGCGCGTATAGACGTCGACGAGCGTTGTGCGGAGGGTTTGCCGCGTCGAAAAGGTCTGAGAGTCCAAGCCGAATGAGGCGTAACGGACGCCGAGGGTTCGCTCGCCGGTGTCGAGGAGGGTCCACGACGTCGCCAAGGTCGACTCCGTACCCCGCGACCGGGTGACGCGAAGCGGATCGGTCTGTGGCACCTTGAAGTCGTCGATCCGTTCGTCGCTGTAGCCGGTCGAGACGGTGATCGCGGGATAAAACCCAGCTTGGCTCTGGACCAACCTAGCTTTCGCGGCATCGAGATTGCGGAGTGCCGCTACGATGGTGCCGTTGCGTTGCTTGCCGAGAGTGAGAGCCTGATCGAGCGTCAGCGTTCCGTCGCCGTGCGCCAGTGCCCACAGCCCCGTGGCCGCAAGGCAAAGGAAGGTCGTTCGCATCGGGTTCTAACTTACTCTATGCTGGGAAAGCGCGCTAGCAGTCCTAGGACTGGCGGTCCGACGACCTCAGGTGGCTCTGCCGTGGTCAGATCGAATTGGCCATCCTTGACGATCCGGACGATGTGCGGAATACCGGGCAGGAGATCGAAGTAGTCGTCCGACAGCTTCCCACCCGAATCCTCCGGCAGATGAACGCCGGCGCAGTAGGTCTTACACGAGACCACGAGGGAATCCCCGCGACGCTCGATGGTCAGCTTCGGACGCGCCAAGGTCAACTCCCGGCAAGGCACGAGCCGCCATATCGAGTGATCGTCCTCGATCCCCGAGCCGGTCATCGCCGCCGCGTAGATCCACTCCTTCGGATCATGGCCATCTGACAGTTTTGCGCGCCCGATCTCAACCATCGAGTTCGCATCGATCCGCAGGCGACGGGTCCGGACCTCTCGTGCGGTTCCGTCCACTCGAAACCAGCCGTACGTCACCTCGACCTCATGGGCAGCGCCGTCGTCGTTGACCACCCGCGTCACCAGGTCCTTTTCTCGCGACCTCACGATCACCTTGACCGGCTTATAGGCCCGCTTCACCGCGTAGTAGCTCGGCTTAAGCCGGCCGTAATGGTCGATGATCGACCAGCCGATCTCGCCCCAGCAGTCGTTGTAGGACCACATCAGGTTCCCTTGGCAGGGCTCCTTGGGATCGTGCTTGCGGAAGCGGCTCGCCTCCGCCATCGCTTCCTCCATCATCGCCTGATAGAGCCCGCCGTAGAGCACGAATTGCTCGACCGATAGCGGGCCGTCCCCGAAGAAGTGGTGCCGCAGCGCCGATTCCGTAAACCCGGAGTGGTCGCCCTCGTAGCTGTTCGTGTGGATCCGCCAAGCGAGGCTGGAGGGATTCAGCTCGTCCGGCGTCAGATATTCTCTCATCGAGGCGAGCGGCGGCGGGCCGATGATCCCGTATTCGCTCACGAACCGGCCACGGCAATCGTCCAGCAGGGCCGGGCTCATTTTTCGGGCCGGATCGTTGCTCATGAACACCTGGTACCACCAGTGCACATCGCCGCCGGTCTGGCTGTTGATCTCGTCGGCGCCGCCGCACGGGCTTCCGGGGATGTAGGGCCGCTGCGGATCGAGGGCATGGCAGACGGACGGGAGAAGGTCGAAGTAGATCTTGAATCCGAGCACGTCGGTCGGGGCCGGGTTGTGGTTGCCCGCGTACATCCAGATGCATTCGTTGCATCCGCACCACAAGGCCAAGCTCGGATGATGGGCGACGCGCTTGACGAACTCTTCCGCCTCCTTTCGTGCGCCCGCCATAAACTCGGTCGAGGCATCGTCGTAGGTCGAGCAGGAATACGCGAATTCCTGCCAGAGGAGAATCCCGGCGCGGTCGCAAGCCTCGTAGAAGGCGTCGTCCTCGTAGTAGCCGACCCCGTTCACGCGCATCAAGTTGAAATGGGCTTCTTTCGCGGCTTGGATGAAGTGCTCGTAACGCTCCTTCGTCATCCTAGCCGGGATCTGGTCGGCCGGGGCCCAATTCCCGCCCATCGCAAACATCTCCTTCCCGTTGACGATAAAGCGGAAGTTCGATCCGCCGGGTATCGGGCTTTGGTCGAGCTGGATCGTCCTCAGCCCGATCGTTTGGGTCCTTTCGTCGGTTACCGCGCCGTCCGATGTCAGGGTCGCCGTCAGCTTGTACAACGGCTGGCCGCCCATCCCGTTCGGCCACCAGAGCTTTGGATCGGGCACGTCGATCTGGCAGGGAATATGGTTCATCCCGATCCCAAGCATGAGGTCCTTGGTGACGACGATCGGCGCTCCGTTCGCTCTCTCTAACTCGAGTCGGAGCTTGCTCGGCGTCTTTATCCAGGCTCTGAGATTCTCGATCGCCATGTCGCCCTGAAGCGAAACCTTGCTTCCGCTTATCACCGTGTCCAGCCGGACTTGATCGAACGCCGCCCGGCTCTGCCCGACGAGGCTTACGCTCCGCCAGATACCGATGTTCGGCAGGGTGTCGTTCCAGTCCCAACCCGACTGGTAGGGCGGTGTCCGAAGATTCTGGCGCGCCGCAAAGTTCTCGCGGTTCTTGTAGAGTCCCTGCTTGCTGAAATCCTGGTCGACCTCGTTGATCAACTCATAACCGCTGGTCAGTCGAACGACGAGATCGTTCTCGGCAGGCTTGATCGAGCCCGTTACATCGAAGCGAGCCGGTACGAGGCCGTTCCGGCTTGTGCCGATCAGCTTGCCGTTGAGAAAGACCTCGGCCGTGTAGATGAGGCCGTTGAAGACCAACTCCTGCCGCTCCTGCTTGTCGAAGTCGTGCGGGGGCCAAAAGGTGGTGTGATACCACCAGGAGAATCGCTCCGGCCACCGGTCCTTGCGCGAGTTGGCGTTGACGGAGGGATCTGCCATCTCGCCCGCGTGCATAAGATCGAGATGGACCTCGCCCGGCACCTGAGCGGGGATCGTCTTCGCCCCGCCCTTGTGAAACTGGTCAAGTCCAGCCTGCCCGTCCGCCTCGATGGGCAGGCGCGTCACCTGCCACGTGCCATCCAGGCTTTCGGTTTGCTTAGTTGGAGTGTTCTGTCCGTTGGCTAGGGAGATCATGGTGAGGAAGAGCGCGAAGAAGGCTATTCGCTTCGGCAGCATTGCGCTTTCGATTATGATCGCGTTTACGGCGTTGACCCAGACGGCGTCGGCACCTTCGGCGCGCAACCCAGCCCGAATCCCAACGGGCCGATGAGAGTGACGCGAACCATGTCAGGCGAGGGCCCCAGCAGCTTCGGTCTTGCAGCGTCGGGAGCACCCCGCTTAGAGGTTCGAACCCGGGACCGTCCCGATTAGGTCAAGGGGTTTCCCGCCAAACGGTTGCGTCAGTATCTGCATAGAAAGATCCCGACGAGCCAATGTATGAGATCCTCGCCTTCAGCGCGCGAGTCCCAGGCTGTATAAATCGGTTGGGGTTTGTTGCCGTTACCTCGACAGTTGCATCGGCCGTGGAGGCCTGCCGGGAGTCGACCGCCACGTATTCACCTGACGACCAGTCGAAAAGCTCGACTGTTTGCGTGACTCCCGAAGCGGTGGCTAATCCTACAAGATCGAACTTCAGGCCGCTCACGGTTGGGAGCGGGGATTCGCCATCTACGACGAACTGAACTAAGGAGTTCGAGCCCGATGGCAGAGACAACACCTCGAACCAATCTCCGTCCGACATCCCAAGCTCGAACGGCCCCCCCCACTCATGATGGCCTACCGTCAATGTGAAGTCGACGGGCTGAACAACTTGCCGTTTGCTGGGAGTCCAAAGCACCGCGAGGATTCTTCCCAAGCCCGACACGTTGTCAATGGCGTAACCGGCGATCGAGCCGTCGCTGTTGATTCCGGTTGCGGCCGAGTCGCTCAAAACCAGAGGCGTTCCGTTTAGACTGACGTTTAACAGATATGCGTGCAAATTGACCGCGCTTGCTGCGCTCCCTCTCCAAAGCAGGGCGTAGTCGCCGGCATAGCCCGCTGAGGCATTCCCAACTTGGACTCCGCCCAAGACAGCTAGGGCGACACTGTTCTCGTAGTCGGGCGGGTTCAGGTCAACGCCGCTGGCTGCGCTGCCATTCCAGAGAAATGCGTGGTTCCACTCCCCGGTGTTCGCCGAACCCACCTGGTAGCTTCCCGAGACCGCGTTGGCAGTGCTCCAAACGAAACCAGATGGGTTGAGATCCACCGCGCTGGAGGCGCTTCCATTCCACAGCAGCGCGTGTTGGCGCCCGAACTTGGGAAGCATGCCACTTCCGACCTGAGAGCTTCCCGAGACCCCTAGGGCGATGCACCAAGAATAACCGCGCGGAGTTAAATCGACGACGCTGGACGCGCTCCCTTCCCAGAGGAGAGCTTGCGGGTGTTGCAGTAGGTCTACATTGATCAGCGGCAAGCCAGAGCCAACTTGCGACGTGTCAGTTGTCGCATAAGCCCAGCTGCTGGCAAACCCGGCTGGATTAAGGTCGACCAGGCTGGCCGCGGTGCCGTGCCACAAGGCAGCGTGGGCGGTCGTGGCGCCACCATAAATGCCAACCTGCGTGTTGCCTGAAACGCCGTAAGCAACGCTTTCGACAGCTCCAACCGGATTGAGGTCGACCACGTTCGAACCGGACCAGACAGCAGCATGTTGCCAGTCTGGTGGAGAGCCGCCGACAGCAATACTTCCCACTTGCGAATTCCCTGATATTCCGTAGGCCCAACATTGGCCATAGCCGACGGGATTCAGCACGGTGACGTCATACTGAGACCACGCAAACGAAGTCCCGAGAACTGCAGCGCTAATACCGATGAAACGTCCGATGCTCATTT
>Ga0209415_10008339_pt1 | contig 17989 bp, 10 predicted proteins | sample PeaSoiSIISIP2007_FD_187696 | JGI IMG/M metagenome (GOLD analysis project Ga0209415, IMG submission 187696) | Peat soil microbial communities from Weissenstadt, Germany - SII-SIP-2007 (SPAdes) (version 2) | ecosystem: Environmental > Terrestrial > Soil > Wetlands > Peat | place: Germany... | reverse complement strand
CCAGAACGCGGCCTTTATCGGTAATCGTGCCCGGCGTTCTGCCAACCAGATCCGGACCCAGGTGTTCCTTACGACGCAAAACTCAGCGCTCAACGCGCGCCCGTTCTCGCTGAATGGCCAGGAACAGGTAAAGAGCTCCTACGGTAACAACCGCTACGGCCTGAACATCGGCGGACCACTCATCATTCCCAAGTTGTTCGACGCCAGCAGGATTCTGAATTTCACGGTGACCTACAACGGAGTATTGTCGCGGACCCCGTACACCTCCAATCCCACCTTGCCGACCGCGGCGGAGCGCAGTGGTAACTTTGCCGGACTAAATACGATTTACGATCCCACTACATGTGTCGCCGGTTTAGGCTGCCAGCCGTTTGCGAACAATCAGATCCCCCTGACCCGAATTAGTCCCATCGCGCAAGGATTGTTGCAGTACGTTCCGCTGCCGATATACAACACCCTGACTCAGAACTACCTGGCCAACACAGCCGTTGCGGCCAATCAGCAGAACCTCAACACCCGGCTCCAGTGGACCGTGGATCAAACCAACCGGATCTCACTAACGTCTAACTATCAAAACCGCAACGGCCAGAACGGCAACCCCTTTGCGTTTAAGGACGAAACGCAGGGGGACGGTTCCAATACGAGCATCGCCTGGACCAAAAACCTCAGTTCCCGCATGTTCAGCAATTTCACCGTCGGGTTCAACCGGAACTATAGCCAAACTGTTCCGTATTTCGAAACGCTGGGACTGGACGCGGCTTCGCAACTGGGAATCACCGGAGCCTCTCCGGATCCGCGCAACTTCGGCCCGCCCGCGCTGAACTTTACCAACTACGGCGGCCTGACCGACGGGAGTCCCAGCACCACGGCAGTGAATACTTGGACCCTCAACGAGAGCTTCACCTACCGGCGCGGCAAGCACAACTGGGGCTGGGGTGGCGGGTGGAGCAAGGCCATGACCAACACCATCACCGATTCCAATGGCCGAGGGACGTTCACTTTCTCCGGGCTATCCACCAGCAACTTCAACGCGAGCGGTCAGCCCATTGCCGGAACCGGCTGGGACCTTGCGGATTTCCTCCTCGGCCTGCCCGAAGCGGCGTCGATCCGCTACGGCGCGTCCAGCCAGTATTTCCGTTCCCAGACCTTCAATCTCTACGGTCAGGATGACTGGCGCATCCTCAACAATCTATCGTTTAGCCTCGGCCTGCGCTATGAGTTTTTCACGCCCGTTCAGGAAAAATACGGACACCTGGTGAACCTGGACATCGCGCCCGGATTCACCGCCGTCGCGCCGGTAATTGCAGGCGGCGTCGGCCCTTATACCGGACAGTTCCCGGCCGCTCTGATCAATCCGGACAAGAACAATTTTTCGCCGCGATTCGGCATAGCCTGGAAACCCACCGCGCGCAGTAAATACACCTTCCGCACCGGCTACGGATGGGCCTACAACATGGGAGTCTACAACCAGCTCGGGAACAAACTCGCCCAGCAGCCTCCCTTCTCCCTCACCAACTCGGTGAACACCACTGCCGATAACATTCTGACGCTGGCTACTGGCTTGGTCGCGGTTCCGGTGGGCCAGACCATCACCAATACCTTCGCCGTGGACCGTTACTATCGCGCGGCCTACGCGCAGTCCTGGAACGCCATCGTCCAGCGGGAACTGCCTGCGGGCCTGGCGATGGAGATCGATTATAACGGCCAGAAGGGCACGCGCCTCGACGTCCAGACGATTCCCAATAGCGCCCCGCCGGGGTCATCGCCCCTGACCGCCGAGCAGCAGCGCGAGATCGGAAACGCCCAGGGGTTCATCTACGATTCGCCGGTCGGCAACTCGATTTATCACGCCGGTTCGCTGCGGCTCACCCGCCGCTTCCGCAACAACTTCTCCTGGCAACTGAACTACACCTATCAGAAGTTGATCGATAATACGTCGGCGCTGGGTGGCACCGTGGCCCAGAACGCTCAGAATCTGGCGGCGGAACGTGGAATCGATGCGCCCACGGGACAAACACTCGCTTTGACGTACACGGCCCAATCGCCGGTCGGAGTCCGAAACGCCATGTTCCAAAAGCAGCCCTGGCTGCAAAAGACGCTCAAGGACTGGCAGCTCACGGGCACCACGCAGGTGCAGAGCGGGCGTCCTCTGACAGCCACCGTCCTCGGGAACGTCTCGAATCTCGGAGGAGCCGGTGTAGCCGGCACCGTGCGCGCCGACGCCACGGGATTGCCGATCGACGCCGGAACCGGATATTTCAACCCGCTCGCGTTCTCGGTTCCGCTGGCGGGGACGTACGGGGACGCTGGACGCGGCACCATCCCCGGCCCCGGAACATTTACCATGAATCTGCAATTGGCGCGCCAGATCCAGCTTGCCGAGCGCAAGAGCGTCGAATTCAACGTGAGCGCCACCAATCTGCTCAACCACGTCAACATCTCGGGATACGGCACGGTGGTGAACTCGCTCAACTACGGATTGGCGAGCGGAGCCGGCACGATGCGGACCGTTTCGGCCACCGTCCGTTTACGATTTTGAAAAGCATGAAACCCTTACTGTTGCTCGTCGCTGCTTCGTTGTTCGCGCAGGAAGTCACGTTTAAGACCGAGACCAAGCTGGTGATCGTCAATGTCTCCGTCAAAGGCAAAGACGGCAAACCGCTCACCACGCTCAAGAAGGAAGATATCGAGATCTACGAAGACGGCGTGAAGCAGGATCTGGCCGTGTTCGAACTGGAGCAGCTCAGCAACGAATTACTGGCGCCGGTCGACACCACGGCCCCCGCGCCGGTGACGCTTGTGGAACGCGCTCCCGCGGGGCAGGCCGTGACAACGGCAGCAACGTCGGCGCCCGTCCGCCATCAGGACAAGCGCCTGGTCGGGCTGTTTTTCGATTTCTCGAATATGCCGCAGGCCGACCAGATCCGCGCCCGGGACGCCGCTGTCGATTTCATCACCAAGCAGATGACTTCTTCGGACCTGGTCTCCATCATGGCCTATGGGAACCGGTTTGACGTGCTGGAAGACTTTACCGCGGATCGTGACCGTTTGCTCTCCCGGCTGAAGAAGATGGCGACCGGGGAAGGGGCCGGCTTGGCGGATGTCGCCGCGACCAGCGCCGATCCTACCGACGATAGCGGAACCTTCGTGGCCGACGACACCGAGTTTAATGTTTTCAATACGGATCGCAAGCTGACCGCTCTGGAGGACGCCACCAAAAAGCTGGCTGCATTTCCGGAAAAGAAAGCCCTGATTTATTTTGCCAGCGGCCTGACCCTGACCGGCCTCGAGAACCAGAGCCAGCTTCGCGCGACGGTCAACTCGGCCGTCCGGGCGAATGTATCGTTTTATCCTGTCGACGCACGCGGGCTTGCGGCCGAGTCGCCGGTGGGCGACGCATCGACGTCCTCGGGACGAGGCACGGGATCCTTCACGGGGTCCACGCAGACCAGCCGTAGGAGCAGCGTTACCAGCTCGCAAGACACGCTCTACACGCTGGCGTCGGATACCGGCGGGAAGGCCCTGGTCGATTCCAACGATCTCGCCCTGGGCATCCGGCAAGCCCAGGAGGATATCAGCAGCTACTACATTCTGGGCTACTACAGCAAGAACCCGGCCGAGGACGGAAAATTCCGCAAGCTCCAGGTGAAGCTGGTCAGCAAGGAGCTGCAGTCCAGCGCCAAGCTGGATTTCCGCAACGGCTATTACGCGGGCAAGGTCTTCGCGAAATTCACCAGCGGTGACAAGGAGCGGCAACTCGAAGAAGCGCTCACGCTGGGCGATCCGGTGAGCGAACTGCCGCTGGCGCTGGAGGTGGATTACTTCCGCGTGGCGCAAAATCGTTACTTCGTGCCCATTTCGGTCAAGATCCCCGGATCGGTACTGGCGCTGGCTAAGAAAGGCGGCAAGGCGAGCACCGATTTCGATTTCATCGGCCAGGTGCGCGAATCGCCATCGGGCCGTCTGGTGGCCGGCGTGGGCGATAATATCCCGGTAAAGTTCAACGATGCGGATGCTTCCCAGCTGGAGCATCGCAACGTGCAGTACGACACGGGACTCACCGTTCCGCCGGGCAAATACAACTTACGATTCCTGGCGCGTGAAAATCAGACCGGCAAGATGGGCACGTTCGAAACCAATTTTGTGGTCCCCGATCTGTCGGCGGGCAAGGAGCTGCGGTTGAGCTCGGTGATCCTGAGCAGCCAGAAGGAAGATGTCAAGGCTGCCGTCGGCTCGGCCGATAACGACAAGCGGACGCTGGCGAATCATCCTCTGATTCAGAACGGCCAGAAAACGGTGCCCAGCATCACGCGCGTGTTCCGCAAGGATCAGACCCTGTACGTGTACTTCGAGGTCTACGATCCGGCTCCCGATGGCGCGTCCAAGGCTCCCAGCCTGAGCGCCCAGGTGGAACTGCTGCAGGGCGCGCGCAAAGCGTTTTCGTCCATGCCGGAGAGTCAGACCAAACTGATGCCCAATCGTCCGGGCGTGGCTTCGTTCAGCTTCCAGGTGCCGCTGGCCAAGATAGCGGCGGGTCAGTACACGGCGCAGATCAACGTGATCGACGAGGCGGGGAAGCGGTTTGCCTTCCCGCGCAGCACGATAATCCTGCTGCCGTCAGACAAAGCGGTAAACTGATTGGCATGAACACTGCTCGTTACATCCACTGGCAAGACCAGGGGATGTGGCTTGGCTACTTCGAGGAGTTCCCCGACTACCTCACCCAAGGCGAAACCGTCGAGGAACTCGAAGAAAATCTTCGCGATCTCTACCGGCACCTGCCGGACGCATTACCTGTGTCCTAGATCGGATGTGGAGGGGGGCTTTAGCCTGCAACAGGAACTTCAGTTCCTGATCTTCTGGGTTGATCCAGCTTCTTGCGGCGGCTAAAGCCACCGTTGCAGGCTGAAGCCCGCTCCACCCACTTTTCTACAGCCCCATCCGCTCGAGCTTGCGATACAGAGTCTTCCGCTCGATCCCCAACACCTTAGCCGCGCGACTCTTATTGCCATTCGTGGCCGCCATCACGCGACGGATTTGCTCAGCTTCCGTATCGGCTAAACTGTCGCTGGCATGGTCGCGGGAATCCATTTGATCGATGGACTGGCGCACGGCGGCATCGTCGATCCGCCCGCCGGGAGCGAGAATCGTCAGCCGCTCCATCATGTGCTGGAGCTGGCGGATGTTGCCTGGCCAGCTATACTCTTCCATCGCCTTGAGCCCGGAATCGGTGAGCTTGGTATCGAGCTTGTAGCGCTCGTTATAACGCTTCAGGAAATAGTGAACCAGCAGAGGGATGTCGCTGGCACGCTCGCACAACGGCGGCACGGTCAAGCGGACCACATTCAGCCGGTACCACAGGTCCTCGCGGAACTTGCCCTCATCTACCAGCTTCTGGACATCCTTGTTGGTGGCCGCGATCACGCGCACATCGACTTTCTTCGCGCGCGACGAGCCTAGCGGCCGGATCTCGCGCTCCTGCAAAAAGCGCAGCAGTTTTAGCTGAAAACCCAGGTCGATATCGCCGATTTCGTCCAGAAAGACGGTCCCATTGTTGCCGGCCTCGAACACGCCCATGCGGTCGCGATCCGCGCCGGTGTAGGCTCCCTTGAGCGTCCCGAACAGCTCGCTCTCCAGCAACGACGGCGCGATGGCGCCGCAATCTACCGGCACGAACGGCTGCTGCGCGCGCTTGCTGTTGGCGTGGATCATGCGCGCGATGAGCTCCTTGCCGGTCCCGGTTTCACCTTCGATCAGAACTGTGGCATCGGTTGGAGCGACCTTGGACAGCGTCTTGTAGATGTCGATCATGCGCGGCGAGCTGCCGATCATTTCCGTATCGGGAAGATCGTCGATCGCGGCGGCTTCGTCGTTGTCCGGCTCGCCCAGCGACTTTTCGGCGCGGCGGATGGTGTCCACCATCTGGGCCATCTCGAACGGCTTGGCGAGATATTCGAATGCGCCGCCCTCGGTGGCCGCCATCACCGTTTCCATACTGCCGCGGCCGGTCATCAGGATCACCAGGCAATCTGGATTCGTGCGGCGCGCGGTGCGCATCACATCCAGGCCGGTGCGCTCGTCCAGGTAAATGTCGGAAATGACGATGGGGTAACTTTGCTTTTCGAGCCGGTCCAGGGCTTCGCGCGTGGAAGACACGGCTTCGACGGCGTACCCTTCCAGCTCCAGGCACGTGACCATGGTGGTCCGTACCGACTGGTCATCTTCGACGATCAACAGTTTCTGCATCAGGTTGGGCGCTCACGTGGGCCTTCATAATCATGGTAAAGCACGAGCCTTTGCCGGGAGTGCTGGTGACCTCAATGCGGCCCCCATGCCGGAAAACGATCTGCTCTACAATGGAAAGCCCGATGCCGGTACCCATTTCGCCGGAAGCCTCGGCGCGCTTGGTCCGGTAGAATTTCTGAAAAATGCTCTTGATTTCCTTGGCGTCCATGCCGATTCCCTGATCGCGAACCGCCAGCCGCAATTCGCCGTCCTTCAGCTCTGAATATACGTGGATTTCGGTATCGGCGGGCGAATACTTTACGGCGTTGGTGAGCAGGTTGTAGAGCGCGTACTCCAGCAGCTCGCGATCCCCCAGGAGCGTGCCTTCCACGGTGCTATCGAGGCACATTCCGATGTGCTTGCGCTCCGCCAGCGTCTTGGCTCGCCGCATGCAGGTGTCGACCAGTTCCGCCACGGCCAGCGGCTCCTGCTTTAGCTCCATCTGGCCCTCGGCTAGGCGCTCGACGTCGAGGAAGGTCGAGATGATGCGCGCCAGGCGTTTCGATTCGGAGTTAATCATCGAGTTTAATTCGCTGCGTTTTGCTTCAGGCATGGCGTAGCGGGTCATCAGCTCGCTGGACCCCTGAATGGCGGTGAGCGGCGTGCGCATTTCATGTGCGGCCCAGTGGATGGCCTGCTGGTAGCGCGACTTTTCGGATTCGGACTTGCGGAGCTGGCCTCGGACCATGAAGTGGCGATACGTCGCGGCTCCGATGGAACTCAGCCAGGCCACGGCCACGGGTGCAAGATACGGAAGAACAATGCCCCGCGCAAAAAACTGGACCGGCAGAAAGTAGTGAGCGGCGGCCAGGATCGGCACGATCAACACATAGGCGCGCCAGCCTGCCAGGAGCCAGAAGCTCAACCCTACGGCGACCGCGAGCGACACGCAGACCAGCAGCCAGGTGGTGTTTTTGGCGGGAACCAGAAACTTGCCGTGGATCATGGTCTCGAAAGCTTGGGCGTGCATTTCGACGCCGGGAAAGTTGACGCCGTAAGGACTCACCAGCCGGTCGTTGGCGGCGGAAAAATCGGTTACGCCTAGAAAGACTGTCTTGCCCCGCAATTCCTCGCGGTGCCGGGCGATCTCCAAAGCGGAAACGCTGGGGATGGTTCCAAGATCCAGGTAACGAATAAGCAGAGTCCGCCCGTTCTGCCGGGGAGCGGGGATCAGGATGTTTCCCACCGTCAAGTCCTCCGGCGATTCTTCCGGATTGTCCGCGCCGAGCGTGACACGAAGCGCCTCTAGCGAGAGGGCCCAGCGGCGCTGGCCATCGGCGACCCGTTCCAGGACGATCTGCCGGCTGACGCCGTCCAGGCGATCCCCTTCCGTGTGGACGTGACCGAGCGCTCCCAGGCCGCTAAATCGGGGCGCCGGATCCTCCCACTTCGTGCCCGCGAGCTGGCAGGGCAGGATCAGGTTTTTAGTCGCGCGCAAGGAAGCTTCGAGCCGCGCGTCTTCGGCTGGATCTACTTCGTCATGGAGTGTGACGTCCAGCGCCACGGCTTTGGGTTGCGCGAGGACCAGCTCATCCAGGACCTGAGCCAGGATGGTGCGGATACCGCGCATGCCGTGACCGGCCGCGAGGGTTTCCGCGTCGATTTTCACGATGACCGACTGCGGCGTCCAGGTATCGTGCAACAGCGAGAGCATCCGGTCGTAAGCGTAGAGATCCACGCGCACAGCCAAAGAATTAAATCCCGCGGCGATCCCCATTACGAAGCAGATCGCCAGAACGCCGGCGTATTTCGCGATCTGGACCTTATTTGCCAACGAGCTTCTCGATGTCTGCTATTTCCCGCGGCAGCGCCGCACTCAGAACTTTGCATCCATCCTCAGTCACCACGACAGTATCCTCGATGCGGATGCCGATGTTCTCCTCAGGGATGTAGATACCCGGCTCGATCGTCAGGACGGTGCCAGCTTTGAGCGGAGCCGCCGGATCGCCGGGATCGTGAACATCCAGGCCGACGTAGTGCCCCAGGCCGTGCACGAAATACTTGCCGAGCGGCTGACCGTGCAAGTCATGCCCGTGGGAATTGATGTAGTCGTAAGCGATCTGGTGCAGTGATGGACCGTCGGCGCGTAGCCGCATACCCGGCCGGATTGCCGCGATGGCGGCTTTCTGCGCACCCAGTACGACGTCGTAGAGTTCGCGCTGGCGAGGCGTAAACTTGCCTCCCGCGGGAATCGTGCGCGTTACGTCGGTAGCGTAATCCGAGCACTCCGCACCCACGTCGGCCAACACGGTCTCGCCCGAGTCCACGCGGCGATGGTTGGCGGCGTAGTGCAGGATGACGCTGTTCGGCCCGCTCCCGACGATGGGGGCGTAGGCGTTCCGTTCGCACCCTCGTTCGAAGTACACATTCGTCATCACGGCGGCGATTTCGTATTCCCAGACGCCCGGGCGCGTTTTCTTCCATCCTGCGAGATGCGCGGCGACCGTGGCATCCGTCGCCTTCGCGATTAGCTCGATCTCGGCCGGAGATTTCACCATGCGCAGGCGCGCGATCACTTGGGCCGCATCCGCCTCCTCGTGCAACGCGGCCAACGATTTGAGCTTCCGGCTGCGTGAATCGCCAGGGATCGTGTAAACTCGCCGCGCCCGCTCGGTCACGCCCAGGAAAGCGGATTCGAGCGCCGATCTCGGCATTACCCGGTCGAATCCCGCGAGTTTCGGTGCTTCGGGATCGCCAGGATCGAGTTTGCGGCCGGTGTACATCTCCATGCGCAGATCGCGCGGCGGGAGAAACAGGATTTCGGTTTGCTGCGTGAGCAGCATGACCGCGCCCGGCTCGCGCCAGCCCGAAAGATACAGAAAATTCGATTCCTGGAAGAAGCTGGTGTGCAGGTCGTCGGGTTCTTCGGCGCCGAACAGAACCATGACGCCGTCCAGGGAGTTTCGGAGCTCCGCGCGGCGTTGCTGATATTCGCGAGGCGATATACCGGCAGCCAGGAGCGACGCTCCGGACAATGCGAAGAACAACAAAACGAGTCCGCACCGCTCCATCACTGTCGCGGCTCTGATGGCGGTGTTCCGAGCCGCGAGAGTTATCGAGCGGTCACCGCCAAACTGCCGCATAAACTAAAGTTTACCGAAGCTGGATGTTGTGGGTCTGGAGGATGGTCCCGGTAGCCAGCCCGTACGTCGCGATGGCTTTGCCCAAATCCGATTCCGCCAGCCGCTCCTGGCTGCGCGCGGTGATCATGTCGGTCTGCCGCTGCTGGACCAGAAACAGAGTCGAGGTGCCGGCGCGAAACTGGCGCTGTTCGCTTTGATACTGTTCTTCGGCCGACTCGCGGGCCACGCGCGACGATTCCAGCCGCGCTTTCGCCGATTCCACCGATTGCATGGCGTTGCGAACGCTGGCCTCGATCGCCGCCTCGGTCTGCAGGCGCTGGTTGCGGATCCGGCGGGTCTCGGCCAGCGAGTTATTCAGATTGGCCTCGGCGGTGCGGTTGCGGATCGGCAGCGACACCCGCAACTGGACCTGCGTCGTCGGGAAACTGTTATTGAAAATGTTGCTGACAGATTGTCCGTAGCCTCCGACCAGTAGCGGAGGCAGACCGGTGGTAGCAGTGCTGGTAGTCGGCAGCGGTGGCAGTCCTGCCAGCAGCGAGAGCTGGTTAATTTGGTCCGTCAGAGGGGTCAAGCCAGCCGTGAACGGATTCGGACCAGCCGGAAGCTGGATTCCGGCCAATCCTGCATTGGTGTGCGTGGCGACCAGATCCACCTGGGGCTTGGTCTGTTCACGGTAGAACCGGTTGTCGGTTTCGTTGATCTCACCGGAGATTTGCACTTGGGCGAGCTCGGGCCGGTTGTTGAGCCCTTCTCTCACCGCATCCTGCAACGGCGTGACCGGCGGCGACACGTTCACCGGCGTGATCGGAATCAGCGCGTTGGACCACGTGGGATCGGTTCGATCTGGAAGGATCAGCGTCTTCAGAGCGTTCTCGGCCGCGGTCAAAGCTTCCTGGGCGCTATAGGCGTTCGTTTCGAAGGTCGCGAGCTGCCGCTGCGCCGCCACCACGTCGATCGGCGCCAGCAATCCCTGTTCCTGTTGCCGGCGATTGCTTTCGTCCTGATCGCGGCCCAGCCGGACCGCCTCCAGTTGCACGGCCAGATTCCCGTAGGCAAACGCCAGGTCCCAATACGCCTGCTCGGTCTGCGTGACAATCTGCATCACCTTCTGGCGAAATTGTTCATCGGTGAGCGACACGTTTTTCTTGGCGGCTTCCAGACGGTGACGGTTATCGTCATAGCGCAGGTTGCGCCACAGTGGCTGCGTAATCGTGAAATTCAGCGAAGTTGGATATTGCGGATTGAGCTGGGCGAACGAATTGTTGGTGGTGGTCCGGGACGAGGAAAAATCCAGTGAATAGCTGGTGCCGAACCACGGCGAGCTCCCGGAGAGTGTCGGGTCGCTGATAGTGCTGCGATTGATGACGCTTCCGGTGGTCGATCCGCCCAACGAGGAGGCAACCGGCGCAACATTCTTCTGAAAGGAGCTATTGCCCCCGATCCGGGGGTCGAAGAAGCCTTTCGCGCCCGAGACGCTGTTGATCGCTTTATCGCGATCGATGCGCGACCCGTCGATATCTTTGTTATTGGCCAGCGCCATCGCCAGCGCGTCTTGCAGCGTCAGTTCCTTGTCGGTGATGACGCCGATGCGCGGCGGCAGCACGAACGGGCGTACCGGGGGAACGCGCGTGACCGCCTGGTCGGGTTCGGGCTGTTGACCTGCGAGACGCTGCCCACCCGGCTGCTGCCCACAAACGACTAGAGATGCCAAAAACCCAATAAACAGCAACCTCCGAAACATCAAGCTTCGCCACCTTTTCTCTGAATCACGGCCCGGGCGCCGGCTCCGGCATGTTGCAGCACCCCGGCGACGCTTCCCATCCGGCGGCTGAGGGCGCGCGCGACTCGCGACTGCTTGGCATCCTCAAACAGCGAATAGAACACCGGCACCGCCAGCAGCGTCAGCAGAAGGCATAGGGACTGTCCGCCCACCACCAGCACTCCGATCGAACGGTTGCTCGCCGATCCTACCTTGTCCGAAATCACTACCGGCAACATCCCGGCCACCAGCGCCATAGTGGTCATCAGAATTGGCCGGAGGCGGTCGCGGTTGGCCTGCATGATGGCCGGATAGAGGTCCATGCCCGAAGCGCGCAGACTGTTGGTGTGGGCGATCTGCAGGATCGCGTTCTTCTTCACGATGCCGAACAGCAGCAGCAGTCCCAGACCGGAGAAAATGTTCACCGTCTGTCCCGCTATCAGCAATGAAAGGATTCCGAAGGGCACCGCCAAGGGCAGCGTGAGCAGAATTGTGAACGGATGCAGGAAGGATTCGAACTGCGCCGCCAGCACCATGTACATGAAGATGAGTGTCAGCGACACGGCCACGATGAAGTAGTACGCCGTGCGCGCCAGCTCCTTGCTCTGGCCGACGCCCACGCTCGCGTATCCCGGATCCATGTGCAGGTCCTTGGTGAAGTCGTCCAGCTTGGCCAGCACATCGGCCTGCGACCCGCCTGGCAGCAGGTTGCAGCTGATCGTAACCTGGCGCTGCCGGTCGAGACGGTCGATGCTCGAAGGAGCGGTTCCCGGCTTGATGCGAACCACTTGATCCAGACTCACCGGACCGCCTTTGTTCGAAGAGACCGCCAGCAGCGTCAGCGCGTTGGTGCTGGTGCGGAACTCCTGCGCTGCCCGCAAGCGCACATCGTACTGCTCGCCGCCCGACGGGAAGCTGGAGACCACCTGGCCGGCGATCATGGTGTTCAAGGCGGTGGCGATATCGGAAACACGCACGCCCAGATCGGCCGCGCGCTGCCGGTCGATTTCGACGCGCAACTCCGGCTTGCCGTAAACCAGCGACGTATCGGCATCCACCACGTTGGGCAAGGTTTTGAGCCGGGCCAGCAATTGCTGCGAGTATTGCGAGAGCTTATCGAGATCCGGACCGCTGATAGCGTACTGGACGTCGCCCGTCCCGCTCCAGCTCTGCACGCCGACACTGGTGCGTAAATCGGGCGGATAATTCTTGAAGATCTCCCGCGTCTTGATCATCATCTGCTCTTGCGATTCGCGGCGCTGATCCTTGGGAGTCAGCTTGACGTAGATGGAACCGGCATTGGTGGCGCGGTCCGTGCCGCTGCCGACCGTAGTCAGCGTCGCCAGCACGTTCGGCATCGCGCGGATGTCGCGGGCGATTCGTTCCATGACATTCGTGGTGGCCGCCAGCGAGGTTCCTTCCGCCGTCCGGATGGAGACCAGGTATTCGGAACGATCGTCCACCGGCGTGAAACTTTTCCCGACCACTTTAAACAGCGGGTAGATGCTGAAGATCACCAGTACGCTGATGCTGACCATGATCTTGCGGTGCGCCATGGCCCAAGACAGCGCGTGCGTGTAATAACGATCCAGGAAACGGAACAGCCACGAATCCTTGGAAGCCTGCTTGTGATCGCCGGGAGCTTTCGGAGCCTTCAGGAAACGAGAGCTCAGCATGGGCGTCAGCGTGAACGAAACCAGCAGGGAGACCGCGATGGCAAAGGACGCCGTGAGTCCAAACGACGCCATGAATCGCCCCACAATGCCGCCCATGAATCCGATGGGCAGAAAGACCGCCAGCAAGGACAAGGTGGTGGCCATCACTGCCATGCCGATCTCTTTGGTGCCTTCCACCGCCGCCAACATCGGGCTCATGCCCTTTTCCTCGATGAAACGATAGATGTTTTCGAGGACGATGATGGCGTCGTCGATCACGATGCCGACCATCAGCGTGAGCGCCAGCATGCTGATCTGGTTCAGCGTGAAATTCATGGCGGCCATCAGCGTGAAGGTGGAAATGATCGAGACTGGTATGGCAACCGCGGCGATCAGTGTAGTCCGGATGTTGGCCAGGAAAAGGAAAATGACGGCCGCGGCCAGAAGGCTGCCTTCGATCAGGTGAGACTGGATCGCGTCGATGGCGGCCTTGATGAAAATCGCCTGGTCATTGACGACCTCGATGTGGATGTCTTTCGGGAGCGTTAGCTGAAGCTCCTTCATCCGCGCTTTGACCAGGTCCGCCGTGGCCACCGCATTCGTTCCGGATTGTTTCGAAACGATCAAAGTCACCGACGGTTCACCGTTCAGCCGGGACGCCGTCGTGGCCTCTTCCTGGCTGTCTTCCGCGTGCCCGATGTCGCGCAGCTTCACCGGATAGGGCCCGCGCGTCGCCACCGCGATTTCGTTGAACTGGGCCGGATCCGCGAGGCGGCCGAGGGTCCGCACGGTCAGCTCGTTGGCGCCCTGGGTCACGCTGCCGGCCGGCAACTCCAGGTTCTGCTGCCGCAGCGCGTTGGCGACGTCGGTGATCGAGAGCCCGTAGGCCCGCATCCGTTCCGGATCCACCCACACACGAATCTCGCGCTTCAGTCCGCCCACCAGGCGGATCTCGCCGACGCCTTTGACGTTCTCCAGCCGCTGTTTGACTTGCTTGTCCGCGATCTCGGTAACCTCGCGCATGGGCCGCGAGCCGGAAACCACCAGTTGCATGATGGGCGTTGCATCCGGGTCGAACTTCTGGATCACCGGAGCTTCGATCGTCTCCGGCAGATCCGGCAGAGCGGTGGCGACCTTATCGCGAATTTCCTGCGCTCCCACGTCGCCGTTCTTATCCAGCGAGAAACTCACGGTCACCGTTGAAAGCCCCTGGACCGAGGTGGAACGAACGTCGTCAATGTCGCTGATGGTATTGACCGCGTCCTCGATGCGCTTGGTGATGTCGGTCTCGATTTCCTCCGCCGTGGCGCCCGGATTGACCACCGTGATCGACACGGTCGGCACGTCCACCTTGGGCGTCAAATCCACTCCCAGAGAAAAGTAGGAGAAGCCTCCCACCACCACCAGGGCGAGAATCAGCATGGTCGCGAAGACCGGCCGCCGTACGCACAATGCCGCAAGTTTATGCATGCTTCAGGCTCCTGTATTCGATGCCCCGGCCGGCCTCACGGACTGGCCGTCGTACAACTCCTGCAAGTGATCGGTGGCCAGCACGGCGTCGGCCGGAATGCCGGTCAGAATTCGCACCAGATCGCCATCCCGCTCGCCGACTTGCACCACCGCTAGGCGCGCCTTGCCATCGCGGATCAGAAACACCTGCGACGAATTGGTGGTCGCATCCGTGATCAGCGCATTGGGCGGAATAAAGATCCCCTGAGTGCTCCCGGGCAGCACGATGCGAGCGGTCGCGAACATGCCGGGCCTGAGCGCCACGTCGCCGTTGGGGAAGGTAACCTCCACCACGAAGGTGCGGGAATTCGGATCCACGGCCGGGTTGATGGCGGTAACGGAGCCTTCAAATACTCGCCCCGCGTAGCCTGTCACGCTCGCGCCGACGCTCAACCCGCGTTTCATTTGCTGCGCGTACAACTCCGGAACCTGCAGCTCGAGCTTGATCGGGGTCACTCGCAAAACAGTGGCGATTTTTGAAGTCGTGGAAACGTATTCGCCCGGCGTGGCCGCGCGTGCGCTTACGTATCCGGCGAAGGGCGCGCGGACCTCGGTATCGGCCAGAACTTTCTCGGCCATCGCCAACTGAGCGCGCGTGCCGAGCTGTCCGGCCTCCTGGGTCGCGACACCTTGATAGTTTTGGCGAGCCGCGTTCAGCGCGGCTTCGTACTGCTGCCGGCTCGCGTTCACCTGCGCATCGGCGGTCTCCACCTGAGTGTGGGCTTTATCGTAGGCGCTGCGCGAAACGTCGCCGCTGTTCACCAGATTTTCGTAGCGCTTCGAGTCAGCCTCGGCGAGTTTCTGTTGCGCTACCGCCGACTCATAGGCGGCTTTCGCGGAAAGCACTTCGGGAACTGTACTGGGATCGAACTTCTGGTTCTGTCCCAATCCGATTTTGGACTGCGCCTGGCGCACCGATGCTTCGGCCTGCTGCTGCGCGGCGTGAGCCTGGTCCAGCCGCAATTGGGCGTCGCGGGCATCCAGTTTGGCGATGATCTGACCTGGTTGCACGAAGTCGCCAACGTCCACCAGGGTGGCGACGATAATGCCGGCCTCATTCGGGGCGACATCGGACGTATCGTGAGCCACAAAACTGCCGGTGGCCTGGACAGTGGCGGATACTTCCTTCGTAATCGCGCGGACCGTGGCGACCGTAGGAGTCTGAACGGCCGCCTTCCCGGTGGCCTCGGCAGTGGATGTGCCGGTTTGCGAACGCTGGCAACCCGCCAGCCCCGCGGCCAGTAAGACTATCGAGAGCACTTTCAATTTCATGGGTCCTATGCTTTTCGTTTGCTCGTCTTTTTCGAGCGTTCTTTCTTTGGATGCAGAGCCGCCAGCAAAAGCTCCGCGAATTCCTCGGCGATTTCTTTTTCCGGCCGCGAGATGGTCTTGATTCCGAAAATGTGCTTGCTGGTGGCGTACTGCATCGCCGGAGAGGCCAGCAGCATCACCAGCGCATCCGGATCGCCCTTCCGGAAGGCTCCTTCGCGTTGCCGCAGCACCACATAATCGCGCAGGAATTCGACCATGCTCGATCCCATCCGCTCGTGGAACATGCTTGGCAAGGAATGGCCCTCCAGGCCGGCGTATAGCATCAGGCGATGGAACGCCGTGTCCTCGCGAAACGACTTCAAAATCTGCGCCAGCAGGCAGCGGATGAATCCCAGATCGTCGCGGCGCTTGGCCATCGCCTGCATCTCGGCCAGCCACTCGTCGTTACCGGCCGCGGCCTCGTGGGTGTCGAGAATGGCGTGATACAGGTCTTCCTTGGTGGCGAAATGGCGGAACAGAATCGCCTCGCTCACGCCGCAAGCCGCCGCGATATCCTTGGTGCGCGTACCGCTAAACCCGTGCTTCGAGAAGAGGGCGATCGCATGGCTCAGCAACTGGCGGCGCCGGTCGTCGGAAGACAGACGAGCCCGGGGCGCCGAAGGCGCGCTAGGAGCCAAGACAGGGACTGCGGGGGGTGTGTTCACAAGTAAGTACTCACTTAATTATACAGAGGGGTTCGGGAGCCGTCAACAGGTAGCGGGACAGGCATGCCCGGCCCTAGCCCTAGCTGTGTTCGGTCTGGTGCTGGTGGCGTGTCAGCCACAGATCGATCAGCAGCAGCGCCGCGCCCACCGTAATCGCGGAATCCGCCGCATTGAACGAAGGGAATTCATACGACCCAAAGAAGACCTGGAGGAAATCGGTCACCGTTCCACGGAACAGCCGGTCCCAGACATTGCCGAACGCGCCGCCGAACACCAGTGCCAGTCCCACGGAAACCAGTCCGACCGAGGGTATGGCCGTGGGGCGGGGCCGCCACAGCATCACGCCGATGATGGCCATCACCACCAGGGAAACGGTCACCAGAAGCATACTGATCCAGGCGCTCTGGGAATCCGCGAGAAGCCCGAAGGCCGCGCCTGGATTCTCGGTATGCACGATGTTGCAAAACCCGGGGATCACCGGCGTGACATCCCACGATGTGTACGCCGACCGGATGTACAACTTCGTGATCCGGTCGATCACGATCACAGCGGCGGCGATGGCGGCCGTCCGCAAACGCGGATTCATCCCAGCATGTCCCTAAGCGCAGCCGAGCAGGAGTCGCACACCGTAGGGAACTCGGCGTCCTGGCCTACCGCGGTTGAGTATTTCCAGCAGCGCTCGCATTTCACGCCGTCGGCGCGCTCGATCGTGGCCCGAAGTTCGGCGCCGGGCTCGATCACCACTTGCGACACGATGAACATCGAAGGCAGCTCGGCCTCGAATCCCGTATAACCTGCAAGACGGACTCGCGCTTCAAGAGACGTGCCGATGAGCTTGGCCTGGCGAGCCTCTTCCAGAGCCTTCAGCACCACGTCGCGAACTTCCATCAGCCGATCCCATTCCGCCAGACGGGCGGCCGGTAAACCAGACGCGACTTCCTCCGGCTCGGGAAGCAGCGCCAGGTGGACGCTATCCGGAGCGCCGGCCGGTTTTGCCGTGTAGCTCCAGACTTCCTCCGCGGTGAATGCCAGCAGCGGGGCGATTAATCGCACCAGCGCGTAGTGGACTTTATAGAGGGCACTCTGCCCGCTTCTGCGCTCCGGGCTCGATGTCGCCGCGGTGTAAAGGCGGTCCTTGAGGATGTCGAAATAGCGCGCGCTCAAATCGGCCGTGGCGAAATCGTAGATCGCGCGATAGACCTTATGAAACTCGAGCGTGTCGTACCAGCCGCGGCAGCGCCGGATCAGGTCTTCCGTGCGCGCCAGGATCCAGCGGTCGATTTCGAGCATCTCCGCAACGGGGACGGCATCGGCTTCAGGATCGAAGTCGTGCAGGTTTCCCAGCGCGTAGCGGAACGTATTGCGCAGCTTGCGATACGCCTCGATCAATCGATCCAGGATCGTGTCCGACAGGCGAACGTCCTCGGTGAAGTCGATGGAAGCAACCCACAGGCGCAGCACGTCGGCGCCGTACTTGTTGACGATCTTTTCAGCCGCCTCGCTGCCGCTGGATTTCGAAAGCGCGCGGCCTTCGCCGTCGAGTGTCCAGCCGTTGGTCGCGGTCGCGCGATACGGAGCCGCGCCCTTCAGTGCCACGGCCACCAGCAGCGAGCTGTGGAACCAGCCGCGATACTGATCGCCGCCTTCGAGATACATGTCGGCCGGCCAGGGCAGGGAATTGTTCGCGGTCAGCACGGCCAGATGGCTTACACCGGAATCGAA
>Ga0209415_10008338_pt1 | contig 17989 bp, 16 predicted proteins | sample PeaSoiSIISIP2007_FD_187696 | JGI IMG/M metagenome (GOLD analysis project Ga0209415, IMG submission 187696) | Peat soil microbial communities from Weissenstadt, Germany - SII-SIP-2007 (SPAdes) (version 2) | ecosystem: Environmental > Terrestrial > Soil > Wetlands > Peat | place: Germany... | reverse complement strand
AAGCCGATACACGTCGGCATCGCACTCACCGAGAAGATCTCCGCGGCGACCATCACGCTGCGGATTACGCCGGTGGCAAAGTGACCTTGCGGGCTGGATTCTCCTTTCCATTCGCCGGTTGATCTCGGGAGTGGAGCGGGAAAGCGCCGTGTTTGTGAACCTCAGTCGCGCCGCGATCGTGCTCGTCTGCCTGGGGCTATGCGCCGGGCGCATCACCGGGCAGACAGCCGGCAGCGTTGCCGCGCCGGTCAAGAACCTTGTCGTGAACGGCGACTTCGAGAAGGGGAACGAAGGTTGGAGTGCGCTCTGGACGCGCGATCCCGGCGCCGGCAGAGCCGCGCTGGACGCGCGCGAGCGACACAGCGGTGCGCAGGCGATCCGCATTGAGCACACGGGCGACAAGGACTGGAGCTTGGCGCAGAATCTGCAACTCAGCGTCAAGCCCGGCGAGATTTTCGAACTGTCCGCATGGGTTCGCTTGCAAGGAAGTGGAAGTGCGACGCTGAGCGTCGTCACTCGCGACGCAGCCGGGCAGGTTGTGAGTTGGGACTATGGCGGACGGACTCAGCGCGAGACGAAGGGCTGGCTGCCGCTCCGTACTCGCTTCATGATCCTCCATGGCGTCGCCTCGATCCAGTGCCGGCTCATCGGCTACGGCACGGCCACCGTCTGGCTGGACGATGTCGTGCTGACTCGGCAGGGCAACCTGAGCATGTTCCACCTCAAGGACCTGCCCGCGATACTGACCGTGCGGAACAACTTCCTCGACGTCACGCTCCACACGGCCGACGGCGCAATTGGGATAAAGGACCGACGCGGAGACCGCTATTGGGTGCAGCGGGGTGAGGAGAGTCCGTTGGTTGTCCTGGACGCGAAGGCGGCCGAGGGCGGCCTCAAGTTCCGCCTTCTCGACACGACGGCGATGCGCGAGATGGCCGCAACGATCCGGCTGGATGAGGACCGGCCCGAATGCGTCGTCACGCTCAAGGCCGAGGGCGAGATGGAGAGTCCGATCCTCTGGCCGGCGCCGTTCGCCTCCGCCAAGGGCCAGCTTCTGATCCTTCCGGTCAACGAGGGGATCAGCTACCCCGCCGACGACTCGTCCCTTCCGCCCATGTGGTACTGCCTCTACGGCGGACACGGCCTCTGCATGCCATGGTACGGCGCGACGGACGGCGAGGCGGGCTGGATGGCCATCGTGGAAACGCCCGACGACGCGGCGGTGCGCATCACGCGCCGGGACGGCCTGCTCGGGCTCGGCCAGGAATGGCAGCCGCAGAAGGGTCAATTCGGCCCGGAGCGAGTCATCCGGTACGTCCTTCTCGACCGCGGCGGTTACGTGGCCATGGCCAAGCGATATCGCGAGTACGCGCAGAAGACGGGGCTGTTCAAGACGCTGGCCGAGAAGCGCTCGGCGCTCCCGGCGGTGGACCTCCTCGTCGGCGCCGTCAACGTCTGGTGCTGGGACTCGGATGCGCCCGCGATCTGCCGCGAGATGCAGTCGCTCGGCATCCGGCGCATCCTTTGGAGCAATGCGCGTCCGCCCGACGAACTCAAGGCGCTGAACGACCTGGGCGTCCTCACCAGCCGGTACGACATCTACCAGGACGCGATGAACCCTGCGGACTTCGCGAAACTCCGCTGGACCCATCCCGACTGGACGAGCGAGGCGTGGAAAAACGGCGATCTCCTGATCGGCAGCGACGGCCAGTGGGTGCGCGGATGGGAGGTCGAGACCAAGGACGGCAAGATGATCCCGTGCGGCGTCCTGTGCGACCGGCAGGCGCTGGCCTACGCAAAGAAGCGCATCCCGCCCGAGCTGGCCACGCATCCTTACCGCTGCCGATTCATTGACACGACCACCGCCAGCCCGTGGCGCGAATGCTACGACCCGCGGCATCCGATGACGCGCACCGAGAGCAAGCAGTACAAGATGGAGCTGTTGCGTTACATCAGCGAGGGATGCGGCCTGGTGTGCGGCAGCGAGACCGGGCACGATGCCGCCGTCCCGTACGTGCATTACTTCGAGGGCATGCTGAGTCTCGGTCCCTATCGCGTCCCCGACGCGGGTCGCGACATGATGCGGATCATGGACGACGTGCCGGAGGCGGTCGCCAAGTTCCAGACCGGCCACGTCTATCGCCTTCCGCTGTGGGAGCTGGTCTATCACGACTGCGTCGTGGCGCAATGGTACTGGGGCGACTACAACAACAAGCTCCCGAAGCTGTGGGACCGGCGCGACCTGTGGAACGCCCTCTACGGCACGCCGCCGATGTTCATGTTCAGCCGAAAAGGCTGGGAGGCCAACCGCGACCGTTTTGTGCAGAGCTATTTGACCGCGGCGCCGGTCGCGCGCGCGACCGGGTATGCCGAGATGCTTTCGCATGAGTGGCTGACGCCCGACCACGCCGTCCAGCGGACGCGGTTCGCCAACGGCGTCGTCGTGACCGTCAACTTCGGCGACGCGCCGTACCGGTTGCCCGACGGCACGAACCTGCCGCCGCTCGGGCGCCGCGTGGACGGGGTTCCGCAGGACTGAATGGCGCAAGGGAAGAGGAGCAGGGCCGGGAAACTGCTTGACGCCAGTGATCCCACCGTATAATCTCCTGCTTCAAAGCCGCGTGTCCTTCGGAGAATGCTCGCATGGCCGATCCTGGCTTCATCGAGTTCGCGTGCGCTGAACCTGCGGCGCTGGACCTCGAATGGAATTACACGGACCGCTCCGAGCGCATCTACCTCAGCGGGCACCGATGCCTGGCGCGCGGCTTCTTCGCCGAAGCGTTGACGCTCTTCCAGCGCGCGACGCACTACGACGCCGCGCACTACGCCGCATACGTTGCGCAATCCGAGGCGCTGGTCCTGCTGGGTCGGACTAAGGACGCCGCGCGCGTTGCCGAGGAGGCGATGAACCGCTACGGCCGCAATTGCGCCCTCGGCGCGGCGCGCGGACACGTATTCATCCACCAGAACGACGCGGAGCAGGCGCTCAAATTCGCGGAAATCGCCACGGAGAACGATCCCGGCAGCGCCTACGCCTGGATCATCGCCGGCGAAGCGCAGATCGCGTCGCGAGCGGCGCTGCCGCACGTCATGAACTGCTTCGCGCGCAGCCGCGCGTGCGGTGATCTCTGGCCGCACCAGGACGTCCGCATCGCGCTGGCGTACCTGGAATGGGGGGACGCGGCGTACGCCGTCGGCTCGCTGGAGGCGGCGGTCGGCGCCGAGCCGAACCTCCCATTTGCGTGGAAACTGCTCGGCGACGCTTACCGGCGGGAAGGGCGGAGCCGGCAGGCGCTGGCCAGTTACCGTCGCGCGGTGGCACTGGCGCCGCAATTCGAGTCCGCGCGCCGGGCGCTTGGCTGGCGGGCGAGCGTCGAGGCCGTCTGGCGCCGCGTGCGGGATGCCCTCATCGTGCAGCAAGGAGCGCGTTGAGCTTTTTCCGGAGAAAGGTGCGCCATGGATTGTCCTAAAGAGCTGGACCTGCTGATCCGCGCGCGGTACCCGATCATCTACCTGCGCACGAGCGAGGAGTCCCGCGCCTGCAACCTGATCGCGAACATCGCCCGTGCCGAGAAGAAGAGCCTGGTCGAGTGGAGCAGCACGGAAGGGCTCCGCAAGATCGAGGATTTCCAGACCGGCGCCGTCGGGGAGTTCAAACCCGCCTCCTCGTCCGCCAATGACCCCACCTGCCAGCCGCTCGCCGCGCTCGAGGCAATCCTTCAGGATGGCGGCCGCGCAATCTACCTGATGAAGGACATCCATTCCTACATGGACGACCGCACGGTGATCCGGAAGATCCGCGATTTGTACGCGAGCCTGAAGCGCTCGTACAAGACCATCGTGATCCTGGCGCCGTGCAAGAAGATCCCGCTCGACCTGGAGAAGGAAATCTACTTCCTGGACATGCCGCTGCCGGACCTCGAGCAGCTCAAGAAGCTGCTGCACGACACCGCCGAGACGCTCAAGGGCGACCCGCGCCTGCGGATCGAGATGACCGCGCCGGTGCTCGACCGCATGGCGAACGCGGCGCTCGGGCTGACGCTCGAGGAGGCGGAGCGCGTCTTCTTCAAGGCCGTCATCCGCGACGCGAAGCTCGCCGGCGACGAGGTGCGATACGTCCGCGAGGAGAAGCGCCAGATTGTCGAGAAGTCCGGCTTGCTGGAATATTACGATAGTCCCGAGGACCTCGGCTCGGTCGGCGGACTGGAACTGCTGAAGTCCTGGCTGAAGCGGCGGGCGCGGGCGTTCGAGCCGGCCGCGCGCGACTACGGCCTGCCGCCGCCGAAGGGGCTGCTGCTGCTCGGCGTGCAGGGCTGCGGGAAGAGCCTGGCGGCGAAAGCCGTCTCGGGGTCGTGGGGATTTCCGCTCCTGCGGCTGGACCTCAGCCGCATCTTCGGCAGCCTCATCGGCTCGTCCGAGGAGAACATGCGCCGCGCCCTGGACATGGCGGAGTCCGTCTCGCCCGCCGTGCTGTGGGTGGACGAGATCGAGAAGACCTTCTCCGGCATCGAGAGCTCGGGCATGAGCGACGCTGGCACCACGGCGCGCGTGTTCGGCTCGTTCATCACCTGGCTCCAGGAGAACACCTCGCTGGTCTTCTGCGTGGCCACGGCCAATTCCATCGAGCGGCTACCGCCGGAGATGCTGCGCAAGGGGCGCTTCGACGACATCTTCTTCGTGGACCTGCCGAGCCCGAAGGAACGGACCGAGATCGCGCGCATCCACCTGGTCAAGCGGAAACGCGACCCGGCCAAGTTCGACCTCGCGCGCCTCGCGGCGCAGTCGGAGGGGTTCAGCGGCGCGGAGATCGAGCAGGCCATCATCTCGGCCATGTACGACGCCTTCGACGGGAACCGCGAGGTCGCGCAGCCGGACATCCTGCAGGCGATGCAGAGCGCCGTGCCGCTGTCGGTGACGATGCGGGAGGACATCGAGCGCGTGCGGCAATGGGCGAAAGACCGCGCGCGCCCGGCCTCGCCCCGGTGAAGCGCGCGGCCTCGTTCCAAGCTTGACGCAAGTGACCGGAGTGGTCAGAATATGACCTTCGACGCCTGCGCGGCATCATCGGGCGTCGTCACTGCGTGGAAAATTCAAATGGAAGGGTGAGACCATGGATCCTGTTCGGCTGGGCGTGATCGGGTGCGGCGTGATTGCGCAGCATCATCTGAGAGCGGCGAAGGCCTCGCCGCTGATCGAGGTGGTCGCGGTGGCCGACGTGCGCGAGGATGTCGCCAAGGAGACTGCCGCGAAATTCGGCGTCCCGACGGTCTATTCGACCGCCAAGGCGCTGCTGAAGGACAAGCGCATCGAGGCGGTGGTGCTGGCGGTGCCGGCCGCGCCGCGGATGAAACTGGCGCTGAAGGCCTTCGCCCGAGGCAAGCACGTGCTGACGGAGAAGCCGGTGGCGATGAACTCGCGCGAGGTGAAGAAGCTGATCGCCGCGCGGGGCGGACTCGTCGCCGGGTGCTGCTCTTCGCGCATGCGGTTCCAGCCGTCGGCGGAAGCGGCAGCGAAGTACATCGCCTTCGGCGCGCTGGGGACGATCCGCGCGCTGCAGTGCCGCTGCGTCTCGCCGGACCGCGGCACGCCCAAGAGCGCGCCGCCGGCCTGGCGGCTGATCAAGAGCCTCAACGGCGGCGGCATCCTGGTCAACTGGGGCTGCTACGACCTCGATTACCTGCTCGGCCTCTGCGAATGGAAGCTCAAGCCCAGCCTCGTCCTCGCGCAGACTTGGACGGTCGCGCCGGAACTGGTCTCGCACGTGGCGCCCGGCTCCGATGCGGAGACGTACTTCGCCTCCATCATCCGCTGCGAGGGCGGCGAGATGATCTCGTTCGAGCGCGGCGAGTACTGCGCGGCGGAGACCGAGGACTCCTGGCGCATCGTGGGCTCGAAGGCCTCCCTGCGCCTGCACATGATCCCGGCGGGCGAGAAGAAGATCCTCGCCGACGAGTCGTCCCCGGAGACGGGCGTCTCCACTCGCACGCTTTGGGAAGGCGCGGAAGGCTGGGAAGTTCCCCTCTTCGGCCCGGTGCAGGACTTCGCAGCGGCCATCCGCGAGGGACGCGCTCCGAAGACCTCGCTTGAGCAGGCGCTGGTCGTCCAGCAGATCACCGACGCGATCTATGCCTCGGCGGCGAAGGGAAAAGCGGTCGCGGTCAAATAGCCTTTTTTCACCACGAAGGGCACGAAGAACACGAAGAAAAGACTCAATCTTTGATATCTTCCAGTTCCGTTCTTCGTGACCTTCGTGCCCTTCGTGGTGATCGCAGGCGTTCGCGGCTTCAAGGCAGAAAGACCGCCTTGAAGACCTCCTCCCGGCGCTGGGCCAGGGCATCCATCAAATCCTGGCATCCGTCTAACGGCGCCTTGACGTCCACCAGCGTTTCCAGGTTCAGCGCTCCCTGCGCGAGAAGGTCGAGGCAGGGGCGGTAAGCGTTCAGCGAGCGGCACGCGCCGAGCACGTTCAGTTCCCGCATGTGGATCAGCCCCATCTCCATCGGCTCCGGCTTCCAGATGTAGCTGAAGATGACCAGCGTGCCGCGCGGACGCAGCGCCGCCAGGCCGACGTTCGGCGACGCGCCGGAACCCGTGGCCTCGACGACGATGTCCACCCCGTCGGCGCTCCCTTCGGCGGCCAGGACTTCCTTCAGATTGCGATGATGGGTATTGCAGGCGATCGCCTGCGTCCGGGAGGCGATCCTCGCGAGGCGCTTGTCGTGATGCCCGGCCACGATGATCTTGTCGGCTCCTCTTGCCCGGGCGACTTGCGCGTGGAGGAAGCCGAAAGGCCCGTCGCCCAGGATCAGGACGCAATCGCCGGGCGTCAACCCGGCGCGCTGGAAACTCTCGTAGCAGACCGCGGCCGGCTCGGCCAGGCAGGCCGCCACGGGACTGACCGAGGGCGCAACCGCATGGGCATTGACTGCGTCAATCACCACGTACTCGGCCCAGCCGCCGGCGACGCCGCCCCAGCCGAGGTGGCGGAAGTTCAGGCAGAGGTGGCCGATGCCCTGCCGGCAGCATCGGCAAACGCCGCAGCGCATCACGGGATCAAGGGCCACCCGTTCGCCCAGCCTGCGGCTCTCCACGCCGGGTCCGACCTCGGAGATTTTGCCGGCCACCTCGTGCCCGAGGACCAGCGGCGGCGTGGCGCCGAACTCGGACATGTGAAAATCCGAGGTACAGACGGCGGCCGCTTCGACCCGCACGACCACTTCGCCCGGCCCGGCCTTCGGATCGGGAAGGCCCTCGACGCTGAACCGCCGTTCACCCTGCCAGACGAGCGCCTTCACTTGCCGCCTCCCAGCCGAATGGCCGATCTCTGCGCGGCGGAGAGCGGCCGAAGGAAGCTGCCCGTCTCGTTGGTTCCGATTCGCTCGATGATGATAAACCGCGCGCGCCGGGTCATCGGCGTCGCGTGCCACGTGCCGGCCTTGACGTTGTAGAGCACGTTGCGCTTCATCTCGGCGCACCAGACGCGCCCCGGCTGCTTGCCCCGGCCGGCCACGATCATCACGGCGCGCCCGGCGACCAGCACGAACAGCTCATCCGTTTTCGGGTGATGCTCGATGTGGGTCGGGACCGTCCACGAAGTTTTCGTCCCGTTCATGATCGCCGCCATCCAATCGCCGTCGCTCACGAGCAGCGGCTTGTATCCCGGCGCGTCGTGAGCGGCCGCGTCCACGCCGGCGAGCTTCGATGTCTTCATCCGCGCGCCTCCTGCGATTCGAGATAGCTCAGGACCGTCAGCAGCGCAACCCTGCAAGGCGTCAGCAGCCGCTCCAGGCGAACCGACTCACGGTCCGCGTGGGCGAATTCGTTGTCGAAGCCGATGAGGACCGTCGGAATGTTGCCGAGCCCCACAAGCCGATTGGCATCGGTCACGACCGAGGTGCCTGCGAGCGGCATGGAAGTCCCGGTCACCGTCTGCCATGCGAGACGCACGGCCTGCACGATGCTCTCATCCGGATTGACCTCGTACGCGTCGCCGGTGAGTCGCAAGGCGCTCTGGACGGTGACTCCGGGGAAAGCGGGCAATGCGCTCAACAGGTCGCCGATCTCCTTCTGCACGGAGTCGAAGGAACGGCCGGGATGCCAGCGGCGCGTCCCTTGCATCGTGCAGGTCTCCGGCGCGCGGTTGTAGAAGTCGCCATAGTGCATCTGGCCGATGAACAGCGATTCGGGCCGCAGAAGGCCGCGCCCGGCAGTGCTCTCTCGCAATGACCGGTCATGAGCGCGCAAGGATGAGGCGACGCGCAGGGCGCATTCGAGGAGATTGTCCGCCTCGGGCGAACGGTTGAGTTCATGACAGGCCGCCTCGGCGCGGCGGAGAGTCACGTTCCAGATGGCTTGGCCTGCGCCGGCCACGACGGCCTTGTCCCGGCAGGAATAATCGCTCTCCATGACGATCGCGGCATCGGCGGCGATCCCGCGGCGGATGAGCTGGGTGAGCGTGGAGGAATCGCCGACGGGCGCCTCGTGCATCCCATAGGCGGCGACGAGAACCTCGCCCGGAAAGTCGCGGCTGGCGGCATTGAGCAGCCGAAGGATCTCGACGATTGCGGCCAGCCCGGATTTCATGTCCGCGCTGCCGCGTCCGGCGACGACACTCGCAGTGCGCGACGGAACGGCATGGGCTACGTCAATGTGGTCCAGGTGCCCGGCCAGCAGAATCGGCCTCCCGGCGCGGTTCCCTTTCAACCGGGCGAATACGCAGGGGTGCTGCGGATCGCCCGACTCCGGCTCCACCTCCGCGCCGGCTGCCCTCAGCAGGTTCGCATAAACCTGCGCCGCCTTCTGCTCGCGGCCGGTGGGGCTGGGGACGTTCACCAGCGTCCAGATGTCCTCCGCGAGGCGGTCCATCCGGATGGAACTGAGAATCTCGGCGCGGGTCATCCGGCCTCCGGATACAGCAGCATCTTGACCGCCTCGGAACGATGCGTGCGCTCGAACGCCTCGCGCCAGCGGCTCAGCGGAAGCACGCCGGAGATGAGCGAGCGCGGATCAATCTTCCGCTGGGCCATCAGGTTCAGCACCGCCTGCCAGTCGGCGCGGTTATGGCCGAACGTGCCGGTCAGCGTCGCGGATTTCCGGAGCAGCGCATCAAGGCTGAACCCGACCGGCGCAGGTCCCCAGCCGATCTTGATGATTCGTCCCAGGCTGCCGACGACGTCCAGGGCCATCTTCAGCGCGGCGGAGTTGCCCGCGGCGTCAATCACCACGTCGGCGCCTTCGCCGCCGGTCAGGTCCATGATCTGCTGCGCGGCTTCCGGGCGCGAGGCGTTCACGACCGCATCGGTCCATCCCTGCTTCTCGGCGAAGGCCGCGCGGGCCACGCTGATGTCCACGCAGACCAGGATCACGCGCTTCGCGCCGAGAACCCGCGCCATCTGCAGCGCGATCAGCCCGATGGGGCCTGGCCCGATGACCACGGCCGTCTGCCCCGGCGTCACGCGCGATTCCGCCGCGACGGCGTGATGCACCACGCAGAACGGCTCGCACAGCGCGCCCTCTTCAAAGGAGACTTCGGCGGGAAGGCGATGCAGGATTTCCTGGCGCACGAGGACGAACCGCGTGAACGCGCCGTCCACTCCATAGCCGAAGCCTTTTCGGGAAGGGCAGAGCTGGTACTGCCCCTGCCGGCAACAGCGGCAATGCCCGCAGACCACGGCGGAGGTCTCGCTGACCACGCGATCGCCCACCTTCCACGCGGCGACACCGGGACCGATTTCGGCGATGGTCCCGGAGAACTCATGTCCCTGGATGACCGGAACGGTGACAGGGTTGGCCATCGTGTGCCGCCACATCTCGACGTCCCAGCCGCACACGCCACAGAATTTCACTTCGACCAGGACGCTGCCCGGGACGACGCGCGGCGCCGGGACGTCCCTGATTTCGACCTTGTCCGGCCCTTGATCGTACTTGACGATCGCTTTCATTTCCGCACCATCGCGAGCGCCTCGAGCAGGCTCTTTTCGATCAGCGCGACCATCTCGTCAATGTCGCCCTTCTCCGCGATCAGCGCGGGCGCGACGGCGAACCAGTCGGGGCTGATGCGCAGGATCAGGCCGTTCTTGAGCGCGGTCTTCTTGAGCGCGTCGCCCAGCTTGCGGCCCGGCGGGAAAGGCTTCAGCGTATCGGCGTCCTCGACCAGCTCGACGCCGCGCAGCACGCCCTTTCCGCGCACCTCGCGGATAATCCCGTGCTTCCTCAGACCTTCCAGCTTGGCGGCCAGGTAATCGCCCAGCACGCGCGCCTTGGCGGCGAGTTTCTTCTCGACGATCTCGTCCAGAACGGCGATGCCCGCGGCGCAGGCCAGCGCGTTGCCGGCGAACGTGTGGCCGTGGGCGAACTCGATGTTGTCCTCGGCGCGGCCGTAGAACGCCTTGGCCATGTCCTCCCGCGCGATCATCGCGCCGAGCGGGACCGCGCCGCCGGCCAGCCCCTTGCCCGCGCAGAGGATGTCCGGCGTCACACCGAACGTCTGCGCGGCGAACATGTTGCCGGTGCGCGCGAAGCCGGTGATGATCTCGTCGAAAATCAGCAGCACGTTATGGCGGTCGCAGGTCTCGCGCAGGATTCGGAAATACTCGTCGGTGGGAGTGATGATGCCGCCGGTGTTGCAGATCGGCTCGATGAGGATGCCCGCGACGGTCTCGGGATCCTCGTTCACGATCACGTCCTCGAACATCCGCGCGCTGAAGCGGTTGGCCTCCTGCCAGGACGGGAACCGGTCGCGGTAGAACGAGGGCGGGAAGACCTTGAGGAAGCCGGCCATCTGCGGCTCGAACTTGCTCTTGCGGCTGCCGGTGCCGCTGGCGGCCATGGCGCCGAACGTGCCGCCGTGATAGCCCTGGTAGATGCTGACGAATTTGTACTTGCCCGGATGCCCGGTCTGCTTGAAATACTGGCGCGCGAACTTCATCGCCGACTCGGTGGACTCCGAGCCGCCGCTGTAGGGCTTGACGTATTTGAGCCGGCCGGGCGCGACGGCGCCGAGCTTCTCGATGAAATCGAGCGTCACGTCGGCGATGCCGTGCAACGGCGGCGCGAAGGTCATCTTCTCCATCTGCCGCCGCATGGCCTCCATGACGCGCGGGTGCCGATGCCCCAGGACGGCGACGAAGATGCCGCCGATGGCGTCGAAGTAGCGCTTGCCGTCGCTGTCCCAGTAGTAGAGGCCGTCCGCTTTCTCCAGGATCAGCGGATTGCGGAGGAAGTCGGAAGTCTGCCGATAGTCCAGGAAGGTGCGCTTGAGCAGGTCCTGCTTGCGTTTGCTGATTTTCATGTCACTTGTCCTCGACTGCAGATTCGGAATCTTGTGCATGCCTTTGAACGCGCGCTCTATCGGCCGCGGGACTGCGCGGTGGAAACCGGTTTGCCGCTTCGGGCGGAATCCAGGGCCGCCAGCGAGATGCGGGTGATCTCCATCGCTTCCTCCGCCGGCACGACCGCCGGGACGCCTTTTCGGAAACCCTCGACCCAGGCCGTCTCGCGATCCTGCGGATGGGCCGGGAGCGGCAGCGCCTTGACGCCTTTCGCCGTATGGAGCGCGGCGATGGTCTTGCCGGGCGACGCGGGCTCGTCATGGACGACCACGGCGCCGCGCGGGCCGACGATCTCCATCTCCCAGACGGGGTACGGGAAACGGTTGCAGAAGTACATATCGCAGGAGACCATCGCGCCGCTGCGCATGCTCAGCACCATCTTGCCGCAGTCCATAAATGGGCTTTCCGGCGTCGTGAAGTTGCTATAGAGTGCATATACGTTCCTCACGCGAGAGCCGGTCAGGTGCATGGCCAGGTCAATCACGTACCAGCCCAGGGAAAGCTCGGGCCCGCCTTCCTTCTTACGGCGATACCAGTCGTTCTTGTGGAACCCCTCGATCGTCCCGTGGTGGTGCGCCAGCCGCAGGGCGAAGGGGACGCCGATCAGGCCGCGGTCAATCGCCGCCTTCGCCGCGAGGATCGCGGGCTGATAGCGGTCGCTGGGGCCGCAGGCGATGTTTACATGGTGGGCTTTGCCGGACTGCACGATCCGTCTCGCGTCGGAAAGTGTCGTGGCGAAGGACTTTGTGATGTAGATGTCCACGCCGAGGCACGCCAGCCGTTCCGTCCAGGCGGCGTGCTGGCTGTGTGGAACGCAGAGGACCACGGCGTCGAGCTTCTCGCGGCGGATCATCTCCTCCGCGTCGCGGTACAGCGTCAGCCCGAACTGTCCCGCGTACGCCTCGGGCGTCATGCCCAGGTGCTCCCGCACCGCCTTCTCGGGGGACCGAAGCGTGGCGGCGGCAACGAGTTTCGCTTCCTTCGCCTTGGAAAGGCCGCGCGCGAGGGCGATGGGCCAGTACAGCGACGTCAGGCCGGCCATTCCGACCTTCAGCGGGCGTCCGGACGTGGATTTCGCGCTCATCTCAATGGTTCTCCCTAAGTTTCCTGCGCAGCGGTCCCGGCAGCACTCCGGCTTTTTCCAGGAGGCGCGCCATGGTCAGGCCGAGGATCAAGCGCTTGTCCGCATCGCTTGCCGTGGCGAAGACCACCGGCCCGATGCCCACCGACAACGGGTTGAGGAATCCGTCCGAACCCAGGATGAACTTCCCCGCGCCGGCGTTGGCGATGCCGCGGTCGAGCCAGCCCTGCGGCGCGACGCACCACATGTTGGCGTACACGTTCGGCCGCTCCTTGAGGACGTCGTCCACCCAGCCGCCGCCGTAGTGGCCCAGGATGAACGGCGTGTCGGGGAAAGCGGAGGATATCTTCTCGATGATGTTCCGTCTCCACGAGTGGTTGAACACGATCATCCCGCGGCGTGCGGCGAACTCGTAGACCGCCATCAGGTTGGGCCCGTCGCCGGGGTAATTCTCCTGGTAGTCATTGATGAGCTTGATCGCCCGGATGCCCGCGTCGTAAACCCGCTTGAGTTCGTCGAGGATGTTCGCGCAGGCGTCGTTCGGGTTCACGGAGGCGAAGCCGATGAGCCGGTCCGGCACCCGCCGGCAGACGGCGAGGAGGAAGTCGTTCCCGCGCCGGTAGTCCATTCCCGCGAACATGTAGCCGCCGGACTGAACGCAGCAGGCGTCAATGCCGCACGAGTCCAGCGCGGCGACCGACTCTGCGGCCGCCTCATCCAGGCTGGCGAAGGTCGCCGCGTGCCGCCATTCGCCCATGTGAATGTGGCCGTCAATGACGAGGACGCCGGGGAGGCCGAGGCCCGCAGTCCAATCTCTCAGAATGTCGCTCATCGGACTCCCTCCAGCAGCCGGCGCAGATTGTCACCGGAGATGTTGCGCTTCGCCGTCTCGTCCAGCCGGCGTTCATACTGCACGTTGGAAATGAATATCCCCGGATCGGCGAAGGGCGCACCCGTGGCGAAGAGGACGCGCTCGGGCCCCGCCTCGGCGGCGACCTCGCGCCAGAATTCGAGGATCCCGGTGATATCCAGGTAAAGGTTCGGCGTGCGCCGGACCAGGGGAACGACCGCCGGATGCACACCCAGACCGCCGAACAGGTGCGAGAGGACCATCGGGAGTTCCGGATGGGCCAGGGCGATCTCGCGCACGCCGTTCACGTCCCCATCCGATACCTCTCCCGAAGTGCTGACATCTCCGAAGTCAAGGAAGCAGGGGACGTGATGCTCCTCCAGGGCCGCGCAGAGGTCCTCCCAAAGCCACGGGAGCGGCGGCGAGGCTTTCATCGGCAACCGGGCGGCGCGGATGCCGGAGTCGAGCATCTTCATAACCAGCGCGCGGGCCGCGTCCGGGCCGGGCGACTTGGGCGGCTCGATGACCCAGACCGGGTGCAGGCGCGGCTGACCGGCGACGGCCTCCAGGAGGCGGCGGTTGCCCTGTTCGCGCGGATAGATCATCCTCGCGTCGTGCGCGTGCACCAGCGCCTCCGCGATGTGATAGCGGTCCATGAGTTCCAGGGCCTGATCCACCGTCAGGCCCGGCGGATACTGCGAATGGACGATCCGCCCGAGCGTCAGGCAGCTGTCGAACAGCCTGAGCGTATCCAGCGCCGGCATCGTTTCATTGGCGCGCATGGGTGCTCCCGCGTTTCAGGAAAGGCGCTTCTCCCACTCCATCACCAGGTGACGCCGCCGGAAACCCGCCCGCTCGTACGCCTTGAGCGCGGGCAGGTTGTCCACGTTCGTCGTGACGAGAACTTCGGCCGCGCCCCATTCTCTCAGGCGCGCAAGGCTGCGCTGGGTCAGCGCCGTGGCCAGCCCTTTGTTGCGATGGAGTTCGTCCGTCCCCACGTGCCCGATCTGGCCGACGGGGCCGCCGGCCGGGCAGAGAAGGCCAGGGTAAAGCCGCGCGCCGCAACTGGCCACCTCTTTCCCGTCAAGCAGGGCGGCATAGCGGAAGGCGCGCGCCTCGAACTCGGCGTCCATGTTCGCCTCCACCACCTGATACTCCGGCGGGATGCTGCGCACGTCGGTTATCGAACTACGCGCCGCGACTAGGATCACCTCGGGGCTGCTGATGCGGAACCCGGCTTGAATGAAGAGGTCCGTCCCGTCAATGCCGCGGTCGGAATGGTACGGTTCCAGGCCGCAGATATAGCCACCGTAGAACATCGCGGAGGCAGCCGTCGGGCCGCGGAGCCACTCGGCGCCCGCCGCGCGCGCCTTGGCTTCCGCCTCCTCGATGAGCCGCATCCCGTCGGAAACGGCGCCCGGGACCATCGCGAGAAGATGGACCTGGTAGGTCGTCTTGCCCATCTCTCCGTGGCGGAAGGCCGTCGGCTTGCCCCGCCGACAAACCAGCGCCATCTCCTCCGGCTGGTAGCGGCTGCCGAGCGTCTTCCAGTGCGCGATCAGCTCGGAAGTGACCGGCTTGGAATAGGGCCAGCCCGCGGTGTAGGCGTTGATGACGCGCATCGCGTCGAGTTCCGTCTCCGGGCCGAACGGCCGGCGCTCCGAGCCATTGCCCGGGAGAAAATGAGGAGCGGCTTTCGCGGCACGCCGACCCATCGCACCCTGTTCCTTTCCGCGCAGCGGATTGGCCTGCGTGATTTTGGCTGGGTCAAAATGCGTTAAACGGCTTCGTCACCTGCCCGGTGCGGACTGACTCCCACGCGGCGACGCCGACGGCGACCGCCTTGGCGCCGTCCACCACGCCGGGCGAAGGCTCGCGGCCGGAATCCAGGCAGTCCTGGAAGTGGCGCATGTAGCGGATGACCGTCGCGCCGTGTCCATAGGCGCTCAGGTCGCGCTCCGGCTCGAAGATGGAGACCATCGGCTTGTGGTCCGCCAGCTTGTCCAGCACGAGCCGGATCTGCCCCGGCTGGTTGTCGGTGAACTCGGCCTGGAGGCTGCCCTTGGTGCCGTAGATGCCGAACTGCATCATCGGCGTGGGCGGATGGACGATGCCGTACAGGCCGGACACGCGCCCGATGACGCCGGAGGCGAACTGCAGGTTGATGAAGAAATTGTCCGCCAGCGGGTATTCCTTCGTCAGGTTTCCCTTGCGCGCGTTGGCGTGAACGGAGGCCACGTCGCCGCCGAACGCGCGGATCACGTCAATGGAATGCACGCAGCCGCCGTACATCAGGTCCTGCGGCGCGGTCAGCCGCCAGGGGGTGAAGCCGAACACGGGGCGCATGTCGTGGACGTAGTAGCTCTCCAGCGCGATCAGCTCGCCTAAGTCGCCGTCCGAGAGCAGTTTATGAGCCGTCTGGAACTGCCGGTCAAAGCGCATGGTCTGACCGACGAGGAATTTCAGCTTGGTCCGCCGGACGAGCGAGACGAGCCGCTTCGCATCCTCGAGCGTGGTGACCATCGGCTTGGTGCAGATGACGTGCTTGCCGGCCTCGAGCGCCGCGGCGCAGTGCTCGGCGTGGAGGTGGTCGGGCGAATAGACCGCCACCGCGTCCACGTCCTTGCGCGCGACCAACTCCCGGTAGTCGGTGGTGCAGAAGGGGATCTTGAACGCGCGCGCGCACTCCTCGGCGGCCTCGCGCGGGACCGCGCACATGGCGGTCAGGCGAAAGCGCAGGTCCGGCTCGCGCTCGAGCAGCGTGAGCGTCGAGGCCATGTTGTGCAGGCCCATGCCGATCACGCCGAGATTGATGCTCCCGCGGCCCATGCCGGCGGTCTCTCAGGTCAACGCGTGGTAAGCGAATTTCCTCGGACCCGCGTGCGACAGCTTGTAGGGGAACCGGTCCCGCAGGCCTTCCATCACGCTGAGCATCCCGTGCTCGTCGAAATGGGGACCGCCCTTCCGGTCGAAGATGGCGATCACCTCGATCGGCTCCAGCGGACCGTCCTCCTTCACGACCTTGAGCACCTTCTTGTCAATGTCCGAATATTCCAGCGGCTTGACCTTGCCGCTCTCGGCCAGCTCGATGGCGCGCGCGAGGATCTTCGCCTTCTTGCGCATGTCGGCGACCGGGACCATGTTGTTGGTCGTGACCAGGCGCGGGATAACATCCTCGGCGACCGGGCAGAGGCCGGCTTTCCACTCGACTTTGCCCTTGTAGTGCTGGCAGACATACGGGCAGCCGACGTTGTTGTAGGCGTTCGGGTTGCGGAAGATGTTGTAGAGGTACGCGGGCCGCTGGATGAACCCGAGTCCGAACTGCCAGCCGGCGCCGGCCTCGCGCAGGGCGGCTTGGAAGACGCCGTGGGTAATGTTCCGGCGCTCGCCGCGGAAGATGCACGACCAGAAGTACGGCGCCACGACGCCGCCAGGGAGTTCGCGGCGCTGGTCGAGCCAGTCGCACTCGGCCACAACCGCGTCCATGACCTTGAGCCCTTCGCGGTAGACCTTGAGATAGCCGGGCACCTTCTTGAGCTGCTCGACGCCCACGGCCGCCTGGAACTCGGTCATGCGGTAGTTCGACGAGAGCACTTCCGGGCTCTCGCCGAAGATGATCCGCTTGTTCAGTTCTCCCGCCAACCGGTCGTCGTTGAGGATGGCCATGCCGCCCTCGCCGGTGGCCAGTTGCTTGCCCATGTTGAACGAGAACGTGCCGACCTGTCCCCAGTTGCCGACGTACTTGCCCTTGTACCGGGCGAACATGGCGTGCGCGCAATCCTCGAGCAGGTAGAGGTTGTGCTTGTCGGCGATCCGGCGCAGCGACTCCACGTCGGCCGGGAAACCCCACAGGTGCGTCACCCAGATGGCCTTGGTCCGCTTCGTGATCCGCTTCTCAACGGACTTCGGGTCGAGAAGGAAATCGTTCGGCCGCACGTCCGCCCAGACCGGGACGATGTTGTTGAAAAGGCAGGCGATGCCGTGGAACTGGACGATCGGGTCGCAGATAATCTCGTCGCCCGGCCCGGCGCCGATGGCGGCGGGGATCGCCTGCATCAAGAGCATCGCGGTCGCGCCGGTGACGGCGTGCTTGGCATGGAACGCGCGCGCGAAGTCATGGCGGAACTGGTCCATGAACCCGCCGCGCTTGTCGCAGAAGACGCCGCTCCGGATGACCTCGGTCAGGTTGCGGATTTCTGCCTCTCCGAACGTAGGCATCGTTCGTCCCTTTCAGAAAGCGCGATTCAGATGTCCCGGACGCGCCCCGGCGCGCGCCGTTCCCTGCCACTCGAAACAGCCCCAGTCCTCCAGCGGCTGGTGGCCGTGCTCCACGCCGCGGACGCAATAGACGATCCAGCCGGGGCCGATCTCGAACTGCTCCTGCCGCCCGTCCGGCAGCCGGATCGTCAGCCGCGTGCGGCCCTTCGTCCATCCCCAGTACTCGTCGGAATCGTGATAATGCAATTCCGTGGACCGCTCCCGGCCGAGAAGCCAGTGGTGGAAGCTGCCGGGCAGGATCGGATCGAGCAGTCCGGCCACCTGCGGCGGCAATTTCTCTCCACCGGAATGGTTCACGGCGAACATCCGCGGCGTCAGTCCCGCGCAAAGGTCCGCCGTCAGGCCGGCAATCCGGGCCATGAGGTTCCATTCTTCCGTGCTCGCGGGACGTTGCGGGACACGCTCTAACTGCAAAGCTCCCGCTGGATGTAGTCGAAGCTGATCTTCAAA
>Ga0209415_10008337_pt1 | contig 17991 bp, 14 predicted proteins | sample PeaSoiSIISIP2007_FD_187696 | JGI IMG/M metagenome (GOLD analysis project Ga0209415, IMG submission 187696) | Peat soil microbial communities from Weissenstadt, Germany - SII-SIP-2007 (SPAdes) (version 2) | ecosystem: Environmental > Terrestrial > Soil > Wetlands > Peat | place: Germany... | reverse complement strand
CCTTGACCCCAGGCCGGGGGCGTCGGACGTCTTTGGCTGCGACTTCAACCTGCTTCTGGCGGATTGATGATGTCCAAAGATTAATGACGCTGTGTATAGCTGGTCCTTATCCCTTCTCGGTCAAACGTGACCAATGATCCCAATATTGCGGGATCGCACTTTCTCAGTGCATGGTTTGCCACTTGGCGGGTTTCGCCCGCGTCGCGGCCAGTCGGCACGACGCATAAGTGAAAACTCGGGACCTCAAATGTCTGCTGCTGCCCGCTCGGCGCTGAGACGGCGCCAGCAGTCGATAACGCGACAGTAGATGTCGTTGGGGGCCAGGCCGTTGGCAGCGCGCAGGTCGTCCACGTTTGTGCCGTGCTCGATGAACTTGTCTGGCCAACCGATGCGCTCGACGGTCGTCCTAGAGCCGCCCTCCTGCAGCGCCTCGAGGACGGCGCTGCCAAAGCCTCCATTGAGGACGTGGTCCTCCATGGTGACGAGCAGCGGGACGACGGCAGCCTGGCTGAGAAGCAGTTCGCGGTCCAGAGGTTTTACGAAACGGGCGTTCACGACGCCGACCGAGAGGTGTTCATCTTTCGCGAGGCGAGCCGCGATTCTATTGGCCTCGGCCAACATCGGACCCAAGGCCCATATCGCAATATCGGAGCCCTCTCTTAGGACCTCGGCGCGGCCCACGGGCAGTGTCGCGGGCTCGTCCTTGATCCTTACCCCCACGCCGGCGCCCCGCGGGTAGCGAATGAACGCCGGGCCGTTCAGCTGCAGGCTGGTGTGGAGCATGTCCACGAGCTCGTCCTCGTCCTTTGGCTGCATGACCACTACTCCCGGCACGCAACGCAGGTAGGCGAGGTCGAACAGGCCGTGATGCGTCGGGCCATCGTTGGGCGACAGCCCCGCACGATCGAGGCAGAACGTCACCGGCAGGGCCTGCAACGCGACGTCATGGATGATCGGATCGTAGGCGCGCTGCAGGAACGTCGAATAGATTGCACAAACCGGCCGTATTCCCTGGACGGCAAGCCCGGCGGCAAAAAGGACCGCGTGCTCCTCCGCGATCCCGACATCGAAGAACTGTCTCGGCAACTCCGCCGCCAGGGCCGACAAGCCGGTGCCCGCCGGCATGGCGCCGGTGATGCCGACGATCTTGGGATTGGCCCGGGCAAAGCGTACCAGGGCCCGGCCGAACACGTCTTGATAGCTGGGCGGGGTGCCCGGGGCTGCCTTGCGGCTTTCCCCTGTGACTGGGTCGAAGGCTCCCAGGCCGTGGAACCGTTCGGGCGCGTCGAATGCGGCGGCCAGGCCATTGCCTTTCTTGGTCACGACGTGGAGGAGAACCGGGCAGTCAGCTCCCTTCGCGAATTCGAGATTCTTGATCAGCTCCTCCATGTTGTGTCCATCGATCGGCCCGAGGTAACGAAGGCCAAAATTCTCGAAGAGGTTCGAACCGACAAAGAAATCCTTGGTCTCGCGCTTCCATTTGACCCAAAGCCGGTTCATCTCGTGCCCGTGCGGCAGCCCGGTGAAGAACCTCTCCAGGTCGCCGTGGATCTTGTTGTAAGTGGGACTCGTGCTCAGACGGTTCAGGCAATGGGCCACGGCCCCGACATTGCGGGCTATGGACCACTTGTTGTCGTTGAGTATCACGATCAGCCGTTTGGTGCACGCGGTCACGTTGTTCAACGCCTCGACCGTGATGCCGCAGGTGAACGCGGCGTCCCCGCACACTGCGACAACGTGCTCGTTCGACCCGCGCATGTCCCGTGCCGTAGCCATGCCAAGCGCGGAGCTGAGTGCAGTGCCCGCGTGTCCGGCGCCGTATGCGTCGTGCTGGCTTTCGGCCCGCGTGAGGAAGCCGCTCACTCCGCCAGTCTGGCGCAGCTTGCGGAAGCCAGCTCCGCGGCGACCGGTAAGCAGCTTGTGGGCATATCCCTGGTGTGAGACATCGAAGACGAATCGGTCGGTGTTCGAGTCGAACACACGATGCAGGGCGATCGTGAGGTCGACGACGCCAAGGTTGGGGCCGACGTGGCCGCCGTTGATCGCGGTGACCGCTACGATCTCGTCGCGAAGTTCCTGCGCCAGTTGGGGGAGCTGTTCCGGGGCGAGTCTCTTGACGCCCGCCGGCCCGACGATGGAATCCAGGAGCCTAGGAAGGGGACGAACCTCGCCCGACTCCTTCGATTCAACTCCCATCTCGAGGTGGCTCAGGGCGGCCGCGAGGGTCAGCTTGGCGTTTTTGGCTTCCACGGTAGCACGATGCGGTCCCCGGACCCCACATTCAATCAGTTTTCAACGCTGGCGGAGGCTGGTCATGGCCGGTTTTGAACTTGGAGGACCCTGCCTTAACAAAGCGCATCAGTCCCTTTGGATTCAGGTCTGGCTCGAGGACAGTCCGCGGTGCGCCGATCCTCCGGCAGATGGCTTCAGCGGCCAAGTGCCCCGACCGTGCTGCGCTCTCCATCGTCGAGGGCCAGCCAGTCGCAGTCCAGTCGCCGGCCAAGAAGCAGTTTGTCCACGGCGAGGTGGATGTTGGTCGCGAGGCGTCGATACCTGGAGGCACGCCGAATGTTGCGTGCACTTCCTTGACCCGTGCAGCCTTTTCGAGACGCGCGGAGCAGACGGCGGGAAAGAACTCGGCCAACTCGCCGACGGCCTGCTCGATGGCTTGCTCGCTCGATAGCGCGGCGAACGCGCGCGAAGCGCTGACCACCAGCTCCAGGTAGCTGCCATCGCCCTTGCGCCATGGCTGAAGGCGGCTCTTGTTATACATCCAGTGAATCTCGCGGTCCAGCAACACGGCGTGTTCGAGCGTGGTGATTTCGCGGTCGAACCATAGATGCACGCTGCAGAGGGGCCCGTGCTCGTGGCGTTGAAGCTTGGCGGCCAGTCCGTCGGCGCCTTCGACCGCCGGCATATGCGGCAGCAGCTTGGCCATCGCTTCAAACGGCAACGCAAGCACAAGGAAATCCGCCCTCAGAGCACCTGTGGATGTGGCGAGCATCCATTGCGAGGCCGCCTCATCCCACGCCGCCGACTCCACGCTTGCATTGAATAAGACGCTCGAGCCACGCTGCTGAAGGAATCCAGCTGCGCCCGTATAGAGTTCGCCGAGCGGCACCGTGCTCATACCCATGCGACCCGCCTCCGCGGAGTTCATGAACAGCTCCCGGATCACCTTGGCCGCGTAGGGCAACGCGATGGAATCGATGTCGGCGTTAAGCGCGCTCGCAATCACCAGGCGCCAAAAACGCTCTAACGTCCCTTTTGTCTGCATGTGACGCCCAAGCCACGCGCCCAGGCTCTCGGTGGAATCTGCCGGGACGGGGCGCATGAGGCCGAGAAAGGCACGCCCAAGGGCCCGCTTATCGTTAATGGTGAACGCCTTTGCGGCCAAGAATCGCGGAACGTTGTGCAGTGGCGCGGGCAGCCATGAAGGTCCGAGCGTCGAGCATCTTCCTCCGGGCTCAATCATCGTAATCTCACCCGTCCAATGGATGCGGCCCTCGACCCCAATACGCTTGTAGAAGCCAATGAGGTTGGTGCAGCAGCCGAAGAGCACGTGCTGGCAATTGTCGATGAACTCACCCACACCCGGATGCCGAAACGACGAAGCGCGCCCGCCTAGATAGGCACGCCGCTCTACAAGCTGCACGCGCAGGCCAGCTTCGGCCAGCGCGCATGCCGCGCTCATTCCGGCAACGCCGCCTCCGACAACGATGACGGTCCGCCCTTCCCCCGCAGCTTGCGCATCACGCATCTTTCAACGGTAACAAACGCAGGCGCGCCAGGGTCATGCGTGCCTGACCCACGGCTAAAATCCCGAGCTTCTGAACAAGCGGCACTCTGGCCCGTCGGGAAAAGACGTCATAGTCCGCGCGCTGAATGCGTTTGAGCAGACTGTGATAGATCGCAAACAGCACCCACATCGCAGGCCGGCTTTGCCGGTTGATGAGCGGCAGCAGCATGCGCGCCGATTTGTAATATGACTCCGCGCGGCGGCCGATGTCCTCAAGCAGCGCCCGTTCGTTAGCCGTTGGCGGCGCTCCCGGGGCGCGGTGCAGAAGCGAGTCCAATGAAACGCCGTGGGCCTTGAGGTCCTCGAGCGGAAGGTAAATGCGGTTGCGCTCCGCGTCCTCGGCCATGTCGCGCAAGATATTCGTGAGCTGAAACGCAACTCCTGTCTCCTCGGCAAGCTTCTCGGCATTGCTGTCTTGGTAGCCGAAAATCCGGATGCAGACCAAGCCCACAACCGAGGCCACGCGGTAGCAATAGCCGTAGAGATCTCTGAATGTGGCATAGGTATCCGGCGCGTCGTCCGAAACCGGCTTGAGGTCGCTCGCAACGCCGTCAATCAACTCGTCCAGCAGGCTGAGTGGAATCGCAAACCGCTGAGTTGCATCGCGCACAGCGCGAAAGACCAGGTCGGTGGTGTCGCCACCCCGGCAAACATCCCGCCACGACGCCGACCACTCCGCCAATCTTCGAAGGCGCTCCTCGCGGAGGAGGCTCTCGTCATCGGCGAAGTCGTCGGCCCTGCGCATAAAGGCATAAATGGCGCAGATAGCGTTGCGCCGAGGCCCAGGCAGGGTGACAAAGGCGTAGTAGAAGTTCTTTGCTTTGCTCTTGGCCACTGCCCGGCACGCCGCGTAGGCATTTTCCAGATCAGCTCCATTCGACGTGGGCTCAGTCGTCACGCTGCCTTTCCCTTTCGTCTCCGGCCGGGGCTTAGAAATGGTAGTGCCTTGCCCCCACTGCGCGCAGCGTGAGCTTGAGTTTCGTCCTCTTCGAAAGAGTGGGCCGGGTGCCAAACACGTCGTAGCCCTGCCGCTCGATGGCGCGCAAGATCTCCAGGCCCCCGCGGCTGAAGAGTTCCAGGTCCAGCGCCAGATCGCGGCGAACCATGCCACTCAGGGCAAGTCCTTCCTCGAACAGTCTGCGCGCAAAGTCGACTTCGTGTCGGAGCAGCGCGCGAAACTCCTGCGTGGCAATGCCGCCCGCGATCGTCGCCTCGCTCACGCCGAAATGCTGCATGTCATCCCGCGGAAGATATATGCGGCCTTTGGCATAGTCTCTGCGCACATCCTGCCAGAAGTTGGTCAGTTGAAGCGCGGTGCAAGTCGCATCGGAAAGGCGGAATCGATCCTCGGTCGCTTCTCCGCAGGCGTGGAGTACCAAGCGGCCCACGGGAACGGCCGAGTAACGGCAGTAGGCCAGCACATCCGGCATCGAGGCGTAGCGTGTGACGGTCTGGTCCTGGCGAAAAGCTGTCAGCAGGTCGGCGAACGGTTCCTTGGGAATTGCGCAGGCGCGGATCGTCTCGGCCAGCGCGACAAAGACCGGGTGACGCGCTCGTCCGGCATAACAGGCATCGAGCTCGCGGCCCCATTGATCCAGCAGAGCCAGGGACTGGGCCGTGTCGCCCACTTCGTCACCCAGATCATCCGAGATACGGCAATAGGCGTAGATTGAATAGAAGTGCGGGCGCAGCGCCTTTGGCAGGAACCACGACACGACGCGGAAGTTCTCGTAGTGCGATTCGGCCAGCCTCTTGCAATAAACGCACGCCTCGTCGAGCGTAGGAGCAACCTCCGGGATGCGATAGGACGCCGGTAGCGCAGCCCAGCCGCGCCTTAGCAGCGCTTCATTGTCCGTTTGCAGAGTCTCCGTGGTCATGACCTAGCAGTATGATACAATTGAACGCCGCGCCTCCAGAACCTGCAACACTTCGTTGAGACTGCCTTGCTGTCCTTGGAGGATTGCCGCTCCCATGGTTGGCGGTTACAATGATCTCTCTCAAACTCAGCTCCCGCTCGCCCGAGACAAGCTCGATCATGATCGGCATGGAGGCAGAGTTTGCGAGCGCATTAGGTTGAGACCTCGACAGACCATGGTGGCGGGAATCTCCCTCTCGATTTTGCCTTCAGCTTTTGAGTTTAGGTGGCCATTGCGCCTGCTGATAGCTATTCATTCAAAATTCCGAGCAGGGACTCCCTGATGCCTTGAGCGGCCTTCCTGCTGTTTTCGCCCATTCGCAGCAGTGCCTGCCAGTACCAGGGCCTAAGAATAGCAAAGAGAACAAATCGGACCAGTTGAAATCGGCCGTTCGTGGAGATAAAGCCGCTGAAATCAGGCAAATGGTCCAAAGGGCCGTCACTGACTCCCTTGACGCAGGAAAAAGGAATGCCACGCGTCCCAGCCAGGCGAGCAATTCCTGCTGCCTCCATATCCACGAGGTCAGCGCCGTAGGCGGCGGCCAGACGCTGCTTCTCCACTCGGTCCACAAACCCATAACTGGTCACCAACCAACATTCTACGGACTTGCTGGCAACGCGGAAACGCTCGCCGGTGCGCGAATCTATAACGCCCGAAACACTGTAGGCCCGACCGTTTGCGAACTCCCTGCGCAACGCTCCCGCCCAGCCGGTGGAAAGGGCCAAATCGATCTCTCCGATCTTCTCAATCTCGGCGAAGGCATGCGTCGCCGCATCCACGCCGACGCCGGCACAGGCTGCAATCCAATCGTTTTCGCCGTGGCACCATCGCCAGAGATTAACGCCGTTTCTGGATTCACCCTCCCAGCCACGAACAAGTGGCTTCAATTCGTTCGCCATGGCGGCAATGATGGCGACTCTTCTCATGCCCGGGGCGCATAGCCATGGTCGCGGAACCACGCGATGGCTGCGCGCATGGCAGGGTAGACGGGCACGACGCGGAAGCCTAGCTCCTCCTGCGCACGTGCGCTTGAGGCAAACATCTTCTTTCGGGCCATGCGGACCTCCCCCAGCGTTGCGCGCGGTTCGCCTCTAAGGATGCGGCCTATTATCCACTCCTCGTATAAGGCATAGACCGCGGCAATGAAGAAGGGAATCCTTACCCTTGGCGACGGGATGCCGCTAATGGCCGACATCATGGCGAGTACCTGTTTGAGGGTTAGGTTCTCGCCCCCGAGAATGTAACGGCGGCCGGGTCTTCCGCGCATCAGCGCTTCAACGTGTGCGCGGGCAACCTCTGTTACGTCCACAAGGTTAAGACCGGTGTCCACGTAGGCGGGAAATTTCGATTTGAGAAAGTCGACCAAGATGCGGCCCGTGGGCGTGGGCTTGGCATCGTTTGGACCGATGGGGGTGGTGGGGTTGAGGATGATGACCTGCTGGCCGTCCTGCGCCGCGGCGATGGCCTGCTGCTCAGCCAGAAACTTGGACCGCTTGTAGTGACCCACCATATCGCGAATGGAGACCGGCGTGTCTTCGTTGCTAATGAAGCCATCGCTGCGGAAATGCATTGTCGCCACGCTGGAGGTGTATATGAACCTCGGCACCCCGGACTCGCGGGCTAGCCCCAGCAGTTCGCGCGTGCCTTCCACGTTGGTGCGATACATGGCCGCAGGGTCGCGAATCCAGAGCCGGTAGTCGGCGGCCGTGTGTATCACGGCATCGCATCCAGTCAGAGCGGCACGCAGTGATTCCGGCTGGGTCAGATCGCCCACGTGAGTCTCGCCAGGGAGGCCTTCGAGGTTGGAAAGATTGCTGGTCTTGCGGACCAGCAGCCGAAGTTCTGCACCCTTTGCGGCCAGCGCGGCGGCTACATGATGGCCCACAAATCCGCTCGCACCTGTAAGAAAAATCTTCACGGACGACCCCTGCAACCTCCCGGATCAGTCCAAAGGTCACCAATGCGCGGGCACACCTAATCCAGCGCCTCCGGGTTGAGCGCGATGCCTTTCTCGCCGGCGGCTTTACGCTCATTGTACTTTCTCACCCAGTCCTCCCACTGCTTTCCGGCGGCGCAATCCTTGCCGCTGAATTCGAGGCGGGCGATCTCGGCATAACTCACCTTGCGTTTCTCCGGTGCACCCGGCGTGAAGTACTGCACATGGGAGTCAGCCAGCGTGGCTCCAGCTTGACGGTTGAAGATATAAGCCTCGAATCGTTCACCGCCCTTGAGCGTTAGCGTCACATTGCCGCGATAGTCGAAGGCCTTCTCGAGGGCGTCGCGCAAGTCATCGTCGCCGGCAAGCGCGGGAATCCAGTTTTCCAGGTTATGATGCTCGGCGCCGGGAGCCAACTCAAGCGCCTCGACCTGCTCCAGCGTAAATTTCGTCACATCAGCGGTCATGAGTTGCTCTTCTCAAGGATGCGGTCGGAGTGTTCGGTCTGCTCCAGCGCCTCCTCCGGTCCATGGGGCGCGGCCTCGTACAGCAGTTTCAGCGCAAGCGGATCGCGATAGGACTTGAAGGTTCCGCGCACCATCCCCCATAAGCCGCCGAGCGAGCTGAAGCCATCCACCACAGCGGAGGGCTCATAACCACAACTGACCATGCAATTGGCGCACCTGGGATTGCCGCTTGCCACGCCATATTCCTCCCATTTCGTGGTCTCGAGTAGCTCTTTGAAGCTATCCGTATAGCCGTCTTGCAGCAAATAGCAGGGCCGCTGCCAGCCGAAGATGTTATAGGCCGGCGAACCCCACGGCGTGCACTCGTACTTGCGGTCGCCCATCAGGAATTCGAGGAATAAGGGCGACATGTTGAACTTCCAAGTGGGCTTGCGATTGGACAGGACGGCGCGAAAAAGTCGTCGCGAGCGAGCGCGGCCCATGAATCGTTTCTGGTCGGGGGCCTTTTCGTAGCTGTAGCCGGGCGAAAGCACGATGCCCTCGACGCCCATGTCCATCACCTCGTCGAAGAAGCCGCGGATGGAAGTCGGGTCTGCGCCGTCGAAGAAGGTGGCGTTGGTCGTCACGCGGAAGCCGCGCTTTACTGCCTCCTTGATGGCACCAACGGCGATGTCGTATCCGCCCTCGCGGCAAACCGAGAAATCATGGTGCTCGCGCTGCCCGTCAAGGTGCACAGAGAAGGTGAGGTACTTCGACGGCCTGAATTCCGGCAGGCGGCGCTCGAGCAGCAGCGCATTGGTGCACAGGTAGACGTACTTCTTGCGCGCGACGAGGCCGTTCACAATCTCGACGATCTGCGGATGAAGCAGTGGCTCGCCACCCGGAAGCGAGACCATCGGGGCGCCGCACTCCTCCGCCGCGGCAAAGCATTCTTCGGGCGTGAGCTGCTTCTTGAGAATATGGGATGGATACTGGACCTTGCCGCATCCGGCGCAGGCCAGGTTGCAGCGGAAGAGCGGTTCCAGCATCAGCACAAGCGGATATCTCTTGTTGCCGGCCAACCGATTCTTCAGGACATAGGTGGCAACTGTCCACATCTGGGAGATCGGGATGGCCATTGTTATTGTGAGCTCCGGCGCCGTTCTAAGTGGTGCATTCCATGGCCCGCCGGTAGGTGGCGAGGGCCATCAATGGGAAGTACTGTCGATATAAGTGATATGCCAGATAAAAGACTCTTGGGAAGCCAGTAGCCGTGTACAAGGCTTGGCGGTTCGGCACAGACCCGGTTGACTCATCCCAACTGCCGTCGGGCCGCTGCCGGCTAAGCAGCCAATCTAGACCCCTGGCTGCGGATTCGGACCGGCAGTCGCCGGTGGCCAGCAGGCCCATCAGAGCCCACGACGTCTGCGAGGGTGTGCTGGGACCCTGCCCACGGGTGCTGGGATCGTCGTAGCTGCCACAGGTCTCGCCCCATCCGCCGTCGGGATTCTGCACCCTCCGGATCCATTCCGCGCCTCGCTGCATACGTGGATCGAGAGGATCGGTGCCTATGGCATCAAGCCCCCGCAGCACCAGAAAAGTGCCATATATGTAGTTTACCCCCCAGCGACCGAACCAACTGCCGTCCGATTCCTGCTGGGAGAAGATGAACTTAACGGCCTTTTCCACACGCTCGTCGGCGAGGGTGTATCCATAGGCCGCCAGCATTTCCAGAATGCGCCCGGCAATGTCCACTGTCGGAGGATCCAGCATGGCATTGTGATCGGCGAACGGGATGTTTTCGAAGATCATCTTGGTGCAGTCCTTGTCGAAGCTGCCCCAGCCGCCGTTGCCACACTGCATTGCAAATTCCCACTGGATCGCGCGCTGCGCCACCTCCCGCTGGTGGTGCACTCGGTGAGTGTCCACCTTGCTGAGGGCCATCAGCACCTGCGCCGTGTCGTCCGTGTCGGGATAAAACTCGTTGGCGAACTCGAAATACCAGCCGCCAGGCTCGGAATTGGGAACTTTCACTGCCCAATCGCCTTTGTGGCGTACCTCCTTGGACAGCAGCCACTCTGCCGCCTTGATCATGCGCGGGTCGGTTCGCGACACGCCGGACCCGGCCAGGGCGTAAATCGCCTGAGCGGTGTCCCAGACAGGAGAAACCGCCGGCCGCATGCGGAAAGTGGGACCGAGTGCCTCCGAAGTGGCCGGCTCCTCGATGCCCAGATTCTCAAACTCCTTGCGGGCGCGGATCACCTGCGGGTGATCCTCCGCGTAGCCCAGGCAGCGCAGTGCAACGATGGCGTTCAACATGGCCGGGTAGATGGCGCCCAGCCCTTCGGACATCTCGAGGCGCTCTAGGATCCACGTTTCCGCGCGGCGCAATGCCAGCTTGCGCAGAGGGCGGAAGTGGACGGACTCCGCCAAATGGATGATCCTATCCAAGAAAAGAAAGAAATTGCGCCACGAAAGAATTGCCTTGCGATTCATGCGCAGGCGCAGATTGGCGTTGGCGCGGCCACCTACGAACAGCTCGCCGATGCCTTTATCAGGCGCAATTCTCTTGAGGGGCTTCTTGGAGTAGAGAACCGCCAGCGGGACTAGGATCGAGCGCGACCACGACGAGATCTCGTAGATATTAAAATAGAACCAGTTTGGAAAGAGGAGCATCTCCGGCGGGATGGCAGGAACCGCGTCATAGTCATATTGTCCAAGCGAGCATAAATATATCTTGGTAAATGTGTTGCACGCCACCACGCCACCGTGTTCCAGGATCCACTTGCGGCATTTGACCAGCCGCGGATCGTCCGCACCGATGCCCATCAGCTTGCAGGCAAAGTAGCATTTGACGGCAAGGGAGATATTGCCCGGACCGCCGGGGTACAGGCTCCAACTTCCATCTTCGTTCTGGCAGCGGAGAATCTCGGTAAGCGCTCGCTTCATGCGCCCGGGATCGCCGCTGTCAAAGAGGGTGTGCAGGTAGATGTAGTCGGCCTCGAGCATCGAGTCCGCCTCGAGCTCGCCACACCAGTAACCCTCGGCATCTTGTAGGGAGAATAGGAAATCTGCCGAACGGGTGATAGCCGACAGCACATCCGCCCGGTCCGTATCCGGCCAGCCGCATTTTACCTCCGCAGTGTTCGTCGTCCCCCGTGAAATGGTCATGCAATTTGAAACGCCTCCGATCGTCCGCACTTACTGCGGAGCCGCAGCTCTTGCGTCATGCTGCAGCTCCCGATTTTGTGTATCCTAACCGAAAGATTACAAGCGGCAAGCGACAATTGCTTTCTTTCAGCGCCTTTGAAGCCCTCCGTAGCGTCAATGCTATGGCCCAAGCGCAGGAACAGGCGCAACGTCGCCTAGACTGCGAATAAACTGCACCATTTGAATCGCGCAGAGTCGGGTCGGATGCATCTCGTGCCTCCTCGTTCCAGACGAGGCATTTTGTCAAAGCGGCGGTCAGTCGGCTATCGACAGCCGGCGAACAAAACCGTTACCTAAAACGCATATGAGACTTGTGGAGACAATCACACGAAAGGGTCGAGTTGGGCCGCCAGTCGCGATTGTCGAGGCGCATCGCGTGGGTACGGCGCATCGCGCGATCAGCATCCTGGTGTGGAACTCGTCCCGAACAAAAATGCTTATCACCCGCCGTGCTGCGTCCAAGGCATCGTGGCCGGGTTTCTGGAGCAACGCCGTCTGCAGCCACCCGCTTCCGAAGGAGCCATACGTGGCGGCCGCCAGGCGACGGCTATTTGAAGAGCTGCGGATTCACGGCGCAGTCAGGCCCGCGTTCCGAATGTTATACGGGCCCGTGCGCTGTCCCGTTTCGGGAGCGTTCGAGCACGAGCTAGACCACGTATTCTATGCGAAGCTGGCTGAGGGCGCGCCCGTAAGGCCGAACCCCGAAGAGATCTCCGATTTGCAATGGGTGGACCGGGCGCAATTGGCGGCCCTGCAACGGGCAGGAAAGATCACCCCTTGGTTTGCGATCATTCTGGAGCGAGTGCGCTGGGTCAAATAGACGGGCGGTGTTAAGAGCAATGTGCCGGCCTTGTGCATGCTTGGGGTCAGACGCCACGCGCAAAGGCGCCAGTTCTCCCAGCCCGACCGTCTGATCGAAACCCGTCGCTCATCGGATTGTGCCGATAGGGCATTCACGTTTCCACGGTCACGAAAGTTCGAGAGGCGGCTTACTTGAGCTTCTTGAGAGCGTCAGAGGCTGGAGTGAACTTTGGGTCAAGCTCGAGGGCCGCCTTGTAGGCAAGGCGCGCTCCGGCAGGGTCGCCTTTCATCTCCAGAATATTGCCAAGCCGCCATTGCGCCGCCGAATGCGCCGGCGCGCCCTGCGGCACTGTAAGCTTGAGGCATAGGCGCAGAGCCTCCAACCCGCGATCGAGGTGCTGGCCGCTGACGGCCGCCAGACGGCCAACCTGGTAGAGCGCCCCGTAGTCCTCCGGTGCAATCTTCAGAATACCGTCCAACTCAGCGAGTGCTTGATCGTATTTTCCACCGGCCAGATAGAGAATAGCAAAGTCTTGGCGGCCGCGCTTCGGATCGAGCCTCTCGATGGCCGCCGCCTCATCGGCCGCCTTGTCAGCGCCACCGCCGACAACAGGAGGCGATTGGTAATAGTATTCGAAGAGGCTCTCGCGGAATTCAGCGCTGCTGGGCTCAAGCTCGACCGCCCGCACGAATTCGGCGAGGCATTTTCGCGCCAGGCTGAACTTCGAAAAAATCCCGGCTTTCTCGGCTGAGCGGCCGTAGGCGGCTCCGAGCGCGTTATGAGTGCGCGCGCTGCCTGGAGCAAGCTCCGTCGCCCTCTCAAGCTCACGGACAGCAGTTTCGGTATCCTCGCGCTCAAGTGCGAGCTGACCGAGATAGTAGTGAACATCGGATTCGGTTGGTTCCGTCGCCAGAAGCTTCTCAAAAGCAAGCCTCGCCTCTGAGTATCGATTGGCCTCGAACAAGGCTCGGGCCCTTCCCAGCTCCTCGGATTCAGCAGCCGCCACGGCCGTGGCGGCTAGAAGTGATAGCGACAGAAGTTGGAGCGGCTGATTCAAGATAGGCTAGGTGAAGCGTTATCCTTTTAGGAAGGAAGGCACGCCAGGCGTGCCATATTTCCGGGAATTCCAGGGTAGGGGAGGGGCAAGTTCACTCTGTTGGCGCCGGCGTTATGATTCCTTCCGCCCATCATCCCTGGGCAGGGAAGACGGCGCGCAAGCCACGCTTGCCAGCGCCCTTTCGGATGATTCGGCGAACTGCCAGGCCAGAAGCCCCGGGGCAAACACCAGCAGATCGCGAATTCGGCGAGCACCTGCAAGCGCCAGGCTTGTCGCTGCGTCCAAGCCAAGCGCACCGCCGATTAAGACGAAGCCCCCCTCCTGCACACCCAAGTTACCCGGTACGAAAAACGCCGCGCTGCTAATGGCTTGGATCAAAGACTCAATGACCACCGCTCCAGTAAAGCTCACATGCGCACCCAGGAAGAAGAGCGCCAGCCAGATCTCGAGCGCGGTTGTGAAGCACTGAAGAGGCTGCCAGAAAAACAGATAGCGAAGCACGACACCGCGGCGGCGCCAGATCAGCTTGATCTCTTGGTCCGTCTGAGCTGAGGGCCCGACAAGGGAGGTCAGCTTTCCGCTTGTCAAATGGTTCAGCAGACGGGCGAGCCGCTCGAACGGCCTGGCATACTGGACAAGCACAAATAACGCCAGTAGCGGAGTGAGCCCTAATACACCCCAGGTAAGATCGCCGGCAAGATGCAGCGTCTTGGATGCCGCATGCTCGAGCAGGAAGCCGATGCCGAACACCGCAAACAGCAGCTGGCTGATGAGCGTGAGCTGCGTATCGACCACCAGACTGGCGGCCGCGGCCGATGCACCCACCCCCTGGCGCCTCATAAGGCGGAAGGAGACGATCTCGCCTCCGATTCGCGCCACTGGAAGCATGCTGTTGACCGATTCGCGGATCCAGACGAGATGAAGCATGGTCGCGAGGCTGGGCCGAAACTTGCCCAATATCAGCGTCTGCCAATCTTTTGCGTTGGCCAGCATTGGGAACATATGAGCCAGTCCCGCCACCAAGAGACCGGCACCGGCTGCTCGCATCAACGTGAGCACAGCCCGCGGATTGTCCCGCCAGACCAGCCAGGCCGCGGCGCAAAGCCCGAGGAGCGCCGCAATGCGGCCTACATGCTTCATGACCGAATCACGGCACAAGAGGCCTTCATTGCCTTGCGTCTCTCACCATTATTGCACACGCGCATCCCCGAGTCACATCCGCTCGAGCACCCTTGTAAAGGTCCTGCATGCCCGTCACTGGCCCTGAACCGGGGACAGCAAGCCTTTACCATCCACGTCGAAGGTGAAGCCGCGCCATTTGACGCGTTTCGAAAGAAAGCTCACCACGAAGATGAGGAAGGAAATGAGATCCCAGAGAGGCAGCAGCCACAGGTCGCGTTGGGGCTGGCGCAATGCGTGATCCAGCCGGATTTTCAACGCGAGCCGGACGATCAGCGCCGCCAGCGCGAGCGGCACTGACCAGGCTGCGGCGCCGGAAAGCATAACGGCAAGCAACGCGAACGCGAAAGGGTGGATCAGCGTCGAGCCGACGTGACCCAGGGGATCGATAGCTCGGATCGTGCGGCTCCAGCGCAATTCATGCACGAAAAGCTTTGCGAAGCTGGTTTCGACACAGGCGTGCGAAATGGTGATCGGAGGTATCTCCACCCGCCCGCCGATCGTGCGCACCGCCTCGCCGATGGCATGATCCTCGGCCAGATGATGGGCAAATCGGAGCATGCCGCCGATCTTTTCGAGCGTCTCGCGGCGCATCGCGATGGTCTGCCCGAAGCACGGGCGCGCCAGGCCGAGCGCGAGGCCCGCCACCACGCTGGGAAGAAACTGGTAGTTTATCGCCATCGCCGAAAGACGCGGCCAGAACCCGGGATCGGGCTGGCCGCGATATACGCATGTCACCAGCCCGGCCGCCGGCCTCTGCAGTTCGCCGACGACTTTGCGCAGATAGTCCGGGGAGACGCCGATGTCGCTGTCGGCGAAAACCAGCACGTCGTGCCGGACGTGCGGCAGCATGTTAATGATGCTGCTGACCTTCCGGTTTGGTCCATGCAGGCGCGAATCTGCTACTATCGTGACGGCGGCGTCCGGAAACAGGCGCCGCAAATCGGCGACGGCTTGCAGCGCGGGATCCTTGGCATCATTTACTCCAAACACGAATTGCACCGCTCCCGGGTAATCCTGCAGGCAGAAACTCGACAGATTGCGCAGCAACGCCCACTCGCCGCCGCACAGAGGTTTGAGGACCGTAACCGGGGGAAAGCTCGTGGGCTCCGCTGTCGGGCGCGCGAAGAACCGCCCGATCAACACGCTCGTCAGCAGCGTGTAGCCGATGCCGAGAACGGCAACCGCACCACAGAAAAAGGCTGCCGCGGCAGCAAGCAGGCGGGCCGCGTGCAGAGGTCCGCCAGAGGCAGCCAGCCAGATCACGAGCAGCAGGCCAACCGCGCAGGTAAGCCAGGCCAGGCGCCGCATACCAGGCCCCCCCGGGCGTTGCGGCGGGAGTGTCGAGCGTCAGTCACGCCTCGTGCGCGCGCAGGAAGCGGAAGAATTCGACCCCTTCACGCAAGCGTCGCTTCATCATCTCCCAGCTCATCAGCATCTCGCGCAATATCTCCCAGATCTTCGACGGCCGGAAATAGAAGCGTTTGTAGAAGCTCTCGAGCTGGTGATAGATTTCCTTGCGCCCCAGGTGCGGATAGCCGATCGCGGCAAGCTGCACGCCTTCCGCACTCACGAGATTGGCGGCCTTGTTCTCCTCCAGCCAACCCTTCTCGACGGCCTCCTTGTAAAGCGCCGTGCCCGGATACGGCGCCGCAAGCGACACCTGGATCGTAAACGGATTGACCTCTTTGGCATACTGGATCGTCCTTTCGATCGTTTCGCGCGTCTCGCCCGGCAGGCCAAGAATGAACGTTCCGTGAATCTTGATGCCGAGCTTGCGGCAGTCCTCGCTGAAGCGCCGCGCAGTCTTAGTGAGCAGACCCTTCTTGATGTTCAGCAGGATCTGGTCGTCGCCGGATTCATAACCGACCAGTAGAAGGTGAAGTCCGTTGTCCTTCATCACCTTCAGTGTCGAGTAGGGCACGTTCGCCTTCGCGTTGCACGACCACGTGACGCCGAGCTTGCCGAGTCCGCGCGCGATTTCCTCAACGCGTTCCCCGAGGTCGGTAAACGTGTCGTCGTCAAACATGATCTCCTTCACCTCGGGAATGTTGTCGCGGATCCACTTCACTTCCTCCAACACGTTATTGACCGAGCGCGTGCGGTAGTGGTGGCCGCCCACCGTCTGGGGCCAAAGGCAGAACGTGCAGCGCGACTTGCAGCCGCGCCCCGTGTAGATCGACACGTACGGATGCTTGAGATAGCCGATGAAATAGTTCTCGATTTTCAGGTCGCGTTTGTAGACCGGCGCCACAAACGGCAGTTCGTCCATGTTTTCGAGGATCGGCCGTGGTTCGTTGTGCTTGATCGAGCCGTCGGGTGCGCGATAACTTAGGCCTTGGATCTGTGCGAGCGGCCTGCCCTCGGCGACTTCCTTGCAGGTGAAGTCGAATTCCTCGCGGCACACGAAGTCGATTGCCTCACTGGCCTTGAGCGAGTTGTGCGAATCGACCGCGACCTTCGCGCCGACCATGCCGATCAGCACAGTAGGCTTGCACGCCTTCAATTCCTGCGCGAACAGCGCATCTGTCGGGAATGACGGCGTGCTTGTATGGATGATGACGAGATCGTACTGGCGAGCGATCTCGAGCGATGCCCCGAAAGACAACCCTTCGGCAGGCGCGTCGAGGAGGCGACTGCCGGGCACCAGCGCCGCGGGCTGCGCGAGCCACGTCGGGTACCAGAATGATCGGATTTCGCGCCTCGCCTGGTAGCGCGACCCCGCACCGCCATCGAAGCCGTCATATGACGGTGCCTGCAGGAACAGCGTTTTCATGGATGCGCCTGCAATCTGAAGTGAGTCCGATTGCCGGCGTCCTCCGATGTGGCCGTTCTCATCTGTTCCGAATTGCCGGCCTCACCATTGCGGATCTGGGCGCACACCATCGAGTTTGCCCGAACAATAAGCCCGAATGGGAGAACGTCAAGGAGGGTGGGCCACATACCTGATTCAGCGGAGCATTTCGCCCAAAGTCGAGCAAGCCGATTTTGGCTCCCCATCTCGTCTAGGCTCGGGCTTCTTGCTCCAGCCGGGAATTTCGACCCTCAATTCTCCGCGCGTCGGCGCCTGCAAAAATCACAGGAGCAGGGCCGCAGCACTCAGTGATCTGGCGGACTGCCGCTCGGCCGGTTCTTATCCGGAACACGGCTCCCGGGGTCCTCGTATAATCCCTCGGGCCCTGGCGTCGGCGATGAGGAATCCCCGCGCAGCTGCGCAGCGCGATCCTGCCTGTAAAGGCTGCGAAGCGATGCGTAGTAGTCGACGGCTTCCCGCTGGATCTCATTGAGTGCATCCATGGCTCGCGCGCGTTTGTCTATGTCGCCGAGAATTGCAGGACCGTAGGCCACCAAATTTGGGACGTGGTTGTTTTCGACAACGTAACGATAGGGATCCAGGTACATCTGTGCCCCCTGGCCAACCGCATCCCGGGAGTTTGTTGGACCCAGAAGGGGAAGGATCAGGTAGGGACCATCCCCAACTCCCCATGTGTAGAAGGTCTGGCCAAAATCTCCGGTTTGCTTTCTTAGGCTGTGCGCCAGGGCAAAATCGTTCAAGCCCGCGATGCCGAGGGTGCTGTTGAGGGCGAATCGGAAGACAGTGGTTCTAGCGCGCCCGAGCTGCCCCTGCAGGACATCGTTGGCAAAC
>Ga0209415_10008336_pt1 | contig 17995 bp, 19 predicted proteins | sample PeaSoiSIISIP2007_FD_187696 | JGI IMG/M metagenome (GOLD analysis project Ga0209415, IMG submission 187696) | Peat soil microbial communities from Weissenstadt, Germany - SII-SIP-2007 (SPAdes) (version 2) | ecosystem: Environmental > Terrestrial > Soil > Wetlands > Peat | place: Germany... | reverse complement strand
GCCTCGAATGCCTTGAACATCGAGGTCCAGAGCGGGCTCACGGGCACGCGGATCTTGAAGCCCTTGAGATCGTCCGGCGAGTTGATCGGCTTCGTGCTGCTGGTGATCTGGCGATAGCCGTTGTCCCAAATCTTGTCGAGGCTGTGGAGGCCGGCCTTGGCGACCGCGCCGCGCACATGGGCGCCGAGCTCGCCATCCATGGCCGCCCAGACCTGATCGTAGCTCTTGAAGGCGAAGCCGATGCCGTTGATGGAGGCGACCGGCACCAGCGTGGCGAGGATCAGGCCCGAGAGCGTGAAGTAGTCGATGGCGCCCGTGCGCACCTGGGACAGCATATCGGTGTCCCCGCCGAGCTGGTTGTTCGGGAAAATCTCGATCTCGACCCGCCCTTTGGTGTCCGCCTTGATCTTGGCGACCGCCTCCTGGGCGCGCGTGTTCATGGGGTGCGTGACCGGCAGATTATTGGCGTATTTCAGGCTGAACTCGGCCGCGCGGGCGCGCCCGGTCAGCACGGCCGGCGCCGCGATGGCCACGGCCGCACCAGTCACTGCCCGCGCCACGAACCGTCGGCGGGTGATCGTCATGAGACTTGCCTCCCTTTCCTCGATTGCGGGATTCCGCTTAGCGCGACAGTGTCGGAGAGCCTGGCGCGCCGCAAGGGCCGGAATTGCCGGATCGCCGCGGCGAGGCGCCACAGTCTGGCGGGTCCGGCGCGACTACCGCCTCGCCGCCTTCGCCCGCTCCAGCCGATGCACCACGAGGTTGGAGGCGTCGCGGCCGCCCCAGCCCGCTTGCGCCGCGCCCTCGTAGCACTCGAACGCCTTCGCGGTGACCGGCAGCTCCACGCCCATGGCGCTGCCGACCGCCAGCATGGTGCGCAGGTCCTTGCGCATGCCGTCGATGTCGAAGCCGACTTCGGCCTTGGGTCCTTCCTTAAGCGCCGCCACCAGCTTTGGTCCGCGGTTCTTGAGCGCGTTGGCGCCGCCCGAGCTGTCGGCCATGATCTCGATCAGCTTCTCGGGCGCGATGCCGGCATCGCGGACCAAGGACGCCGCTTCGCCGAGCGCCTCCCAATAGACCGCGAGCGGCAGGTTGATCGCGAGCTTCATCGCCGATCCCGTGCCATTGGGGCCAAGCAGGTCCACGCGCCGGCAGAGTTGGTCGAGCACCGGCCGGGCGCGCGCGAAATCGGCGGTGCTGCCGCCGGCCATGCCCAAGAGCTTGCCTTCGCGGGCGGGTCCTACCGTGCCGCCGACCGGACATTCGAGGAGAGCGGCTTTCTTGGCATGGACGCGCGCGGCGAGCGACCGGATGGTCTCGGGCGCCACCGTGCTCATGTCCACGAAGAGTTTGCCGATGACCTCGCCGGAGAGGAGCCCGTTTGGCCCATCGTAGACCGCCTCGATTGCCCTGGCGTCGGTCAGGATGGTGAGCGTGAGCTCGGTCGCTTGCACGACGGCGGCGGGCGAGGGCGCCAAGGTCGCGCCGCGCTGGAGCAAGGCCTTTGCCTTCTCGGCCGTCCGGTTCCAGACCGTCAGGCGATGGCCGAGGTCGATCAGCCGCTCGCCCATGGCGGAGCCCATGCGTCCCGTGCCGATCAGTCCGATTTCCATGGCTCGCTCCTCGAATTTTTGCGGACACGACGATCGTGCCGCGTCCCGCGGGCGAGCGAAAGGCCGTCTTGTGTTGCGCGGGATCGCCGTCGCGCTAGGATCGGCACGATGTCCGAAATCCACGCCTTGCCCGCGCGCGACGCGCACGCCGCCGAGAGGCTCACGGCGGCGGCGGCGCATCTTTCGGCCGCCGATCTGCGTCTCGCCGAGGTGATCGGTCGGATCGGCCCCTGCGGACTTCGGCGTCGGCCCGGCGGGTTCCCGCGCCTGTTCCGCTCGATCCTGGGCCAGCAGCTCTCGATCAAGGCGGCGGCGACCATCCATGGCCGGATCGTCGCCGCCAGCGGCGACACCGTCACGCCCGAGAGCGTGCTGGCCTTGCCCGACAAGGCCTTCGCGCAGGCGGGCGTATCGCGCCAGAAGGCGCGCTATCTCCGGGCGCTCGCCGAGATCGCACGCGACGATCCCCGGTTCTTCGATCGCCTGCCGCGGCTCTCGGACGATGCGGCGATCGAGCGGCTGACCGCAATCCTCGGCGTCGGCCGCTGGACCGCCGAGATGTACCTGATCTTCTGCCTGGGCCGGCTCGATGTGCTGCCCTTGGGCGACGTGTCCATTCATGCCGCGGCCGCCGACGTGCACGGGCTGCGCCGGCGCGTGCTGCCGAAGCGGTTGATGCGATTGGCCAAGCCGTGGCGGCCCTACCGCAGCGTTGCGGTCTGGTACCTCTACGAGCACCTGGACACGAATCGCGCCGGAGCCTGATCTCGGCTGGACCGACCGGTGGGCCTTTTGGCTCGGGCCAATTCGCTCTACCGTAAATGGTGTCTTAACGGTTACCGTTCGTTAGGGGTTGTTGTCCTAGGTTCGGCAGAAGTGAGGGCCACCCGGGCTTGGGGCAGGCAACCGGCGGTATTTCAGTCCAAATGAGCGGCGTGCCCATGACGACGACGGCAGGCTACGAGGGTGAGCGCGACCAGCTGGTGGCCGTGGCCTTCGCTGCCTCGGATCTGCTCGTCGAGCTCGACGACAACGGCACGATCACGTTCATCGCCGGCGCGGTCGACCGGATCGGCGCGAGCGTCGCCCGCTCGCCGGTTGGATTGCCGCTGAGCGATCTCTTCGATCCCGCCGATCGCGTGGCGGTGCGCGAGCACGCGACGCGCGTCGCCGCGGGACATCCGATCTCGCCCCTGCTGGTGCGTCTGCGCCGCGGAGCCACACAGACCATGCTGTTCGGCGGCTGCCGGTTGCCGCAGGAGCGCACGATCCTGTTTCTCGGCATCGGCGACGACTCCGGTCAGCGCTCGAGCGCGCTCAGCTTGATCGCCGAGACCGAGCGCGGCCTGATGAGCCGGCCGGTCTTCACGGCCCTCGCGATGCGCCGGCTTCCCGAAGACCTTGCCGGCGGCCTACGGATCAGCTTCATCGAGGCGGTCGGCTTCGCGGCGCTCGCCGGGCACATACAATCGGCGATGATGGGAGGGTTTGCCACCGCGATCGCGCGCCAACTTCGCTTGAGCGGGCCCGGCGTCGAGGCCGTCGGCGATCTCGGACGCGGCCGATATGGCGTGCTGCATCGCGGACAGATCGATGTCGCGCAGGTGCAGGACGCGGTTCTCGCGCTGGTTCATGCGATGGCGCCGAACGCGCCTCGGCCGACGATCGCCACCGCCACCATGGAGCCGGGCCGGGACGAATTGCACGGCCGCAAGGCCGCGCGGGTGGTGCGCTATGCAATCGAGCGCTTCGCGGCCGGCGGCGATCGGGCGGCGGCGCTGGTCGTGCCGGCGGCCGACCTCGACGTGATTTTTCCCGACACGGTCGATCGCGTCGCCGGTCTCGAGCGCATCATCGAGGACGGCGCTTTCGACCTCGCCTATCAGCCCGTCGTCGATCTCAAGGATCGGACGGTGAAGCATGCGGAGGTGCTTGTGCGTTTCGCCGACGGCACGACGCCGCTCGCGGCCATCGCGGCATCGGAGGCCGCCGGCATGATCGGCGATTTCGACCTCGCGATCTGCTCGCGCGCGATCGATCATCTGGCGGCGCGGGTGCCGGACGTGCCAGCCGTGGCGGTGAACCTCTCGGGCCGGTCGCTCGAGACCCGGGGCTTTGCCGGCCGGCTGTCGGCGCTCCTGGAGGCGCGCAAGGCCGATCCGACCCGCCTCATGTTCGAGCTCACCGAGACCGTGATCCTGGGCGAGGTCGAATCCGTCAACCGCGTGGTGCAGGATTTGCGTCAGCGCGGATTCCGCTTTTGCCTGGACGATCTCGGCTCAGGGGCCAATTCCTTCCATTACCTGCGCAGCATTCCCGTCGATTTCGTCAAGATCGACGGCGCCTTCGGCCGAGACGCGCTCAACAACGAGCGCGACCGCTCGTTCCTGCGCTACGTCTCGGGCTTCTGCCGCGAGAACAACATCCTCGCGATCGCCGAGATGATCGAAACCGAATCCGAAGCCGAGCGGTATCGCGATCTCGGCATCGACTACGGGCAGGGCTATCTCTTCGGCCGCCCCGTCATCCACCGCCCGAAAGATTGATCCGCCGCCGGCTTATTCCGCGGCGACCGAAGCCAAAGCCGAGATGAACTCGGCCGTGCGCGTGAGATGCGCGACGAGCAGCTCGCAGGCGCGCGCGGCATCGCGCGCAAGCGCGGCTTCCATGAGATCGCGATGCTCGCGCTCGAGGTCCCGCGCCCAGACCTTCGGCGGCGTGCGGATCATGCGGTAATGACGATAGCGCTCCATCTGATCCGTCAGCATGCTCACGAATTTGATCAGCCACGGCGACCTGCAGGCGCCGATCAGCGCGTCATGGAAAGCGCGATGCCGCCGCTCCCAATCCTCCGCGGATGCGTCGGTGGCGCGCGGGACGGGGGCCTTCGAGAGCCGATGGAAAGCCGCAACCACCTCTGACTCCCAGCGCTCGTCACCGTTGGCAAGCGAGGCGCTCAGCGCATCGACCTCGAGCTTCTGGCGCAAGGCCGTGACCTCCCACATCTCGTCGAGCGAGATGGCGGCCGCGCGGAACCCGCGCTGGCCCACGGCCGTGACGAGCTTGTCCTCGACGAGACGCGACAGCGCCTCGCGCAGCGGGCTCACGCCCAACCGGTATTGCTCCTTGAGCGCATCGAAGCGCAGCGGCTGACCCGGGTGCAGCCGGCCCATGACCAAGTCCGAGCGCAGACGGCGATAGGCGACTTCACCCAGCGTACGCGCGCCCTCGATACCTTCTGCTGCCGCCATCGGCAGCGCGGCACGTTTCATCCCTAGACCCCCGTTTTTTTGGGGCGGCTTTTGTTTTGCCGCTCCGCTCTTGAGCTTATCGGTACCACGAAACGAGCGGCCGAAGCCAAACACTTGTTCGCGATAGTTTTGGAAATTCAAGGCGCAGCGGGCCGAGGCCGATGTCTAAGCCCAATGCTTACACGCTTCGCTTTCGTATCCGGCAGAGTCGCGGGCGTCGAGGGGAGTTCCGGAGACCACAGCCGCTCGACATGATGGGACTTCACCTCGCGTACCTGTCTTTCGAGTGCTTGCCGATGCCGACAAATATTACAGCTTTTCACGCGATCACTGCGAAAGGATTGTCCGCCTTGTCCTGCCGGGGAATTCCGGCTTGCCACGGTCGACTGCAGACGGTACGGTCGTGTCCGGCAATTGGCAGCGGGGAGATTTTCCAGACAATCTGCCGGCGTTCGGCCGAGCGCTCTATCAGTGGTCGCGCGGGCGAGAGTGGAACGCCGTAGAGATTGCGTCGCGGGTTGATTGCCGGAGACGGCCCCAGGGGGCTGCAGGCGTTCCGATGTCGGCTGTGGCTGGTGCGCTGACGTCGGGTTGCGTGGTGCAATGGATTGGGCGGGAGGGGCATGGTCGCCAAGCTTGCGAAGTGGGGGGCGAAGCTATTCCCCGAGCGACAAATCCTGATCCGGACCGAAGGCCGGATATCATACATTTCGCTGACGCGCCGCTCGCAGATCGCCGCGGCAGCCGGAGCGGTGCTGGGTGTTGCGGCGTTCGGGTATCTCGTGGTCGGCTACGTGCATTTCGGCCATGTGATCTCGGCCAAGCAGGCGCAGGTCGCGCGGGCCGAACTGTCGAACAAGGAATTGCGTCGTCAGCTCTCGGACCTAAAGTCGCAGCTGGCGACGGCGACCGCGGAAATGGACGGTACGCAGTACCGCCTCGACGTCATCGGATCGGAATACGGCACACTACAGGGCTCGCTCAGCGATACCGAGCAGGCGCTCCAAGGCATCGCGGATGCGCGCACGCAGCTGATGGCCGAGCGCGACGACCTGCTCGCTCAGTTGCAGCAGGCGCAGGACGATGCCAGCTCGAAGGCTGACTATGCCGCGCAGCTCGCCCAGAGCCTGGAGGAGAACAAGAGCGAACTCAGTCAAACCGAGGCGCAGCGTCGCACGCTGAGCGCCCGGATCCAGCAGCTCGAGAAGGACGTGCAAGCGTCCAATGCCCGGGCGCTCGAGTTCAAGGCCGGGTTCGACGGCACGCAGGCAAAGCTCCAGCAGATCAGCAGCGAGCGCGAGCGGCTAATGGCCGAGCGCGAGCGCTTGGCCGCCGAGCGCGACGCCTTGAAGCAAAAACTGCAAAGCGTCGAGGAGCGCCTCTCCAAGGCCGACACCAAGCCGCCGACGAGCGTGGCGTCGTTGCCCAAGGAGACTCAGGCCAAGGGCGAGGGCGTGCTCCGCAACGTCGAGAGCCTGGTCGCGGCGACCGGCCTCAACGTCGAGAATTTCATCGCGCGGCTGGGCGGACCGACGAAAGGCGAGGGCGGTCCCTATATCGCCCTCGGCACTGCTGCCGCGGTCTCTTCGGAGATCCAGTCGGCGCGCGAGGAGACGCTGCGCAAATTGCTCAAGACCTTGCCGTTGGCCGCGCCGCTTGGGCAATACCAGCTCGAGAGCCCGTTCGGCGCGCGCGTCGATCCCATCAACCACCGCCAGGGATTCCATCCCGGCGTCGATCTCGTGTCCGCATTCCGGTCGCCGGTTTACAGCACGGCTCCGGGGGTCGTGACCTATGCGGGTCTCCGCGACACCTATGGCAAGTTCGTCGAGATCGACCATGGGAACGGCATTTTCACGCGCTACGCCCACCTGCACCGCGTCACCGTGACGCGCGGCCAGAGGATCGGCGCGCACCAGGAAGTCGGCGAGCTCGGCAGCACCGGCCGGAGCACGGGGCCGCACCTGCACTACGAGGTGGTGGTCGATGGCGAGCCGCTCGATCCCGAGAAATTCTTGGAGGTGGGGAAGAGCGTTGTTCAAGTCAAGCGGAACTAAGGAGAAGGCGTCGGGAGGATTCGGCGGTCGCGAGGCTGCACCGTCCATCCTCAGCGGCGACCTCAAGATCACCGGCGACGTCGTCGGCGGCGGCGAGCTGGTGGTCGCGGGCACGGTGCACGGCGACATCGTCGCGAAAAAGATCACGGTCGCCGAGGGTGGCTCCGTGACCGGGGCTGTCGAGGCCGACACGGCGATGGTGGCGGGCACGCTCACCGGCCAGCTCAAGGCCGCGGCGGTGACCCTCGCCAGCACGGCGCGCGTCGTCGCCGACATCACCCACGTCTCGCTGATGATCGAGTCGGGCGCGGTGTTCGAGGGCTACAGCCGTCGCGTCGATTCCATCGAGCAGCGTGGCGCGCCGCTCCCGCTCGCTTTGCCGGCGGGACGTCCCGCCGTCACCACGATCAGCGGCACCAAGACGGCGAGCGCGACCTCCGGGCCTGCCACTCAGGGATCGGTCACCACCGTATCCTGAACGGGGAGCGCGCAGCGCCGGTCAGGGCTGCGCGAGAGCGGCCGCGAAGGTTTCACGGTCGACATTGCCGCCCGAGGCAGTGACCGCCACGGTCTTGCCCTCGATCGCGAATTTGCCGGAGAGCACCGCTGTCAGCGCCGCGGCGCCGCCGGGCTCCACGACCAGCTTCAAATCGGAGAACGCGGTGGCCATGGCGCGCCGGACCTCCGCATCGCTCACGCCATAGCCCGCGGTGACGAGCCGCCGGTTGATCGCGAAGGTGAGCACGCCCGGCGTCGGCGCCAGCAGCGCGTCGCAGATCGAGCGCGCGCTGGGATCGTTGCTCACGCGCTCGCCGGCGATCAGGGACCGCCGGGTGTCGTCGAAACCCTCGGGCTCCGCGATGTAGATCTCGGTGTCAGGGCTCTCCGACGCGACCGCAGTGGCACAGCCGGCGGTAAGACCGCCGCCGCCGCAGCAGACGATGACGGCGTCGAGCTCGGCACCCAGCGCCTTCGCCTGCGCCGCGATTTCGAGGCCGGCGGTGCCCTGGCCGGCGATCACCCGCGGGTCGTCGTACGGCGCCACGATGGTGGCACCGCGCTCCCGGGCGATCTTGCCGCCGACCTCCTCCCGGATCTCCTTGTAGCGGTCGTAGAGCACGACCTCGGCGCCATAGGATTTGGTGTTGGCGATCTTGATCGCGGGCGCATCGGCCGGCATCACGATGGTGGCGGGAATACCCAGCAGCTCCGCCGCGGCGGCAACGCCTTGCGCGTGGTTGCCGGAGGAGTAGGTGACGACGCCGCCGCGGCGCTGGCCCTCGTCAAACTGCACCAGCGCATTGTAGGCGCCGCGAAACTTGAACGAGCCGGTCCGCTGCAGCGTCTCGGCCTTGACCAGCAGCCGGCCGCCGAGCCGCTTGTTGAGCGCCGGCGATTCCAGGAGCGGCGTCAGTACCGCTTTCCCCTTGAGCCGCTCGGCGGCGGCGCGGATGTCGTCGACGGTCGGGAGATCGCGCGGGTCGGCGCTAGAGCGGTCGGAGGAAGGCATCGAGGGCACCGGTCGCTTGCGGCTCGGACAATGACGGAGTATGGCCGGTATCAGGCACAGTTACGCAGACCAAGTCGCGCTTTTCAAGCGCCATGCGGCGGAACACGTCCTCCGACAGCACGTCCGAGAGCGCACCGCGGAACGCCAGCGTCGGGATCGCCATCAGTCCGCGAAACATCGCCCAGAGGTTCGGCATTGCAGTGCGCTGATGATCGAGCGGTTTGGCGAGATTGAGGTCCCAGTCGAAGTGCAGCCGGCCATCCGCGCCTTGGCGATAGGTCGCCTTCGCGTGGGTGCGCCACCAGGCGTCGTCGGCCTTGGGCGCGAGGTTGGGCATCAGATCTTTCAGAAATCGAATCGCGGCGTCCCAGTCGGATTGAGGATAGTCGACGCCGACGTATTGCAGAATGCGGCCGAGGCCAGCGCTCGCGACGTTCGGACCGATGTCGTTGAGCACCACGCCGGCGACGACGCTGGGTCTGAGCACCGCCAATCCCATCGCCAGGAGTCCGCCCAGGGACGTCCCTATGATCACGCAGCGGCCTATACCGGTCGCGGCCAGGAGATGCGAGATATCGTTGATGTAGACGTAAGGGTCGTAGTGCCGCCAGTCCGGATCGTAGGCGGACCGGCCGCGGCCGCGGTAGTCCGGGCAGAGCACGCGGCGCTCGCTCGAGAGACGCACCGCCAACTCCGCGAAGTCGGCGCTGTTGCGCGTGAGACCGCTGAGGCACAGCACGGGCGTCTTGGCCGCAAGCCGGTCGCCGTAGTCGCGGTAGTAGAGCGAGAGCCCATCCTGAGCGCTGATGGTAGCCTCGCGATAAGCCGGCATGAGCGCCGACTACAGCCCCAGCAGCGTCGGCAGCGCGTCGAGATCGCGGATCTCGGCGGCGAGGGTGCCCGGGAGGTTCTCGCGGGGCGCGCCCGCGCGGTTTGCCCACACCGCCGCGAAGCCGAAATGCGCGGCGCCGGCCGCGTCCCATCCGTTGGAGGAGACGAAGCAGACCCGCTCGGGCCGCAGCCTCAGGTGCAACGTCACGAGCTCGTAGACGGTGCGGTGCGGCTTGTAGATTCGCGCGGACTCGACGGAAAGCGCGGCCTCGAGCAGGTCGTCGACCCCGGCGCTCTTCATCGCGGCCGTCAGCATGTCCGGCGAGCCGTTGGAGAGGACGATCGCTTGGCGCTTGGCGCGTTTCAAAACCTCGAGCACGCGGCGCGCGTCGGGAAACGCCTCGATGTGCAGGAAGAGATCCATCAAGCGGTCGCGCAGCGCCGCGTCCTTGATTTCGAGGCTCGCCATGGCGAAATCGAGCGCCTCGCCCGTCACCTGCCAGAAATCGGCGTGCGCCCCCATCAGGCTGCGCAGCCAGCTGTACTCGAGCTGGCGCGTGCGCCAGAGCGCGCCAAGCGCCTCCGCCTTGTCGCCCAGCGCGTCCCGGCACCGCTTCGAGGCCGAGAGGAAATCGAACAGAGTGCCGTAGGCATCGAACACGCAGGCGGTGGTCGAGGCAAGCGGGGCGGCCATCAATGCCTCCTCAAAGGACTAAGCGAATGCGCGGCGAGGCAACTCAGCGCTTCAGATCGAGCGCCAGCGAGAAGGCGAGGTTACGGTCTCCGACACGCAGGCGATAGACCTGCAGGTTCTCGAGCACGCGCTGAACGTAGGTGCGCGTCTCCCGGAACGGGATGCCCTCGACCCAGTCGATCACGTCGACCTCCTTGGCGCGGGGATCGCCCATGTCGTGCACCCATTGGCTCACGCGCGCGGGTCCCGCGTTGTAGGCGGCGACCGCCAGCACGTAAGAGCCGCCGTAATGGTCGAGCATGTCCTCGAGGAATCCGCGGCCCAGCGTCAGGTTGTATTGGGGATCGGTCAGAAGCCGCTGCTGCGAGAACGGGATCTGCAAGTCTTTCGCGACCCTCTTGGCGGTCGCGGGCATGAGCTGCAGGATGCCGCGCGCGCCGGCGTTGCTCACCGCGTTCTGGTCGAAGCCGCTCTCCTGGCGCGCCATGGCGAGCAGGAGCGGTCCCTCGACGCTGCCGCCTGGCGGCACCGGCGTCAGCGGATAGCCCAGCGCGAGCAAGGTCACGCCGGCATAGCTGGCGCGCCGCGCCACGGCGACCGCGAGGTCGGGCCTGGAAATCTCGCCGGAGAGCGCCGCCACCAGCGCATGCTCGGCCGGCGTCTTCGCGAGATCGCTGAGCTTCAGCATGAAAGGCTTGGCGAAATCCGCGGCCTCGGCATCGGCGAGGCAGTGCACGATGCGCACCAGCTCTTTCTGCTCGAAGGCCGCGGTCTCCTGGGCGGTGGGGCGCGGGTCCTCCAGCACCGCCGACTTGCCGTCGGCGCCGATCTGGGCCGCCGCGAGCTGCCCGTAATAGGTCGTGAGGTGTTGCGCGGCGCCGGCGTACCAGCTGGCGGCGAGCTCGCGGTAGCCGAGCTCCTGCGCCGCGCGCCCCGCCCAGTAGCCGCCGCGGGCGAGGCTGATGGGCCGGTTCACGTCGTTATAGAGGTGCAGAAAATGCGCGTAGGCTTCCTTCGCGTCGCGAAGGTAGCGAAGCGAAATCCACCCGGCCAGGAACTCGGCCTCGGCATAGTTCGCGCCATCGGTCATGCCGTGCCGCGCCGCCAAGCGATAAGCCAGCGAGATGTTGCCGTCCTGCAGCGCATGGCGCGCCAGCATCTCGCGCTCGGCCCACCAGAGCTGCGGGCGGACCAGGTCCCTCGGCGCATGATCGAGGATATCGATCGCCGCGTCGTACATCTCCTTGCGCCGGCGCCAGCGCATGCGCTCGAACAGGAAGCCGGGATCCTTCTGCAGATTGGCCGGGACCTTCGCGACCAGCTTCTCCGCGGTCTTGGAGACATTGGCGAGCGCGAGCCGCGCGAGCGCCTCCGCCCGATGCCCGGCGTCGACCCGCGGGAGCATCCGGTGCGCCCCCTCCTCCTTCCCATCCCAAACGAGACGGTCGAGGCGCTGCACGTCGTCGGCCGGGCGCAGGTAGTGACCGTAGCGCTGGAGGATCGGCTTCTCGTCGAACACGCTGAAGTCGGTCGATATCCAGACCTCCCGGATCTCCGCGACCGCGCGGTCGGTCTGGCCGTGCGCCAGGAGATAGTCCGCCTCGCGTAGCCGGCCCACGGCGGTCACCGGCGGGAAGCGCGCGAACCAGCGGCCGACCTCGTCGTCGCTCGCGGTGGAGATCGCCTCCTCCGCGCGCTCGCGCAGCAACATCTGGTTGGGCCAGTCGGGGTTGCTCGTCGCGAACTCCACGATGTCGCCGAAGCGCCAGCTCGAGCCCGCGCGGCTCATGTCGAGGAAACGGATCGCCTTACCGAGGAGAGGATCCTGCGCCTGCTGCGCCCGGGCAGAGGCGCCAGCCCAGTCTCCCGTGCGAATAGCGGCGAACGCGAGGCGATAGGCTTCGCGGTCCGCGTCCGAGAGCGCGGCGGCGTCCGCGAGCCGGAGCGGCGATACCGCGAGCACCAACAACAGGACTAACCGCGCGAGCGACCTCACGACCAAATCCCTAATTCCCTATGAACGGCCCGCGGCGGAATGTTGAGGTAGGCATGCATCTTAGCGGGCCCGGGTCGCTAAAAACAAGTCGCGCGACGAGGGTATCGGGCGCCAGACGTTGCCGCCAATGCCTGAGGGCGATATGGTCAGTCGAGTCGCAAGAATGTCTCATGCCGGGAGGCCGCCATGTTCAAGGGCTCGATCGTCGCGCTGATCACGCCGTTCCGGAACGGAGCCGTGGACGAGCGGAGCTTCCAGGCTTTCGTTGACTGGCAGATCAAGGAGGGGACGCACGCGGTGGTGCCCTGCGGAACCACCGGCGAGTCGCCGACCCTCAGCCACGCCGAGCACAAGCGCGTCGTCGAGGTCTGCATCGAGGTGGCGAAGGGCCGAGTGCCCGTGATCGCCGGCACCGGATCGAACTCGACCGACGAGGCGATCGATCTGACCCGCCACGCCAAGGAAGCGGGCGCCAACGCGGCGCTGATCGTCAATCCCTATTACAACAAGCCGACTCAGGAAGGGCTCTACCAGCACTTCAAGGCGATCCACGACGCGGTCGACCTTCCGATCATCATCTACAACATTCCCGGCCGGACCGCCGTCGATATGAGCGTCGCCACTATGGCGCGGCTCGCCAAGCTGCCGAACGTGGTCGGCGTCAAGGACGCCACCAACGATCTCGCGCGCCCGCTGCGCACGCGCGAGGCGATCGGACCCAAGTTCTGCATGCTCTCCGGCGAGGATCACACCGCACTCGCGTTCCTCATTTCCGGCGGCGACGGCTGCATCTCCGTCACCGCGAACGTGGCGCCGCGCGCCTGCGCGGACATGCACGGCGCCTGGCAGAAGGGCGACGTTGCCCGCGCCATGCAGATCAACCAGCGCCTCCTGCCGCTCAACGACGCGCTCTTCGCCGAGACCAGCCCGGCGCCGGTCAAATTCGCGGCCTCGCTGCTCGGCAAGTCGACCGCCGAGGTTCGCCTTCCGTTGGTCGTTCCCATGCCGGAGACCCAGGAAAAGGTACGCCATGCGATGCGTCACGCGGGCGTGCTGAACTGAGGGCATGGCGCGCCCGACCGACCACTACATCGCGCAGAACCGCAAGGCCCGGCACGTTTACCTCATCGAGGATACGATCGAAGCCGGGCTGATGCTCGTGGGCAGCGAGGTGAAGTCGCTGCGCAAGGGCGGTGCCAGCATCAACGAGGCCTACGCCGCCGAGCGCGAGGGCGACCTCTACTTGATGAATGCGAATATCCCCGAATACGCGGCGGCGCGCGTCAACCACCAGCCGCGCCGTGCGCGCAAGCTCCTGCTGCACAAGAAGGAGATGACGCGGCTCGAGGGCGCGATCACCCGCGAGGGCATGACCCTGGTGCCGCTCGGGCTCTACTTCAACGATCGCGGCATCGCCAAAGTCGCAATCGGCCTCGCCAAGGGCAAGCGCAAGGCCGACAAGCGCGCCGCCGAGAAGGAGCGGGATTGGCAGCGCCAGAAGGGGCGGATCATGCGCGGCCGCAACGCCTGAGGCGCCGGCGCCGTACGGCATGACGCGCCGCGAGCCCAAGGCGAACGACCGAATGCAGCGTAGCTACCGCTACGCCCTGACGGAGCCCACGGCGGGGTCGTGCGGGTCGCGTCCGGGCACGACGGTCCGACGTGACCGCGCGGTTCGCGCAGAGCCTCACCCGTTCCCTCGCAGGCGCTGCCTGATCTCCACGAACACCGCCTCGAACATCTCGGTCGTGAGCACGCCGGTGTTCGTGTTGTAGCGGGAGCAATGGTAGCTGTCGGCGAGCAGAGCGCCGGTGCCGAGGGTGTGGATCGCACCGTGCTTGAAGGGGCGGGCGGACTTGCGCTCACCGAGCGCGCTCAGCACCGCGCCATGGGCGATGGCGCCGAGCGCCAGGATCGCCGCGAGCCTCGGCATCGCCGCGATCTCCCCGGCGAGGAAGCTATTGCACGTCGCGATCTCCTTGGGCTCCGGCTTGTTCTCCGGCGGCACGCAGCGGACAGCGTTGGTGATGCGGCAGTCAATTAGCTTGAGCCCGTCATCGGCTCGCGCCGCGTAGGTGCCGGTGGCGAACTCGAATTTCCTGAGGGTCGTATAGAGCAGGTCGCCGGCGTAGTCGCCGGTGAAGGGCCTGCCGGTTCGGTTCGCGCCCTTGAGCCCCGGCGCCAGCCCCACGATCAGCAGCCGCCCCGTCAGTTCGCCGAACGAGGGCACCGGCGCATTGTGCCAGAGTGGCTCGGCGTGGCGATGGCGGCGGCGGAATTCGACGAGGCGCGGACAGCGCGGGCACTCGGGGCCGGGCCCCTCGCTCACGAGGTGCCGCTCAGCCGAGATTGTCGGCGTGAGCGGGCATCGCGCGCTGCCCCTCCTCGCGCACCCGCATGATCTGCGGCGCCAAGTCTTGCAGCTCGATGAAGGTGTCGCACTGCCGCCGGAGATCGTCCGCCACCATGGGCGGCTGCGAGCGCAAGGTCGAGACCACGCTCACGCGCACCCCGCGGCGCTGCACCGCCTCGACCAGGCGGCGGAAATCGCCATCGCCCGAGAACAGCACGGCATGATCGAGATATTGCGCCATGTCGAGCATGTCGATCGCGAGCTCGATATCCATGTTGCCCTTGATCTTGCGCCGGCCCATGGCGTCCGTGAACTCCTTCGTCGGCTTGGTCACCATGGTGTAGCCGTTGTAGTCGAGCCAATCGACCAGCGGCCTCAACGGCGAATATTCCTGATCCTCGATCAGCGCCGTATAGTAGAAGGCGCGGATCAAGCGGCCCTTCGAGGCGAAGAGATCGAGCAGGCGCTTGTAGTCGATGTCGAACCCGAGGCCGCGCGCGGCGGCGTAGAGATTGGCTCCGTCGATGAATATCGCGATTCTTTCTTGCGGATAGAACATGATCAATGCGCTCCCGATGAAATGGGTTTGGCTGAAATGCCTCAATGGGCGCTCATTTGCCAATGAAAGGCCGGGAGCGTCAAGACGCGGTGCCCGCGAAGTCCAGCTCCGCCGGAAAGCGTAAAGGATGATCCTGATCGGTCTCGGCGCCAATCTCGCGAGCCTCGAGTTCGGCGCGCCGCCAAGGAGCCTGGAGGCGGCGCTCTCCCTCATGGCCGAGCACGGCCTCCGCACCGTCGCGCGCTCGCGGTGGTATCGCTCGGCGCCGGTGCCGCCGTCGGATCAATCCTGGTTCGTGAACGGCGTCGTCGCCGTCGAGACCACGCTCGAGCCCGCGGCGGTGCTCGAGATCCTGCACGAGATCGAGGCACGGTTCGGGCGCGTGAGGCGGGAAAAGAACGCGGCCCGCGTCCTCGATCTCGATCTTCTCGCCTATGACGACCGGGTGAGCGGGGAGGGCGAGGCACCGATCCTGCCGCACCCGCGCCTCCACGAGCGCGCCTTCGTCCTGCGCCCGCTCGCTGAGATCGCGCCGGACTGGCGCCACCCGCGCCTGGGCAGCGCCGTCGAGGCGCTGATCGCGGACTTGCCGCCCGAAAGCGCGGCCGATCCGCTCGACTGAGCCGGGAGTTCAGGCGCCTTGCGAGAGGGCCTGTATCCGCTGCCGCGCCGCGGGCAGCATGCGTTCGAGCACCGCGTCGCGATAGATGAATCGGTGTACGAGCGCGGCTCCAACATGGGCCCCAATCATCGTGAGAAGGCCCCAGACCAGCGGCCCGTGGAGGTGGCCGATGGTCCGGCCGAGCTCCGAGCCTTGGGCGACCAGCGCGGGCAGCGGCATGATTCCGAAAAGGGTCACGGGCCAGCCGCGCATCGAGGCATAGGCCCAACCCGTCAGCGCCGTCGCCAGCACGAGCCCGTAGAGCATCAGGTGAACGGCCTCCGCGGCTCCCCGCTGCCAGGCGGGGCCGGTCGGCTTCAACGGCACAGGCCGTGCAAGCCGCCAGACGTAGCGCGCGACGACGAGCGCGAGAATCGCGGCGCCGATCGAGAGGTGCAGGCTCATGGCGGCGCCCGGCGACATGCCGCGCTTGATGTCGGGCATCAACCACCCCACGAGGATTTGCAGGGTGAGCAGACCCGCCGTGCCCCAGTGAAAGGCCTTGGCGGTGGGTCCATACGGTGGTTGGGAGGTCATCGAAGTCGCTCCGTGTCTCATGTCGCCAACACAGCGTCGGCGATCATCTTGCAGGCGAAAAACGTGATACCGACCTTGAGCGCGACGACGCCGAGCTTTTCCGGGATCCGGTCGCGAAAGAAGCCGCCGAAATACGAGCCGGCGGCGGACGCCGCGATCATCACCGCGGCGAGCTGCCAATAGCGAAGGAACGGGAAGCCGGCGGCCACGAAGACGAAGACCTTGAGGCCGTGCAGCACGCTCATCTGCATGGCATGGGTCACGATCACCCGGTTCTTGGATAGGCCCTGCTTGATCAGGACGGGCTGCGAGATCAACCCGACGCTGGCGACGAAGAGCGACAGGAACGTCTGGATGAACGCGATCGAGAAGAAGTTGGTGAGCAGCTTGCCCAGTCTCCTGACGAGGCCGGTCCAGGTGCAGAGCAGAATGAATCCGCCGAGCGCGGCCGAGAGGTAAAGGTCGGGGATCTGGCCGATGAAGAAATAGCCGGCGCCGCCGCCGAGGCAGGCGCCTCCGAGATAGGCCGGCAGCAGACGCGTGTCGGCTTGGCGGAAGTCGAAGACGAACCGGCTCGCGTTGCTCACGAACTGAGTGATGCCGTGCAGCGGCACCACGGCTGCCACAGGCATGAAGGACGGCATGACCGCGAGCAGCCCCAATCCGCCGCCGATCCCGAGCGCTGCCGTCAGCAGCGAGGTCAGGAAACTGGCGGCGGAAAGGCTGGCAAACGCTTCCATGCCGGGGGCGGCGATCATGGCGGAGACCGGAATTGGGAGGGCGGTCGCGGTCAGGCGGCCTTCCGGATGCCGATCGAGTGCGGCGGCACCGTTGCGCGGGGCGACGCGTTCGCCAGGATGTCGTAGCACTCGAAACGCTTCAGCGCGCGCCGGTCGCGGTGCTCGTTGGCGGCGTTGCGCAACACCGGCAGCCGGTCGTGCGCGAGCCACACCCGCCGCAGCTTGCGCTCCTGGCCGGGATTTCCGTTCGAGAAGGAATCGCGGCCGTGCAGCATGCGGTAGTTGTCGATCACGATGATCTGGCCCGTCGCGAGGGTGAACCGGCTCTGGTACTTCGGATTCATGAAGTAATTCTGCTGCAGGCTGTGGAAGGCCTCGAGCGCCCAGTCCGCGAGGTAGGCCGTCGAGTCGTAGCGGAAGCGCAACATGACGGTGCCGTCGTCCAGCTCCTCGAAGACGGCGCGGTCGATCGCCATCTGGTCGTCCCGGCAGTAGGTGACGCAGCCCTTGGTCGAGAGAATGCGCAGATGCTCGGGATTTTCCTTGGCCAGGTCGTCGTGGACCTGCTGGGCGTCGATCAGGATGCTGGCGCCGCCCGCCGCGGCACTCTGCCAGCATTGCAGCACGAGCATCTTCGGCGGCAGGAGCTGGATGTAGCGCTCGTCGCGGTGGACGAGGCCGTGCAGGTAGGATCCGTCGGTGTGCGGCAGGAATTCGGCCGTGGTGACGCCGGAATACTCCGAGCGGAAATTCTCCCACTCGCGGTTGACGACCGTCTCGGTGCTGATGCCGACCAGCCCGTTGGCATCGGCGCGGATGTGCGTCTGTACGCTGCCGAAGCTCTCGGACACCTCCTTGAGGGTCGAGCACTCGGTGTCCCAGGCCCCAATGACGGCGTAGCCGTGGGCGGCCACGTGATCGGCGATGTCCTCGTAGCGCTCGAAGAAGCTCTCGCGGGTCGCACATTGAAAAGCGGTCATTCGGTCTCTCCAACGGTTGGCGTTGCGTTGCCGATGGAATAGACCGAGGCGGCTGACGGGAGGCTGACGCTATCGCGAAAAAACGCCGAGCCGGAGAAAAATCCAGCGAGCAGAGTTCAACGGTCTCCGGATCTCTCTTTAGCAGGCTGCTGAAAAACTCTCGACGGGGCGATTCGAGCATGATTCAAGTGCGGCTGTGAAGCTGCAGGGGGA
>Ga0209415_10008334_pt1 | contig 17996 bp, 19 predicted proteins | sample PeaSoiSIISIP2007_FD_187696 | JGI IMG/M metagenome (GOLD analysis project Ga0209415, IMG submission 187696) | Peat soil microbial communities from Weissenstadt, Germany - SII-SIP-2007 (SPAdes) (version 2) | ecosystem: Environmental > Terrestrial > Soil > Wetlands > Peat | place: Germany... | reverse complement strand
GATCTCGTCGGCGTTGATGGTCAGTTCTGCCATCAGTGATGTGCTCCTCGCGTCTCCCCCTCGGCGCCGAGGAGGTGCTCTTGTAGTTGCTCGAGTCGGTGTCGGATGGTGGCGTCGACCAGTAGGTCGCCGATCTGCACGGTGGCCCCGCCCAGAAGGCTCTCGTCCACGAAGACCTGTAGTTCAACGGGTGCCCCGGCCAGGCGCTCCAGTGCTCTCGACAGTTCCTCCCGCTCGCTGGCGTCGACGTCGCGCGCGGCGCGCACCCGGGCGATGCGCCACCCGCGGGCCTGGGCCGCCTGCACGACCAACCAGTCCAGCGTGGCCACCAGATCCCGGGCTCGACCTCGCAACGCTTCGTTGACCAGGCGCACGGTGGCGGTGTGGGCACGACCGTCGAGGAGATCGGCCACGACACCGCGTCTCATGGGAAGGGGGAGGCTGCGATCGGTGAGCGCATTGCGCAGTGCCGGCGTCGATTCAACGACACGCGCGAAGCGGAAGAGCTCGTCCTCTATGTCCTCGAGATCCGATACTGACGCGAGTGTCTCGAAGACTGCCATCGCGTACCCGGCGATCATGCTGCGTGCGGCCGTTCTTCCCAGCAATGGCTCGTCATCGGTCCGGGACTCGTCGTCGCTGCGCCCCTGCATCAGAATTGCCAGCTCGGCGATGTCGTGCAGACCGACCGTGATCTCGGGTGCCGATTCCGTGTCGACGACCCGTACCACCAGGCGCAGGGTGGGAGCGGACACCCGAGCTTCGAGAAGATCGCTCACCACCGCCCGCCGGGCGGTCGCCGGCACCACGGTGTCGGTCAGGGCGATCCCGAGAGCGGGGGTGCCGGCCACCAGGCGTTCGACCTGGGCCAACTCGTCGGCCACCAGCGTGGCGACCCCCTCGGTTCGGGCCGACTCGAGAATGGCGGTGGCATAACCACGAAGAACCGGCTTCACGGGAACGTCCTCGTCTCGCCCGTACTCAGCTCTGGGACCGGGCCGCGGTCGTGTCGGCCGACGCCCTCAAGGCGGCGACAGCCTCGTCGATGAGATCGCGGTGGATGGTGGCGTCGATCTCGCGTCCGATGATCCGCCGGGCGGCCGACAACGCCAGCACGCCGAGTTGTGCGCTCACCTCGTCGACGGCCCTCTGGCGGGCCAGGGATATCTCCGTCTCCGCGGCGCGCAATAGTCGGTCGTACTCCTGCTGGCCGCGCTCCTCGGCCTGGGCCGCGACCTGCTCCGCCGACTTGTTGGCTTGCGCCACGATCTCCCGGGCGCGTTGGCGGGCCTCGTCGATGATCCCTTGGCGCTCGGACCGTGTCTCGTCGGCTTCGGCCCGCGCCGCATCGGCGGCCTCGAGGGAGGTGCGGATCTCCTCCTGACGGGCCTGCATGGCCTTGTTCAGCGGCGGCAGGACGTACTTGGCGATGATGCCGACGATGATCAGAAAGGCGATGAATTCGGCGATGAACGTCCCGTCGGGAACAAGGAAATTGCTGTTATCGGCGATCACGGTCTGACCTGGCTACTTCTTCTTGTAGAGCACGAAGACGAAGAACGCCATGAAGGCGAGGTTGATGAAGTACATGGCCTCGACCAGACCGACGGTGATGAACAGGTACAGCCGTGCCTTCGCCTCCGCCTCGGGCTGTCGGGCGATAGCGGCGATCGTCTGGCTACCGGCGAGGCCGTCACCTACCGCCGCACCAATGGCGCCTCCCGCCAGGGCCAGGCCACCGCCGACCATGGCCCCTGCGAGTTGGATCGCCTGGTTCGTTCCGTCTGCTGCCATTACTCCTCCTTGGATCTGCTGGACAACGAGTGACTTCCACCCCACACGTGGCTGGCCGTCAGTGTTCGGCCTCCACCGTCGTGGCCATGCCGTAATAGACGATTGTGAGGAGAGCGAAGATGAATGCCTGGATGAACCCGATGAACATGTCGAAGAGCTTCCACGCCACGTCTGCCACGGGCACGATGAAGACCGGGAGGAGAGCGGCGATCAGCAGGAGCATGAGAGTGCCGGCGAAGAGGTTGCCGAAGAGCCGCAGGGCGAGGGTGATCGGCTTGGTGATCTCTTCGATCACGTTAATGGGGAAGAAGAAGGGAAAGGGTTGGAAGTAGTGCTTGACGTAACCTTTCAGACCCCGGGCCCGGATCGACGCCACGTGCACGATGACGATCACGATGAGGGCCATGGCGTAGGTCAGGTTCACGTTTCCCGTCGGGGAGGGCAGCAGTTCCTTGGTCCCGTTGGGCGAGCTGGGGATCACTTCCAGCCAGTTGGCCGTCAGGATGAAGAGGAACAGCGTCACGGCCAGCGGCACGATCCGGGCACCAGCGGGGCCCACGGTGGACTCCACCAGCTGCTGCACCTGGTCGACCACCGTCTCGAAGAAGAGCTGGGCTTTGCCCGGAACCCCTGAGGTCGCCCGACGCGACACGTACAGTCCCAGGGCCACCACGATGATGCCGGCGATCACGCTCGACCACACGATGTCGAGCTCGATGGGCAGACCGAACAACTTGCGGGAGATGTGGTTCCCGATGTTGATGTTCTGGCTCGTGGCCAGGAACAGCAAAGGGGCGTTCACGAGTGGACCCCGCTGCCGAGAACGGCCGAGAGCATGCTCGACAGGAACACCGCCTGGTAGAGCACGAGGCCACCGAGCGCACCGAATCCCATCGGTGTGGCCAGGAACAGAAGCGTTCCGACCACGACGGTCGTCACCGCCAGCCGTCCCAGGGTGCGCATGGCGAGAGGACGACGCGCCGACTTGGCCTCCACGTTCTTCAGTCGGGCCACCGTCGTGTCGACCCAGCGCGTGTTGATCGCCGCCAGCACCAGTCCCAGAGCGATGCCGAGCCCCACCCAGGGGTACCCGAGCACCGATGCCACGACGAGCCCGATCAGTCCGAGGACCCCGGCCGAGACCCGGGTCCGGCGCAGTGCCCGACCGAGCCGACCGGCATCGAGATCGACGAACCCTTCAATCATCGATCACGACCCGAGAACAAGACGTCGGACCACCGTTTACAGGAACTTCTTGATCTGCACGTAGGCCGTCACCACGGCGAACACGATCCCCACCAGCAACCCCAGCAACGTGAACAACGGGGAGAGGTGGCTGACCCCGTCGAGCCAGATGCCCACCAACAGGCCCACGGTGACGCACAAGGCGATTGACACACCCATTCCGAGCAGGGTGAATACGCTGGGCGAGGGCTTCTCCTCCACGTCCGCCCGCTCGGCGCGCGTCAGTCAGCGGGTCGCTGTGACGCATGGCCCGCGTTGCCTGGAGTCACTCGCCATGCCCGACACCGGGACCGGCTGCGACGACAGCCAGAGTCCAGGGCCAAGCAGGAGCGAGGGAGGGGTACCGCACAGGCCCAATCCTCCCATCCGGTCCTTGTGCGCGGCAAAACGAGCACCGGCTTCCCTTCGATTAGTTGCTGTCGGCAACCGTTCTGGGGGCGACTGCCGGCGCCGCCACCGGGACACCGTAGGCGCCGTTGCCCTCCGATGGGGTCGCGCCTCGTGCCTTGAGCGGGTCCAGCCGGGGTGGGTCCTCGGCACGACAGAGGGTCCCGTCGGTCCCCTCCGTCGACGCCCCGATCCCCCCGTCCGCAGGTGCCGGTGCCACCGACGACGGCAGCGACGGCGCCGGGGACGACGGGGACGACGCCATCGACGGCGGAGAAATCTCGTCGTCACCCTCGACAGCGGGTGCGTTCTTCCGCAGACCGGGATGGAACAGGGTGTAGAGGACCAACCCGAGGATCACGGCGCCGAAGGGGATGACGGCATTCGCCTTGCTGACGAACAGGGGGTAGAGGACGAAGCCGGACAGGAGGGCTGTCCACGCCCACAGGATCACCACCGTCCGGCGCGGCCCGTGACCCAGGCGCAGGAGGCGGTAGTGGACGTGATCCTTGTCCGGAGTGTGGAAGGGCGTGCCCTTGGCCGTTCGCCGGATGAAGGCGAAGGCCATGTCGGCGATGGGGACGCCCAGGATGAAGAGGGGGATGAACAACGGGGCGAAGAAGAAGAACGTCTGCCCGCTTCCTTCGGGCTGTCGCCCCCCGATCTCCATGGTGGCTGCGGCCATGAGAAGCCCCAGGAACAATGCCCCCGCATCGCCCATGAAGGCGCGCGCCGGATGGAAATTGTGAGGAAGGAAGCCGATGCACACCCCGAAGGCGATCACGGCGATCAAAGGACCGAGGTTGTCGGCGGGGAGTTGGCCCAGGTCGACAAGCCGTAGCCCGTAGACGGCGAGGGCGCCCGATGCGATGGCCACGATGCCGGTGGCCAGGCCGTCGAGGCCGTCGATGAGATTCACGGCATTCGTGATGACGATGACCCACAGGGCCGTGAGCAACGGTGTCCATCCGCTTCCGGGCGAGAGGACCAAGAACCCGACCAGAGGGATCTTGAAGTTCAGCATCGTCACGCCCAGAAAGACCAGGACCATGGCGGCGAGCACCTCACCGGCCATCTTGGCGGGGGCCGAGACGTCTTTGATGTCGTCGGCCAGGCCCACGGCGAAGATGACGGCGGCGCCGAGGACCACGCCGAGAGGCTCGGACGATCCCTGAAAGATGCCCTGGAGCTGTCGGAGCTGCGACGCCACGATCATCGCCACGAGGAAGGCGACGAACATGGCCACTCCGCCCCCGTAGGGCGTCACCCGGGTGTGGATCCGGCGCTCGTCGGGCTCGTCCACGAATCCGATCCGGACGGCCAGTCGCCGGAGGGGGAACATGGCGACGAAGGTGCCCACGGCGGCCACGGCGGCCACGACCGCGTACGCCCCCACGGGGGGCACGGCGTCAGCCCCCTCGACCGCCGGCGCCGGCGGCAGCGCCGACCCCCAGTCCGGACAACGTGGGGTACGGAGGGAACCGGTGGCACAGGGAGCGTACCGATGCACGCACCCGGGCCAGGACATCCTCGTCGGACCGCCCCCTCAGGGCCACACCCATCAGGGCCGCGATCTCGGCCATCTCCGTCTCGCCCATGCCCGCCGTGGTCTCGGCCGCGCTCCCGAGACGTAGGCCCGAGGTCACGAAGGCCGAGCGCGGATCGTCGGGGATGGTGTTGCGGTTCAGGGTGATCCCCGACTGGTCGAGGACCTCCTGGGCCTCCTTGCCGGTGAGGGCGTCGTCGAAGGACCGCAGATCGATGAGGATCAGATGATTGTCGGTGCCGCCCGAGACGAGCCGGAAGCCCTCACCCGCCAGTGCAACGGCCAGGGCGCGGGCGTTGGCCACCACGGCGGCGGCATAGTCGCGGAACGACGGTTGGGACGCTTCGCGAAAGGCCACGGCCTTGGCCGCGATGACATGCTCGAGCGGTCCGCCCTGGAGGCCGGGGAACACCGACGAGTCGATGGCCTTGGCCAGCTCAGCCCGGCACAGGATGGCGCCGCCACGCGGTCCACGGAGCGTCTTGTGGGTGGTGAAGGTGACCACGTCGGCCACCCCCACGGGGTTGGGGTGGGCACCGCCGGCGACGAGACCCGCCGGATGGGCGATGTCGAACATCAGCCGGGCGCCGACCGCGTCGGCGATCTCGCGGAACGGCTCGGGCTCGATGAGTCGCGGATAAGCGGTGGCCCCGGCCACGATCAGCTTGGGGCGCTCGCGCTTGGCCACGTCGGCCACCTCGTCGAAGTCGATGACCTCACCGGGATGCGTGGGATCGTCGGAGGCGGGTGTCACCCCGTAGGCGACGAACCGCCAGATCTTGCTCGTGATGCTGGCCGGCGAGCCGTGGGTCAGGTGGCCGCCCTGGTCGAGCCGCATGGCCAGAATGGTGTCCCCGGGCTCGAGGAGCGCCTGATACACGGCCAGGTTGGCGGTGGCACCGGCATGGGGTTGGACGTTGGCGTGCTCTGCTCCGAAGAGAGCCTTGGCCCGTTCCCGGGCGAGATCTTCGACCTCGTCGATGATGCGGTTCCCTCCGTAGTACCGCCGCCCCGGGTATCCCTCCGAGTACTTGTTGGTGAGGACCGATCCCGTCGCGGCGAGCACGGCCGGTGAGGTGAAGTTCTCCGACGCGATCAATTGGAGGGTCGTCGACTGCCGCCCTGCCTCGGCCTGCAGCAGCCGCGCGACCTCCTCGTCGTCCGCCAGCCAGGCGTCGAAGGGCGAGGAGGCCACCTCGGGGGAAGCGCTCGTATCGGTCATCGTCGTCCCCTCGTCCAGCGAAGCGCCTCAGCGCGCCTCGAGCCCGGCAATCTCTTGGATCCGCTTCTCGTGGCGACCACCGACCGGCTCGGTGGTCAGGAAGGCGTCGATGGCGTCCTTGGCCACCTCGTCACCGACGATGCGACCCCCCATGCAGACCACGTTGGCATGGTTATGGGCACGCGCCAGCCGGGCGGTGGTGGCGTCGTGGACGACGGCCGCCCTCACGCCTTCGATCTTGTTGGCTGCGATGGCGATCCCGATGCCGGTACCGCAAGCACACACACCGATCTGGGCACGACCGCCGATGACCGCCCGACCCACGGCCGCTCCGAACTCCGGGTAGTCGACCGTCGCCTCGGAGTGGGTGCCCAGATCGTCCACATCATGCCCGAGACCCGACAAGTGCGCGGCCAGGAACTGCTTCAGGCGGTACCCGGCGTGGTCGGACCCGACCGCTATGCGCATGACCGAAGCATACCGAGGGGCCCGTCGCCCCCCGGAGCCGGGGGTGGCGACCCGGTACGCTCCGCGCCATGGCGCTCGACCCACGCACTCCCGTGCTGGTCGGTGTCGGTCAGGTCACCGAGCGCCCCGACGAGACCCGACCGCTGACCGAACGAGTCGAGCCCGTCGAGCTGATGGCACGCGCCCTGCGAGCGGCGGCGGCGGATTGCGCCGGGGGCGACAGCGGACAGCGGTTGCTCGCCCGGGCCCGATCGTTGCGCGTGATGGTCCCCCTGAGCTGGCGTTACATCAATCCGGGGCTCCTGGTCGCCGAACGCCTGGGCCTCACCCCGGCCGAACTGGCGCTGACCGTCATCGGCGGGAACAACCCGCAGACGGTGGTGAACCAGACCGCCCTGGCCATCGCCGCTGGTGATCTGGACGTAGCCCTCCTGGTCGGGGCCGAGTGCATCTTCACCCGTATCGCGGCGCGCCGAGACCCCGAACGACCGGTCCTGCCCTGGACGACACAGCCCCCGGAGACACCGACGCCCGTCATGCTGGGGGTCGACCGACCGCCGGTGACGGACGTCGAGATGGCGCGAGGCCTCGACCGGCCCGTCACCGTGTATCCCCTCTTCGAGAACGCCTTGCGCGCCTTCGCGGGCGAAGCCATCGTCGGGCATCAGCGTGACGTCTCGAGAATGTGGGCCCGGTTCTCCGATGTCGCGGCAGGCAACCCCTTCGCGTGGTCGCCCCGGGCACGGACGCCCCTCGAGCTGCGCACCGTGAGTCCGTCCAATCGGATGGTGTCCTTCCCCTATCCGAAGTACTTCAACGCCAACGACCGTGTCGACCAGGGCGCGGCCATGATCCTGTGTTCGGTGGAGGCCGCGCGCGCGGCCGGGGTGCCGGTCGAGAAGTGGGTGTTCCCCGTCTCCGGCGCCGACGCGCACGACCACTGGTTTCTCTCGCACCGCGAGGATCTCCGATCCTCCCCCGCCATCAGGCTGGCGGGAGCCTGCGCCCTTCGGCGTGCCGGCGTCGGCGTGGACGAGATCGCACACGTCGATCTCTACTCGTGCTTCCCCTGCGCCGTGCAGATCGCCGCCAACGAGCTCGGACTCGCCGTCGGGGGCGACCGTCCCCTGACCGTGACAGGAGGGCTCGCCTTCGCCGGGGGGCCGGGCAACAACTATGTGAGCCATGCGATCGCCACCATGGCCGACGTGCTCAGGGGCGACCCCGGATCGGTGGGCCTCGTGACAGGCCTCGGCTGGTACGTCACGAAGCACGCGGTGGGAGTGTGGTCGACTACACCGCCGCGTAACGGATTCGCCTTCGACAATCCCCAGGAACAAGTGGATTCTCTGCCCCGGCGCTCGACCGCCTCCGACTTCGAGGGCAGTGCCACCGTTGAGACCTACACGGTCATCCACGGAGGCGACGGCGAGCCGGAACGAGCCATCATGGCGTTGCTCACGGAGGACGGCGTCCGCGTCTGGGGCACACTGACTGACCGCGACACGCTCGGAGCACTGGAAGTCGAAGAAGGATGTGGACGTCACGCCCACGTCCACCCAGACGGCAGGACGGTCCTGCGATGATGCGACCACAGGGAGGATGACCGTGCCGGACATCGTTGAGGCTTCTCAGAAGATCACGGCCACACCCGAGGCTCTCTACGAGATGGTGGCGGATCTGCCTCGTATGGGTGAGTGGAGCCCTGAGTGCGCCGGAGCTGAGTGGCTGGGCGCGGCGACGGGACCGAGCGCCGGCGCCCGCTTCAAAGGAAGGAACGAGAACGGGCGCAAGCGGTGGCAGACGCTGTGCACCATCCTCGTGGCCGACCCCGGGCGGGAGCTGGCCTGGGAGGCGCGGGCCTTCGGCCGACCCGTGGCCCTCTGGCGCTACCGGTTCGCACCCGACGGTGACGGCGCGACTCTGGTGACCGAGTCGACCGAGGACCGGCGGGGCCTGCTATTCCGGGCACTGGGCTCGACCGCCAGTGGCGTGAGCGACCGCCGCACACACAACGCCGAGACCATGCGGGTCACCCTCGAGCGTCTGAAGGTGGCGGCGGAGGCGTCTTCCGACGGGTGATCGGCGTCGCCCGCCCGCCCTCACGTCAGATCCGCGCCGCGCACCGTTCGATCTCCTTCCACGACACCGAGCCGTCACGTAGACACCGGGGGGTGTCACCGGTCACGTCGACAACGGTCGAGGGTGTCCCGTCACAAATTCCCCCGTCGACGACCGTCACGTCGTGACCGAACTCCTCCACCAGAGCCCTCGTCGTCGTGATCGGTGGCTGACCATGGCGGTTGGCGCTGGTGGTGGCGAGCGGTCCCACGCGCTCACACAGGCGTCGCGCCGCTGGGTGCGCCGGGCATCGCAGGCCGATGGTTCGACCATCACCTCCCAGGTTCCAGCTGAGGTCCGGGTGCCGCTCCACCACGATGGTCAGCGACCCGGGCCAGAATCGGTCGGCCAGCCGGCGGGCCAACGGTGGCAAGCCCTCGGGACCGCCCAGGGCCTCGGCTTGGGTGACGTCGGCCACCAGGACCGGCAGTTCGAGCGCCGTCGGGCGGTGCTTCAACGCGAACAGGAGATCCGTGGCTCCCTCGCACCGGGGATCGACCGCCAGGCCGTACACGGTGTCGGTCGGAATGGCGACGACCCGCCCCGCCTTCAGGGCTGTCACTGCCTCGTCCAGTTCGGGCCCGTCGCCGGCCCCCGGAGAATCCGACGGTGGACCGCCCGAGGGCGTCACCCCCCTAGGCATCGGGCATCCTGGCCACCAGGGTGCGATCCCGGCCGGCCAGATCGGGCCGGACCTCGACGTCGAGGTACCCTGCGCTCTCGGCCCACGCCACCACCGTGGCCGCCTGGTGGGGGGCGAGTTCGAGCACGAGGCTGCCCCCGGGGGCCAACCACCGGCGGGCCCGGTCGACGAGTCCCTCGAGGGCCTCGAGGCCCGTGGGACCGGGAACGAGGGCGGCGCGCGGTTCGTGATCACGGATCTCCGGATCGAGCTCGAACCATTCAGCGACCGAGACGTAGGGGGGGTTCGCCACCACGAGGTGCACCCGGGCCGCCAGACGGGTGGGGAGGGCATCGAACCATGAGCCCTCGGCCAGCCGGACCCGCGCGGCAGCGGCCGGGTCAGAGCGGTCGAGCCTCGAAAGATTGGCTCGCGCCAATTCCAGCGCCGGCCGCGAGGCGTCCGTCGCCCACACCTCCAGACGTGCTTCCGGCAAACGGGTTTCCGTCCTTGTCCCGCCGTGCGTCGCCGCTTCCCTGACCGTCGGGGTCGCTTCGAGGGCAAGAGAGAGCGCGATCACCCCGGATCCCGTTCCGAGATCGACCGCCACCAGCGGGTCCGTCGGACGGCGGCCGGCCCGACGGGAAAGACGTCGTAGCTCCTCCAAGGCCACCTCGACCACCTGTTCCGTCTCGGGACGGGGCACGAGAGCGCGGCGATCGACACTGACGTCGAGATGTCGAAACGACCACGACCCGAGGACGTACTGCAGAGGTTCTCCGGCGGATCGCCGCTCGGCCAGGATCCGGGCGGTCTCGACTGTGGCTGCGGACACGGGGGTGTCGAGGAGCGACATGACTTCCCCGGGGGCGACCGATGCCGCCTGGGCCACGATCCATTTCGCGTCCGACCGGCACGACAAGCTGGTCGACACGGACGCCATCAGCCGACCGATGGTGTCCACCGGCGGGCCCGGATCCCGATCGGCCGTGCTCACCCGCCCGCAGCCGCGGCGCCGCCTTCGTCGATCTGGCGGTCCCGCTCGTCGGCGAGTAGCGCGTCGACGAGCTCTTCGAGCTCCCCGTCGAGCACCCGGTCCAGCTTGTGCAGGGTCAACTTGACGCGATGGTCGGTGACCCGGTTCTCCTTGAAGTTGTAGGTGCGGATCTTCTCGGACCTCCCGCCGCCGCCGACCTGGTTCCGCCGCTGTTCCGACTGCTCGGACGCCAACCTGTCCTGCTCCCGCTTGAGCAGCCGGGCCCGCAACACCTGCATGGCTCGGGCGCGATTTTGGATCTGGCTCTTCTCGTCCTGCATGGAGACGACGATGCCTGTGGGTGCGTGGGTCACCCGAACAGCCGAATCGGTCGTGTTGACCGACTGTCCGCCCGGACCGGTGGAGCGAAAGACATCGACTCTGAGGTCGGCCGGATCGATCTTGACTTCGATCTCCTCGGCTTCGGGGAGGACCATCACCGTGGCCGCCGACGTGTGGATACGACCTGAGGACTCCGTCACCGGAACCCGCTGCACACGGTGGGTGCCCCCTTCGTGCTTGAGGCGTCGCCATGCGTCGTCCCCACGGACCACGAAGGTGATCTCGTTCAGACCTTCGCGCTCGGAGACGTCCGAGGAGAGAACCTCGAGTTTCCAGTTCCGACGCTCGGCGTAGCGGCGGTACATCTCGAAGAGGTCGCGGGCGAAGAGGTTCGCCTCCTCGCCACCTTCGGCCCCCCGGATCTCCACGATGACATTCCGGCCGTCGTTGGGATCGCTCGGCACGAGCAAGAGGCGGAGTTCCTGTTCGAGGCCTTCGGCATCGGCCAGCGACTGGTCCAATTCCGCCTTCAACAGCTCCCGATCGTCGGCCGATGCGTCCTCCAACATCTCGCGCGCCGTCTGCGCATCCGCTTCGGCCTGTTGCAGTCGACGGCCGGTGTTCACGAGGGCTTCGAGGGAGTTATGACGACGCGAAAGATCGCGTAGGCGTGCGTGTTCGCCGGAAGCAGCAGCCTCGGAGAGCTCGCTCAGGACCGCCTCGTACTCCCGCTCCCAGGCGGCTAGGCGGTCGGGATCCACGTCACCAGGGTACTGACGTCGTTGGGCGGCGCCGACGAGGGCATGGCAGCCACCCTCCGGCGCGCCTGCGGGCCGGACGGTCAGTCGGTCACTTGCTCTTGCGTGTCCCGTACCGACGCTGGAAGCGCTCCACCCGACCACCAGAGTCGACGAGCTTCTGCTTGCCCGTGAAGAACGGGTGACACTCGTTGCACAGTTCGACGTGGAGGTCGGCCTTGGTCGAGCGGGTCGTGAAGGTATTTCCGCACGAGCAGCGGACCGTGGCCTCGACGTAGGAGGGGTGGATATCGGTCTTCATAGTGACTCCCAGTGTACGGGTTGCCTGAGCCGGACGAGGCACCCAGCGACCCGGCGGATCGGGATGTCGACCCGGTCGGGTCCGAAACGCTCAGGTGGCCGGGCCCTTGGCGATCTCGGCCAGGAACTCGTCGTTGCTCTTGGTGGTCCTGATCTTGTCCATGAGGAGCTCCAGGCCGGCGGCGGCATTGCCGTCCGCCGCCAGGGCGTTCAGCACCCGGCGCAGTTTCCAGACCTGCTGAAGCTGGCCCCTTTCGAACAGGAGCTCCTCGTGCCGGGTGGAGCTGGCGTTGACGTCGATGGACGGGTACAGGCGCCGTTCGGCCAGCCGCCGATCGAGACGCAACTCCATGTTCCCGGTGCCCTTGAACTCCTCGAAGATGACCTCGTCCATCTTGGACCCCGTCTCCACCAGGGCCGTGGCCAGGATGGTGAGCGAACCGCCCTCCTCGATGTTGCGGGCGGCCCCGAAGAACCGCTTGGGAGGATAGAGAGCACCCGAGTCCACACCGCCGGACATGATCCGGCCGCTGGCCGGCTGCGCCAGGTTGTAGGCACGGGCCAGACGGGTGATGCCGTCGAGGATGATGACGACATCGCGCCCGACCTCCACGAGCCGTTTGGCGTGGTCGATGGTCAGCTCGGCGATCGCCGTGTGCTCATCCGACGGGCGGTCGAAAGTGGAGGCCACGACCTCACCCTTGACCGAGCGACGCATGTCGGTGACCTCTTCGGGCCGCTCGTCCACGAGCAGGACGATGAGATGCACCTCGGGGTTGTTCGCCTCGATCGAGTGCGCGATCTGCTTCATTACCGTCGTCTTCCCCGCTTTCGGCGGAGAGACGATCATGCCTCGCTGGCCCTTTCCGATCGGTGAGAGAAGATCGATGATCCGCGTCGTGATCTCGGCCGTGCCCGGCATTTCGAGCTTGAGCTTCGAGTCCGGGAACAGGGGTGTCAGATCCTCGAATCGAGGCCGTCCACGAGCATCGTCGGGGGACAGTCCCGACACCGTGTCGATGCGGATGAGGGCAGGGAACTTCTCGTTGGACGCAGCCGGACGGCTCGCTCCTTCGACATAGTCCCCCTTACGGAGCGCGAAGCGGCGCGCCTGGCTGATCGACACGTAGACGTCGCGTGCGCTGGGTAGGTATCCCTCGGCCCGCACGAATCCGTAGCCTTCGTCACGAAGGTCGAGCAGACCACTGACAGGGACGAGCTCTCCCTGGTACTGCGCCTCTTGTCCACCACCTTGCAACTCGCGTTCGCCGCCGGTACCACCGCCGGGTCCCGTCCGTTCACGACCACGCCGCCTGCGTCCACGCCGGTTGGCGGGATCGTTGGGATTGCCGCCGGACTGGGAGTGTTGGGGTTGCTGCGCCTGCTGACGGTTCTGGCCCGGGCCACCTTGGCTCGCGCCGGCCTGACGGGAGGGCGCTGGACGGTCGGCCTGCGTGACCATGGTCCCCTCGGACCCGTCTGACGACTCCGTCGCCGAGCCAGTCTCGTCGGACGCCTCCGATGCCACTGAGGATTCTTCTGTTGCGGTCGCCGCCGCAGGTGGCGGGGCCGTCCCGTTGGCATGACTGTGGTCGGCGCTGTCGCCGTTCGTCGGGCCCGGGTCGGACGGCGTGAGCTCCGCATCGACATTCGCCGCCGCTCGCGCACTGCTCGCCCGCGATCGAGGTCGGGCCGGCCCCGTGCCGGCGCCGTTGGAGCCTTCCACGCCAGTCGCATCCACACCCGCGGCGCGCAGGATCTGGTCGATGATGTCGGCCTTCTTGCTGCGGGAGTTCGTGTCGAGCGCCATCGCCTCAGCGATCGCTCGAAGCTCCTCGCGCTCTTTACGTTCTAATACGGACCGCTCGAGCTGTTGCTCTGCAGCCATCAACCACCTCGCTAGTTTGTGTCCTCTCAGACGGGTCTTGTGAGCCCAGGATCAGAGAACACCGGACAGAGGGTAAAGCGTTCGGCACAATTCCATACCGGTTTCGCTACGTTCCGCCGAGGCCCCCCCTTGAAGGTTCGCTCGTGGAGGACAGCCTGAAGAGGCGTGTCACCCGCGACACTCCAGAAGTTACTTGAGCGGCGGCGGTCAACTCATGATACCGGACACCGGGGCCTGTAGGCAACATCATGTGGCCCCTGCCCCAGCGAACGGTGCAACACCTCCGACGGGCCGGTCATTCCCGGCGATTCCCGGTCATTTCGAGGGTCAGGACCCGAGGGGCACGAGCAGTGGGACGCTCGGGGATCGTGGTCGCCGTGGTCAGGGGTGGAGGGCCTCGGTCAGAGGGCGAGCGCATCCAGGACGGCTTCGTACGACGGATCGACCACCGTGGGAACAGAGATCTGGCTGATGGCCAGGTCCGGGTCCTTGAGACCGTGACCGGTGACGACACAGACGACCGTCGACGACGGAGGGACCCCGGTCTTGATGAGTCCGGCCACGGACGCGGCGGACGCCGCCTCGCAGAAGACTCCCTCCTCGGATGCGAGGAACCGGTACGCGGCCAGGATCTCCTCGTCGGTGACGGCTTCGATGGCTCCCCCCGACTCGCTGGCGGCGGCCGTCGCTCCGTACCACGACGCGGGATTCCCGATGCGGATGGCCGTGGCGATCGTCTCGGGATTCTCGATCGGGTGCCCCTCGACGATGGGGGCGGCGCCCGCCGCCTGAAAGCCGAACATGCGCGGAAGCCTCGTGGCGAGACCGGACTGGCGGTATTCGCAGTAGCCACGCCAATAGGCGGTGATGTTGCCGGCGTTGCCCACGGGGATACAGTGCACGTCGGGCGCGTCCCCCAGTGAATCGACGATCTCGAAGGCGCCGGTCTTCTGCCCTTGGATCCGGTAAGGGTTGATCGAATTGACCACCGTGACCGGCGCGTCATCACCCAAGCGGCGAACGATGGCGAGCGCCTCGTCGAAGTTGCCGCGCACCTGCAGCACCTTGGCTCCGTGCACGAGCGCCTGGGCGAGCTTGCCCAGGGCGATGTGGCCCTCGGGGATGAGTACGGCACAGGTGAGACCGGCACGCGTGGCGTAGGCGGCGGCCGAGGCCGATGTGTTGCCCGTCGACGCGCAGACGACGGCCTTGGCGCCCTCTTCCAACGCCTTCGAGATGGCCAGGGTCATCCCCCGGTCCTTGAACGACCCGGTGGGATTCAGGCCCTCGATCTTCAACAGGACGCGGGCGCCGAGACGCTGCGACAGTTTCGGCGCCGGCAACAACGGAGTTCCACCCTCGAGGAGCGTGACCACCGGTGTCGCCGAGGTCACGGGAAGAAGGTGGCGGTACGCCTCGATGATCCCGGGCCACTCATCCATGCGTTTCAGTCCTCGTCCTGATCGCCCACGATGCGCAGGACACCGCCCACACGATCGACGACCTCGAGTTGGCGGAGCCCGTCGATCGTGAGACGGACGTCCCCGGCACGCGCCACATGCGTCAGGAAGATGAGTCGGGCCTCGTCTCCGAGGCCGACCTGCTCCATCGATCGGATCGACACTCCGTGATCGCCGAAGACCTGCGCCACCGCGGCCAGGACGCCGGGACGGTCGGCGACATCGATGCTCAGGTACCACGCGCACCACAGGTCGTCGTCGGGTCGGACGCGCGCCTCGACGCGGGGGGCGACGCGGGCCGGTGACCGGGACCGCAGGTGATGGGCGGCGTCGATGAGATCCCCGAGAACGGCCGACGCGGTGGGCAGCCCGCCCGCACCACGGCCGTAGAGCATGAGCTCGCCGGCGGCGGCACCCTCGATGAAGACGGCATTGAATGCGCCGCGTACGGCGGCCAAAGGATGCGTGCGGGGAAGCATGGCCGGATGCACACGAACCGAGATCTCGGGTGAGTCATTCTCACCACCGTCCTGGTCGAAGCGCTCGGCCACCGCCAGGAGCTTGACGACATACCCGAGTCGATCGGCGAAGGCGATGTCGACGGGGTCGACAGAGGCGATCCCCTCACGGGGCACATCGGTACCCACGACGACGCAACGGAAGGCCAGGCTGGCGAGAATGGCCGCCTTGGCGGCGGCGTCGTGTCCCTCGACATCGGATGCCGGATCACGCTCGGCGAAGCCCAGACGTTGCGCCTCGCCGAGTGCCTCGGTGTAGGACAGACCCTGCTCGGACATCGTCGTCAGAATGAAGTTCGTGGTCCCGTTGACGATTCCGACCACCCGCCGGATGCGCTCGCCGGCCAGGGACTCGCGCAGCGGTCGGATGATGGGGATCGCGCCGGCCACCGCCGCCTCGTACAGGAGATCGACTCCCGAAGCCGTAGCCACATCGGCCAGAGAGGCGCCGTAGGCCGCGATCAGCTCCTTGTTGGCGGTCACCACCGGGCGCCCCGCCGCCAACGCCGTCTCCACGAGGTCCCGGGCGGGGTCGAGGCCGCCGATGAGCTCGACCACCACATCCACGTCGGGGGCCGAGACGAGGCCCTTGGCGTCGCCGGTGACGAGACCCGGGGGCACCCCGGCGCGGGCTCGGGAGGCGTCTCCCACGGCCACCCCGACGAGTTCGAAGCGGACACCTGAGCGAGCCGCGATGGCATCGCCCTCGTTCAGGAGGAGCGAGACGAGGGCGCCACCCACATTCCCGATCCCCAGGACGGCCACTCGAACGGGCTGGTCGAGGGCGCCGGAGCGGCCTTGGGACTGCCTCACCTCCGCCCTCTGCGCCATCCGTTCACGCTACCGCCGGTGGCGGCCGGATCCCGGTGAACGTCGGATCACCCGACTCCGGGGATCAGCCGTCGAGACGGACGAGGTCGTCGTCCGTCTCCCTCCGTACAACAACCCGGGCGGCGCCGTCGGCCACGAAGACCACAGCAGGTCGGGGCACCTTGTTGTAATTGGAGGCCATCGCGTACCCGTAGGCGCCCGTGACCGGGGTGGCCAGGACGTCCCCCAGGGAGATGTCGGCTGGGACACGGGCGTCGGCCACGACGACATCACCTGACTCACAGTGCTTACCGACGACTCGAACGGCCCGGGGCCTGGTCGCCCCCGGCTCCCGGGGCAGAAAGGCCTCGTAGCCGCTGCCGTAGAGGACCGGGCGGGGGTTGTCGCTCATGCCGCCGTCCACGGCGACGTAGGTTCGCAGCCCGGGGAGTTCCTTGATGGTCCCCACCCGGTAGAGCGTGATACCCGCGGTGGCCACGATCGACCGGCCCGGTTCGGCTGTCAGGCGGACGTTGTCGGGGAGACCGGCACGACGGCAGGCGTCATGGACGATCTGGGCCCACTGCGTCAGGCTCGGGGCACGTTCTCCCGTCACATAGGCCACGCCCAGCCCGCCCCCGATGCACAGTTCACCGAGATCGAGAGGCGCGAAAAAACCGACCAGGGCTTCGACTTCGTCGGCGAAGGACTCGACGCGGAAGATCTGGCTGCCGATATGGGCATGAACCCCGATCAGCCTCACCCCGGGAAGCGCTCGGATCCGGGCCACGGCCTCGGTGGCCGCACCGGAGGACAGGCCGAAACCGAACTTCGAATCCTCCTGACCCGTGCGAACGAAGTCGTGGGTGTGGGCCTCGACGCCCGGTGTGACGCGAAGGAGCACGCCAGGACCGCCACCGCCGACCACGGTGCCGGTCAGCTTGGCCAGCCTGTCGATCTCGTCGAACGAGTCCACCACGATGCGCCCCACCCCCACCTCGATCGCCCGGGCGAGCTCCTCGCTGGACTTGTTGTTCCCGTGCATGACGAGCCGCGCCGCGGGGACACCGGCCGACAGGGCGACGTGCAGTTCACCGCCGGTCGATACGTCCAGTCCCATCCCCTCTTCGTACGCCAGGCGAGCCATGGCCGTGCACAGAAATGCCTTGGTGGCATAGGCCACACCGTCGCCCCACGCGATGACCGCCTCACGACAGCGGAACCGCAGATGGGCCTCGTCGTAGACGAAGAGAGGCGTACCCATCTCGTCGGCCAGGGTGACGAGATCGACACCGCCGACGCGGAGGCGCCCGTCGGCTCCTCGATCGGCGGTGCTCGGGAGCAGGTCCGCGCCGATCGGTCCCTCGTCCGGGGGGAACGGGTCTCCCGACGGAGACTCGGCCTCGGCTCCCATGGCTACGAGGCTACCGGGCGAATCCTGCGGCTCACGGCGGACCCCGGCACTTCCTGCTGCTCCCCGGGGGGCCCGGAGTGCCTCTGGAGTCGCCGACTACAGTACGAAACCGCGGGTCACCGTCG
>Ga0209415_10008329_pt1 | contig 18005 bp, 13 predicted proteins | sample PeaSoiSIISIP2007_FD_187696 | JGI IMG/M metagenome (GOLD analysis project Ga0209415, IMG submission 187696) | Peat soil microbial communities from Weissenstadt, Germany - SII-SIP-2007 (SPAdes) (version 2) | ecosystem: Environmental > Terrestrial > Soil > Wetlands > Peat | place: Germany... | reverse complement strand
CAGCCCCATGCGCTCCGCCACCGGCCCCAGCGCCACGGCCAGCCGGCCGCGCCCGTCCGGGGGCAGGGCTTCGAGCTGGGGCAAGACGAACGGCAGGGCGGCTCCGCCCAGTCGCCTCAGCTCGGCGGCCGCGACGTCCGCCAGCGCGTCGCCCGCCGCGACGTGGGACGCCGCCCACGCCGCGCGGGAGCGGACGTCCTGAGGGTCCGGGTTGACGAAGCGCGGCAGATCGAGAAAACGCGCCCGTCGAGCCTCCTCCACGCGCGGATCCCTCGCCGGCGTGCGGGCGTCGCGCACGCCCTGCGGCGACGCCGGATCGGGCGCGAGCGTCGTCACGAAGAAGAGGACGAGGCTCGTGGCGATCAGCGTCGGGATCGACCAGAGGATGCGGCGCAAGGCATAGCGAAACATGCCTGTCCGGTTATCGCATGGAAACGGCGACGGAGTTTCGTCGATGGGCTTGCGGCCACGGGCCGTTTCGGCCATACGTCAGGGCGCCGGTCGATGGCAGGAGCCGATCTGCGAGCGCGCGCGCAAGCATGGATCGCCGACGATCCTGACCCCGCCACCCGCGAAGAGCTGCGGGCGATCCTCGCGCTACCGGACCCCGCCGCCACCGACCTGGCCGACCGCTTTGCCGGCGCGCTCGAGTTCGGGACCGCCGGGCTGCGGGGCGTCGTCGGTGCCGGCCCCAACCGGATGAACCGCGCCGTCGTGGCGCGGGCGACCTGGGGGCTCGCGCGGGAGCTGCTCGCCAGCGTCCCGCAGGCGGAAAAAAGGGGGGTGGTCGTCGGAGGGGACGCGCGCAGGATGAGCCGCGAGCTCTCGGAGGATACCGCCGCGATCCTCGCCGCGGCCGGGCTGCGGGTCTTCCTCTTCCCGGAGCCGGTGCCGACGCCAATCGTGGGATTCGCGGTCAAGCACCTGCGGGCGGCGGCCGGCGTGGTCGTCACCGCGAGTCACAACCCGCCCGCGTACAACGGCTACAAGGTCTACTGGGACAACGCGGCGCAGATCGTCCCGCCCGTCGACGCGCGCATCGCCGCCGCGATCGGCCAGGCCCCCGCGGCCCGCGACGTTCCCAGGCCGCCTCTGGACGAGCTTCGCGCGAGCGGGCGCGTGACCGCCCCGCCCGCCGACATCGAGCGGGCTTACCTCGACGAGGTGCTGGCCCTCGCCGTGCGCCCCTCCGAGGGCGATCGATCCATCCGCATCGTCTATACGCCGCTCCACGGAGTCGGCGACGCGCTCGTTCGCCGCGCGCTCGCCGAAGCGCGCTTCACCGCGGTGACCAGCGTCCCCGCGCAGCAGAAGCCGGACGGGGCGTTCCCCACCGTCGCGTTCCCGAACCCCGAGGAGCCCGGAGCGATGGACCTCGCCTTCGCCCTCGCGAAGGATCTCCGCGCGGATCTCGTGCTGGCGAACGACCCCGACGTCGACCGCCTCGCCGTCGCGGTGCCGGACGGGGAGGGGTTCCGTCAGCTCACGGGCAACCAGCTCGGCGTGCTCCTCGGGCATTACCTCTTGACCGAGAGAAAGCCGTCCGGCCGACCGCGCGTCGTCCTCGCGTCCATCGTCTCCTCGCCGCTCCTCGGCCGCATCGCCGCCGACCTGGGCGTCCGCTACGGAGAGACCCTCACCGGCTTCAAGTGGATCGCGAACGCTGCGATGGATCTCGAGCGCCAGGGCTTCGAGTTCGTCTTCGGCTACGAGGAGGCGCTCGGCTACTCGGTGGGCGACGTCGTCCGCGACAAGGACGGGATCTCGGCCGCCTTGCTGGCCGCGGAGCTCGCGGCAGTCCTGCGGGCGCGCGGCCTCGGCCTGCTCGACGATCTCGACGCCATCGCCCGCCGCTGGGGCGTCTTCACGAGCTCGCAGGTCAATGTGACCCGCACGGGAGCGAGCGGCAGCGCAGCCATACGGGAGATGATGGAGGCCCTTCGCGCGTCGCCGCCGGGGCGCCTCGCGGAGGACGAGGTCGTCGCGGTGTCCGACTACGAGGCAGGGACGCGCCTGGACGCGCGGACCGGTGCGCGTACCCCTTTGACCCTGCCCCGGAGCAACGTCCTTTCGTTCGAGCTCGCCTCCGGCAGCCGCGTCATCGCCCGCCCTAGCGGAACGGAGCCGAAGGCGAAGTTTTACTTCGACGTCCGCGAGGACGTCCGCCCCGGCGAGCCCATGGCCGGAGCGACTGCACGCGCGGCCGGCCGCATGAAGCGTCTCGCCGACGCCTTCGTGAGCATCGCCGGCCTCTGACGTCCGCCTCCGGGGACCACGCGCGCGTCAGTTGGCCGTCCCGGGGACGACGGGCCGCTTGGCGGGTCGCCGGGTCGCCGCCGCCTTGCTCCCGGCCGGCGCGACGGAGCGAGCAGGCCCCGGCTCCTCCGAGGGGGCGGGCCCGGACGACGACGCCGCGGACACCGGCGGCGCTGCGGACGCCGGCGGCGCCGCCGACGCCGACGGAGCGGCGGACGCGAGGGGAGGGACCGACGCGCTTGCGGCAGGGGATCGGGACTCCGCAGGCTCGCGCTTCGGCCATGCCCGCGGGCGAAGCACGGCGAGCGCCGCAAACCCGGCGATGAGCGCGCCTGCCGAGGCGACGAGGATGGCCCTCCTTCGCGAAGGGGGGGGACCCGCACCGACTCGATCGCTCTCGCCGCGGTCGTCTCCTGGAGCGAGGCCCTCTCGACGTCCTTGGGGGAGATGCGCCGGACGACGGTGTCCTCGAGTATCTGCGGCGCCGCGCCCCGGGTCAGGATCTGCGCGATTCGCTCGACGTACCCGGTCCACGCTCCGGATCCGTGCGGGGCGAGCGCGCTCGCCAGCTCGTGAACGCTGGCGAAGCGCTTCTCCGGGTCGCGCTGAAGGCAGCGGTCGAGCGCCGTCTCGAGCTCGGCGGGGGCCTCCGGCCGGAGCGCCTGCAGCGGCGGCGCGCTGCCGGTGAGGATGTTGTCGAGCATCTCTCCGGCCGTTCCCCCAGGGAAGGGCAGCTGCTCGGTCAGCAGGTCGTAGAGGATCACGCCGATGGCCCAGATGTCGGCGCGATGGTCGATCTTCGACGCGCTGCCGATCTGCTCGGGCGCCATGCAGCCCGGCGAGCCGAGCACCCGATCGCCCGCCGGCGACGACGCATCGCCGTCGCCCGCGCCCACGCCGACGAGCTGCCCGGAGGCGAAGTCGAGCACCTTGATCACCTCGCGCCCGTCGGGCCGGAGCGCCAGAAACAGGTTGGACGGCTTGAGGTCGCGGTGGACGATCCCGGCGGCGTGGGCGTGCGCCATCGCCTCGAGGGCCTGCAGGACGAAGTCGACGGCCTGCGGGACCGGCAGCCTGCCCAGGCGCTTTCCCCGCTGCTCGAGGTCCTCTCCCCGGAGGAGCTCCGTCGCGATGTACGGCTGCCCGTTCTCGAGGGTGCCCACGTCCGTGATGCGCGCGACGTGCTCGCTCTTCAGGATCGCCGCCCTCCGCGCCTCGCGCGCGAACCGCTCCACCATCGCCGGGTCCCGGGCGAAGGTCGGCGAGAGGAGCTTAAGGGCGACCGACAGGTCCAGGACCTCGTGACGGGCCGCGAGGACGGTCCCCCTCCCGCCCTCGCCGATGAGCGATTCGACGCGGTACTTGCCTGCGATGAGCTCGCCATTCGGGGGCGGGGGCGGCGCAATCGACCGCGCGGCTGGCCGAGAGCTTCGCATTATCGGTCCGCGAGGTTACCACGCGTCCCCCCGTGGCGCCGCCGCGGGGAGGGTGCGGGGCGCTTGGTGCGAGCTTGACAAGTTGGCCCGCGCAATCCATGTTGCGCGCCCCCCCGTGCCGAAGATGAAGACAAAGAAGGCGGCTGCGAAGCGCTTCCGGGTCACCGGCAAGGGCCGTGTGCGGCGCCCGAAGGCCGGCGGCAACCATGGGATGCAGGAGAAGTCGCGCAAGCGGCTGAGGCGCCTGCGCAAGAACGACATGGTTCACACCGCGCTCGAGAAGCACATCAAGCGTCTTCTGCCGTATAGTTGAGGAACCCGAGAGATGCCGCGCGCCAAACGAGGGTTCAAGGCCCGCCGTCGCCGTAACCGGATCCTGAAGCTCGCCAAGGGCTTTCACAGCGCCCGCTCCCGCCTCTTCGCGTACGCGAAGGAGGTCGTGATGAAGGCGGGCGTCTACGCCTACGCCCACCGCAAGCTCCGGAAGCGCGACTTCCGCCGCCTCTGGATCGCCCGCATCAACGCCGGCGCGCGCCAGAACGGGACGACGTACTCGCGTCTGATGCACTCGCTCAAGCAGGCCAACGTCGGCCTCGACCGCAAGATCCTCGCCGATCTCGCCGTCTCTGACGCCAAGACGTTTGGCGAGCTCGTGAAGAGCACGGCGAAGTGACCGGGCCGCCCGAATCGTCGCCCGAATCATCGATAGAGCGCTCCCTAGCCACGCTCCGGGAGACGTTCCGAACCCGCTTCGAGGCTGCCGCGACCGAGCAGGTCCTCCGCGAGGAGAACGCCAGGATCCTCGGCAAGAAGGGGGAGCTCACCGTCATCCTCAAGCAGATGGGGACCGTCCAGCCCGAGGGGCGCCGGGCGATCGGCGAGGCCGTCAACACCCTGAAGCAGCAGGTGGAGGCCGCGTTCGAGGAGTGCCTGCGGGCCCTGGTGCGCGGGAAGCGCGCCGCGGAGCTCGGGGCGCGCCCGTTCGACCTGTCGCTCCCCGGCCGCCCTCTCGCCCCGATCGGCCACGCGCATCCCGTGTCGATCGTGCGCGACGAGATCGTCGACGTCCTCGTCAGCCTCGGCTTCGCCGTGCACGACGGGCCCGACGTCGAGATCGAGGACTACAACTTCACCAGGCTCGGCTTCCCGCCGGACCATCCGGCGACGGACATGCACGACAGCTTCTGGGTGGCCACCGACGCGGCGCGCGTTCTCCTGCGAACGCACACGAGCAACGTCCAGATCCGCGCGATGACGAGCCATCCCCCGCCCATGGCCTACATCGCGCCGGGCACGTGCTACCGCCGCGACGACGACGCGACCCACTCGCCCATGTTCCATCAGGTCGAGTGCTTCCTCGTCGACGAGCGCGTGACGATGGCGCACATGAAGGGCGTGCTCGCGGAGTTCGCGGAGCGCTTCTTCGGCGCCGGCACGCCGATCCGCCTGCGCCCGAGCTACTTCCCCTTCGTCGAGCCCGGCGCCGAGGTCGACGTCGGATGCCCGTTCTGCAGGCGCGCCGACGGCACGCGCGCCGGCTGCGGCGTGTGCAAGCGCACCGGGTGGATCGAGATCCTGGGCTGCGGGATGATCCACCCGGTCGTCTTCGAGAGCTGCGGGATCGATCCCGAGAGATGGACCGGCTTCGCGTTCGGCATGGGCGTCGAACGGGTGGCGGTCGTCCGCTACGGCATCCCCGACATGCGCCTCATGTTCGAGAACGACCCCAGGTTCTTGGCGCAGTTTTAACTGCGGAGAGTTTGGACAGGAAGACGGGAAGACGGGAAGGTTTGGGGGAAAGAAACTTCCCGTCTTCCCGTCTTCCTGTGATCTCAAAAGCCACGCTTCGCGCGCTGGCGCCGACGCTCCTCGCGGTCGCCATCGATGTCGTGCTGCGGGGGCCGACGCTGGCCGGCTATGCGCTGCAGGGCAAGGCCATCTACGCGAGCTCGATCCTCGTCAGCGCCGGCTTCTGGGGGCTGCCGCTCTGGGTCGTGTCGCGTCTCCGCTCCCGCAGGGACGGCGGCAGCCGGATCGCGCTGGCGCTCGTCCTCGCCCTCTGGGTGCTGCCGTTCGCGACGTTTTGCTACGGCGGCCAGGTCGTCTATCACCGGGTCTTCGATTCGTACATGGGGCGCGACACGCTGCGCCTCGGCATCGCGCTGCGCGGGACGGTGCGCGACTGGTTCGCCGCCCTCGGCGGATCGTGGCTCATCGCCGCCATGTTCGGCGCGGGGCTCCTCGCGACGTGGGGGGTGCTGCGGCTCGCGCGCGCGGCCCCGGCCCGGCCCGCGGGTACGCTCTCCCTCGTCCCGGTCGCGACGTTCGCCGGAGCGATCGTGTGCTTCTGGACGGACAACGTCGACAGCCGGTTTCTGCAGGCCGCGACGCCCGATGCCTGCTTCGTCCACGGCGTCGTGCACGCGCTGCGGATGGCCGTCACGGGGCAATGGAGCCGCCGGCAGGGCGTGTCCCTGCGGACCCCCGCGCCCCTCCCGGCGCTGACGAGCGCGCGCGCGCGGCCGCCCAACGTGCTCCTCGTGCTCGCGGAGAGCATCCGCGCCGACGCGACCTGCTCCTTTCCGCCGCCCGGCTGCCAGAGCCCCTTCCTCGACGAGGTCGTGCCCGACCGCATGCCGCTCGGCGTCCTGACGGCGCAGACTCCCAACACGTTCAGCGCGTCGGTGCTGCTCTGGACGGGCGTCGTCCCCAACGCCGACTTTCGCGCCGCGCACTCTGCGCCCACGCTCTGGGAGCTCGCGCGCGCGGTGGGCTACCGCACGGCCTACCTGTCCTCGCAGAACCCCGAGTACGAAGACTTCGGGACGTTCACGCGCCGGGCCGGGATCGACGTCAACGTCACGGCGCTCGACCTCGGAGGCATGAAGCAGGAGCAGCTCGGCGCCCCCGACGAGCGCGCGGTCGAAGCCGCCGTCCGCTTCATCCGCGAGGCGCCGCGGACGGCGCCCTATTTCGCCGTGCTCCACCTGTCGAACACGCACGCGCCCTATCGCGTCGATCCCGCGCTCCTCCCGTTCGTTCCGGAGTCGCCCGATCCACTCGGCGACGTCGCGGCGTTCCACAACCGCTACCGCGACAGCGTGAGGCTCGAGGAGCGCACGCTGGCGGGGCTGCTCCGCGCGATGAAGGCGCTCCCGACGTGGGACGACACCGTGGTTGTCTTCCTGTCCGATCACGGCGAGGAGTTCCGCGAGCACGGCGGCCTGTACCACAACCACTCGCTCTACGACGAAGGCCTGCGGGTCCCCGGCTGGCTGGCCGCGGGCAGCCACGCGATTGACGATCTGCAGCGGCTGTCGCTCGCGACGCACGCGGGTCATCGCACCTACGCGCAGGACGTTCACCAGACCGTCGTGGACCTCTTCGGCCTCGAGGAGGCGCGCGCGAGGCTGCCTCTCGCGAGCCTCGTGACGGGCAGATCGCTCCTGCGGCCGCGAGGGGCGGACCCGGTCATGCTGCTCGCGACGTCGACGGCCGTGTGGGAGCCGGATGACGCGAGGTACGGGGCGATGCTCGGGGACCGCGTGCTCTTCGGAGGGCCGACCGGACCGTGGGCGTGCTTCGACCTGGCGGCCGACCCCGGCGAGCGGGCGCCGCGACCGGCCGGCGAGTGCGGCGGGCTGCTCGTCGTGGCGAAGCGGGAGTTCGGGGGCGTGGCGACGCTGCGGTGACATGCAGGCATGGCCCCGATCCCGGAGACAGAAGGGGGACGCGACGGGGGCTGTCGCCCGACGGCGACGGCTGCTCTCCTGAGAGGGCGTCGAATGGCACCGAGGCGACCAGCTCTCCTTTCGCTCAGAGCGGCGCCGGCGCTCGCCGTCCTCTCGATGGGGCTCTTGCACTGCGGAGGCCAGGGGCTTTCCATCCGCGACGGCGGCGACGAGAGCGATGCCACCGTCGAGGGTGGGAGGGCGGGCGACGCCGCAGCCGATGCCCAGTCGCCGTCGTGCGGAGAGATCGGGTCGCCCTGCGTCCTCGATGCGGGCGTCCCCACATGCGACGGCGGCAGCGGCTGGCGGTGTGCGGTGGACACGAGCTGCAGCTCGCCGACGACGCTCACGGGAAAGGTGTTCGACCCGGCCGGGGTCACGCCGCTCGACAACGTCGTCGTCTTCATCCCGAACGTGGCCAGCGCGCTTCCTGCGCTCGTCCCCGGGACGAGCGCCTGCGCGTGCGGCATATCCATCGGCGATTACGTGGCCGCGACGACGACGGGCTCCACGGGCGCGTTCGCGATGCAGGGCGTGCCCACCGGTAACGGAGTGCCCATAACGGTGCAGACGGGCAAGTGGCGCCGCACCGTCTACGTGGACATCACGGGGAAGTGCGGCACCAACGTCGTGCCCGACGGGATGCTCCGCCTTCCGAGGCGGCGCTCCGAGGGAGACTTGCCTCAGCTGGCCATCGTGACGGGCGGGTTCGACGATCTCGGCTGCTTCCTGCGAAGGGTGGGCGTCGATCCGAGCGAGTACTCCGAGCCTCACGGCGGCGGGCGCCTGGACGTCTATCGCGGCGTCGCGGCGTCGTCCGGCGCGATGACCGGCACCGGGCCAGGGCTCTCGAGCGGCACGGCCGGCGACTGCACGACGGCCTCGTGCCCCTTGTGGTCGTCGAAGTCGGCGCTCGAGTACTACGACACGGTCCTCCTCTCGTGCGAGGGCGATCCGTACACGGCGAGCAAGCCGGCGTCGGCCATCCAGGCGATGCACGACTGGCTGAACGAGGGCGGCAAGCTGCTCGCGACGCACTCGCAATCCGTGTGGTTTCAGAGCGGGCCGAGCGACTTCCAGGGCGTCGCCGCGTGGAAGGACTTCTCGACGGCGCTCGATTCCGGCGCCTACTCGATCGACACGACGTTCCAGAAGGGCTTCATCTTCGGGGGGTGGCTCGACGCCGTCGGGGCGGCGACGGGCGCGTCCATCTCGCTGAGCGCCGTGGCCGACACCGTCGGCTCGTCCAGCGCCGCGGCGGCGGCCCAGTGGATCTACGACCCCTCGTCCGCCGACGCCGCGGCGGACGCGGCATCGACCCGTGACGTCAAGCTCCTGTCGTTCGCGACCCCCGTCGGCGGCATCCCCCCGGCGCTGCTGGACGCGGGGACGGCCTTCGCGCTCGAGTACTGCGGGAAGGCCGTGTTCAGCGACGTCCATGCAGGCGCGGCGCCCGCCGGCGACTTGCCTGACGCCTGTCAGACGGGACCGATGACGGCCGGGGAGAAGGCGCTGGAGTTCATGTTCTTCGATCAGCCGTTGTGCGTGTACCAGCCTAGTGGAAAGGGGGTGCCGCCACCGCCCGGCCCGTAGTCACCTCGCCCTCGGCGTCCTCTGCGCCTCTGCGGCTGACCCATCGACCGAGCGCGCTCGACCCCCGGCGCCTCATGAGTTACCCATCTCCCGGCGATGAAGGCCTCCGTCCGCTGGCTGCGCGAGCTGTGCCCCGAGCTGCCCGACGACGCGGACGGCCTGGCGGCCCGCTTCACGGGTGCGGGGCTCGAGGTTGAGGGCATCGAGCCGTTCGGGCTCGGGGCCGAGGCGTGCGTCGTGGCCCGCGTCGTGTCGTCGCGCCCTCATCCATCCCGCAGCGGGCTGCGCATGGTCGCCGTCGACGGCGGCGGAGCGACGCACGAGGTGGTCTGCGGCGCGCCGAACGTGCCCGAGCCCGGGGGGCTCGTCGTGCTCGCGCCTGTCGGCGCCCACCTCCCCGCGAAGGGGATGACCATCGAGCGGCGCACCATCGCGGGGGTGGCGAGCGAGGGCATGCTCTGCAGCGAGGCCGAGCTCGGCCTCGGCGACGACGGCGACGGGATCCTGCTGCTTCCCGCCGGCCTCGCGAGCCCGGGCGCGCCGCTCGTGGAGGCGCTCCCCGCGGCGCGGGACACCATCCTCGAGGTGGGGCTCACGCCCAACAGGCCCGACGCGCTCGGGCACGTGGGGCTCGCCCGCGAGGCCGCGGCGCTCTTCGGAGTTCCGTTCGAGCCCGCCCGAGCCGGTGCCCCCGACGGCGCGCGCGACGAGGCCGCCGGCGAGCGCGTGTCGATCGCCATCGAGGACGGCGAGCGCTGCCCTCACTACGGCGCCGCCGTCCTGGTGGGGGTGAAGGTGGCCCCGTCGCCTCTCGACATCCGCTGGCGGCTCGCGTCGCTCGGCGTGCGCCCGATATCGAACGTGGTCGACGTCACCAACCTCGTGATGCTCGGGTTCGGCCACCCCATGCACGCGTTCGACCTCGCCAGGGTCCGGGGCGCCGCCATCGTCGTCCGGCGCGCTCGCGCGGGCGAGAAGCTCCTCACGCTCGACGGCGTCGATCGCGCGCTCTCCGAGGACGACCTGGTCATCTGCGACGGCGAGGGGCCCGTCGCCCTCGCGGGCGTCATCGGCGGGACGCAGAGCGGGATCGGCGCGACCACCGATCGCGTCCTGCTCGAGTGCGCGTACTTCGACCCTCCCGGCATACGCAGGGCCGCCCGCCGCCACGGGATCCACACCGAGTCGAGCCATCGCTTCGAGCGAGGCGTCGACTGGAGCGACACGCGCGCGGCGCTCGATCGCGCCGTGTCGCTCGTCGCCGCGCTGGCGCGCGCGACGCCGCTGAAGTCCGCGCGCATCGTCGAGGCGCGGCCTCTCGCCCGCCGCGCGGTGACCCTGCGCCACGAGCGCCTGTGCGCGCTCGCCGGCGCGCAGGTGGACCGCGGCGAGGCCGACGGCATCCTCCGCCGTCTCGGCTTCCAGCGCCGATCGCACCAGCCGGCGGTGGACGCGTGGGAGGTGCCCAGCTTCCGTCCCGATGTCTCCCGGGAGGTGGACCTCATCGAAGAGGTGGCGCGCGTTCGCGGGCTCGAAAGGATCCCGACCACCCTGCCGGCCATCCGGCCCTCCCGCGACGCCGGTCCCCGCGAGTCCCTCGCGCGCCGCGCGCGGCGGGCCGCAGTCGGCCTCGGGCTGAGCGAGGCGATGACGTACGCGTTCGTGAGCCCGAGGGACCTCGAGGCCGTCGGGGCCCCGGCGCCGGCGGTGGTCCTTCGCAACCCGCTCACCGAGGAGCAATCCGTGATGCGCACGAGCCTCTTGCCGGGGCTGCTGAGGACGGTCGGCCACGCGCGGCGGCACGGCGAGCGCGACGTGCGGGTGTTCGCGGTCGGCGCGCTGTTCCTGGCGTCGGGCGGCCCGTTGCCCGACGAGCGCCTCGCGTTCGCCGCGGTCCTCTCCGGCGAGCGCCACGGGTGGCTGAGCAGGCCCGAGGCGGTGGACGTGTGGGACGCCAAGGGCCTGGCCGAGGGGTTCGTCGCGCGCATGCTTCGCCGCGACGCTACGGTCCGCCTCGCTCCGGCGGAGCGGCGGCCGCGCGCGCTGCACCCGCGGGGCGCGGCGTTGATCGAAGTGGCCGGCGAGCCTGTCGGCTCGCTGGGCCCCCTCCACCCCGACGTGGCGGACGCTTTCGAGCTGGCCGACAGCGTCGTCGTCGTGGAGGTGGACCTCGGCGCCCTCGAAGCGGCGGGTGCCCGCCCGTTGCGCTTCGCGGCCTTGCCCAGGTTCCCGTCGAGCGCCCGCGATATCGCCGTCGTGGTTCGTGACGACGTCGCCGCGGGAGAGGTGGAGCTGGCCGCGCGCGAGGCGGCGGGGGAACTCGCGGAGCACGTGTCGCTCTTCGATCGCTTCGCGGGCGGCAGCGTGCCGGAGGGGCACGCCAGCCTCGCGCTTCACGTCGTCTATCGCGCCTCCGACCGCACGCTCACGGACGCCGAGGTGGACGCGGCGCACGCGCGGGTCGTCGCCAGCGTCCAGAAGCGCTTCGGAGCCACGCTGAGAACCTGAGGCCGGATGACCGCCACCCACCCTGGCACGTCGCGCGCGCTCTCAGGCGCCGTGCTCTCGCGCCGGTGGAGGCTCGCGCAGAAGCTCGGCGAGGGGGGAATGGGGGAGGTCTACGCGGCGGAGCCCACGGGCGGAGGGCCGCGCGTCGCCGTGAAGGTCCTGCGCACCGAGTTCCTCCTCGAGCCCGAGGTGCTCCAGCGCTTCCTCGAGGAAGGACGCACGTGCGTGCGTCTCGTCCACCCCAACATCGTCCGCGTGCTCGAGTCCGCGCAGGCCGAGGACGGCTCGCCCTACATCGTCATGGAGCTGCTCGAAGGCGTGCCCCTCGCGGCCTACACGGCGAACGGCGGGCGCGTGCCCGTCGCCCAGGCGGTGCCCATCATGCAGGGGATCCTCGCGGGGCTCGCCGCGGCCCACGCGTCGGGCATCGTCCACCGCGATCTGAAGCCGGAGAACGTGTTCCTGACGCGCGACGCCGAGGGGACGTTCGTGGCCAAGCTGCTCGACTTCGGCGTCGCGAAGGTCATGGACGCGGCGGGCGGAATGGGCAACCGCACGCGGACGGGCGCGCTCCTCGGGACCCCCGCGTACATGAGCCCCGAGCAGGTGAGAAACGCCAAGGACGTCGACCCGCGGGCAGACCTGTGGAGCGCGGGCGTCTTGTTCTACGAGATGCTCACGGGGCGCACCGCGTTCGACGCGCCGACGGAGTTCGCGCGTCTCGCTGCGGTGCTGACCGTGGAGCCGGAGCCCGCGGAGGTCGTCGACCCTCGTCTGGCGCCGCTGGCGCCGTTTCTCGCGCGCAGCCTGAAGAAGAACCGCGACGAGCGGTTCGCCACGGCCCTCGACATGGCGCGCGCGCTTGCGGCCGTCGCGCCCGGCGGGAAACCCCGCGCCTCGGTTCCCTCGCCGCCGGCGGAGCGGGGGAGCACCACGCTCGCCCCCCGGTCGCGCGGGACGCTCGCGAGCCCCGCGGCGGCGCGTGTGGTCGATCCGTTGCCTCAGGTGGTCGTCGTCGGGCCGCGGGGTTCTTCCGGCGAGCCGTTCGACCGCGCCGCGCAGCGACGCGGTGTCGCGCCCGCGGCGGTCGTCGCGCTGGTCGTGGGGGCTCTCGTCGTGGGCTTCCTCCTCGGGTGGTCGCTCGCGCGGATGGGGTGATCCAGATGGCTTGAGCCCGCGACCCGGTGCTTGGTACCGTCGTGGGCCCGGGAGCCCGAAGCCATGAGCGACGCCGCGATCGATCCGCGATACCTCGAGCTGTTCCCCCAGTGGCTTCGCAGCCTCGGCGAGGACGCAGCCGCGGTCGGCGAAGCCGTCGCCGCGGGGGAGGCGGACGACGCCACCCGGGCGCTCGTGTCGGGCCTCAACTACATCTTCAAGTCGCTCGATCTCATCCCCGACGGGATCGACGACATCGGGTTCCTGGACGACGCCTTCGTCCTGCGCGTCGCCTGCGCGCAGGCCGGCGCCGCCCGGGCGGAGGTCAGGCAGGGCGCGGTGCAGCGTCTGGGCGACGACGCCCGCGCGGTCGGCGACTTCCTCGGGCCCGACTACGCGCGCCTGGACGCGTACGTGCGAGGCCTGCGCAAGGGCGCTGCCCGGGGGCGGACCGTGGAGGAAATCCTCGCGGACGCCGGGGTTCGGACGGAGTTTCTCCAGGAGGTGAAGGCGTGGGCGCAGGGCTACCAGGTGCCGACCTTCACGAGGGATCCGAAGACGCTCGTGAAGATGAAGGCGTTCCTGGGCGCGAAGCTGGCGGGGTGAGCGCTCGCAGGCCGGTTTTCTACGGCGTCCGGCTCTCCGACTTCGCGGGCGCCTGTCCGTGCATCACCGTGACGAGCTCCTGCAAGAGGTCCCTGGCCTCGGGCTTGGCCTTGAGGTGGTTCAGGAGAAGCGTCGACGCCTCGGCGAACGCCTTCTCGTACGCGAGCCCCTCGCGCGTGCGCCCCGCGACCTTCTCGCGGCCGCCCGTCAGGTCGTCCTCGAGAGCCTCGGCGTAGCGCGAGAGCTGCGCGCGCAGCTCCTCGATCTGGCGCCGCAGGTCGCGGGCCTGGGCCTCTCTCTGGGCGGCCTTCTGCTCGTGACCCTCGAGCTGCTCGCGCCTGGCCTCGACGAGCGCCAGCGCCGCGCCCGCCCGCTCGAACACCGCGCGCAGCTGCGTGACGGGGCCGGTGGCCTGGTCGGCCCCCTGCTTCGCCTGCGCGGCGGCGCGCTCGGCCTGGGTCAGCGCGTCGCGCAGCCGCGTCACCTCCGCCTGCTCGACCGACAGATCGCGCAGCGCGCGGGACTCCTCGTGGGCGAGCTCCTCGACCTTGCGCCCGATCTCCGCGCGCAGCGCCCTGCCGCGCCGCTCGAGCGCCTCGAGCTTGCGCGTGTGGCTCGCCACCTCGCCCTCGAGCCGGGTGGCGCGCGACGCCAGATCCCACACCTGCGACAGCGCGCTCTGCACCTCGGCGGGCGCGTTGGTCCCGGGGTACGCCCGCGAGATCATGCGGGAGAAGAGCGCCGCCCGGCTCGCCCACTCGATGACGCCCGCCGACTGCGGCGGCGGCGCCGGGGGAGGGGCCGCGTTCTCGCCCGTCGCTGCGACCTCCCACGGGGTGCTCGGCAAGCTGCGCTGCAGCGCCTTCAGCTCCTCGTGCATGTGGTGGGCGTCCTGGAAGCGCTGGCGCCGGTCCTTCTCGAGCAGCTTGATGACGATCGACTCGGCCGCTGGCAAGACGTCCGGCTTGATCGATCGCGGCTTCGGGGCCGCGGTCGCCCGCTGCATCTCGAGCAGCGTCTCCCGGTCGTCGCTCCGGAAGGGGAGCTGGCCGGTCAGCATCTCGAAGAACAGGACGCCGAGCGCGTACAGATCGCTCTGCGCCGTGGCCTCCTCGCCCCTCGCCTGCTCGGGCGACATGTACTCCGGCGTCCCGAAGACGGCCCCCTTCGGCGCGAGGCGCGGGTCCATCGCGAGGTGGGCCAGGCCGAAGTCGAGGATCTTCACGAAGTCCTTCCTGCCCCCGCGCGAGGTCAAGAGGATGTTGTCGCTCTTCAGGTCGCGGTGCACGACGCCCAGGTCGTGCGCGCGGGCGAGCGCGGCGCACATCTGCTCGAGGATGTCGACGCCGCGGGCGAGGTTCATCGGGCCCCGCGCGAGCTCGCTCGAGAGCGACTGGCCGACCAGGTACTCCATCACGAGGTAGAGCTCGCCCTCCTCGGTCTCCCCTATGTCGTGGATGTCGATGATGTGGGCGTGGTCAACGCGGTTCGCCGCGCGCGCCTCCCGCAGCATCCACGCGCGCAGGTGGGTCTCGCCGCGCAGGTCCGGGCGGATCAGCTTCACCGCGACCACCCGATCGATGAGCACGTGCCTCGCGCGGTAGACGACCCCCATGCCGCCCTCGCCGATGCGCGCCTCCAGGCGGTAGCGGCCCGCGATGACACGGCTGAGCATCGGGTCCGACGGCTTGGCCGCCTGGGGAACTCGCTGTGCGCCTTGCATTCGCCTCCGCCGAGCTCCCTGCCTCGCCGGACGAGGAGCTTACAACTCAGCGATGGTATCAGCGCCGCGGGGGGCTGGGAAACGAAGTTGCCGCGCGCAATCAGAAGGCCACGTGCAGGACGGGCATCCTCAGCTCCGTCCCGGCCGTGCGCATTCCGTACTGCCGCTGCTCGGCCATCGAAAAGACCGGTCGCACGTCCGGCACGGGCACACCCAGTCGCACCGCCCCACCCCCCATGTCGAGGAGCGACTGGGGTGGCGCCGGCGCCGCAGGGGCGGGAGCGGGCGAAGGCGCGGGCGGAGCGGGGGCGGCGCCGCCCCCGGCGTTGGCACCCGGGACGCCTGGCTCGGCCGGGGGACCGGTGGGCGCGGTGTCCTCGGTTGCCCCTTCCTCAGGCATGTAACGCGTGGCGTTGAGGGACAGGACGAGGGCCGGGATGATGAGCGCGAGGCCCCCCGCGAGCATGTACATCGGCGCCTTGCCGTCGGTGCTGCCGGTGTCAATGACGTACCCGGCGGCACCCCCGCCACCGGCCCCGAGGATGGCGCCCAGGGCGTAGGCCCAGCCCGGCCGCGCGCCGAAGAGCGACTCGGTGATCGTGACGACCTCGGCGCCGAGCAGGGCGCCCCCGACGGTTCCCTTCGGGGTGGATGCGACTTCGTCCGCGCGGGCGTCCCCGCCGAGCGCGAGCGTGGTGGCCCCCGCGAGGATGGCCGTTGCGATGAGCGCGGAACGCTGAGTTCGGTGGAAGGTCATGGGTCTCTCCGGACAGGCGTCCGATTGGGAGCCCGAGCCTACCATGCCATTCAGGGGGACTACATAGGCACCGGAGGCTTGGACATAGTCCCGATGGGAATCAAGCACGACGAGAGGTCGAAGATCATGAACTCGAGCGCCTTTTCCTGGGGCGACAGGTCCCCGGTCGCGCACTGGTCCGGCACGATCTGCAGGCTGGACGCGTAGTCGGGCGCGAGGGACCCGCGCGACATCCCAGGGCCGCCGCTCACGTGCATGTCGCTGTACACAGTGCGCCCGCACTTGCCCTCCGCCGAGCTGCCCGCGGGCAGGTCGAACGAGAAGTACTCGGCCGCGCCGGGTACGGGGGCGCTCTTGTCGGCCGTGACCCACGCTTGGGAGTTGGTGTTCGACGAGGTCACGTTCGCGTTGTTGCAGGCGTAGACGATCGGCAACTCGCCCGACGGCGCGCCGCCGACGCCGAGGGCGCCGACGTTGCCCAGCCACTTCAGGAGATCGGCCCCCTCGGGGAACGCGCCCCCGCCCGGGAGCGTCGTCACGACGTTGCTCGAGATGTTGCCCTTGTCCTGCACGCCGGTGTTCCACGTCGCGAGCGGCGGGTTGATCATCGTGGCGAAGGGCCCCGTGTCGAACCATGCGTAGTGGAAGTGCGACGCGAACACGCGACCGCCCTTGTTCGCGTAATCGTACAGCACCTGCTGGTTCATGTTCATCGTCTCCGCCCCCTCGCAGGAGAGAAGGACGACGTCGAACGCGTCGATGTCGGTGGCGTTGTTCCACAGATTCATGGAGGGGTCCGGACTCCCTCCGTTGGCGGTCGCCCCCCCCGGGGAGGTGAAGATGTGAATGTGTCCCGTACCGCCGTTGCCGCCGGTGAACTCGGACGCGTCGACGCCCATCCTGAAGAGCAGGCACTCGAGCGAGTCGGCGGCCCCGGTCGAGACGGCGATTTGTGGCAACGAGTCGCCTCCCTGGGCGTTCTTCGGAAGGAGCAGCTTGTCCTGGGGATTGTCCTGGCACTCGGTGACGTTGGCGATGGTGTAGACCTTCCGCCACTTGCCGACCTGGACGACGAGCGGGATGTTCGCGCCGTGCGGCGCGTTCGGGATCGTGAAGCTCCCCGACGGGTCGGTGACCGCATCCGCTTTCGGGACGGAGTACAGATCCATGCAACTGTTGCACGTCACGCCCTGCGGGAGCGCCGGCAACGGCGTCGGCACGCCCGGCACGTACACCGTCACGTTGTAGATCGGGTTCTTGCCCGCGGGGTCGTAGACCTTGCCGCTGATCGAGGTTGATTGTCCTTTCGAACAGTTCATGTCCCACATGAGGTTGGCGCCTCCCTCGCCGCCGGGGCCGAGCACGAGTCCGCTGCTGCTTCCGCCCGACGACGTGCAGCTGTAGCCACAGTTGCCGTCGTCCGACCCGCCGCCATCTCCCGATCCTCCGGCGCCGTTGCCCGAGCTGTTCGAGCTACAGGCGGCCGGGCCCCCGGCGAAGCCGAGGAACACAAGGGCGGCGACGGAAGCAACGTGAAACAGGATCTTCATGGCAGCAGACTCCCGACCAAATGCTGGTCCTCAGAGCGGGCACAAGTCCAGGTGTTTTTCGATCACTTCACCACCGGCGGCATCTCCATGAATCCGACGGGGATCAGGCAGGAGGAAAGATCGAAGATCATGAACTCGAGCGCCTTCTCCTGCGGCGTCAGCGGGTGCATCGCGCAGCCCGACGGCGCCACGCCGGCCGCGCCGCCCAGGCCGTAGTCGGCGGGGATCGGGCCCGTCGAACCCGTCGACGGCTCGCTCGCGCCCGGGCCGCCGCTCACGTGAAGGTCGCTGTACACGACGCGCCCGCACTTGGACTCGGCCGTGCTGCCGAGCGGCGTGTCGAACGAGAAGTAGTTGACGGCGTTGGCGGCCATCGGCGTGCCCTGGTCGAGGTTGAGCCAGACCTGCACGGGCGGATTGGTCGTCACGACGTTGTGGCGCGCGTAGAAGATCGGCAGCTCGCTGTTCGAGAGCGCGCCGACGTTGCCGAGCCACGCCTTCAGGGCGACCCCCTCCGGGAACGCCATGCTGCCGCCGGATACCGACGTGTTGATCACCCCGAGGAAGGCCATCCCGTCGTTGATCGTGGTCGACCCCGTCGTCCACGTCGCCAGCGGCGGAGTGACGAGCGAGTTGAACGGGCCGGTGTTGAACCAGGCGTAGTGGAAGTGCGACGCGAAGACGCGG
>Ga0209415_10008328_pt1 | contig 18006 bp, 12 predicted proteins | sample PeaSoiSIISIP2007_FD_187696 | JGI IMG/M metagenome (GOLD analysis project Ga0209415, IMG submission 187696) | Peat soil microbial communities from Weissenstadt, Germany - SII-SIP-2007 (SPAdes) (version 2) | ecosystem: Environmental > Terrestrial > Soil > Wetlands > Peat | place: Germany... | reverse complement strand
GTAATTCGTGCCGTAGCGCTTGTGGGGATTGCGGAACCAGTCGAGCATCACGCCGTCTTCGGCAACGCGCGTCAGCACGCCGACCGAGCCGACGATCGCGGTATTGACCGCGCCCGCCAGGATCAGGAATCCGGTGAACACCACGAAGGCGCGCAGCGCCAGGCGCGCCCACAGCGGCCCGACCACATACATCGCGAGCCCGCCGATCAGGTTGTCGCTGTAGTTCGCCATCCGCACGCTGTCCGGGATGATCATCACGGCGAAGAACGAAACCAGCCCGGTCAGCAGCAGGCTGTATAGAAAGATGACGAAGCCGGCGCGGAGCAGGTTCTTGAGCTTCGGCGCTTCGATCTCGCGGTTCACCTGCGCGAGCGATTCCTCACCCGACATCGCGAGGATCGAATGGCCGAACGCGATCAGAATGCCGAACGCACCGATAGTGCGGGCGGCCGGCATATGCACGAGCCATCCCAGCGACGCATCGGGCAGCTTGAGCTCGAAGGGCGGCAGATGCGCGCCGCGGAGGTAGAGCGTCATCCCGCACCATGCGATCATCAGCACCGCCATCACGGTGGTGATCTGCATGATGCGCATCGCCTTCTCGCTCGACTCCTCGATCCCGAGGATGTTCTGCCACCAGAAGTAGACCGTCGCCGCGATCGCGAACGCAGCAGCGGTCACGTCCGGCGGAAACGCGTAGTTGACGTGCGCCAGATGCAGCAACTCGTTCATCAGCCCCGTGATGTACTGGCCGGCCGAGACCCCGCTGATCGGCCCGGTCAGGATGTAATCGAACATCAGGGCCGACACCGAGACTTTCGCCAGCGTCGAGCCCATCGCTTCCTTTACCACCCGGTACACACCGCCGCGCGTGAACATCGAGCACGACTCGACGTACACCGCGCGCACCGCGTACGAGAACAGCATCACGCCCAGGATGAAGTAGGGAGCCGAGCGGCCCACGGCCTGCTCGACGATTCCGCCGATGTAGTAGGCAGTCGAGGCGAGATCGCAAAGCACCACCGCCGAGGCGCGCCAGAACGAGATGAAGGTCAGCATCCCGGTGGTGATTACGATCACCCTGGTATTCTTTCCGGTGGTGCTTTCGGGCTGCCGCGGCAGTGCGCGTTTGCTGACGATCTGAATTCTGGGATTGGCAGCCAAGCGATCCTCCTGGCGATTTTCAGAACGAAATGACTCGTTCAACCTTTTCAGAATGCAAAGTCTGCGCCCTCAAATTTCGCAGTGATTCCGAGGTCTGCTCGACCGTCGATTGCGGGTCGCAATCACCCGAGCCCATTTCGACCGTGCATTTTGCAACGGCGTGAGGCCGTCTCTTGCCTGCCGTGTTGGCGTGGGCGTTAAAATGCGGTCATGACCGACAGCGCGCGCGGCGCGAGCGGCGGCTTGTGGTGGTCGCTCGCCGGCCGCGTATGGCTGACCAACCTGATCCTGGTGCTGCTGATGGCGGCGCTGGGCGTGCTTGCCATTTCGCGGCTCGCGGTGCTGGAAAGCTCGGTGAACCGCGTGCTCTCGCGGAATTACCAGTCGATACGGGCCGCTCGTCAAATGTCAGGCGCGATCGCCGCTTTCAGAACCGGCGATCTGGGCGCACAACCGGCGCAAGCGGACTTCCGGAAATGGCTGGCGATCGAACAGGGCAACGTCAGCGAGCCGGGCGAAGATCGTCTGGCCGCGCAAATCGCGGCCGACGGCGACCGATTCTTCAGCACCCCTTCATCCCCCGGCCAGAGCGCCGCGCTCGCGCGCCAACTCGATACCGAGCTGGACGCGCTCGTGGCGATGAACGAGCATGCGATGTTCAGCGCCGATCGCCGTACCGTGAATGTCGCCCGCAGGCTGCGCACCGAGGAGCTGATCATCGTGGCGATGGTGGTCGCGATGCTCGCCGCGTCGAGCTACTTCTTCGCGCGCACGCTGGTCGTCCGTCCCTTGAAGCAACTGGTCGACACGCTGCGCGGGATCGACAACGAGCAATCGCTGCGCGCGATGTCGCCGCTGCGCACCGCCGAGCTGGCGACCCTCGCGGACGAGTTCAACGCGATGGTGGGACGCCTGGATCGCGATTACCGCCTGCGCCTGGACGAGCTGATGCGCGAGCGATCGAAGAGCGCCGCGATTATCGAGAGCGTGGATGACGGCTTGATCGTGCTCGATAATCAGGACGCGATCGTGCACATCAACGAGGTCGCCTGCGCGATTCTGGATCTCGAGCCGCAAGCCGTCGCCGGACGCAAGCTCGGCGAGCTTGCCGCACGCAGCGCTCACGTCGGGCGCGTGCTGGCGGCCCGGAGCCGCGAGGCAAATCACGACGAAGCAAGTCAGGACCCGCGCGCCAACGGTTCCACGCCGGCCGAGTTCAAGGTCTTCGTCCGGGGGCGCGACCATACCTACCTGACTCGCGAGCTGCCCTGGATGGGGCCGCGCGGCGAGCCGCTGGGAACGATCGTTCTGCTTCAGGACGTGACTTTCATCCGCGACCAGGAGCGCGCGCGCACCAATCTGATCGCGACCTTGTCGCACGAGCTCAAGACTCCGCTGACCTCGCTTTCGATCGGCGCGGAGCTGCTGAGCGAAGCCACCGCGGGAGAGACCGGCGCGCGCCAGCGCGAGATTCTCACCACGATCCGCGACGATGTAGATCGCCTGCAGGCCATCGCGGGCGACTTGCTCGACGCCTCGCGCAACAGTTCGGCGCGAATCGGGGTCGAGCGGCGTCCGATCATGCTCGACCGGATAGTGCGCGAGGTCAGTGCGGGGTTTAAGATTCAGGCCGAGGAGAAGCAGCTCAAACTCGAGGTATGCGCGGGCGCGGCGCCGATACCGATCTGGGGCGATCCGATCAAGCTGCCGTGGGTAATCACCAACCTGCTGGGCAACGCGATGCGCTACACGCCGGCGGGCGGCCGGATCGCGATCGAAATCCAGTCCGAGGCCGGCACCGCGCGCGTGATCGTGACCGACACCGGACCGGGAATCGCCGAAGACGTGCTGCCGCGGATCTTCGAGCCGTACGCGCAGTTTCCCAATGAGCCCGCGCGCGCCGGCTCCGCCGGGCTTGGATTGTACATCGCCAAGGAAATCGTCGAGGCTCACAACGGCCGCATTTTCGCCAGCAGCCGGCGCGGCGAGGGCTGCCGCTTCATCGTCGAGCTTCCGATTAGGGAGGAAGTGATTGGCTAGTATCCTGGTGGTCGACGACGACCGTAACATCCGCCGCATGATAGTCGCGACGCTCGAGCCCGAGGGCTTTTCCGTGATCGAGGCCGACAGCGCCGAGCGCGCTCTGGAGGTTCTCGCCCGCAGCGGCGCCGATCTGATCGTCTCGGACGTGCGGATGGCGGGGATGGACGGCTTCAAGCTGCTCGACGAGGTCAAGCGCATCAGGCCCGCGACCCCGGTGATCATGATGACCGCGTACAGCTCGATTCCCGACGCGGTCGAGGCGGTCCGCCGCGGCGCGAGCGATTACGTGCCCAAGCCGTTCAGCGCCGAACACATCCGGCAGGTCGTTTCGCGCACGCTCGAATTGCAAACGCTCAGGGTCGAGAACCGCACGCTCAAGAGCAGCCTCGAGCGGTTCGCGGCGCCCGGCGCGTTTCTGACCCCCGGGCCGCACACCAGAAGGCTGGCGGACACTGCCGCGCAGGTCGCGGCCAGCGAGGCCACGATTCTGATCACGGGCGAAACCGGCACCGGCAAGAGTCTCCTGGCCAGACAGATTCACGAACTCAGCCCGCGCCGGAAGGGACCGTTCGTCGAGGTCGCTTGCACCACGCTGAGCGAGCATCTGCTGGAGAGCGAGCTGTTCGGACACGTTCGCGGCTCGTTCACAGGCGCAATCAAGGACAAGCCGGGCCGGCTCGAAGCCGCCGACGGCGGCACGGTCTTTCTCGACGAGATCGGCGACCTCTCGCCCGAGCTGCAGGCCAAGCTGCTGCGCTTCCTTCAGGACAAGACTTTCGAGCGGGTCGGCGGCGCGACGACCATGAAGATCGACGCGCGAATCATCGCCGCCACCAACCAGGCGCTCGAACAGGCCGTGCGCGAGAAGCGCTTTCGTGAGGACCTGTACTATCGCCTCAACGTGATCGAGATTCGCATCCCACCGCTTCGCGATCGGCCGAGCGAGATCGTGCCGCTGGCCGAGCATTTCGTCGAACGCGCCGCGCTGATGCATCACAAGCCCGGATTGGTGCTCGCGCCCGAGGCGCGGACGGCGCTGGCCGCCTATTCGTGGCCCGGCAACGTGCGCGAACTGCGCAACGTGATCGAGCGCGCGGTGATCCTGAGCCGCGCCGACTGTATCGCCTTGAGCGACCTGCCCGACAAGATCGTGGCCGAGCCGCGCCGCAACGAAGGCGCGCAATCGCTGGAGGACCTGGAACGGCGCCATATAGAGATGGTGCTGGAGCAGGCGGTAACTCTGGAGGAGGCAGCCGACATGCTCGGCATCAACGTCGCAACGCTATGGCGCAAACGCCGCAAGTACGGACTGGAGTAAGTGCGGAGCGGTGCGTTACGCGATTGTAATTGAGAAGGCGAAGGGGAATTTCGCCGCGTATGTTCCCGATCTCCCCGGATGCATCGCGACGGGCGCAACGCGCAAAGGGACCGAGCGCCAAATTCGCGAGGCGATCGAATTCCACCTGGAAGGGCTCCGGGAAGATGGACTGACTGTTCCGAAGCCGACGAGTGCCTGCGAGTATGTCGAGGTTCACGCCGGCGGTCAAAATTCCCGCGCCAGCCGCTTGGCCGAGGGTTCGACGACTCCCTTCACCCCGCCGCCCCGGAATCGCCGCCGAACGCGGCGAAGAACGTCTTGATGCGCTTGTAGTTGACGCCGAAGTCGCCGATGCCGTCGCGCGACTTGGATCTCATTTCGATCAGACTGCCCGTTCCATCGGCACGGACCTGGATTACAAAGTCGTCGTGAAAGTGGAACAGTCCTGAGGTCGCGACTCCCTCCAGCGCGCGGGTCTTGGGATCGTCGGAAGTAATCACCCAGGTCGGCATCTGCTTCGCCGTAGCCTCCACTTTGGCGAAAGTCGCATCCGGGTCGGTCGTGGCTTTGAGCGGCGCCAGCTCGCCATAACCGGCCGATTGGCGTTGCGCGTACCTCAGCTTGTTGTATTTCATCTCGCGGCCCTGATTGTCGGCCAACTCGGTCGCGTGCGTGAACTCGGGCGGATTGTCGAAGTCGGTCGTGATGTCGTTAATCGGCGGATATCCGCGACCGCTCAGAAAGATCAGGAGTATGGGCACAAAGATGGCCAGGCTGGCCACCGTTCCGAAAATCGCGCGCGGCCGGGCACCCGCGCGCACCCCCGTGCGGGTCATAGAAATTCCGATCAAGCCCGCGATCGTCCCGACCAGGCTGAGCACGAAACCGAAGGCGAAAAGCTGGAAGCCCTGAAACGGCGCGAGATAGTAGAAGTGCGCGGCCAGCACTCCCACCGATGCGAGAACGATCGCCAGTATCGCGTCGAAAAAAGAAAGCCAGGCCGGAATCATGATTTTTCTCCCGTCATCTTTTTCCCATCAAGGCTCGAGCCTGATGCGTCACGGCTTAATTCCGCGCGCCACGAATTGCGGCAGAACGAACACGTAGGTGTGATTTTCGATCGCGCGCTCGATCTCGGCAAGCCATCGATCGATCTCGCCCGCCGCGACCATTCCCGAATCGCGCGCGTAGCGCGCGAAGCTGGCGCGGAGCATCGGGAGCGAGCGCCCATAGGTGTCGGCGCCGGCGAAGACCTCGAGCTTGACGTCTTCGAGCCGCGCAGCACGGAACAGGCCGTAGAGCTGCCGCCCGATCTGCGGCTCCCGGATTGCGATCGACTTCGCCGCGGCCATTATGGTGTTGGTCAGCGGGCGCGCGGCAGCGCCCAGGCCCATTTCGATCGCGATCATGTCCCAATCGCTGTCCACCGCCACGATCACCCCGCCGGCCTTCGTCACGCGCGAGATCTCGGCGACGGTCTCCGGCGCGGAATCGACGTATTCGAGCACGTTCTTGCAGAATACCCGATCGAAGCTCCGATCGGGGAACGGCAGCGGCGGAAATGGACCGCATACGAATTCCGCGTTGAGGCCCGCCGCGCGCGCCCGCCGGGCTGCGCGCTCGACGAACTCGGAGTTGATATCCACGCCGGTCACGCGCCCGGCCGGTCCGACCCGCCGCGCCAGCTCGAGCGTGGTATGTCCCGGTCCCGAGCCGACATCAAGGACGCTCATTCCCGGCGCGAGCTCGAGCGGCCTGATAAGCGGCTCCATCGCCGGATGGAAGCCGAGGATCTGATCGTAGGCCGCGTGCCGATCGGGGTCGACCTCGATCCAGTGCTGTTTGTAGTAGGGCTCAGGCATCGGCGATGCACGTTCGATAGCGCATCTCGCGGGCGATTACAAAACGATAGGCCGACCTTGAAAGTTCCCGTTCGGCGGGTTGCTACCCTCACCCGGCGAGCGATGCTCGCCGGCCTCTCCCTGGTCAGGGAGAGGCGAAGAAAAGAGCGAGCGATGCTGATCCGAAGTGGGGCTGGCGTCTCGCCGGCCGTTACTTCAATGGGGCGGATCGATCATCTCGGCGAGGCCCTCCTCGATCGTCACCTGCGGCGACCAGCCGAGGATTTCGCGGGCGCGCGTGCAGTCGGCTAGCGTGCGGCGCATGTCGCTCTGACGCGCCGGCATCGCGACCGTTGGCCCGCCGAACATCGCGGCGATCCGGTTGACGCTGGTCTCCGCGCCGCGTCCGATATTGATCGGACTTCCGTCCGCGACCGCGCAATCCATCGCGAGCAGGTTGGCCCGCACGACGTCCCGCACGTGCGTGAAGTCGCGGGTCTGCTCGCCGTCGCCGTGGATCGGAAGCGGCCTGCCCTCGCGGCGCGCGCGCACGAACGCCCCGACGATCGTCGCGTACGCGCCTTCCATCGCCATCCGCGGGCCGAAGACGTTGAAGTAGCGAAAGCACACCGCCTGGATGCCGAACATCCGATGAAACATGCGCGTGTACTGCTCGCCCATCAGCTTCTGCAACGCATACGGGCTGAGCGGATCGGGGACCATCGTTTCGACCAGCGGCATCCGCGGCTGATTGCCGTAGACGGAGGACGACCCCGAATAGACGATCCGGCGCACTTTCGCGTCGCGCGCGGCGAGCAGAACATTGAGCGTGCCGATCACGTTGACCATGTCGGTCTCCACCGGGCGCTCGATCGAGAGCGGTATCCGCGGCAGCGCGGCGACATGAAAGACGCAATCGACTCCGGCAAAGGCGCGGTTGATCGAATCGAAATCGCGGATGTCGCTCTCGACCAGCTCCGCGGCGCTATTGAGATACTCGCGCCGGCCGTTCGCGAAGTTGTCGATCACCCGCACTTTGGTTCCCGATGCGACCAGCGCATCGACCAGATGGGAACCGATGAAGCCGGCGCCTCCGGTCACCAGCACGATCCGTTTCGCCAGGGCAGTTTCGGGCGGGTTCACACGTTTGGCCGCTTGAAATAGACTCGGGAATCCGGGTTTCGCCTATAATAAATGCGGAACCTTCAAACAATGGCTACCGATACGGACAGGATCAAGCTCCTCAAGGATGTTCTCGCCGAGCGCATCGTCGTGCTCGACGGCGCATTCGGCACGTATATCCAGGGGCTCAACTTCGGTCCTGACGATTTCGGCGGGCCGGAGCTCGAGGGCTGCAATGAAAATGTCGTGCGGACCCGGCCCGATGCGATCCGCGCGATGCATCAGAGCTTCCTTGACGCCGGCGCCGACATTATCGAGACCGCGACGTTCGGCGCAACCTCGATCGTGCTCGCGGAGTATGGGCTTCAGGAGCACGCGCGCGAGATCAATCGCCTCGCGGCGACGATCGCGCGCAAAGCCGCCGATGCTGCCGGCACGCCGCGCAAGCCGCGTTTCGTGGCCGGCTCGATGGGCCCCACGACCAAGAGCATCTCGGTGACCGGCGGCGTCACCTTCGATCAGCTGGCGGCGTCCTATCAGGAACAGGCCGAGGGTCTAATCGAGGGCGGCGCGGACATCCTGCTGATCGAGACCGTGCAGGACGCGCTGAACTGCAAGGCCGGACTGGTCGCCATCGAGCGCGCGGCCGCGAAACTTGGAGTGCGGGTCGCGGCTGCGGTGTCGGGCACGATCGAAACGATGGGCACGCTGCTCGGCGGCCAGGATATCGAGGCGTTCTACACTTCGATCGCGCATCGCGACCTGCTCTGGATCGGGCTCAACTGCGCCACCGGTCCCGACTTCATGACCGACCATCTGCGCACGCTGTCCTCGATTGCGCGCTTCCACGTCGCGTGCGTTCCCAACGCCGGGCTGCCTGATGAGGAGGGGCGCTACAACGAGACGCCCGAGTTGCTCGCCGGAAAGGTCGGTCGTTTCGCGGAAAACGGATGGGTGAACCTGGTCGGAGGATGCTGCGGGACTACGCCCGAGCATATCCGCCTGCTCGCCGCCGCCGTCGAGGGCAAACGGCCGCGCGTGCTCTCGACGCTGCGCCGCTCGATCATCTCGGGCATCGAATCGCTGGTCATCGACGAGAACACGCGGCCGGTCGTGGTCGGCGAACGGACCAATGTGCTCGGCAGCCGCAAGTTCAAACGGCTGATCCGCGAGGGCAAAGTCGACGAGGCGGCCGAAATCGGACGTCTTCAGGTCCGGCGCGGCGCGCACGTGCTCGACGTCTGCCTGCAGGATCCCGACCGCGACGAAATGGCCGACGTGACCGGCTTCCTCGAGCTGTTGGTCAAGAAGATCAAAGTCCCGATCGTAATCGACTCGACCGACGCGCGCGTGATCGAGGAGGCGCTCAAACGCACTCCCGGTAAGTCGCTGATCAATTCGATCAATCTCGAAGACGGCGAGGAGCGTTTCCATAAGGTGGTGCCGCTCGCACGCCGCTATGGCGCCGCGCTGGTCGTCGGATGCATCGATGAGGACAAGCAACAGGCGCAGGCGGTCACGCGCCAGCGCAAACTTCAAATCGCCGAGCGTTCGTTCAAGCTGCTCACGGAAAAGTACGGCGTCGAGCCGGAGGACATCATTTTCGACGCGCTGGTATTTCCGGTCGGCACCGGCGACCGCAATTACATCGGCTCCGGCGTCGAGACTATCGAGGGCATCAGGATGATCAAGGCCGCGCTGCCGCGATGCAAAACCATCCTGGGCGTGTCGAACGTCTCGTTCGGATTGCCCGAGGCCGGGCGCGAGGTGCTGAACTCGGTGATGCTTTATCACTGCGTGCAGGCCGGACTCGACCTCGCGATCATCAACGCGGAGAAGCTCGAGCGCTACGTTTCACTCCCCGAGGAGGAGCGGCGCCTCGCGGAGGATTTGATCTGGTGGCGCGGCGACGACCCGATCGCGGCGTTCGCAGCCTACTTCCGCCAGCGCAAGGTCAAGCCGACGGTCGAGCAGCGCAAGTCGTTGCCGCTCGACGAGCGGCTGGCGCTCTACATCCTGGAGGGATCGAAGGACGGCCTCACCGCCGATCTCGATGAGGCGCTGAAGGCCCGCGCGCCGCTCGAGATCGTCAACGGCCCCCTGATGAAGGGGATGGACGAGGTCGGACGGCTCTTCAACGCCAACCAGATGATCGTGGCCGAGGTGTTGCAATCGGCGGAAGCGATGAAGGCTGCGGTCGCCTACCTGGAGCCGCACATGGAGAAGGCCGACGCGGCTGACAAGGGCAGGATCATCCTCGCGACGGTCAAGGGCGACGTCCACGACATCGGCAAGAACCTGGTCGATATCATCCTGTCGAACAACGGCTATCGGGTGATCAACCTGGGTATCAAGGTGCCGCCTGAAGAGCTGATCAAGGCCTATCGCGAGCACAATCCCGACGCGATCGGGCTTTCGGGGCTGCTGGTGAAGTCCGCGCAGATGATGGTCGTCACGGTGCAGGACCTGAAGTCGGCGGGGATCCGATGTCCCATACTGGTCGGCGGCGCGGCGCTATCCTTGCGCTTCACGCGGATGAAAATCGCGCCCGAATACAATGGACTGGTGGCCTACGCCAACGACGCGATGACCGGGCTCGACCTCGCCAACCGGATCATGAACCCCGAGCGCCGCGAGGAGTTGACAGTCGCGCTGGCCGTGCAGACCGACAAGCTGCTGGCCGAGGCGAAGCCGGCCGCCGCCGCGCCAAAGTTTGCGAGCGGGCGATCGTCGGTGCGCACCGACGTCGATATTCCGACGCCGCCCGATTTGCGGCTCCACGTGCTCGGCAATTACGACCTCGACGAGGTCTTCCGGTACATCAATCCCGTGATGCTCTACACGCGGCATCTGGGATTCAGGAATTTCGAGAAAGCGCTGGCCGATCGCGATCCGAAGGCGATCGAGCTCAAGCGCGAAGTCGACTCGGTTCAGGAGACGATGCTGGCGCGGCCGGATATCAGCGCCCGCGCCGTGTACAAATTTTTCCCGGCCGCGTCCGACGGCGATCGCGTGCTGATCCTGAGCCCGGACTCCGGGACGGTGGTGGAGACCTTCACCTTCGGCCGGCAGAGCGCGGAGCCTTTCCTCTGCCTCGCCGATTACGTGGCATCCCGTTCATCTGGCCGGATCGATTACCTGGCCATGTTTGCGACCACGATCGGCAACGGAGTCCGCGCGCTGGCCGAGCAATGGAAGGACAAGGGCGACTATCTGCGCTCGCATATCCTGCAAGTGCTCGCGCTGGAGGGTGCCGAAGCGTTCGCCGAGCTGATCCATCTGAAAATCCGCCAGATGTGGGGAATCGGCGATCCGCCCGGGCTCACGATGAGGGATCTGTTCCAGAGCCGCTATCGCGGACGGCGTTTTTCGTTCGGCTATCCGGCCTGCCCGCGGCTCGAAGACCAGGAGCCGCTGTTCAAGCTGCTCGAAGTCGAGAAGAGCATCGGCGTGCAGTTGACCGAAGGCTACATGATGGACCCGGAGAGCTCGGTAACCGCGATCGTGTTCCACCATCCGGAGGCCAAATACTTCAGCCTCTCGCCGTCGGACGCAGAAAGTTTTGAACGAGGTCTCGCCGGCTAGCGCGGCGCCGGCACGCTCCGATCCTCAGACTAACGCCGACGCCAGGCGTTTGATTCCGTCTCGGACTTCGCGCTCGCTGAGCGGGCCGTAGCCGAGCAGAACGCCGGTACGATCAGGCGGCCGCAGATAGTAGGGCCGCACGGAGTAGAGGCCAACTCCCGCTCTGCGGGCCTTATCGCTGACCGCGTCGATCGGGCCTCCGTCCCGGCCGCGCAGCCATACCAGCACATGCAGTCCGGCGTTCGCGCCGCATACTTCGGCCCGTTCGCCGAAATGCAGGTCGATCGCTTCTAGGAGCGCGGCCCGCAGAATCTTGTTGCGGGCACGCGAGCGATGCAGGTGCCGCTCGAAGTGGCCCTCGCGGATGAAATCGGCCATCGTGAGCTGCTGGAGCGTGCCGGTGCCGGTATCGGCGATGGCCTTGGTTGCGACTATCGGTGCGATCAGCGATTCGGGGAGCACGATGTAACCGAGCCGCAGTGCGGGAAATATCAGCTTCGAGAACGTCCCGACGTAGATGACTCGCCGTTGCGCGTCGAGCCCGGCCAGCGCCTGCAGCGGATGGCCTTCGTAGCGGAATTCGCTGTCGTAGTCGTCTTCCACCACGAACGCCTTCGAGCGTGCGGCCCACTCCAGAAGCTCGAGGCGGCTGGCCAGCGGCATCACGACTCCGGTCGGGAACTGGTGCGAGGGCGTCACGTAAGCGAGCCGTGGCGCCGGTCCGCGAGTTGCCGGGATTCGGATTCCGTTTTCGTTCACCGGCGCGGCGACCAGCTTTGCGCCGGCGGCCCTGAACGCCCATCGAGCGCCGAGATAATGAGGCTCCTCGATCAGCACCCGGTCGCCCTGCTCGATCAACGCGCGCGAGATCAGATCGAGCGCCTGTTGCGAACCGTTGACGATCACGATCCGGTCGGGAGTTGCGTCGATCCCGCGCAGGCGCCGCAGGCGCTCGGCGATCGCCTCGCGAAGCTCCGGCCGGCCCTCGGGGGGACCGTAGTCGAGGTCGCGCAGGGTCGCGCGCCGCGCGCGCCTGCCGAGCAGCCGGCACCACAGGGCATTGGGAAACTCGCCGAAGGCCGGCCGCCCGAAGCGAAAGTCGTAGGGTAGCCGCGACGGCTGCAACTCCCATTTTATCGGCCAGCGGCGCGCGATCTTGAGCGCCCTGGCGCCTGCGGGCGCCAGCCGCGCCGTCGCGTCACGCCTCGCATGAGTCGCCGCCGGCGAACGCGACACCGCGGCCACGCGCCAATCTTCGGGGAGCGTCGGCGCCACCACCGTGCCCGAGCCCGCGCGCGCCTGAGCACAGCCCTCGGCGAGCAACTGCTCGTACGCCAGAACCACCACGTTGCGCGAGACTTTCAGCGTTGCGGCAAGCTCGCGTGTGGAGGGCAGCCGCGCACCGGGCGTCAATCGGCGCGCGAGGATCTCCGCGCGCACCGCGCGGAACACCTGCTGGTAGAGAGCGCCGCTGCCGTCGAGATCGAACAGCATAAGTGGACCTATTCATTTAACATAAACTGGTCCTTTGCAAGGACCGGCTGGCCTGCGTATTTTGATAGCCGGCACAGGATCGACGACAGCATCGAAAGGAGCGGCGCACATGTCCGATCGCCATACTGTCCATCGGGTTTGTCCGTTTTGCGAGGCGACCTGCGGTCTCGCGGTCGAGGTCGAGGGCGACTCTATCGTCGCGGTGCGAGGAGACAAGCAGGATCCGTTTTCGCGCGGCTACATCTGCCCCAAAGCCCACGGGCTCAAGGAGCTGTATCACGATCGCGATCGCCTCCGGCATCCGGTGCGGCGCACCGCGCGCGGATGGGAGCAGATCAGCTGGGAGCAGGCTTACGACGAGGTCGCGTCGCGCCTGCTTAAGGTTCGCGAGCAGTACGGCAATAACGCGATCGGGATGTACACCGGAAATCCGATCGTTCACGACCTGGGCGCGGTGCTCTACCGGCCGGTATTACAGCGCGCGCTCGCCAGCCAGCAGCATCTTCAACTCTACGGCGATCGATACGCTGCCAAAAATCGTCCAGACCGGCCTGATGTTCGGCGGACCGTTTCCGACCTGCATTCCGGTGCCCGATATCGATCGTACCCGCTACCTGCTGATCATCGGCGCGAATCCCGTCATCTCGCACGGCAGCCTGATGACGATGCCCGACGCGCCGGGACGCCTGAAAGCCGTCGTTGAACGCGGCGGCAAAGTGGTCGTGATCGACCCGCGGCGCACCGAAACCGCCAGGATCGCGACCGAGCATCAATTCATCCGGCCGGGCACCGACGCGGCGTTCCTGCTCGCGATCGTTCACACGCTGTTCGATGAGGGTCTGGTGAAGCTCGGCGCCGCCGAAGGCTTGGTCGACGGACTCGAGAGCGTAAAAGCCGCGGTCCGCGAGTTCACTCCCGAATCGGCCGCCGGCTTCTGCGGAATTGCCGCGCCCGTCATTCGGCGCATCGCGCGCGAGTTCGCCGCAGCCGAGTCCGCGGCATGCTATGGGCGTCTGGGCACTTGCGTGCAGGAATTCGGAACCCTGGCGAGCTGGGGATGCGATCTCGTCAATCTGCTGACCGGCAATCTCGACCGTCCCGGCGGCGTGATGTTTACCACCCCGGCGGCGCCGCTCGATATCCTGAGCAAGGGCAAGGGCTTTCGGATCGGGCGCTGGAAAAGCCGCGTCAGCGGCCAGCCGGAAGTGTCCGGAATGATTCCGTCCTCGACGATGGGCGAGGAGATTCTCACTCCGGGCGACGGGCAGGTTCGCGCGATGGTCCTGCTGATGACGAACCCGGTGCGCAGCGCCGCGAATTCCGCGCAACTCGAGCAGGCCTTCGCGTCGCTGGACTTTCTGGTCGCGGTGGATTTTTACATCAACGAGACTACGCGCCACGCGCATATCATCCTGCCCACGCCCTCACCCGCCGAGGAACCGAACTACGAGATCGGCCTCTACTCTCTGTCGGTGCGAAACGTGGCCAAATGGTCATGGCCGGTGGAATCTCGCACGGACTGCCCGCACGCCTGGGAAGTTTTCTCGCAACTGAGCGCGCGATTGATGGGAGCGGGCGCTCTCCCGGCCCGGGACTTCGACGATTTCGTCTTCCGCCAATTGGCGGAGGGCGCGGTCGCCAAGGCGAAGTCGTGGCCCGGACTTACCGTGGAAGAGGTCATCGCAGAGCTGGGCGGATCGTTCGGCCCGGAGAGAATCGTCGAGATGCTTTTGCGGATCGGATCGTACGGAGACGGTTTCGGCCGCCGGCCCGACGGCCTGACGCTCGCCAAAGTCAAGGCCGCGGCCCACGGAATCGATCTCGGGCCGCTGCGGCCTCGATTGCGCGAGATCCTCAATACCCAAAGCGGCATGATCGAGCTGAGCGCGCCGTTGTTCCTCAACGACCTGGGCCGCTTGCGCGCTCGGATGAGCGCCCAGGCCTGCGGCGACATGGTCCTGATCGGAAGGCGCGATCTGCGATGCAGCAACTCGTTCATGCATAACCTGCCGGCTCTGGTGAAGGGCCGCGATCGTTGCACGTTGCAGGTCTCGCGCCACGACGCCGGCCGTATCGGCCTTGCCGACGGAAGCTCCGCGCGCGTGACCAGCCGGGTCGGGAGCGTAATCGCTCCGGTCGAGGTCACCGAAGATCTGATGCCGGGCGTGGTCAGTCTCCCGCACGGTTGGGGCCACGATGTCGAGGAATCGCGACTGTCGGTCGCGAAGGCGCACGCCGGCGTGAACACCAATTTCCTAACCGATGATCGGGCTTACGATCAGGCGAGCGGGACCTCAGTTCTGTTCGGCACGCCGGTTACGATCGAGCCCTTCGCACGGCCTGGCAGGGCAGAGGCCGCGACTGTTTCGCCGGAGGCTGGTGCGAAATGATCCGGCAGTTTCGCTTCGAGGCCGAGATTTACGAATCGCTGAGTTGCCTCCCGATGCAGGCGCGGCGCAAGCTCGACGCAGTCGGAGTCAAAATCGGCCTCGCACAATGGCAGCAACTGGGACGCGGTCAGCGGCTCATGATTTGCCACGCGCCCGCGAATAGCGACGATGAGATCGCCGCTCTGAAGCTGTTTATCGAAGAAACGACGGTCGCAGCTTCGGGCAGCCGTCCTACGGAGCTGCCTGACGAGGTGCGGCGTGCGGCGAATCCGCCTGCGACACCGCCGGCGCGATTGGTCGAGCGCGCGCGCGAGCTGGGCCGAAACCTTACTCAGAAAGACTGGGACCGGCTCGACCAGGACGAACGTTATGCGCTAATCAAATTGGGCGGCGAGGCCACGCCGAGTCATAGTCTGGAAGCCGCGCTGGTCGAATTTGAGCGCTGAATTGAAACTATCGGTAGTCGATCAATCTCCAGTGTCGGCCGGTTTCACGCCGGCCGACGCGCTCCGCAACACGATCGAGCTGGCGCGCCTGGCGGACCGCCTCGGCTACGAGCGCTACTGGATCGCCGAGCATCACGGGATGGAGACGCTGGCGAGCCCTTCGCCCGAGATTCTCATCAGCCGGCTCGGCGCCGAAACTTCCGGCATCCGCGTCGGCTCCGGCGGCGTGATGCTGCCGCATTACAGCCCGATGAAGGTCGCCGAAACGTTCCGCATGCTCCATGCGCTGTACCCCAACCGGATCGACCTGGGCGTCGGCCGGGCCCCCGGCGGGAGCCCGCCCTGATGCGTGACCGCAGCCGGCGCCAGATCGCCGACGACTTCCCGCAACAGTTGACCGAGTTGCTGGCGTTCCTGAACAAGAGCTTCCCCGAGAACCATCCGTTCAGCCGGATCAAGCTCTCGCCCGATATGCCGGGCGGACCCGAGGTGTGGCTGCTGGGCTCCAGCATGTGGAGCGCGTCGGCTGCTGCACAGATGGGGTTGCCTTACGCGTCGGCGCACTTCATCGATCAGCGCTCGACCCGCCCGGCGCTCGAATACTACCGGTCGCACTTCACGCCGTCTGACTATCTTTCCGGGCCCAGAGCCCTGATCGCGCTGGGCGCGATTTGCGCCGACACTGCCGCCGAAGCGCAACGGCTGTCGGCGAGTTCGCGCTTGCTGATCCGCCGGATCAGACAAGGCGACACTCGCCCCGTGCCGACGCCCGAGGAGGCGCTGAGCGAGTTGGGCCCGGCGCCCGATGCTCTGCCGCCGGACAGCGAGTTCCCGCGCTACTTCGTGGGAACCCCGGATGATGTCCGCGACAAACTCGTCGATATGGCAAGCCAGCTTTGCGTTGAAGAGCTGATGGTCGTTACTATCGTGCACGACCATCAGGCGCGTATCCGCTCCTATCAGCTTCTGGCCGAAGCCTTTGGTCTCGAGCCGCGCCGCTAGTCAGACCCGCGGCGGATATTCCCTCGGCGGGTTGGCGGGCGGCCCGTGACTGCTTGTGTAATCGGCGCCACGGTCTGAAGATGGAGGCGTGCCGACCGAGTCGCTCGAACAATTTCGGCGCCGCTATCATCTCCTGATCGGGCAGCTCTATGTCCAAAGCGGCGCGCAGCGTTTCGGAGTCGCGCCGGCCGATTTCGGCGAAGCGCTATACCGGAGTTATAGGCGGCGAGCGGAGACCGGTCCCGAGTTCAGGGACGCGAGTGGGATCGAGGCGTTTTTGAACTCGCTCCAGGTCTGCGACCTCGCGCTCGCAATCGGGTGCCGCCAGGGCAGCGAGGACGCGTGGTCCGAATTCTTCGCGCGATACCGCGGCGTGATCGATTCAGCCGCGCGAGCGCTGGTGTCCGACCCGGTTCGGGCTCGTGAGCTTGCCGATTCCACCTACGCCGACCTGTACGGATTGCGCGAAGCGGGCGGGCATCGCGCGTCGCCGCTCGACCATTACCATGGCCGGAGCATGCTCGCCGCCTGGTTGCGGGTAGTTATCGCCCGCCGGCAGGTGGATATGTGGCGGGCCGAACGACCGGCTGCACCGATCGAAAAAATCACCGAACGGATCACGGCCGATGGTGCGCCGCACAGTGGCTCTCCCGACCCTGAGGGCGCGCGCTATATTCCGATGTTGAGCGACTCTCTGGAGCGTGCTATCGCCGCGCTCGATACGCGCGACCGGCTCCGCCTCTCGTACTACTACGTTCACGAGCTGCCGCTGGCGGAGATCGGCCGGCTGCTGCACGAGCACGAATCAACTTCCTCGCGCAGGCTTGCGGCGGCGCGCGCGCGTATCCGGGCCCTGGTGGAGCATTCGCTCAGAATCGATCATCGGTTGAGTGACGAACAGATAGAGCTCTGCTTTGACTGCGCAACCGGCGACTGGCCGTTCAACCTGGCGCAACTTCTTTCATAGGCCCGGCGATGAGCAGGCAAAAAGACTTTGACGACCGATTCGACGCGACGCTCGTGCGCCGCCTGAGCGAGCGACTGAACGCTTCTCCGGCGAACTGCCCGGACCCGGATCTGCTCGCCGCATACGCCGCGCAGTCGCTCGGGGAAGACGAGCGGACGCACTGGGACAGCCACGTCGCGGGGTGTGCACTCTGCCAGAGCCAATTGGCGACGCTCGCTCGCGCCGGCATCTTGCCCGAGGCTGCGGCTCCCGCGACGACGCCCGCAGTTTCGGCGCCGGGTTCATTTGCCGCAGGTTCATTTGGCGATCATCCGAGCGCCGATCGCCATCCCGCGATTGACGAGGCCGTGATTGATAAGGATAACGCGGTTCGTCCGGTCGAGCGCCGGCTTGCCGCTGACGGTTTGATCGTCGCCGTCAGGCGCGCGTTCCGATTCGCGATCGGCCCGCTGCCGCTTTCCGTGGCGCTCCACGTGGTCATCCTGCTGTTCCTGCTGATCACGGTCCACGAGCAGCGCGGGCGCGAGTTGATCATGGTCAACCTGGAAGCCGGCGGTGGTGGCGGCGGCAACAACGACGAGATGCAGGACCTCGACATGCCGGAAGTCCCGATGCCCGACACGGCGCCGCAGCA
>Ga0209415_10008327_pt1 | contig 18007 bp, 15 predicted proteins | sample PeaSoiSIISIP2007_FD_187696 | JGI IMG/M metagenome (GOLD analysis project Ga0209415, IMG submission 187696) | Peat soil microbial communities from Weissenstadt, Germany - SII-SIP-2007 (SPAdes) (version 2) | ecosystem: Environmental > Terrestrial > Soil > Wetlands > Peat | place: Germany... | reverse complement strand
GCCTGGATCCGCAGCAGCTGCTTGCGGTAGTTCCACTCGTAGAGGGCCTTGGACTCGTCCAGGCCCTCGTAGCACTGGAGGCGGATCAGCCGGCTGCCGGTCAGCTCGGCCACCGACTTGGCCAGCTGGGTCTTGCCGGTCCCGGCGGGTCCCTCGACCAGGACCGGCTTGGCCAGCCGGTCGGCCAGGTACACCACGCCCGCGATCCCCTCGTCGGCGAGGTAACCGACATCGGCCAGACCCTCCCGCACCGCCGACACCGACTCGAACCGAGCCGGGCCGATGTCTCCGAGACCCAATGGGTCGGTGGTCATCGTCGAACCTGTCCCTCTCCCCACACCACCCACTTGGCACAGGTGAGCTCGCGGACTCCCATCGGACCGCGGGCGTGCAGCTTCTGCGTCGAGATCCCCACCTCGGCCCCGAGCCCGAGCTCGCCACCGTCGACGAACCGGGTCGAAGCGTTCACCAAGACCGCCGCTGCGTCGACCTCGCGGACGAAGCGATCCGCCGCGGCGACATCGGTGGTCACGATCGCCTCGGAGTGGCCGGAGCCGAACCGGTCGATGTGCGCAATGGCCGAGCCGATGTCGTCCACGACCGCCACCGACAGGCACGCCCCGAGGAACTCGGTCGCGAAGTCGGCCTCGGTGGCCGGCGACACGTCGGGGAGGATGGCCCGCACCGCGGGGTCGCCGCGGAGCTCGACCCCCTCGAGGGCCCGGGCCGCCATCGGCAAGAAGCGTTCGGCCACCGCCCGGTGCACGAGCAGGCTCTCGGCGGCGTTGCAGACGCCGGGCCGCTGCATCTTGGCATTGGCCACGATCTCGGTGGCCATGTCGAGGTCGGCCGACCGGTCGACGTAGACGTGGCAGTTACCGTCGCCGTCGAGCACGTAGGGGACGGTGGCATGCTCGAGCAAGAGGTCGATGAGTTCCCGGCCGGCCCGAGGGATCAGGCAGTCGATCACCCCACGGAGCCGCATGAACTCGAGCGCCGTTTCGTGGCTGGTGTCCTCGACCAAGAGGACGCCGTCTTCGGCCAACCCGGCCTTGGTCAGCGCTTCCCGGAGGATCGCGACGACGGCCCGGTTGGACTCGATGGCCGAGGACGAACCCCGGAGGAAGGCCACGTTGCCCGACTTGAGACACAGGCCGGCGGCGTCGCTCGTGACGTTGGGGCGGTTCTCGTAGATGATGCCCACGACGCCCAGGGGAACCCGTACTCGCTGGACCCGCAGCCCGTTGGGACGGACCCAACCGTCGACGACCTCGCCCACCGGATCGGCCAGCGCCGCGACCCCCCGGAGCCCGGCCGCCATCGACTCGATCCGACCCTCGTCGAGCTCCAGCCGGTCGAGTGCGGCGTCCCCGAGGCCCTCCGCCCGCCCCCGTTCGAGGTCGGACCGGTTGGCCCCGAGCAGGGCGGCCGAATTGGCCTTCAGCAGGTCGGCGGCCACGTACAGGGCCTGATCGCGCGCGGCCGAAGACGCCGTCGAGATCGATTTCACGGCGGCCCGGGCGCGGACACCCAAGCGCGCGAGCTCGGTGGCCATCGCCGCAGCATACCGGGTAGTGGGTCGGTTTCGGCCCTAGGGCCAGGGTGTGACCGTGATCAGCCGAGTCCTCAAACCGACCCACTGCTCCCCAGGACCACCATGTCGTCGCGGTGGATCAGCTCGCGAGCCAGGTCGTCGGGGAGCTGTTCGGAACGGCGGCCGATCCATTCAGAAGCACGCGACGCCGGATACCGCACCAGGCCCTTCGCGACCACCGACCCCGACGCGTCGAGGACCTCGACGGCGTCGTCGGGGGCGAACTTGCCGGTGACCGAACGGACCCCCGCGGCCAGCAGGGACCGGCCCTCCTCGACCAGCGCCTTGCGCGCCCCATCGTCAACGACGACGGTGCCGGCCGAAGCGCGCGCGAAGGCGATCCAGAGCTTGCGCGCCGACAGGGTGCGCGGCCGGGCCCGGAACACGGTGCCGGCGCCGGGCTCGCCCGCCACGACGCTGGCCAGCACGCCCGGCCGGCCGGCCTCGGCGATGACCGTCTCGACGCCCGACCAGGTGGCGATCTTGGCCGCGGCCAGCTTGGAGGCCATGCCCCCGCTTCCCACCGGGCTGCCGGGCCCTCCCGCCCACTGCTCGAGCTGGTGGTCGATCTCGACCACCTCTTCGATGAGCGACGCCTCGGCGACCACCTTGGGGTCGGCCGTAAACAGTCCCGGCGTGTCGGTGAGCAGGGCCAAGCGGTCGGCCCCGACGAGGTTCGAGACGAGCGCGGCCAGGCGGTCGTTGTCGCCGAAGCGGATCTCATCGTCGGCCACCGCGTCGTTCTCGTTGACGATCGGGACCACGCCGAGGTCCAGCAGGTGGTCGAGGGTCTGGCGGGCGTGAAGGTACTGCTGGCGGTGGACGAAGTCGAGCGGCGCCAACAACACCTGGCCGGCCACCAGCCCGTGTCGGGCCAGCCCGTCGATCCAGGCCTGGACGAGGAGCGGCTGGCCAACCGCGGAGACCGCCTGGAGGACCGCGAGGTCCTTGGAGCGCTTGCGGCCCTCGCCGAGTGCCGACCACCCGGCCGCGATCGCGCCGGAGCTGACCACCACCACCCGGAGTGAGCCGGCCCGGATCAACGCGATCTCCCGACAGATCGAGCCGATCGCAGCCGTGTCGACGCGTCCGTCGGGGGTGGTGACCGACGACGAGCCCAACTTCACCACCAACACCGGCCGGCGGGCCCCGCTCATCGGGTGCCCTTTGGGCGCCGCCGACTCGGCCCCTGCTCGGCCGGGCCGGCCGGTTCGAGCGAGCCGTCGGGTCCGTAGCGGTACCAGGTGAAGGAGAGCTCACCGATGCGCACCTCGTCGCCGTCGCGCGCGCCGGCCCGTGCCAGCACCCGGTCGACGCCGAGCCGCCGCAGGCGGGCCAGCACGACGTCGAGCGCCTGGTCGTCGGTCAGGTCGGACAACCCGACGGCGCGCTCGGCCGCCCGGCCGACGACCTCGAAGACCCCCGGTTCGAGCCGCTGCGCAGAGATCTGCTCGGGGAACGGCCGGTGGATGACGATGGCCGGGCGGGCGGCCGGCGTGGCCTCGGTGCGGGCGGTCACCACCAGCTCGGCCAACCGGCCGACCAGCACCGGGACGCCCTCGCCGGTGGCGGCCGAGATGGTCAGGTCCGTCCGCACCGCTGCGCCCTGGTCACGGTCGGCGATCAGATCGGCCTTGGACCCGACGACCAGACGGGGGCGATCCAAGAGGTCGGGCTGGTAGCGCCCCAGCTCGTCGAGCAGCACCTCGAGCTGGGTGTGAGGGTCGACCCCGACGGTCGCGGCAAGGTCGACCAAGACCAGGAGCACCCGGGCCCGCTCGATGTGGCGGAGGAACTCGTGCCCGAGTCCCTTACCCTCGGCGGCGCCCTCGACCAGTCCCGGTACGTCGGCGATGACGAACTCGGTGTCGGGGTCCCTCCCCGACCCGCCCGGGACGGTCACCACGCCCAGGTGGGGCTCGAGCGTCGTGAAGGGATAGTCGGCGATCTTCGGCTTGGCGGCGGAGACCGACGAGATGAGCGTCGACTTCCCGACGTTGGGGAAGCCCACGATGGCGACGTCGGCCACCAGCTTGAGCTCGAGGGTGAGCCAGCGCTCCTCGCCCCGCTCCCCCTGTTCGCCGAAGGCGGGGGCCCGTCGGCGGTTCGATAGGAAGCTTGCGTTGCCCCGCCCTCCCCGCCCTCCCCGGGCGGCCAACCACCGGGCGCCGTCCTCGGGCAGGTCGCAGAGCACGGCACCGGAGCGGTCCCGGATCACGCTCCCGACCGGCAAGGGCACCTCGAGGTCGGAGCCCGTCGCACCGGTCTTGCGCTTGGACGCCCCGTGCCCGCCGTCGGCGGCCCGCCGGTGGGGGTGGTCGCGGAACCCGATCAGCGAGGCCTGGTTGGTCGATGCGACCACCCAGACGTCGCCGCCGTTGCCTCCGCTGCCTCCGTCGGGGCCGCCCCGGTCGACGTGGGCCTCCCGCCGGAACGACACCGCACCGGCACCGCCGTCTCCCGCCTTCGCGTGGAGCTGCGCCCGGTCGACGAAGCTCGACATGGCCCGGGGCTCAGGAGACGGCGGCGACGAAGAGGCGGCGGGAGAGATCCGATCCGAACGCCACCGTCGACTCGCCGACCTCGAGCAGGAGCGTCCCGTCGGGGGCGCGTGAAGACACCACCGCCGTGGCACCGGGGGTGAACCCGTGCTCGTCGAGGTAGATGAGCGAACCCATGTCGATCTCGACGTCCTCGGAGATGCGTTCCAGGCGAACCGTCGTTCCCGTCTCGACGTCGGCCAACGGGCGTTGGAGCTCGGTCGAGGGCGGCGAGTCACAACCCGGGATCGGATTGCCGTGCGGGCACGTCGACGGGTTGCCCAGGATCGCGACGAGGCGTTCCTCGACGTCGTCGGAGATGACGTGCTCCCAGACGCCCGCCTCGAGATGCGCCTTGTGCCACGGCAGGCCGATCACGTCGACCAGGAACCGTTCGGCCAGCCGGTGCCGCCGCACCACCTTCGCGGCGAGCACGGCGCCCTGCTTGGTGAGGTCGACCACCCGGCCCTCTCGCCCCACGTAGCCCTCGTCGGCCAGCCGGTCGAGCATCTCGGACACCGAAGGGGCCGAACGGCCGAGGCGCTCGGCGATGCGCGCTTGGATGACCGGCGTACCTTCCTCTTGGAGGGAGTAGATCGTCTCGAGGTACTCCTCGAGGGGTGGGTGGTAACGGTCTTCCACGGCCATGATCCTACGGCCCCCCGGGTTTCCGACCCTGCCCCCGAACCGGCCGAAGTGGGCCGGCCGGGCGTGACGAGCGCGCGCTCAGCCGGTGAGCACGTCGACGAGCTTGCGCCCCCGTCGTCGACCGAACTTCACCACGCCGTCGGCCAGCGCGAACAGCGTGTCGTCGCCGCCCCGCCCGACGTTGGTTCCCGGATGGACCTGGGTGCCGCGTTGGCGGACGATGATCGAACCGGCCGGCACCGCGGTGCCGTCGAACACCTTGACTCCGAGGCGCTGGGCCCGAGAGTCCCGTCCGTTTCGGGTCGAGCCGCCACCTTTGGTCTTGGACATCTCTGCTCCCTACTCGGCCGACTTGGCCGCAGCCTTGGCCCGGCTGCGCCGGGGCGCCGCCTTCTTGGCCGCCGATCCCGAAATGGCCACGATCTCGATCGTGCTCAGGTGCTGGCGGTGGCCCCACCGGCGCCGCTGGTTGCTCTTGGACTTGTAGGTCCCGGCACGGATCTTCGGCCCCAGTTCCTCGCCCAGGACCTGGGCCCTCACGCTGGCACCGGCCAGCTGCTCGGGGGTGGCCAGGATCACGGAGCCGTCGACCACCAGCACCGCCTCGAGCTCGACCTCGCCGCCCACCGGCGCGTCGAGCAGCTCGACGGCCAGGCGCTGGCCCTCGCTCACTCGTTCCTGCTTGCCCCCGGTGCGGATGACGGCGTACATGAGTTGACGATGTTACCCGAGCCCCGGGAGTCGGAGGCCTGGGCGGTCATTCCGGAGGGGACCGCCGGTCCGGGCCGGCTCCGCCGCTCGGGTCCGCCGCTCGGGTCAGGGGCGCCCTCCTACTTGTGCACACCGAGCTGAACGGCCTTGACCAGCAACAGGACCACGGCCACGACGAGGTAGCCGCGTAGCAGATACATCGCGGTCAGCCTCCCGCGGGACCATTTGGGGCGATCAAGGAGGCCCAGCGCCGGCATCCTCCACGTGTCGCGATGCTCGGTGGAAACGGGCTTCGTGGGTGCCGGGTGCTTCAGCCTGGCCCGCACGACGAGCGCGGCGGCAACGGCGTAGCCGGCCAACAGCACCGCGCCGAGGGCGAGCGAGAGATCTCTGACGTCGATGCCCGAGAACATGGTCGTCACCATCAGGATCAAGGACATCATGAGCAGGATCGACACGACGAACGCGGCCACGGCATTGAGCCAGGGCCTGTTCACCCAGGGTCCCAGGACGTCCTTGTCGTTGCAGAGCAGGAGAAGGAACACCGTGGCGCTCGGGAGCAGCACGCCGGCCAGGGCCTGGACCGAGGTGGTGATTACCCCGAGCGGGGCTCGGGGAATCAGGATGAGCCCGGCGGCGAGCACCACCATCCCCGAGAACGTGCCGTAGAAGAGCTTGGCGTCACGCCAGCTGCGGTGCAGCGAGTGGCGAGCACCGAACACGTCGCCAAAGGCGTACGAGGTGGCAAGGGTCACCGCGGCCGCCCCGATGATCGATGCGTTCAGGAGGATGATTGCGAAGATCGCCCCGGCCCCCCGCCCGACGTAGTGCTCCAAGCCGCGGGCCACACCGCCCGCATCGGTAAAGGCCCCGAACGCCTTCGTGCCCGAGAAGGCGGCGGCGGGCACCGCCACCAGGATGGACGCGGCAAAGACAACCACCAGGGAGCCGATGAACGTGTCGGCCCGCTCGTAGTTGATCCAGCGCGGGGTGATCCGCTTGTCGATGATGTTGGACTGCTGGAAGAACAACTGCCACGGTGCCACCGTCGTTCCCACGATGGCGATGATGAGCAGTACCGAGGTCGAGTTGAACCCGCCCTTGACACCGGGGACCACCAAGTCATGGAAGAGCGGACCGGCCTTGGGATGGCTGAAGATCGCCAGGGGGATGACCAAGAAGTTGGTCAAAATGAAGACGTACATGAAGCGCTCCCACCGGCGGAAGCTCCCCGTTGCGGTCATGGCGATCAGAGCGACCGCTGCAATGGGAACCGAGATGTACTCGCTGACACCGAAATAGCCCAGCGCCAAGCTGACGCCGATGAACTCGGTGGCGATGGTCAAGAAGTTCAAAATGAACAGGTCGCCGACCGAGAATGCCCCCCAGAATTTGCCGAACCGCTCGATGATCAGCCGGGCGTGGCCGACACCGGTGACCGCGCCGAGTCGGACGACCATTTCCTGATTGACGATCAGGACGGGAACCAACAGCGGCAGGGTCCACAGCAATGTGAGACCGAAGTTCTGGCCGGCCTGGGCGTAGGTTGAAACCCCGCCGGCATCGTTGTCGCCGACCATGACGATGAGCCCGGGACCCATGATGGCGAGCAACACGAGCATTCGTGCCCACCACGACCGGCGCATTTCGGTGTCGTGCACCCCGATCGTTCCGAACGCGCCCTGGATGTCGCCGACGTGGGCCTCGTCGAGTACCGCAGTGGGGACCTCGGTCTCAGATCGGTCCTCGGACATTTTTCACCTCCCCGAACCTGTGAGCTGCATGCGAGTGGTGGCACCGACGCAGACACCACTCGGTCAGGGTCTCGGTTGGCCCAGTTTCCTAGTGTGAAGACATCCGTGACATCGCTCTGGTATCTGGCGTTGCGCTCAACGCCTTCCATGGGACCCATTTAGAACGATTCGAATCGGGTCACGTCCGGCGAGCTTCGGACTGAGAAACCGAGAAGACCCGTTCCCGACCATGGGCTCAGGTTGAGCCGATGGTTTGCCTACTTCAGCGCCTGTCCGCCGTTGGACGGTGAGAAACGGCGGAGGCACCGGGTCTTCGTTCTCGGCGCATGGTCAAACCTCCGGGGCAGTCATGCCGAAGTCGCGCCGCCACCCGGTTGGGAGCAGCAGTTCCAGCACGTCGTCGACCGTGACAACGCCGAGGATCTTGGCGTGCTCGTGATCCATGACGGGCGCGACGGTCAGATTGAAGTCCGACATCTTGCGCACCGTTGCCCCAAGGTCCCAATCGGCGTGCACGTGAGGAGGATCGGCCACGGCCACGGCTCCCAGCTTCGCGGTGGGTTCCGCCTGGATGAGACGGATTGCCGACGCCGATCCGATGACCTTCCCGGCGTCGTCGGCGGCGAAGACGACGTGGATGGATTCGTGAGGTGCTGTGCTTCGCCGGATGGCGTCGAGAACCTCCGTTACCACGGTGCTGGCAGGCAGGCAGAGGAAATCGGGGATCATGAGCCCGCCGGCGGTCTCGGGGTTGTAGCTGAGGAGTGAGCGGACCTTTCGTTGTTGGGGTTCGGGAAGAAGGTTGAGAACCGGCAGGCGCCGCTCCTGGTCGACCTCGGCAATCAGGTCGGCCGCGTCATCGGGTGCCATGGAGGCGAGCAGGCGGGCGGCCTCTGCATCGGACCTGCTCCGGACGAACTCCAGCTGGTGACCGGTGTCCAACTCTTCGAACACGTCGGCCTCGAGCTCGCGGTCCTCGCCCACCGCCTCGATGATCTCCTCACCCTCCTCGTGGGACGCGGCCTCGACCAGGTCGGCGATCTGGGCCGGGTGCAGCTTCTTCAGCTTGCGATATGGGATGCGGAGTCGCGCCGAGGGAACGTGGGCCACGAAGGGCTCCACCGAAGCCCAATCAACGATCGGACCATTGCTGGTGCGCCAACGGAGCCGACTCGGCAGAAGACGCCGCAAGGCCGGTCGACCCGATGGGTCAACACCGACCACTTCCCACGTGTCATCCACCTTGGCCAGCTCGATCTCGTTGGCCCGGACCAGACGCCCACCGACGAAGTTGATCAAGTGGCGGGCCAAGAGGTCTTGACCCAATAGGAGCTCACCGGGACGGCGCTCGAATCGCCGCAGGTCGACTCGTTGGCCCTCGAAGCGAATCCTGCCCGGTTCGAAGTTGGCGACCTTGCGGATCGGGACAAAGAGGTCTCTCCCCTCGACCTTGACGACGAGCCCGACGATCGGGGGGTGGGGAGCGTCTCCGACTCGGACGATCAAATCCTGTACCCGCCCGAGGCGGTCGCCGGCACCGTCGACAAGCGGACGCTTGATGACGCTTGAAAGATGAACGACCCCAGGGCCCATGCGAGGCACCCCTTCTTGTGTCTTCATGGACCAACCGTATTCCTCGATCGGTGATGATCACGGTGAACATCGCTTCCCCGCTGAAGGAGAAAGGAAGCGATGAGGACACTAGCCACCGCCAAGGCCGGGACCACGCTCGTCACCGCGGATGCCCCGATTCCACGCCCCGGCGACCGGGGTCTCGGCGGGTCCGGCACCTCAGCTCCGATCCCGCAGGGGTCGGCGCGAATGGCGGCCCGGTCCCCCTCCGGTCATCCGGCGTCGGGCCCGGCATCGTGACCGGGCGCCCGGGCCTCCTGGATCATCTCGTGGGTGAGCCGGATGCACTCCTTGCAGATGTAGACGTCGGGAGTCGGCCCGGCGACGCCGCCCGGGCGCAGCAGGCCACAGAACGAACAGCGCGGGGTGGCCTGGCTCACGTCGGCCGGGTGGCTATAGCGCTGAGGCGTCGAGCACGATCCCCCGACCGTTGCAGACCTCACACACGGTCGAGAGCGACTCGATCAGACCCTCGGAGATCCGCTTGCGGGTCATCTCGACCAGCCCGAGCTCGGAGATGTCACCGACCTGGGTGCGGGTCTTGTCCCGCGCCAGCGCGTTGCGCAGTGCCGCCGACACCTTGTCGCGGTTCTCGCGGATCTCCATGTCGATGAAGTCGATCACGATGATGCCCCCGATGTCGCGCAGCCGAAGCTGGCGCGCCACCTCCTCGGCCGCCTCGAGGTTGTTCCGGTAGACGGTCTCCTCGAGGTTCGTCTTGCCGACGTTCTTGCCGGTGTTGACGTCGATCACCGTCAACGCCTCGGTGCGCTCGATGATGAGCGACCCTCCGGAGGGAAGCCAGACCTTTCGATCGAGCGCTTTGTGGAGCTGCTCGTGCACGTGATAGCGCTCGAACAGCGGGAGGGGCTCGACCGAGGTGTCGTAGAGCTCGACCCGCTCGGCCAGGTCCGGGCTGACCGCGGCGACGTACCGCCGGACCTGTTCGTAGAGGGTTGGGTCGTCGATGATGATCGCGCGGTACTCGGTGTTGAGCTCCTCGCGCAGGAGCCGCACCGCGAGATCGGGTTCGCGGTAGAGGAGTCGGGGCTGGTCGGAGCGGGCCGCCTCGGTCTCGATGGCGCTCCATTGTTCGAGGAGGCTCGCGACGTCGCGCTCGAGCTCGTCGGCCGTCGCGCCCTCGGCGGCCGTGCGGACGATCAAACCGTGACCGGCCGGCTTGACCTCGTCGACGATCCGACGCAACCGGCGGCGCTCGTTGTCCCCGAGCCGCTTGGAGATGCCAAAGGTCGAGCTGTTCGGCACGAGGACGGCAAAGCGTCCGGGCAGCGAAACCTCCTGGGTGAGGCGGGCCCCCTTCGCACCAATCGGGTTCTTCGTGACCTGGCAAAGGATTGTCTGGCCCGGGCGCAGCACGTCTTCGATCCGCGGCTGGTCGTTCGCCGATCCCGCCTCGACGTCGTCGCGGTCATAGCGCACGTCGCCGCGGTAGAGCACGGCGTTCTTCGGGATGGCGATGTCGATGAACGCCGCCTCCATGCCCGGCAGCACGTTCTGGACGCGGCCCCAGTAGATGTTGCCGTCGATCTGTGTAGTCTCGTCCGAACCGCGGGCGACGTAGTGCTCGACGAGGGCGCGACCCTCGAGCATGGCGATCTGGGTCAGCTCCGGCTGCACGTGTACGCACATGAAGTAGCGACCGACCGAGCGGCCGCGGGCCGTGCGGCCGCCCCGGCGGCGCGACCTCGACCGCCTTGGCGTCTCGTCGTCACCGCTCGCCGCGTCGGCGTCGTCTTCGCTTCCATCGGCCTCGGCAAGAGGTGCCGGGGGCTCGGCGAGCAAGCCGTTGGCCAGCGGGACCGCTTCGACCGGACGGGACACCGGGCGCGGCGCAACGGCCGGGGCCGGGCGGGTGTCGCCGATGCGAGGCCTGGGCGGCGCCGGAGCGGCCGCATAGGCATCAGGCGAAGAGGCCGCCCCGTTGGTTTCGGGTCCCCCCGCGGGGGCCCCACCTACCCCGGGAGTCCCCGTTGCGGGGACACCGGAAATCGAATCTGTCATGAGGGAAACCCCTCCTCGAAATGTTCACGACGCACGCTCCATCGCGTGCGGAGCAATGATGGTGCGACCGAAGTCGTCCACACTCAGCGGTTCCCAACGGTCACCGTCACGCTCGATCCACTGTTGCGTTCTACGGGCTCGGGCCAGCACCAAATCGGTGCCGAGCACCTCGACCAACTCCCGCGGGCGTACTCCTCTCGGGCGGGTGGCCAGTTCGGTGCGGAGCCAACTTGAGGAGCTACCCGAGGTGGCAACTCCCTCGGGTGGTTCGATCAAGGCCAGGGACCGCACCGAGGGACGGAGGTCGTCGTCGAACTGTCGACCCTTTCGCTCACGCTGCACCGAAACGCTCGGAGCGTCGAGCAGGTGCTCGACCCTCCTCACCAGTTCCGATGCGGTCACGCCGAGCACCTCCAGCTCCCAGGAACACGATGATACTTCTTGCTGCAGCGAACCGGCATCACTGGCCAGCCCGGCCAGGGCCACCACGTCGACCCCCTCGGGCAGGAAGTCCGACAAGGCTGCGGCCAAAGATCCCAGGTCGGGATAGGAATCGCCCCACGGTTGGGTGGTGGCCGGCCCCTCGCGGGAGGCCAGGGTCACGTCGAGATACTCGGCCCGGGACTCGCAGCCGGTGGGAAGAGCCAGCCCGAAGGCCACCAGGGGGCGGGGGTTGAAGCCTTGGGAGCGGGCCACCGGCAGGCCGCTCCGGCGCAGGGCCCGCTCCCACATCCTGGCCACGTCGCGATGGCTAGTGAACCGGATCTTGCCGACCTTGGCGAACCGGACCCGCAGGCGGTCGGCCATCTCAGCGCGCCCCGGCGGTGGTCACGAACCGGACCGGCACCCGGTCCCCCACCGACAGGTCCTGTCCCGTTCCCTGGCTCCCGCCGGCCGGCGCCACTCCCGACGCCACGACGTGCTCCAGCCCGGCGTCGGTGCACGCGCCGCAGTCGTAGCAGGGCGTCCAGCGGCAGTCCTCGACAGCCACCGCGCTCAGCGCGTCCTGCCAGTCGGACCACAGAAAGTCGCGGTGCAGCCCGGCCGAGAGGTGGTCCCAGGGGAAGACCTCGTCGGCGTCCCGGTCGCGGTGGGCCACCGTCTCGAGCGAGAGCCCCTCGGCGGCCAGCGCCTCCTCCCACAAGGAAAGGTCGAAGCACTCCGACCACTCCTGGAAGGTGCCCCCGGCCCGCCAGACCCGCTCGATGACGGCACCCATGCGGCGGTCCCCTCGAGACGCCAAGCCCTCCACCACCGAAGCCTCGGGATCGTGCCAACGCAGCGACAGGCCGCGCACGCCGCGGCACACGTCCTTCAACAGGTTCACCTTCCGGCGCAGTTCGCCTGCGGTGTCCTGGCCGAACCACTGGAAGGGCGTCTGGGGCTTCGGCACGAACCCCCCGACCGAGGCCACGACGGTCGGCCCACGGACGTGCCCACGCCCGATCTCGACGCAGCGGCGGCCCAGCTCGGCGATGCCCAACACGTCCTCGTCACGCTCGGTCGGGAGCCCGATCAAGAAGTACAGCTTCACCCGGCGCCACCCGTTGGAGAAGGCCGCATCGACGGCGCTGTAGAGGTCCTCCTCGGTGATCAGCTTGTTGATGACCCGGCGCATCCGCCAGGTCCCTCCCTCGGGAGCGAAGGTGAGCCCGGTGCGTCGCGCGTGCGCGATCTGGGTCGCCGTCGCCACCGTGAACGCGTCGACCCGAAGGCTCGGCAGGCTGACCGAGACCGGCTGGTCGCCGCACTCCCCGCCCACCACCGCCCGCACGGTGTCCTCGATCGAGGAGAAGTCGGCGGTCGACAGCGAGGTGAGCGCCACCTCGTCGTAGCCGGTCCGCTCGAGCCCGGCCCGGATCATCGAACGGACCTGGCTCTCGGGGCGCTCGCGCACCGGGCGGGTGATCATCCCGGCCTGGCAGAACCGGCACCCACGGGTGCAGCCGCGGAAGACCTCCACGTTCAGGCGATCGTGCACCACTTCGGTGAGCGGAACCAGCTGGCGCTTCGGGTACGGCCACTGGGCCAGATCCGAGATGGTGCGCTTGACCACCTGGGTCGGTGCCCTGGGCGTCGTCGGCCGGATGCCTGTCATCACCGGGCCGTCGTAGTCGACCCGGTAGAGGCTCGGGACGTACACGCCCTCGATCGACGCGAGACCTTCGAGCAACGCGGCGCGATCGCGCAGCTGGCGCTCGGTGGCCAGCCACCCGCCGAGCACCTCGTTGATCTCGCCCACCACCTCCTCGCCGTCGCCGAGCACGAACGCGTCGACGAAGTCGGCCAGGGGCTCGGGATTGAAGGTGCAGTGCCCCCCGGCCAACACCAGCGGGTGGGCGGCGGTTCGCTGCGCCCCCCGGACCGGCACGCCGGCCAGGTCGATCAGGTTGAGCACGTTGGTGTAGACGAGCTCGGCCGACAGGTTGAACGCCAGCACGTCGAAGGTGGCGGCGGAGAAATGGTTCTCCACCGAGAACAGCGGGATGCCGGCCCTCCGCATGGCCGACTCCATGTCCACCCACGGCGCATAGGAGCGCTCGGCCAGTGCGTCCTCTCGCTCGTTCAGCAGCTCGTAGAGGATCTGCAGGCCCTGGTTGGGCAGCCCGATCTCGTAGGTGTCGGGATAGACGAGCAGCCACGCCACCAAGCCGTCGCGGTGGATCGGCACGGTCGCGCCCTGTTCACCGCCGATGTAGCGGGCGGGCTTGGAGACGCCGTCGAGCAGGGGTTCGATGCTCGGCCAGAGTGATTCCACGAAGGACCGAGTCTATGCCGGACCCGTTGACCGCGCCCTCGGGTGGAGCCTCAGCCGAGACCCAACAACTCGGCCCCGTTGCCCCAGAAGAACTGCTGGCGGACGTCATCGGGGAACCCCGACAGCGCGCCACCGAAGATCTCGAACGGATGGCGCCCACCCTCGGGGTGGGGATAGTCGGTCGAGAACATGAACAGCTCCGGACCCCCCTGTTCGATCAGCCATTGGGTGTCCTCGAACGGGAACGGGGTGAACTTCACCTGGCGGCGGACGTACTCGGAGGGCTTCAAGGTCAGATCCGCCAGCAGCGGCTCGAACTTGGTGAAGTTCTTGTGTGCGTGGTCCAGGTTGCGCAGGAAGCCCGGCACCCAGGAGGCACCGAGTTCGATGGCCCCCGCCCGCAACCCGGGATGGCGCTCGAATACCCCGTCGAGCACGAGACAGGCGAGGAACCGCTCGGGCGAGTGGTGCACCACCGGGAAGTCCTTGGCCCGGAGGTTCTCGCCACCGCCCAGCCAGTCATTGGGTCGCGGTCGCCCGTTGTTGTGGAAGGCCCGGGGCAACAGCTTGCCGCCCCCCACGTGCAGGACGAAGGGGACCCCGGCTTCGGCGAGTCGGGCCCACACGCCGTCGAGATCGACGTGGGTCGGGGAGAAGTCACCGGGCGCCTCCGACGGGAGCCATACGGCGGCCACCCCCAGCTCGAGCGCCTCTTCGAGCGCGCGCACGGCAAGCTCGGGGTCGGCCAGGGGGAGGAAACCGACCGCCTTGAGGCGCTGATCGGGCTCGCAGAACGCCGCCATCGCCCGATTGACGGCCCGCGTCCCCCCGTAGAGGACATCGAGCTCCGAGCTCCGACTGAAATGGGTGAGCGAGAAGGTGGGGAACACCAACTGGGCGCTGATTCCCAAGGCGTCGAGCACGCGCGAGCGGACCGCGGTGTCGAGGGCGCCGGGTGCCAACCACCCCTTGGCTCCCGAGATGACCTCGGGCCCGATCTCTTGGCCCCGTTGCTCGGCCCACAGGCTCGGCAGGCTGTCCATGAGCTCCTTCGCCCTACCCCCGGCCTTCTCCAGGCCCAAGGACCCGAGCCGTTCTCGGACTGCGGGCTCGGCGAAGGACGGCAGCCAGTCCTCGGTCTCCATGACATGGCTGTCGGCGTCGAAGATGCCCACGCTCATTGCGCGACCTCCTAGGTGTTTTCTGCGTCACAGTCTGTCAGCGCGCCGACCGGCGCGCCGACGGTCGTGGTCAGCCGGCCCGCTTCATCCGTGCGCCGAGGTCGTGGTGGTGGTCGGCGCCGGGGTGCCGGCGGGCGGGTTCGAGGGGAGTGGCGTGTTGGTAGGCGGGGTGGTCGTCGAGGGGAGATGGACCGGCCCGATGGCGTTCGTCACCAGGTAGTTGAAGATATTCATGACGGCCGGGGCCGCCGCCGTGGCACCGAAGCCACCGTGGTCGACCACCACCACCACCACGTACTGGGGGTTGGGGATCGGGCCGAACCCGACGAACCACGCATTGGGCTCCTGGACCCCCGTGGTGATCTTGTTCGCCGTGATGTCGGCGGTCCCGGTCTTTCCGGCGATCTGGAACTGGCCGAGGCTGAAGTGCGCGTACTGCTTGAACGCGCCGGCCGCCGTCCCGCTCTCGACCACCCCCTCGAGGCCCTGGAGGATCGGGTCGTAGACGCCCGGGGACATAGAGACGTGGCCGGTCACCTTGGGAGTGATCTTCTTGACCACCTTGTCGTTGGCCGGGTTGACCAACGCCGCTCCGAACTGGGGCTGGTAACGGGTGCCGCCGTTGGCGAAGGTCGCGTATGCGTCGGCAAGCCCGATCGGGGTGACCACGGTGCTGCCTTGGCCGAAGGCCATCTCGATATTGTCGCCGTCGTACCAGGCCGTATTCGGGAACCCCTTGGGCGACTCCTTGTGCAGGAGCTGGCGCTCGGGCTGGCTGTCCACGCGGCCCTGCGCCTCGTCGGGGAGGTCGATGCCGGTCACCTGGTCGAGACCGTACTGGTCGGCCACGTTCTGGATCGGCGTCTGCCCGTACTTGGCCGAAGCGTTGTAGAACATGTCACCCAGGTTGTAGAAGTAGTAGTCGTCGGAGATCGCGAGCGCGGTCGACAAGTCCACAAAGCCGGCACCCTGCGCCTCGTCGTCGCTGAAAGCGCACCCCGCGTTGGGGTCCTGGGGTTTGCAGTTGGTCGCGGTGAACGTGCCCTTGTCGTCGACGTATTGGCCCGCCGAGATCAACCCGTCCTTCAAGGCCGCCGTGGCCGTAACCAGCTTGAAGGTCGACCCGGGTGTGTACAGGCCCTGGATCGCGTAGTTGTTGAGGGCGCACCCCGAACCGGTCGAGGTGCATCCGGCCGAAAGCTGGGCGTAGTTGGCCTGCGAGATCCCGCCCACCCATGCGTTCAGGTCGTAGTTCGGGTACGACGCCATCGCGACGACGGCGCCGGTGTTGACGTTCATGACGATCGCCGCGCCGTCGGTCGCGGCCGGATACAGCTTCGTCTGCGTGTCCTTGGTGTTGCGGTCGGTCTGGATGTCGGTGGCCAGGGCTGCCTGGACCGCCTGTTGGAGGTCGGTGTCGATGTTGGTGACGAGGATGTCGCCCTCTTTAGGCGCCGACTTGTGCAGCGTGCCGACCACCTGGTCTCTCGCGTTCACCGAGAGCACGTCCTTTCCGTTCACGCCCCGCAGGTACTGCTCGTATTGATGCTCGAGTCCGCTCTGGCCGACCTGGTCGGAAGGCACGTAGCCCGCGTTCGGGTTCGTCTTGAGCTCGGTGGCGCTGATCGCGCCGACGTATCCCAAGACATGGGTAGCGGTCGTCCCCCCCTGTGGGTAGGTGCGGACTGTCGACTGCTGGACGCTCACGCCGGGGAACTCGGCCTGATGCGCGTCCAAGTACTGGATCGTGGCCATCGGGGCCCCGGTGAGGATGGGCACCGGCTGGTAGACGCTGAACTGGGAGTCCGTCAACGCCGATTTGATCTCGGCCGGCGTCTTGCCGACCAGGGCCGCGACCTTGGCGATGATGCTGGGGTCGGCGGAGGCCTCGTAGCGGGACAGCACGATCTGCTGCTCGACCTGGTTCCCGACCAGGATCCGGTCGTTGCGGTCGAGGATCTGTCCCCGGGCGGCCGGGACGGCGACCGTGCGGATCTGGTTCTGGTTCACGGCCGCGGTCGCGCTCTTCTGCCCGATCACCTGGAGGCTCCACAGGCGCAGCACCATGGTCGCGAAGAGGGCCAGGAACACCAGGCCGACCACCGCCATCCGGAGGTTCGGCCGGGACGGCACCTCCTGGGGCGAGGCCACCAATGCCCCGACGTTGACGCTTCGACGCGGCCGCATCCTCGGCTGGCGTCTCGGGCGCCGCACCGGCCGGGTGTACGTGCGGACCGGCCGGAGAAAGCGCCGGCCGCCGCCCATGGGGTGGAGCAGCGAACGACGGGTCACGGGCGGTCTCCGGGTACCAGGGGGCCGCGCCAGGCCGAGCCCACGACCTCCTGGCCGAACGCCCAGTTGCACGCCCGGACCAGCAGGTAGGCGAGGGTCCCGTTCACCACGGCGACGACGCCTACCGCCGCCCCCAGACCCACGGTGAGCATGTTCGGCTGGCCGAGGACCGCTCCGAGCACCGCGAACATGATGACGCCGATCGCGCCACCTAGGGCCGCGACCCCGGGCACGAACAACCAGTTGGTGCGGTCGACGCCGGCCGCCACCAGCTGCCCCGCAGCCGCCCCAATTCCGGTCCCGACCAGGGCACTCAACCCGAATGGGGTCGGGAGGAAGAGGTCGATCGCGACTCCCGAGAAGAATCCCACGATCGCTCCCCGCTGGGTCCCGCCGGCCAGCCCGGCCGCCGCCGCGAGACCCAAGATGAGGTCCGGATGGGCGCCGGCCACCCGGAGGTCGAGCGCAACGGTGAGCTGGAGCACCAGCACCACCACCAGCACCAGGAGCGCCCGCGGGGCCTCCTTGGACGTCACAGCGGCGGCTCCCACTGGACGACGTCCACATAGGCAAGATGGTCGAGGTTGGCGAGCGGGGTCATCGTCACCGCCATCGAGCTACTCCCCCCCGTGGCCCGGTAGGAGTGCACCACCCCGACGGGAACGTTGGGCGGAAACTCCCCGGCGGCCAAGCCGTTGGTGTACATGATCTCGCCCTTGTGCAGATGCGTCTGGGCGGGGACGTACTGGACCAACAGCGGGTTCCCGGGACCCTGTCCGCTGACCGTCGCGTAGGTCTGGCCGCTCGGCCCGAAGCTCACCCCGACCGATGACCGGCCGTCGGTGATCAGCTGGACAGTCGCCGTGCTGTGGCTC
>Ga0209415_10008326_pt1 | contig 18007 bp, 15 predicted proteins | sample PeaSoiSIISIP2007_FD_187696 | JGI IMG/M metagenome (GOLD analysis project Ga0209415, IMG submission 187696) | Peat soil microbial communities from Weissenstadt, Germany - SII-SIP-2007 (SPAdes) (version 2) | ecosystem: Environmental > Terrestrial > Soil > Wetlands > Peat | place: Germany... | reverse complement strand
ATCTTGCCGTCGTCGGCGAGATCGAAGAAGCACAGGCCGGGCTGGGTGCCTTCTGGCCCGGTGAACTCGATCCAGCTCGTTGCGTGCTGGCCTTCGCCGACGATCCGTTGCACGGTGAGGTGCCAGTCGTAGGGGAAGCCTTCGACGTTGAACCGGATGTAGGGGTCCCGGCCGCGGACCTGCTCCCTGGTCTGGGGGCCGCGGTAGAGCACGTCGTCGGCGAGCAGCGCGCCGAACGCATCCCAGTCCCGGGCCTCGGCCGCGGCCCAGTAGGCCGCGACCACGTCATGCGCACTGGTCATGGCGGGCAGGTTCCCGGGACTTTCGTCCGCGTCCTGGCGCAGTGCGCCGCCGCTGAGCCGGAACGTGGCGCGGCCGATGCTGATGGTGTCCTGCTCCGTCAGCATCTTGCGCGTGATCCGCTTGCCGTTGACGTATGTCCCGTTGTGGCTGCCCAGGTCGACGATCTCGAGGCTGCCGTCCGGGTTGCGGTGCAGCTCCGCGTGATACCGGGAGACATCAAGGTCTGCGAGCGCGATGTCGTTGTCCGGCGTCCGCCCGATCCGGATCCTCTTGGCCGGCTGGGGATGCGCGTCGGTCATGGGGCGATCCTAAAAGCTTGTTTGAAACTCTGGTGTGGCCGGCGGGTTGTGACCGGATCGTAGCGTCATGCGGCGTGTCGTTACGCGGGCATGCGGGCGCGGGTCCCCATGATCCCGATTTGTGACGATCAAGAACCCTGGCAGACCCGCGCGTGCCCAGGGTACGGGCCCGGACCGGGGCGTGGTGGCCTGCCGCTGCTGCCCGGGCGGAGTCAGCCGCAGTAGCCGGGCATGCCGTTATCCGTCGGACATGAGCGACGCGGAGTGGGCAGTCATCGAGCCGACGCTGCCCGTCCCGGCGTGGCTGGCCGGCAAGGGCGGCCGCCCGGCCGGGCGGTGCCGCCGCGACTACGTGAACGCGATCCGCTACCTGGTCAAGGAGGGCATCCAGTGGCGGGCGATGCCCGTGGACCTGCCGCACTGGCGCACCGTCTATGACGTGGCTGACGGCTGGCACAGGTCCGGCGCGACCGAGGCGATGCACCACCAGCTGCGCCGCGCCTGCCGCATCGCCGCAGGCCGCGAGCCCGAGCCCACGGCGGCGGTCATCGACTCCCAGTCGGTGAAGGCCGCCGAGGAGGTCTCCCGGGCCAGCCGCGGCTATGACGCGGGCAAGAAGGTCAACGGCCGCAAGCGGCACATCGCCGTCGACACGATCGGGCTGCTGCTGACTGTCCTAGTCACCGCCGCCGCCGTCCAGGACCGCGACGGCGCCAGGCCCCTGCTGTGGAACCTGCGCAAGGCCTTCCCCAAGGTCAAGCTCGCCTGGGCCGACGGCGGATACGCCGGCAAGCTCATCACCTGGGCCAAGACCAAGCTCAAGCCGAAGCTGACGCTGCAGATCGTCAAACGACCTGATGACCTGCACACCTTCCAGGTCCTGCCCCGCCGCTGGGTCGTCGAGCGGACACTGGCATGGATCACCAGGTCACGGCGGACGGTCAGGGACTACGAACGGCTCGCCGGGCACCACGAGACCATGGTCTGGTGGGCCATGATCATCACCATGAGCCGCCGCCTCGCCAGACAGTCACAACCACCCAAACCGCATACAGCCGAGTTTCCAAACAGGCTCTAAGATGCCGACGTGGACCTGCTGCGAATCGGAGTGCTCGGTACCGCGCGGATATCGGCGACGGCGCTGCTCGGGCCGGCCGCCAGCGTGCCCGGGGTGACCGTGGCCGCGGTCGCGGCCCGGGACCAGTCCCGCGCGGCGGCCTACGCGGAGCAGCACGGGATACCGGTGGCCTACGGCGGCTACGACGCACTGCTCGCCGACCCGGACATCGACGCCGTCTACAACCCGCTGCCGAACTCGCTGCACGGCCCGTGGACGCTCGAGGCGATCGCCGCCGGGAAGCACGTACTGTGCGAGAAGCCGTTCGCGTCCAACGCGGAGGAGGCGGACCTGGTCGCGGACGCGGCCGCGGCCTCCGGCCTGGTGGTCATGGAGGCCATGCACTACCGCTATCACCCGCTGATCCGGCGGCTGCGCGAGCTGGCCGGCGAGCTCGGGCCGGTGCGGCACATCCAGTGCCGGACCAGCTTCGTCATCGGCAACGAGGATGACATCCGGTACGACTACGGCCTGGGCGGCGGCGCGCTGATGGACGGCGGCTGCTACGCGATCGACTGCCTGCGGCTGCTCGGGCCGGGCGAGCCCGAGGTGACGGCGGCGCTCGCCGATCCGTACCTGCGGGTCCCGGGGCGGGGCCCGGACCGGGCCGGGGCGGCGGCGGACCGCGCGATGGCCGTCCGGCTGGCCTTCCCCGGGGGCGCGACGGCCTGGTTCGAGTCCGCGTTCACCCTGGACGGCGAGTTCCGGGCCGACGTCCACGTGAGCGGCCAGCACGGGCACGTGTGGGTGCGGGACTTCATCCGGGCGCACTGGGGTCACCTGGTGGCGGTCCGGGACGGCTCGGTGCTCGCCGACGAGCGGGGCTCCGGGGACACGACCTACACCGAGCAGCTCCGCGCGTTCGCCGCGGCGATCGCGGGCGCGGGCGACGTCCCGACGTCGGCGGCCCACGCCGTCACCACCATGCGCCTGATCGACGACGCGTACCGCGCGGCCGGCCTGCTCCCCCGGGGCACCTGATCCGATGACGCGGGCCGGAACCGAGGCCGCCCGGTTCGCCGCCGACCTGATCAGGATCGACACGACCAACCGGGGCGGCGGGGACGGACGGGAGCGCCCGGCGGCGGAGTACGTGGCGGCCAGGCTGGCCGAGGCGGGGGTGGAGCCGGCGCTGCTGGAGCCGGCGCCCGGGCGCGCGAACGTGGTGGCGCGGGTCGGCGGCCGCGACCCCGGCGCGCCGGCCCTGCTGGTGCACGGGCACCTCGACGTGGTGCCCGCGGACCCGTCGTCTTGGAGCGTGCCCCCGTTCGCCGGCGAGATCCGCGACGGCGTGCTGTGGGGGCGCGGCGCGGTGGACATGAAGAACGCGGACGCGGTGCTGCTCGCGGTGGTCAGCCAGTGGGCCCGCGACGGGGTCCGCCCGCCGCGGGACGTCGTGCTCGCGTTCACCGCGGACGAGGAGGACACGGCCGAGTTCGGGGCGCAGTGGCTCGTCGAGCGGCATCCTGAGCTGTTCGAGGGCTGCACCGAGGCGATCGGGGAATCGGGAGCCTTCACCTTTCACGCCGGCCTCGGGCAGCGGCTGTACCCCATCGCCTCGGCGGAGCGGGGCACCGCGTGGCTGCGGCTGACGGCCCGGGGCCGGGCCGGCCACGGGGCCAAGCCGAACCAGGAGAACGCGGTGACGCGGCTGAGCGCGGCGATGGCGAGGATCGGCGGGCATCGCTGGCCGGTCAGGCTGATCCCGACCGTGCAGGCCGCGGTCGAGGCCATCGCGGCCGCGGCCGGGCGGCCGGCTCCCCCGGGCGGCTTCGGCGCCCTGGGGCCCGAGGAGCTGATGGCCCAGCTCGGCCCGGCGGCGGCCCTGGTGGCCGGCACGATCCGCAACAGCGCCAACCCGACCATGCTGCAGGCCGGCTACAAGGTCAACGTCATCCCGGACGAGGCGGTCGGGTACGTCGACGGGCGGGTCCTGCCGGGCCGCGAGCAGGAGTTCCACGCGACCCTCGACGAACTCACCGGGCCGGAGGTGAGCTGGGCCTATGCGCACCGGGAAATCCCCCTGGAGGCGCCGCTCGGCGCCCCGGTGCTGGCCAGCATGACCCAGGCCCTGCTGGCCGAGGACCCGGGCGGCACCGTCGTGCCCTACTGCATGAGCGGCGGCACCGACGCGAAGCACTTCGCCCGGCTGGGCCTGACCTGCTACGGCTTCACGCCGCTGGTGCTGCCCGAGGGGTATGACTACTACGCCATGTTCCACGGCACCGATGAGCGCATCCCGCTGTCTGCCCTGGAGTCCGCCGTCAGGATCATGGACCGGTTCCTGACCACCGCGGCCGACTGAGCCTCTACCACAAACGGCCCCAAAGAGACCGGACGTCTGCCAAAAATTATCCGTTTCTTGACCTGTGCTGTTTTCGCAGCTCAGAAGGCCTTTATAGGGGCTGAGCAGCGAAGATCCCCCTAATCGGGTGAGGTGGGGCCCGGTTTCCGCGGCGTATAAGGGGCACATGTCAACTGGCTGGTGATGAGCAGGGGGTAAGCATGACTATCGCCGTGGAAGCTGGTGTATCCGGGAGAGTCGGGGTCGTCGGGGTCGTCGGGGTACCGTCCAGCGGGCCTGGGCCGGCGGTCTGGCTGGGCGGACGTTTCCGCCTCGATGAGCGGGTCACCGCGGCGGGACAGCTGTCGCTGTGGAAGGCCACCGATGCGCTGCTGTGCCGTCCGGTCACCATCCACCTGCTGCCCCGCGGGGTCCCGGTACCCCGGCACGTGGTGGAGGCGGTGCAGGCCGCAGCCCGGGTGAGCGATCCGCGCCTGGCCACCATCTACGACACCGACTTCGGCGTCGAGGGCCCGTACATCGTGTCGGAATGGACGCGGGGCACGCACCTGGAGGACCTGGTGCTGTCCGGGCTGCCCAGCCCGGCCCTGGCCACCGCCATGATCGCCGACGCCGCGGACGCCCTCGCCGTCGCGCACCGGGCCGGCCGGCCGCACCTGTGCCTGGGCACCCGCTCGCTGCGCTGGGACACCGGCAGCGGCCTCAAGATCACCGGGCTGGGCATCGACGCGGCCCTGTCCGGGACGAACGCCGCCGACCCAGCCGCCGCCGACACCCTGGGCCTGGGCCGGATGCTCTACGCCCTGCTCACCGGCTGCTGGCCGGGCGACGAGCCGACCGCGCTGCCGGCCGCCCCCAGGCACAAGGGACGTGTGTACACTCCGCGGCAGGTCCGGGCCGGCGTGCCCGGCGTCCTGGACGCGATCACCTGCCACGCCCTGCAGCTCCAGCCGCCAGGCGCGCCACGGCCGGTGCTCACCCCGGCGGGGCTGGCCGCGGCGCTGCACTCGGTGTGGCCGCCCTCGTACTCCTCGTTCCGCCCGGCCGGCCCGGCGGGCTGCGCTCCGGTCCTGGCTCAGGACACCATGTCCCGGCGGCAGGCCCGGCGCGCGAGGAACTCGCGGGTCCGGGCCGGGATCAGGCACCGCACCACGCTGGTGCGCCCGGCGGCCTGAGCCGCGGCCCACCGGGGGGCGGCCCGCCGCGGGGGCGCGCGGGCTACCCGGGGGCGAGGAGCGAGCGGATCCGGTCCTGGCCCAGGGCCAGCAGCAGCGTCGGCAGCCGCGGGCCGGTGTCCTGGCCGATGAGCAGCTCGTACAGCAGGATGAACCAGGTCCGCTGGGCGTCCTTCAGCTCTCCGGTGGGCGGGGCGCCGATGGGCAGCCCGCGCTGGAGCTTCGGGATGCCGTACAGCAGGGTGGTCAGGCCCTCCAGGGACCAGTCATCCGCCATGTGCTTGATCAGCAGCCTGATGGCGTCGCGCTCGGATTCGGTCAGGGCCGCGAGCCTGTCGTAGTCGGGCTGCCCGCGGACCTGGGTGCGGTCCTCCGGCGGGACGTAACCGGTCACCCACGCCTGCGCGCAGTCCAGCCGCGGCCGGACCTCGTCCAGGCTCTCCACCGGGTCGCCGGCGGTCAGGTCCCGCACGATCCGCAGCATCTGCGCCTCGTCGCCGGCCGTGATGTCGGCCACCGAGGCCAGGGTGGCGAAGCGCAGCGGGCGCGGCGTGACCGGCAGCGGGCCGTCCGAGGTGCCGGACGCGCGGGCGAACACGGCGTACGTGGCCGGGTCGGCGTTGCCCTCGGCGACCCGGCGGCTGAGCGCGTCCCACTCGTCGTAGACCCGGCCGACCTCGGCGCCGAAGGCCAGGGTGATGGACTGCTCGGGCCGCCGGCGCGCGTACAGCCAGCGCAGCAGCGGAGCCTCGAAGATCTCCAGCGCGTCGGCCGGGGTCGGCGCGCCGCCCCGGGACCCGCTCATCTTCGACGACCCGCTGGTGCCGACGAAGGAGTACCCGAAGTGCAGCGGCATCTCGCCGCCGAAGATCGCCGTCACCAGTTCCTCGCCGACGGTGAAGCTGGACCCGGGCGAGGCGTGGTCCACGCCGGCGGGCTCGAACGTCACGTGCTCGTAGGCCCACCGCATCGGCCAGTCGACCTTCCAGGCCAGCTTCCCGGCCACGCCGGCGATCGGGATAGGTCCCACCACCGCGCCGCAGGCGCAGGTGTAGGTGATCTCGGTGGTCTCGTCGTCGAAGGCGGTCACGGTGGTGTCGTCCTTGCCGCAGGCCGCGCAGTACGGCCGGAACGGGAAGTACTCGCCGGCCTGCTGCTCGTCCTCGTCGTCGGCGTCGGCGCTTTCCGCGGCCGGGCGCCTGGTGCGGTACCTGGCCAGGACCGCGCCGATCCCGGCCCGGCGCCGCATCGCGAGCACGATCTGCGCCGCGTAGGCGCCGGAAGTGTACATCTCGGTCTGGCTGATCTCGGTGACCTGGATCCCGAGGCGGTCCAGCGAGTCGCGCAAGGGCGCCTTGAAGTGCGCGGCGAAGTTCTCGTGGCAGCCGCCCGGGTCGGGCACGCCGGTCAGCGGGCGGCCAACGTGCCCGGCGAGCCAGTCCGGGTACCCGGCCGGAACCCGGCGCAGCCGGTCGTAGTCGTCCCAGGACAAGATGTGCCGGCACGGCGCGCCGTTCCGCCGCACCTCGTCCGCGACCAGGTGCGGGGTCATGAGCTCGCGCAGGTTCCCCAGGTGCACCGGCCCGGACGGGCTGATCCCTGACGCACAGGTCGGGACCTCGCCGGGATGCCGGCGTTCGCCCTCCGCGCGCACCTCGGCCGCCGTGCGCGCCACCCAGTCATCGGCCACAGCCACCGGACAGGCCTCCTCCGTCGTCATCCGCAGGCATCAGCGTACAATCAGTCGCCCTGGTCATGCGCGCTGTGACCTGGACGTAATCAGCTCGGACCCTCCCCCGCAACCTGACCGGCGCGGGCCGGACCGTCGTCATCATCGACGCCTCACCGGCTATCAGGCCGGCCCCGGCTGGGACCCGGCCTCCGGCCCGGGCTCGCCCATCGCCGCGCGCCTGATCAAGCTGCTCGCCGGCCGGAGCTGAGGCCGGGCGGCGGCGGAAGGCCGGCCAGGGACGGGTCCTACGGCAGGGTCGCGGTAGGCGCCGGGCTGGGCGAGCCGGACACCGGAGAGGGTGACGGGGTCGGCGTGGCCGAGAGCGGCGTGACCGAAGGGGACGGCGTGGCCGAACGGGACGGCGTGGCCGAGCGGCTCGGATGCGGTGTGCGGGACGGGCTTGGTGACGCGGGGCCGGGGGTCGGGCTGGACGAGGACGGCGCGGTGCTGGGCGCGGGGGCAGGCTGGGTCGCGGTCGCGGGGCTCACCAGGATGTACAGCGCGAGCACGGCCAGGAACAGGACGGTCAGCACGACGGTCGAGGTCCGGGGCCGCGAGCCTATGAGGCGGCTCATGAGGCGCCTCCGGTCGCGCGGCCGGTGTCGAGGTCGGCGGAGACGTTGATGCCCTCATGGCGGAAGGCGGACGCGACCCGGGCGCGGAGTTCCCGGCCGACGTCGAACTGCATGCCGGGCAGCGTGCGCGCCACCATGCGCACCGAGAACGTATCGACCTCGATCCGTTCCACGCCCATCACGCTGGGAGGATCGAGCATCATCTTGCGCAGCCGGTCGTCGTTCCAGGCTTCCTCGCCGACGCGCTTGAGGATGTCGGTGACCCGGCTGACCTCGATGGCCGCCGGGACCGGCACGTCGATGACCGCCCGCGCCCAGTCACGCGACAGGTTGGTCACCTGGGTAATCTGGCCGTTGGGGGTCGTGATGACCTCGCCGGTGACCGACCGGATGCGGGTCACCCGGAGGGTGACGTCCTCGACCGTGCCGACGGCCGGTTCCGACACCCCGGTGACCGAGATCCGGACGACGTCGCCGAAACCGTACTGGTGCTCGGCGGTGATGAAGAAACCGGCCCCGATGTCCTGGACGAACCGCTGCAGGCCGAACCCCAGCGCCGCGCTGAGCAGGGCGGCGGGCGCAACCAGGCCCGCGAGGGGGACGCCGAGCCGCTGCACCACCAGCACGGCAGCGACGAGATACACCACGGCCAGGAAGGCCCAGGTGACGACCTGCGCCACGACGTGGCGGTGCTTGGCCGCCTCGGAGCGCACCAGCTCATCGGTCTCCCGGGCGTTCTGATCGATGCGCGTCACCACCCGGTCGCGAGTCCATTCGGCCAGCCGGGTCAGCAGGATCGCCCCCAGCACCAGCAGCACGATCTCCAGCAGGTCGCCGCGCGCCCACCGGTCCAGGCCATCCAGCGGAGCGCTTGCGGCGGTCAAGAGCGGTCCTCCCGTCTGCGAGGTTCGGTTCCGGTGAACTCCCGAGGATAAGCGAGGATTCGCGGCCCCGGCCCGGACTCGGGCGCGCCGGTGCCCGAGTCACCGCAGGTTACCGCCGTCGCCTACGGCGGGAAGCCGGTTTCGGTCCAGCGCTTGAACACCTCGACCTGCGCGGCCGGCCAGGCGCCGTCGCAGGGCATGGAGCCGTCGCCGAGGCGCTCGAGGATGCCGGCGGCGTGGGCCTGGACGTCATCGCGGGACCACAGGTCGAACGCGAACGACATGGACTGGCGGTCGTGCTCGCGGAACAGCGGCTTGATGTGCGCCGCGAAGCTCACGGTCTCGTCGGGTCCGGGCAACGTGACCTCCTGGGTACTGTCGGCCGGCGCGGCCTCCTCCACGGGCGGCCCGCCCGGGCCCCAGTCCCAGGCGGGCGGGGGACCGACGCCGGCCCGCGACGTCCATTCCAGGTAGGACGTGAGCGCGGCGCGGAACGGGGGGTCGGCGGGCAGCTTGGCGTCGTCGGCGGCCCGGATGGCCAGCGCGACCCAGCGGGCGCGCTGCTCCTCGGTGAGGCCGGGCCGGGCGCTGGCCTGCTCGCCGGCTTGGCCGCCCACCGGGGGCCCGCCGAACGCCCCGGCCATGACGGTGGCCTCGCGCTGCGGCTGCCCGGGCGGCAGGGCGGCGAACAGCGGCGCGAGCAGGCCGTCGGCGGGCACGTGCTTCTCGTACAGCAGCCGGGTCATCCGGGTCAGCGCGGGCAGGCCGCCGGCCCACTCGAACAGGGTCGGTTCGGCGCCGGCCCGGCGCACCGGGTCACGGAACTCGACGTACCAGTGCATGCCGCTGCAGAACGGCTTGTTCTGCGAGTGACCGCAGCGGCAGAGGGCGTAGTGCTCGCGGGACGAGCCCGCAGCCCGGGGCACGCCGGCCCCGGCGGCGTCGGTCAGCGGGAGGCCGCCGGTCACCCGGTACGGGCCGTCCTGGGTGATCTCGATGGCCTGCTCGCGGACGCCGTGCCAGTCGGTCAGGTCCCGGGCCTCGACGGTGTCGAAGGCCAGGCTCAGCGCCCCGGACGGGCAGTCGCGGACGGCCCGGACCAGTTCGTCCATCCGGCCGCCGCTGGGGGCGACGAAGGGCTCCTGGCTGATCCGGAACGCGGTGGCGAGCCGGTCGGTGCACAGCCCCGAGTGCTGGCAGATGCCCCGGTTGTCGAGGATCGTGACCTGCTCCCCCGGGTACGTGTCGCGCTGGTCGGGTACCCGTTTGGGGTCCTTGTCGTCGGTGAACCCGCTGGTCGCGTGCGTCCCGTCGCAGAACGGCTTCATCGCCGAGGCGCCGCACCGGCACAGCGCGAGCTGCGGCGGCACGGTCAGCGGCTCGCCGAGCGGGTTGCGGACGGCCGCGGCGTTCGTGACCAGGTACGGGCCGTTCCTGGCGGTCACGATGCCCGGCGGCAGGGTGGCCATCTGGCCGGCCAGGGCGGCGAGCCGCCGGGCCTGCTCGTCCGCTGGCTCCTGCCGGGTGGCCAGGTCCTGCAGCGCGGCCGTGGCCTCGAGCAGGCCGGGCGGGGCCGACGGGCCGAACCGGGCCCGCAGCCGGGTGGCGAGCAGCGCGGCGTCCCAGAGGGAACCGGGCGGGCCGGCGGGTGCGGCGCCGGGTCCGGGGGGCGGCACGGGGAGAGCTTCGGCCAGGGGACGCAGGACGCTGTTGACCAGGCGCGCGAGCATGCCGGCGTCGGCCCGGCTGGCCTGCACGACCGGGTAGACGGAGCAGATCAGGTCGCCCAGGCCGGAGAGCAGGTCGCTGGCGTGGCCAGTGAAAGACCGGCCCGTTCGGTAAAAATCCGCGGCGCGGGCCAGCACGTCGGCTGCGGGCTCAGCCGGCGCCGGGGGTTCGGACGGGAGGTCACGGGCCGGCAGGTGGGCCTCGAGGGAGCGGGCGATCTCGGCCAGGCTGGAGCAGACCGTGGCCATGGCGTCCGCGACCCCGGGGGCGCAGGGGCTGGCGGGTTCGCAGTACTCGGCGGCCTGGCGGATGCGCTCGGTGAGCAGGATCCAGGCGGCCTCCCGGTGCGGGAGCACGGTGTCGGACTCGTAGAACAGCTCGAAGCTGGGGCCGGCCGTGCGGCCCGGGTAGTCCGGGCCGGCGGGGAGCGTGGTGACCAGCTCGCCTATCGGCTTGATGGCGCGGAACATAAGCGCGACGGTGGCGTCAGCCAGGGCCTTGAGCTGGGCGTCGGTCTCCTCGGTGTGGGCGAAGAAGCGCTGCAGCATGAGCAGCAGAACCTCGTAGCTGACGTTGAACAGGTCCATGACCTGCCTGGTCAGCGGGTCGGTGACGAGCGGGACGCCGGTGTCACGCTCGCTCGGCCTGACGTTGACCGTGACCACCGGGCGGACCGGGTCGAAGGCCGGGTTGGCCTCGCGGAGCTGGGTGTACTCGTCCAGGATCTGGACGAACTGGCCGAAGTGCGCGTCCTTCCAGTGCCCGCGCGGCCCCTCGCCCTGCTCGAGGATCTCGTCGATGGCCCGTTGCGCGCTGGCTGTGCCGGTCACCGCGACCAGCTCGGGCCAGCCGAAGTACTGCTGGGTGGCCTGGGCCCGGGGCGGGCCGACGAACAGCCGCCGTTCGCCGAACTTGCCGGCCAGGTGCGCGAACCCGGCCTCGATGGACCGGTACAGGTGCCCGACGGTCTTGAAGTCCTGGCTGCGGGGGACGATCTCGCCTTGGGTCATGGCCGGGACGGCGCGGCCGTAGGCGGCCATCCCCTCCGCGTCGTCCAGGTCCATGCCCTCCGGGCGCTCCAGGAACATGAAGTGCTGGAGCGCGGGCTCACCGAACGGCAGCAGCGCCAGGTGCACGCCGGCCGGGTAGTGGGTGGCGGGATGAGGGAAGTTGGGCCGGGACAGATGCGGGGCACCGCCGATGGCGGACAGCAGGTTCTGCACCAGGGACAGGTGCAGCATCTCCTGGGTGGCGACGTGGCTGATGCGCTTGCGCCATCTCCGGACGGCCTCGGCTTGCCCGGCGCTCAGGCCCTCGTCCTCGGACTGCTTCAGCGAAAACGCGGCGTACAGGTACTGGCACATGATGCCGTGCTCGAGTTCGGCGGCCTCGCACAGCATGTAGTACAGCGCCTCGCGGTGCTCGATCACCAACGGCGCTTCGGGCGGGGCCAGCCCGCCGCGCGTCGCGATCACCTGTGCGAGCCGTCCCCCCGTCTGGATTTCGCTCATGTTTTCTTCAGGCCTCCCTCGTGGTTATTGTGTCCACGGTTCCTGTGCTCGCGCGGCGCTCCAGCTCGCCGGCCGGCTCGTTGAGCTGCTCGCTGGGCGAGCGTCCCCGCCGGTCGGCGATCGGCCGCTGCTCGACCAGGTTCCCGTAGTTGTCGTACTTGTCGGCCCGCCAGCGGTCACCGTCGACGTACACGGTGGCGTTGATGTTCTTCACCTCGATGGCGAACAGCCCGCCGGGGCCCACGAGCAGGTGGTCGATCTCGCCGCGCCGGTTGCGGTACCCGCGCAGCAGCGTCCAGTCGTCGGCCAGCGCGCGGCCCAGTTCGGCCGCGACCAGCTGCTCGCCCGCGATCCCGGCCCTGATCTTCTCCTCGGTGTCGGCGTCGCCGGCGTCCGGGACCGTGGGGCGGGGGGCGCGGCGCTGCTCGGCCCAGACGGCGAAGACCAGCCGCAGCCAGGTCCACCACCGGTGGTGCTGGCGGGCCCGGTCCCGCTTGACCCGGATGGTCTGGACGCGGGCCTGGTGCTGGATGAGCGCGTCCTCGTACCGGGCCTGGGCCCGCTTCTGGGTGGCCTGCCGCCGCCGGGTCACGTCGTTGAGCATGTCGCCCGGGTGGTTGGACAGCTCGATGACCCGCCTGCCGCACCCTCTCCCGCCGTCGGCCTGCCAGGGTCAGACCCGGCAGGTGATCTCCAGGCCGTCGGATTCGGGGAAGGCGATGGACAGGTAGCCGTGGGCCGGGTCGCGGACGTAGGCCAGGTAGTCGGCCATCTCGGCGGCCATGGAGACCGTGTCGTCGGCGACGACCAGGGCGCCGGGGGCCAGCCGGGGCTCGAGCAGGCGCAGGACGGGTAGGTAGAGGTTCTTCCAGCCGTCCAGCAGGACGAACCCGACCGGACCGGGGAGGTCGGCCAGGGTCTGGCGGGCGTCGCCCTCCAGGATCGTGACCAGGCCGACCAGGCCCGCCTCGGCGAGGCTGGCCCGGGCCCGGGCGACCTTGGCCGCGTGCAGCTCGGTACTGATGACGCGGCCGGTGCCGTTGTCACGGACGGCGGCGGCCAGGTGGATGGTCGAGATGCCGAACGACGTGCCGAACTCCACCACCGTGGACGGGCGGCTCGCCCGGATCAGGGCGTAGAGGAGCCGGCCGCCTTCGGGTGAGACCGGGATGTACAGGTCGGCGTAGGCGTCGGCCTGCTCGCGGGCGGACATGGCGGGGAAGCCGTCCGGGTAGCGCTCGCGCACGGTGACCCACTGGACAGCGTCGTCGGAGTGCGCGGCCTGGAACAGGCGGTCGAGCACGGGGCGGACGGGTGGCGAGGCGAGCGAGTTGGGCACCGCTACAGCCTAGACGTGGCGGGCTGGCCTGCGGCGTTTGGCCTTGCCGGGGGCAGAACGCGCCGTTACAGTGGGTCGCGCCAACGACGAGGTCGGCAGTACGGGAGGGAGAGGGAAATGGCAGGAAAGTTCGTCCTGGAAAAGGGCAGCACGGGTAAGTTCCACTTCAACCTGCACGCGGCGAACGGGCAGGTCATCGCGACCAGCCAGCACTACGAGAGCAAGGAATCCGCGCTGCACGGCATCGAGTCGGTCAGGCACAACGCGCCGGATGCCCCGGTCGAGGACAAGACCGAAGACTAGAAACGTGCCGGGGCGCCGCGTCAACGGCGCCCCGAACCCGTGAGAGGTCTTCGCGGGTGCCGGCTAGTTCTGCTGGCCCTGCTGGCCCTGCTGGTCGGCGCCCAGGAAGCCCTCGGCCTGCTGCTCGGCCCCCTGAATCTCGCTGTCGAACCGGCCGCCGGACTTGCTCTCGGCTTCCTGCTCGACTTCGTCCAGGCCCTTGTCCACGAGATCGCCGTGCTCGCCGGCGAGGTTCTTCGCTTCGTCCATGAAGTCCGGCATGGTTCTTCCCCCTTCGGTTGCCCGGCTCGGTTCAGGCCTTTACCGTAGCAGGGTGGTCGCGGCGCTGGCGGTCGGCGGGGTCCTCCTGGCGGTGATGATCGCGGCGTCGGGCTACGCCGGGATCATCCTGCCCGGGGATGCGCGCATCCCCCTTCACCTCGGATCCCACGAGCACGTCTACCTGGTCTCCAAGCGTGCCGGGCTGGTCGTCTGGCCCGCGGCGGGCGCGCTGCTGTACGGCATCCTGGGCGGGGTCAGCGCGAGCAGCCTGGCCGCGGACTGGGTGCCGGGGGTACGCGATGTGCTGATGCCGGCGGCGATGTGCGTGGTGCTGGGGTTCCAGGTGGGAGCCCTGGTGCTGGCGGCACAGGACCAGGGCGCGGAGGGCGGGATTCTCGGCTAACCCAGGCCATCGTCACCGCTCAAGCAGTCCCAGCTTCCCGGCCTGGGCGACGGCCTGGCTGCGTGAGGAGACACCCAGCTTGCGGTATATGGAGTACGCCTGCGACCTGATGGTGTTGCGGGACAGGAACATCCCCCCGGCGATCTCCGGGAGCGACAGGTGCGTGCCGAGCATCGGGAGCAGGCGGAGCTCGGCGGCGGTCAGGGCCGAGGCCCCCGGAGCGGTGTTGCCTTTCACCCGGGCGAGCTCAGCCCGCAGGTCCTTGGCCTGCCGGACGAAGACGCCCAGGCTGGGGCGCCGCCTGAGGATCTCGTCGGCCTCGTGGAGCAGGGTGCGTGCCGCCGCCGTGTCCGACAACGCCAGATGGCACCGCGCCAGCTCGAGCCGCACCTGGACGGCGAGGTAGGGAATGGCGTAGGTCAGGTGGGGCCGCAGGCGCTGCGCGTAGGTCAGCTCGGCGCCGGCCTTGGCCAGGTCTCCCTGATGGAGCGCCACCCGCGCGGCCGCTGCGTGCATGATCGCGACGGGCGGGTATTCCTCGAGATGGGCGTCACGGGCGACCGAGCGTGCCTGCGACAGGTACCGTCCGGCCTGGTCCCAGGCTCCCTGGCCGATGGCCAGCAGGGCCCGCTCGGCGAGCGCGATGCATGCGCCGATCAGCCCGCCCACCACGCGGCCTTGGGCGACTTGGTCCTCGAACAGCAGGTCAGCCTGGTCGCGATCGCCGGCCATCAGGTGCGCCACGGCCAGGTAGAGAGTCGCGGCGGCCTGGAAGAAGCTCCCGGCCGCCATGGTCCTGGCCGCCAGTTCCGCGTCGGCGCGCATCTGCTCGGGCCCGTCGCGGCAGAGCAGCGCCCGGAGCAGTGCCAGCCACGGCTCGATCGTGGAGCTCCCGTCCGGCGGGCTCGCGGCGGTCGCTCCCTGCTCGGCGACCCTGGCCCATCGTTCGGCCTCGGCCGGTTTCCCGGTCATGGCCGCCAGCATCCCGGCCAGGACGGCGACCGAGGGGCGGGTCTGCATGGCCCCGCGGTCCTCGAGCCATCCGAACCAGCGCTCGACGGTCGCGACCCGGCCGTGCTGGTACGCGGGAAAGCCCAGGACACCGGCCAGGGCGGCGACAGCATCGGTGTCGCCCGCCTGCATCCGGTGCTCCAGCGCCTCGGCGGGCGCTCCGTTGTCCTCGCACCATCGTGCCGCTCGCCGGTGCAGGACAGGGATCAGGTCAGGCTCCCGGCGGCGGAGTCCGGCCAGCAGCATGTCGCGGAACAGGCGATGGTAGCGGTACCACTCCCCGCTGCGGTCCAGCGGCACCAGGAGCAGGTTCGACCGGGCCAGGTCGGCCAGCGTCGCGGCGGATCCGCGTAGCCCGAGGGTGGCGTCACACAACGGCCCGCACATCCGCTCCAGCACCGCGGTCCGGGTCAGGAACGCCCGTTGCTGCGGCGAGATCCGCGCGAAGAACTCCGACTCCACGTACTCGCTCACGAGACGGTCGTCACCGCCGAACGAGACGGCCGCACGGTCGAGCGAGCTGCCCTCCCTGAGGCACAAAGCCGCCAGATACAGGGCGACCGGCCACCCCTCGGTCCGCTGGTGCAGTGCGGCCACCTCGTCCGGACCCAGGGCGAGACGCGCGTTGTGCAACAGCGACGACGCCTCCTCCGGGGTGAGCGACAGGTCGCCCGGGCCGATCTCCAGGAGCTTTCCTTCGGCACGCAGCCGGGCCATCCGCAGCGGCGGTGCCGTCCGGCCCGCCAGCGCCAGCCGCGAGCCGGGCGGCACGTGATCGGCCAGCACCGACAGCGCGCTGCGGCACTCCAGGTTCCGCAGCAGGTGCACATCGTCCAGGACCAGGGCCACCGGCGACGTCATCGACGAGAACGCCGAGCCGAGCCGGGGCACGACCGAGCCAGGCACCGAGCTACCCGGAGAGGCCAGCGCGTCGAACACCCGCTCGCCGATGGGCTCTACCGCATCCAGCGCCTCCGCCACGTAGCTGAGCAGGACCTTCGGATCGTTGTCGGCCTCGTCCACCGACACCCACGCAACCGACTGACGATCGCGCTCGGCCCACTGCGCCAGCAGCGTCGTCTTCCCGTAACCCGGCGGCGCGACCACCGAAACGATCGGGCAACGGTCGCCTCCCCGCAGCTGCTCGATCAGGGACGGACGAGGCACCGTCCCGGGCCGTACCGGCGGACGGCGGACCTTGGACGTGAGCAGGTCAAGGCCCAGCCTGCTCATACGCTGAGACCGGCTATCCGGCTCACGCTGCGGAACTGCCACCCACGCCCCCCAAGCGAACGACCTACCCAACTTAACAGAGAGGCCTGATCAGGCCCAACTGACCGAGATTATTACTAAATGAGACGCAGTCACGCTAGGCGCGCTCCGGGCGTTAATCCCCGGCGCGTTATTTGAGGCGCCTGCCTCGGGCGGCGGCCATTACCATTACTTGTGCTCGGCGTCCAGGGCTGGCCATACGGGAAGGTGTCATGAGGATCGACAACAGTCCGGCCAGGGGGATGCGGGATCTGCTGCCCGCTGACGTCGCGGTCCGTGACCATGTGCTCGAGTCGATCATGGCGGTGTACCGGCGGTTCGGGTACCAGCGGATCGAGACCCCGGCGCTGGAGGACATCGGCCGGCTGCAGAGCGGGGAGGGCGCGGACAACGAGAAGCTCATCTACGAGGTGCTGCGGCGCGGGCTGCCGCCGGCGGTCGCGGCGGACACGCCGCTGCGGGAGCTGGTGGACCTCGGGCTGCGGTATGACCTCACCGTGCCGCTGACCCGCTTCTACGGGAACAACCACGCGTCGCTGCCGTCGCCGTTCCGGTCGTTGCAGGTGGGGCCGGTGTGGCGGGCGGAGCGGCCGCAGCGGGGCCGCTACCGCCAGTTCTATCAGTGCGACATCGACATGATCGGTGAGGCCTCCGTGCTGGCCGAGGCGGAGCTGATCGAGGCGACCAGCGAGGCGCTGGCGGCGGTCGGGCTGACCGGGACGGTGATCCGGCTGTCGGACCGGCGGTTCCTGGCGGCGCTGGCCGCCGACTGCGGGGTGCCGGATGATGCCCGGGACGCGTTCTTCATCACGCTGGACAAGCTGGACAAGATCGGCTGGGAGGGGGTCCGGGCCGAGCTGGCCGAGCTCGGGCTTCCCCCGGATCAGGTGGCCAGCGCGGCGGAGAAGATCCGGGCGCTGGACGGCCTGCCGGCGGGCAAGCTGGCGGGGGCGCTGGCCGACGCGGTGCCGGGGCTGGCGGCCCCGGTGATCGAGGATCTGGTCACCACGGCCTCCTGTCTCGACCGGCTGGCGTTGACCCGGGAGCTGAGCTGGGAGTTCGATCCGGCTCTGGTGCGCGGGATGGGCTACTACACCGGGCAGGTCTTCGAGGTCGTCAAGGCCGGCGTGAGCGGGTCACTGGCGGGCGGCGGGCGGTACGACAAGCTGATCGGCCGCTCGCTGGGATACGACGTTCCGGCCTGCGGGTTCTCCATTGGATTCGAACGGATCGTGGATCTACTGGCCCGGCGCCCCTCGCGAGACGCGGTGGCGGTGCTGGCCGAGGCGGATGTGCCGCTGGCCGACGCGCTCGAGGTGGCCCGGGAGCTCCGCTCGGCTACCGGGGCGCAGAGCGTGGTCGAGACCGTGCGGCGCAGCGGGAAGTTCGGGGCGCAGCTCAGGCGGCTGGAGGCGGCGGGGTTCACCGGGTTCGTGCCCGTCGGCGTGCAGGACGGCGCGGTGGTGCGCGGGGAGTTGCGGACGCTGGGCGGCTCGCCGGACGCGTAGGGCGCCAGGGCCCGGCGACGCGATGACCCTTGTCCCGCCGACGGCGGGACCTTCGGCTCTGCCCGAGAGGGCTGCCCGTCGGGCAAGTGTGGAGTGTTAGATGCGCTTTGCGGCCGCGCACGTTCGGCCTCACCCAGGAGTGATTTCCGATGTTTTCCGATGATCAGGTCGTAACGAGTCTTCCGGGGCTGGCCACGTGGGTCGGCGAGATCGCGAAGCTGACCAAACCCGACGCGGTGGTGTGGTGTGACGGGTCGCAGGAGGAATGGGACCGGCTGACC
>Ga0209415_10008323_pt1 | contig 18010 bp, 19 predicted proteins | sample PeaSoiSIISIP2007_FD_187696 | JGI IMG/M metagenome (GOLD analysis project Ga0209415, IMG submission 187696) | Peat soil microbial communities from Weissenstadt, Germany - SII-SIP-2007 (SPAdes) (version 2) | ecosystem: Environmental > Terrestrial > Soil > Wetlands > Peat | place: Germany... | reverse complement strand
CCCGCCTGCAAAGCGCGCCGAGTGCACGCCGGGCGCGCCGTTCAGTGCATCGACGCAAATGCCCGAATCGTCGGCAAGCGCCGGCAGTCCCGTGTGCCGGCTCGCGTGCCGCGCCTTGGCGAGCGCGTTTTCGATGAACGTAAAATGCGGCTCGTCGGCCTCTGGCACGCCGAGGGTCGATTGGGGGACGATCTCGATGTCGAGCGGCGCGAGAATGGCACCGATCTCGTTCAGCTTGCCGACGTTGTTTGAAGCAATGACGATTTTCTTCATTCAGGCAACGCTTAACGCAGAGGACGCGGAGGCCGCGGAGTGACCCAAAATAGAATATTCAGGAAACCGTGCATTATGCTTGCAGTTATCGATCTTTGTATTGATGCCTTTTGCCCGATTTTTTTGTGTTTTTCCCGGCGTCCTCTGCGTCCTCTGCGTTTAGAGGTTATTTTTCAAAGCGACTTTTTGCGCGGCGATCAACTGCTGGATGCCTTTCTGGGCGAGATCGAGCATCGCATTCATCTCGGTGCGCGTGAATGGATGGCCTTCGGCCGTGCCTTGCACTTCGACCAGCCCGCCACTGCCGGTCATCACGACGTTCATGTCGGTATCGCACGCGAAGTCTTCATCGTAATCGAGGTCGAGCACCGGCACGCCCTGGTACACGCCGACCGACACCGCCGCGATGAAGTCGAGTATCGGCGAAGCCGCCAGCAGCTTTTGTTCGAGCATGTGGCTTACCGCATCGTGCACGGCGACAAACGCGCCGGTGATGCTCGCGGTGCGCGTGCCGCCGTCGGCCTGGAGCACGTCGCAATCGAGCTGCAGCGTGCGCTCGCCTATTTTGTCGAGGTCGACCACCGCACGGAGCGCGCGGCCGATCAGGCGCTGGATTTCCTGCGTGCGCCCCGATTGCTTGCCGCGCGCCGCCTCGCGGTCGGTGCGCGTGTTGGTCGAGCGCGGCAGCATCCCGTATTCGGCGGTCAGCCAGCCCCGCCCCTTGCCCCTCAGGAACGGCGGCACCTTGTCGTCGATGCTGGCAGTGCAGATCACTCTGGTGTCGCCGCACTCGATCAGCACCGAGCCTTCGGCATGGCGCGTGTAACCGCGCGTGATACGGATATCGCGTAACTGATCCGGCTGGCGCTTGCTTGGCCGCATATGACTCCCTGGATATGTTATCTTTACTGGTCTTGCGTTGACGCATCGAATCCGCAATGTTAATGGTAAATGGTGAATAGTAAACGGTAAATTGGCCGATGCGCGGCTTTTACCGTTCACTATTCACGATTCACTATTCACCGGTTCCACCATGATTTACAGCATGACCGGATTCGCCAGCGGGACGCGCGAGCTCGCAAGCGCGGCGCTGAACGTCGAATTGCGCTCGGTCAACCACCGCTACCTCGATTTGCAGTTCCGGCTGCCCGAAGAGCTGCGCCCGCTCGAACCGGGATTGCGCGAGCTGATCGTCGCGCGCCTGCAGCGCGGCAAGGTCGAATGCCGCATCGGCCTGACTCCGCTGCCCGATGCGGCCAAAACGCTCGAACTCAATAGCGAGGTGCTCAAGCAGCTGAGGGTGCTGAGTGAAAAGCTGCGTGCCGCGTGGCCCAGCGTGCCCGGCCTCACCGCCGCGGACATTCTGCGCTGGCCGGGGATGCTGGGCTCGGACACGGTGTCGCTCGATGAAATGCGCGCGGCGTGCCACCACACGCTGCAATCGGTGCTCGAGGACTTTACCGCTTCGCGCGCGCGCGAAGGCGACAAGCTGAAAGGCCTGCTGCTCGAGCGCGTCGCCGCGATGGAAGAGCGCACCGCGACCGTCGCCCCGCGCATGCCGCAGGTGCTCGCCGCATTTCAGGAAAAACTCGCAACGCGTCTGCGCGAAGCAATGGCGGTGAGCGACGACGAGCGCATCCGCCAGGAAATCGTGCTCTTCGCCAACCGCATCGACGTCGACGAGGAGCTGTCGCGGCTCACCACGCACATCAGTGAGGTAAAGCGCATCCTCGAGGCCGGCGGCGCGGTCGGCAAACGGCTTGACTTCCTGATGCAGGAACTGAACCGCGAAGCCAATACGCTCGGCTCGAAATCGGTCGACGTCGAGGTCACCAAGGTGTCGCTCGACCTGAAGCTGCTGATCGAGCAGATGCGGGAACAAATACAAAACATCGAGTAAGGAATAAAAATGAGAGGAGGGGCGCGAGGCGAGAGACGAGAGACGAAAGGAAAAGGGCAACAGCCCTCCGTCTGTCGTCTATCGTCTATCGTCTTTCCTGTCTCCGCGAAGTCATGAGCGGAAACCTGTTCATCGTCTGCGCGCCATCCGGCGCCGGCAAGACCAGCCTCGTAGCCGAGCTGCTGAAAGACGACCCGAAGATCAAGCTGTCGGTGTCGTACACCACGCGCAAACCGCGGCCGGGTGAAGTCGACGGCCGCGAATACCATTTCGTGACCGAACGGAAATTCGGGGAGATGGTCGAACAGGGGGCTTTCCTCGAGTGCGCGCTGGTGCATGGCAACCAATACGGCACTTCGCAACACTGGATCGCCGAGCAGCGCGCCAGCGGCAGCGATATCCTGCTCGAGATCGACTGGCAGGGCGCTGCCCAGGTCAGGAAGCTGATCCCGGAAGCGATCGGCATTTTCATCCTGCCGCCGTCGTTCGAAGCGCTGGTCGCGCGGCTCAATAAACGCGCGCAGGATCCCCCGGATGTGATCGCGCGGCGCCTCACCGCGGCGCGCGCGGAGATAAGCCACGTCGGCGAGTTCAACTATGTTATTATCAACGACAATTTCGACGATGCGGTGCAGGACCTGAGCGGCATCGTCCGCACCCAGCGGCTGCTGGCTTCAATCCAGCTGGCCCGCCACAGCGACCTGATTAACCGGATGAAATAAGGAAATTAGACATGGCACGCATCACTGTTGATGACTGTTTGAAGATCATTCCGAATCGTTTCGAGCTCACGCTCGCCGCGACTTACCGCGCGCGCCAGATCACCAACGGCTCGGCGCCGATGCTGGACGCCAATCGCGACAAGCCGACCGTGATCGCGCTGCGCGAGCTTGCGGCCAGCAAGTACGGCGTCGAAATACTCAACAAAACCCCGTCCTGACGCCGGCCTGAAGCCGGTTGCGGTATTGCGGGGCGTCCCAATATGTAATACTGGAGCTCCCTGTCCCGTAACCGGTCATGCCCGAAGCCGCAACCTTGTTCAAGGAGTGGTCCGGTTATCTCAACCCGGAGGACGTGACGCGGCTCGAAACCGCGTATCACTTCAGCGAAGCCGCGCATAACGGCCAGTTCCGCGCCTCCGGCGACCCCTACATTTCGCATCCGCTCGCGGTTGCGAACATCCTCGCCCAGCTGCATCTCGATTCGCAGGCGCTGACCGCTGCGCTCCTGCACGACGTGATGGAGGACACCTCCGTCACCAAGACCGAAATCAGCAGGAAATTCGGCAAACCGGTCGCCGAGCTCGTCGACGGCGTCTCCAAGCTCGACCGCATCGAGTTCGAAACCCACGAAGAAGCGCAGGCCGAAAACTTCCGCAAGATGCTGCTCGCGATGGCGCGCGACGTGCGCGTCATCCTGATCAAGCTCGCCGACCGGCTCCATAACATGCGCACGCTCGACGCGGTCCCGGCGCCGAAACGCAGGCGCGTCGCGCGCGAGACCCTGGAGATCTACGCGCCGATCGCCAACCGGCTGGGCTTGAACAGCATTTATCAGGAACTCGAGGACCTGAGCTTCAGCTATCTGTACCCGGCGCGCTTCCGCGTGCTGTCGAGGGCGTTGAAAAGCGCGCGCGGCAACCGGCGCGAAGTCGTCAGCAAGGTGGGCGAAACGATCAAGAAACGGTTGAAGCACGACGGGATCGATTCCATCGTGCACGGCCGCGAGAAACACCTGTTCAGCATCTACCGCAAGATGCGCGACAAACACCTGTCGTTCTCCAAGGTGCTCGACGTGTTTGGCTTCCGCATCATCGTCAAGGACGTGCCCTCGTGTTATCTCGTGCTCGGCGCGCTGCATTCTCTTTATAAACCGATCCCGGGCAAGTTCAAGGACTACATCGCGATCCCCAAGGCGAACGGCTACCAGTCTCTGCACACCACGCTGTTCGGCCCGTTCAGCAGCCCGCTCGAAGTGCAGATCCGGACCTCGGAAATGCACAAGATCGCGGAGGCCGGCGTCGCCTCGCACTGGCTCTACAAGAGCTCCGATGCGTCGCTCAACGACCTGCAAAAGAAGACCCACCAGTGGCTGCAGAGCCTGCTCGAAATGCAATCCGGCAGCGGCGACTCGGCCGAGTTTCTCGAGCACCTGAAGGTCGACCTGTTCCCGGACGAGGTTTATGTATTCACGCCGAAAGGAAAGATCCTGTCATTGCCGCGCGGCGCGACGGCCGTGGATTTCGCCTACGCGGTGCATACCGACATCGGCAACCGCTGCGTCGCGGTCAAAATCAACGATGAGCTGATGCCCCTCAGGACCGAGCTCAGAAACGGCGAGCGCATCGAGATCATCACGGCGTCGCACGCCAAGCCGAACCCGCTGTGGCTCAATTACGTGATCACCGGCAAGGCGCGCTCGCACATCCGCCATTTCCTCAAGACGGTGCAGTACCAGGAATCGGCGCAGCTCGGCGAGCGGCTGCTGAATCAGGCGCTCGGCACCTTCAAGTCCGGCGTCGCCGAGATCAAGGATGCGCAGTGGGACAAGCTCATCAAGGATACCGGCGTCAAATCGCGCCCGGACATCCTCGCCGATATCGGCCTCGGCAAGCGGCTTGCCGTGGTGGTGGCGCGGCGGCTGCTGTCGCTTGGCGATGCGTCGGGCGAAGAACCCAAGACCGGCACGCCGGTGATGATCCGCGGCTCGGAAGGGATGGCGGTGCAGTTCGCGCAGTGCTGCAAGCCGATCCCGGGCGACCCGATCATCGGCCTCATCAACAAGGGCCAGGGCATGATCATCCATACCCACGATTGCCCGGTGATCGCCAAAACGCGCGCCGATCCCGGGAAGGTGATCGACGTCGAATGGGCGCCCGAAACCAAGAAGCTGTTCAACGTCAGCATCGAGCTCGTGGCGATGAACCAGCGCGGCGTGCTGGCCAAGGTCGCGGCGAAAATTGCCGAGGCCGACTCCAACATCGACAACGTGACGGTCGATCCGGAGCAAGGCGATCCGTATGCGACCATGCACTTCACGCTGCAGGTTTCCAATCGCCTGCACCTCGCGCAGATCATGCGCTCGCTGCGCCGCATCCCCGAAGTGATCCGCATCACGCGGGTCAAAAACTAGTGCCGTTCCAACTTGATTGTCCTAACGACCACGAGGATCCTTCTGCTGAATATTGTGCCTCGATCACCCGTCACCAATTGCTCGGAATAGTTGGAACGGTACTAGCGTTTACCGCACATGTCGTTGCCGTCGCGCCAGCCCTGCGCGTAATTCGCATCGGACTTGAAGCGCGCCTCGTCGCGCATGCGCGCGGCGTTCGGCTTGGCGCTCGCGCAACCGTCGGCATAGCCCTGCCTGAACTCCAGTGGATAACCGGAAAGATTGACTGCCGGCACCGACTGCTGCGATGGCGTCCCGCAGCCTGCTACCAGCAATATCAGCGCTGCGTAACGACGTCCGGTCATGCGAAGAATATAAACGCCTAGCGTTCCGCCAGGGTGTGCATGATCGCGCGCGGCACCAGCGTATTGCCGCCGAACACCTGCAGCGACTTGTCGTTGCTCGCGATGCACACCTTCTGCAGCGCAAGGAAGGCGCGCCCGGCCGCGGTATCGTTCCAGAACCAGCGCTGGATTGCGCTGGCGCTGGGCGCGCCCGGCCGCGCCGCGGCAGCCTCGTAGTAGTAGGCGCGCAGATCGTCGCATACGATCTTGAGCGTCTCGCCCGCGCTCATGCCGGCGAGGTTCGACGCCGGCGCGCCATTCAAACAGGAAGCGATAATGCGCGCAGCTTCACCCTGTGCGACGCCGCTCACGCCGGTCGTGGTGCGGCCGCGGCGCTGCACCGCAAGATCGTGCCACGGTGCGAGTTCCTCGATCTCGCGCGCGAGCAGAGCACCGAGGTCGCGTTCGTCCACGGCGTGATCGAAACTCACCGGGCACGCGACGCCATCGATTTCATCCGCGGCCGGCGGCGGCGCGTCCTCGGGATAATCCGCGAGCACGGGACCGGCGGGTACTTCGAGCAGCCGCAGCACCGCGAGCAGCACGCGGCGCTGGAATGCGGCATCGTTCGGCACGCCGAATGGGCGGCCGAGGATGTACGGCACCCACAGCGCGCGCGGCGGATTGATCGCCGCGGTGTGCTCGCGCACGAGCGACACCTGTGTCGTCGCAATTCCCTCCGCCTCGAGATAATGGCCAAGTGCGCCGACCGCGCACGTGCAGTTCGGTCAGACCGGCGTCAGCAACACTGCATCGACGCGGTCCTGCTTGAGCAATCCTGCAAGCTCGCGCGCTTTCGGCTCAAGCTTCCGGATGGTGGCCGCGCCCATGAACGAGTAGTGATAGTCAGCGACCGACCCGATGGTTTTCCCGCGCGCAAGCTCGCGCAGGCGGTCGATCGGAAACGCGACGTTGTAGTCTTCCTGGAAACCGGTGCGGTCGAAGTTGACCGACTGGTGGCTCATCACGAGATCGGCCGCCGGCGTGTCGCCGGGGATGACGCGATAATCGGTGGCGGTCGCGCTTGGCCCAAATGGCCGATCCCCTTTGCGATGCAGTCCTGCGGTGGTGACGATTGCGATGCGGCATTGCGCAAGCGGCGGCGGCTTGACCCACGGCCGGTCGTTGAAGCCCGCCAGGTCCTTGATCTTGTCGAGCATATGCTCGCGCTCCCAGTCCGGTAAATCAGCGAGTCGTGCCATTGATTGTCTTCTCAGGTCAGGCGGGCAGCAATTCGTCGAGTGTTGAACGTAATACTTATATGCCGCGCAAGCGTTGCTAGCCGAGCGCGGCGATTTTCAGTTCAGCGGCAAGCTGATTGAGATTGTCCAACAGCGGCGCCGTCAGTGGAATGCCGAGCTTCGTTCTCTCCGCACGCTTGGCGTGGCTCCGCTCGCCCGGCAGCCGGATGGCGTCGACGCCGGGCAGGCGCTTCGACTTGCGGATGTCGCGGATCAGCCCGTCGACGCTCGCCTTGAATTCGGCGGGCGGACGGAACGCGCTGACGTTGATCGCGACGATCACATGGCCGGTGTTGGTCGGTGACTTGTCGTCGGCATTGAAATCGACGACTTCGCGCCCCATCGCTGCGCCGTTCAACGTGCCCGCGAGCAGGCCGAACACCAGCGCGAGTCCGTAGCCTTTGTAGCCGCCGATCGGCAGCAGCAGGCCCTCGTTGGCGCGCCTGGGATCGGTGAGCGGGCGGCCCTCGCGGTCTATCATCCAGCCATCGGGCATCGTCTCGCCGCGCTGCGCCGCGGTCTTGACCTTGCCGTAAGCGGCGACGGTAGTCGCCATGTCGAGCACGATCGGCGGTTCCTTGTCAGCGGGAATGCCGACCGCGATCGGATTCGTCGACAGCAGCATGTCGAGCCCGCCCCACGCCGCAAGGTGATTTGCGTTGCCGACCGCCAGATAGAGCCCGATCATGTCGTGCGCGATCGGCATGCTCGCATACAGCGACGCCGGGCCCGCGTGGTTGCTCCATTTGACGCCGACCCACGCCACGCCGGCGGTCCGCGCTTTCTCGATCGCTTTTTCCGCGGCGAACCGCATCACCAGATGCCCCATGCCGTTGTCGCCGTCGACGAGCGCCATGCCCGGCGCCTCGCGCACGACGCGGATAGCGGGCTTGACGTTGACCGCCCCGCCCTTGATGCGGCGGATGTATTGCGGCAGGCGAAACACGCCATGGCCATCGGCGCCGCTCAGATCGGCGCGCACCATAAGCTCGGCTATGCTCCGGGCCTCAATATCGCAAACATTCACCGCGGCAAACGCGCGCGCAATGAACGCTTCGAGGCCTGACGCAGATATCCTTTTGAGTTCGGATGACATAAGGTGTCGTCAAGCCTGCTTGTCGGCAATGACGTTTTCGATGCGCCGGTCCGGCACCAGCCAGATGAGCGCGACGAGCACGTACAGGACCTGGGCGATCCATGGCAGCCAGCATGCGGTCAGGATGGCGGCGACGTAGACTGCCGGCGAGAGTTTTCCTTTCCAATCGCTGCCGACCGCCTTCCTGAGCAGCGAATCGCGGCCCTGCGACGCGATGATGATCTGCTGCAGCACCCAATACGCGACTGCCGCCATCAGCAGCACCGCGCCGTAAACGGCCGTTGGCACCGGCGCGAAATGATTTTCGCCCATCCAGCCGGTCACGAATGGAAAGAGCGAGAGCCAGAATAGAAGATGCAGGTTCGCCCACAGCATCGGCCCCGTCACCCTGTGCACCACGTGCAGCATGTGGTGATGGTTGTTCCAGTAGATGCCCACGTAGACGAAGCTCAGCACGTAGCTCAGGAACACCGGGACGAGCGGCGCCAGCGCTTCTATGCTCTCGCCATGCGGCACTTTGAGATCGAGCACCATGATGGTGATGATGATCGCGATCACGCCATCGCTGAATGCCTCGAACCGGTTCTTGCCCATGCGCGCCTCACTCGATCTTCACGCCGTTGTCCTTGATGATCTTCGCCCAGCGCTGCATCTCCGATCGGACGTACGCGTTGAACTCGGCTGGCGATGCGCTGAGCGCGAGCGGTATCGAGCGCTTGACCAGGAACTCCTGCATCTCCGGGTCCTTCATCACCGCTACGGTCGCGGTAAACAGCTTGTCGATGACCGGCCGTGGCGTGCGCACAGGCGCGAACATGCCGTTCCAGTTGAGGCTGCCGATGCCGGGGAAGCCGGCCTCCGCCATTGTCGGCACCTCGGGCAGCTCGGGAATGCGTTTCACCGACGTCACCGCAACCGCCCTGATCAGCCCTGAACGGATCGGGCCGATGTTGGAAGCGACATTCGATTCGGTGATATGCGCCTCACCGCGTATCAATGCCGGCAGCGTTTCACCCGCGCCTTTGGATGGCAGGTGCACCATTCTGATCCCTGCCGCGGCGGTGAACGCAAGCATGTCGAGGTGCGAGTATGAGCCGAGCGGCGCCGAATAATTGAGCTGACCGGGGCGCTCCTTGGCGTACGCGATCGCTTCTTTCAGCGTACCGGGCAGTTTCGGGCCGACGAGAATCAGGTTCGGGATCGAAGCGAGCAGCGTGATCCCGGTCAGGTCGCGCGCCGCATCCACTTTCGTCTTGGACGCGAACAGGAGCGGATTGATGGCATTGGTCGAGATATTGCCGATCAGCAGCGTGTAGCCGTCGGGTTGCGCGGTCGCCACCAGCTCCACCGCGATATTGCCGGCGGCCCCGGCGCGGTTGTCGACGACGATCTGCTGGCCGAGGCGATCGGAGAGCTTCGGCGCCAGCACGCGCGCGACTATGTCGGTCGCGCCGCCCGGCGCAAATGGAACGACCAGCCGTATGGGCCGGTTCGGGTAATCCTGCGCCGCCGGCTGCGCGGCGTTAACTGCGGGCACCGACGCGCAAAGCACGGCCACCGGCAAACAGATATGTCTGAGCATGGCTCTCCTCCCTTGATGTGCAAGCTGCGCCTGCGCGATCTCAGCCGCGGTGTTCCTCCAGTTCGACCAGCGCGCCGAGAAAATCATGCGGATGCAGGAACGCAATGCGCGCGCCATGCGCGTTCAGCTGGCGCTTGCCGTCGCCGAGGACGCGCGCGCCCTTGTGCTCGATCTCGGCAGTGGTCGCCTGCAGGCTGTCGACACTCAGGCTGAAATGATGGATGCCGCCGCGCGAGTTGCGCTGGAGGAATTTCCCGACCGGCGAATCGGGCCGCGCCGGCTCCATCAGCTCGATCTTTGCGTTCCCCAGGTCGATGTACGCGATGCGCACACCCTGGTCGTCGTTGACGCTGACGGGGCCGATTTTCAATCCATATTTCTGCTCGAGCTCGCGCGCCGCGGCATCGAGACTCGGCACGATGATCGAGACATGGCTTAAACCGATAATCATCTTCACCCCCACCCCAACCCTCCCGGCAAGCAGGAGGAAGTAGATTTAAATTACATTGTCTTTACGCAGCATCGCGATGGCCCCGGCATCCATGCCGAGATCGCGCTGCAGGATCTCGTCAGTATGCTGGCCGAGCGTCGGCGGCGCGCGCCGCACCGAAGTCGGCGTGCCGCTGAACTTGAACGGCGTGCCGATCAGCTTGAGAGCGCCGATGGTCGGATGCTCGACGGTCTCGACCATGCGGCGGGCTTCCGTCTGCGGATCGTCGAGCGCCTGCTTGACCGAGTTGATGCGGCCGCACGGCACGCCGGCCGCCTTGAGCTTGCCGATCCACGCGGTGGCCGTATCGGTCTTAAGCCGGTCGGCGATGAGGCCATCGAGCAGGTCGCGGTGCGCAACGCGGTCCTTGTTTTTCGCAAAGCGCGCGTCGTTTTCCCACTCCCCGTGTCCGATGGCGTGCGCCAGCTTGGCGAACTGCGGGTCGTTGCCGACCGCCACGGCCATCATCCCGTCGCGCGCCGGATAGGTGGTGTACGGCACAATGCTCGGATGGCCATTGCCGAAGCGCCCGGCATCCCGCCCGCTGGCGAGATAGTTGGCCGCGACGTTGGCGAGCATGAAGAGGCCCGTCTCGTAGAGCGAAAGTTCGAGATGCTGGCCGCGGCCGGTGCGGCTGCGCGCCGCCAACGCGCCGAGGATGGCATTGCCGGCGAGCATGCCCGTGCACACATCCACGAGCGCGACCCCATGCTTGGTCGGCGGCCCGTCCTGCGGACCGGTAATGCTCATCAGGCCCGACTCCGCCTGCAGAATGAAATCGTACCCCGGCAACCCGCCTTTCGGCCCGCTTGCGCCGTAGCCCGTAATCGAGCAGCGAATGACGTGCGGCGCGTTGGCTTCCAGCCAGGCGTCGGAGAAGCCCCACTTCTCGAGCGTGCCGGACTTGAAGTTCTCGACCAGCACGTCGCTCTTCCTGATGAGCGCCGCGAGAATCCTCTGGCCGGGCTCGCAGGCCAGGTTGAGCGTGAGCGAGCGCTTGTTGCGGTTGATGCCGAGAAAATACGCGGCTTCGCCGCCGACGAACGGCGGGCCCCACGTGCGCGTGTCGTCCCCCGTCCCCGGCGGCTCGACCTTGATCACGTCGGCGCCCATGTCACCGAGCATCATCGTGCACAGCGGGCCGGCAAGTATGCGCGTGAGATCGAGTACGCGCAGTCCGTCGAGCGCGCCTGCGGGATTTTGCGCCATGGCCGGAAATTATTTCCGTTTTTTTCGCATCGAAGGCGGCGCGTTGAGATCCTTCCTGCAGCCGTCGACGTATTCCTCGAGCTCGCGCTTCGCGCGCACGCGAAACTTCTGAAAGTCGGGCTTGCGGCCCTCGAGGAACGCGTTCATGCCTTCGAGGCTTTCTTCCGAACCCCATACATGAGCGAGCAGCTCCATGCCGTGCTGCCACGACGCATACAGCAGGTCCGATTCGAAGTTGAGGTTCTTCTTGGTCATGCGCAGCGTCTGCGCGCTGTGGCCTTTCATCGTCTCGCACCACTTGAGCGTTTCAGCGAGCAGATCTTTCTGCGGCACGCATTTGTTGATGAGGCCGATTGTGGCCGCCTCTTTCGCGGTAAAACGCCGCGCGCAGAAGATCATTTCACGCGCGAGTCGCTCGCCGACGAGGCGCGGCAGGTATTGCGTGGCACCCACCGTCGGACACGCGCCGACCGTGGCGCCGGTCTGGCCGAGCACGGCGTTCTCCGAGGCGATCGCAAGATCGCACCACAGCGCCAGCTCGTGGCCGCCGCCCATGCACCAGCCGTTGACCATCGCGATCACCGGGATCGGCAGCCCGCGGATCGTCATCGCCAGGCCCTGCATGCGGTCATTCCACATAGAGGCGTTGATCCAGTTGAGCCGCTTCATCGCAAAGAAATCGCCGCCCGCGGAGAACGCCTTGTCGCCGGCGCCGGTCACCACCGCGCAAACGATGGAGGGGTCCTCGCGCGTCGATTTCAGCGCGTCGATCATTTCGTCGAGCGTCTGCTCGCGGAACGCATTGAGCACCCGCGGGCGGTTGATCGTGACCCATGCGACCTGGTTTTTGACCGTGAACCGGATGTCGTTGTACTTGCCAGCCCTGGCGGCTTTTTTGCGCTTGACTGCCATGATGCTCCCCGGTGATGAATTTGCAGAGATGCTGCGCGACATTCAGGCACGAGTTTACCAGATTGCCGCAAGCGCCCGCAGATGGAGGGCGATCAATGGCGCGGCGTTTGACAGCGCTTGCGCTCCTCCACTATCTTGACCGGGTGCGCTTACAAAAAACTCTGCCACGGCGCACACTGGAGAAACCCCATGGCCGCGATCCCCAAATATTGGCTGGCGTTGCTCGCTTTCGGCGCATGCGTTTACGCGGGCAATTGTCGCGCCCAGAGCTACCCGGCGAAGCCGATCCGCATCATCGTGCCGTTCGTTGCCGGCGGGCCGACGGACATCCAGGCCCGCTGGGCGGCGCAGCAGTTGAACGCCGCTTTCGGCCAGCCGGTGATCGTCGATAATCGCGGCGGCGCCGGCGGCGTGCCCGGCACAGAAGCCGTGGTAAAGAGCGCGCCTGACGGTTACACGCTGCTTGCGGGCAACCCGGGGCCGCTGACTATCGCGCCGAGCGTACGCGCACAAATGCCGTACGAAACCCTGCGCGACCTGGCGCCCATCATGTTGATCGCGCGCACCGCGAGCTGCCTCTGTGTGCATCCAAGCCTGCCTGCCAGAAACGTGAATGAGTTCATCGCGCTCGCCAAAACCCGGCCCGGAAAAATCAACTACGGCTCGCCGGGCATCGGCACGGTCGGACACCTCGCTACCGAGCTGTTCGCGACGCAGGCCGGCGTGAAGCTCAACCACATTCCGTACAAGGGCGCCGCTCAGTACACAATCGACCTGATAGCCGGCCATATCGAGCTGGCCATCATTCAATTTGCCGGCTGCGCGCCGCTGCTGCAGCAGGGAAAGCTGCGCGCCATCGGCGCCACTTCCCGCAAGCGCACGCCGCTCATACCCGACCTGCCGACGATCGCGGAACAGGGGCTCCCCGGTTTCGAAAGCTACAATTGGAACGGCGTGCTGGCGCCGGCGGGAACGCCCAGTACCATCATCGTCCGGATCAACGAGATACTCGCGAAACAACTGGCGACACCGGAAAGCCAGAAGCTGTACTTGAGCCAGGGCCACGAGCCAGGCGGCGAAGGGCCGGAAGAATACGCGGCATTCATCCGCGCCGAAACCGAGAAATGGGCGCGGGTCGCCCATGCGGCCGACATCAGGCAGGAGTAACGAAACCGGCGAATGGTAAATAGGGAATGGGAATACCCCTCGGCGCGTTACGCCCCGCCATTTACCATTTTCCGATTCCCCATTCGCTATTTCCCATTACCCATTTCCCACCAAGGAAGAACGATCTCATGGCTGAAAAAAAAGAACCGGCTTACTTCATGTACTTCCCCGGCAACTACCGCTGGTCGGCCGGCTTCATCAACATGCTGAGCTCGGCGCCGTACGGCGGCTCGGAAATCGGCGAGCTGCACAAGATCGGCAGCCTGCTGAAAGGCAAGGCGCCCGAGGACGACGCGGCGTGGTTCGACGCCTGCGTAAAAGTCGCCGGCGGCGTGCGCGCCTACGCCGGGAAATTCGAGCAAGGCGGGCACCGGGTCTCCGCCGCGCACGCCTACCTGCGCGCCTGCAACTATTACCAGATGGGCGAGCGATTCCGCACGCCCAAGGACAACAAGGCGCTCGATGCCTTTCGCGCCGGCGTCGAATGCTTCCACCGCCACGCCGCGCTCGCCGACGTCAGGATCGAAATCGTCGAAGTGCCGTTCAAGGACGGCAGCCTCCCCGGCTACTTCGTGCATGCGCAGAATACGCAATCGAAACGCGCTCCGTGCGTGGTGTTTTTCGACGGGCTCGACGTGACCAAGGAAATCCAGTACATGCGCGGCGTGCCCGACCTCGTCAAGCGCGGCATCTCGGTGCTGGTGATGGACGGGCCCGGCACCGGTGAAGCGATCCGTTTCCGCGGACACTACCTGCGCCACGACTACGAGGTCGCCGGCAGCGCGTGCATCGACTTCCTCGAACAGCGCGCCGATGTCGATCCCGGGAAGATCGGCATCGTCGCGATCAGCCTCGGCGGCTACTACGCCCCGCGCTGCGCCGCGATGGAGCCGCGCTACGCCGCCTGCATCGCGTGGGGCGCGCAGTGGGACTACCACGCGACATGGAAAAAGCGCATCGATGCCCAATTCAAGACCTCGCTCTCCGTCCCCGGCCACCACATCGCCTGGATCTTCGGCGTCGATTCGCTCGACGCCGCGCTCAGGAAACTCGAGCCGTTCAGGCTCGACGGCGTGATGCAGAAGATGCGCTGCCCGTTCCTGCTCGTGCATGGCGCCGAAGACGAGCAGATTCCGCTCGCTGACGCGCAAAAACAGTTCGACGCCTGCGGCTCGAAGGACAAGACGCTGCGCATTTACACCGCCGCGGAAGGCGGCTCGCAGCACTGCCAGCGCGATTACCTGACCCTGGTCGTCGCCGACATGTGGAACTGGTTCGAAGACAAGCTGGTGCGCGGCAAATAAGCAAGGGCGCCGGCAAAAACCATGGCCTGCCGGATGAGGCGCTGCCACGAGTGCAATTTCCCGCTCGGCAAGAAGGACGTGTTCTGCCCGCGCTGCGGCGCCAGGCAGCGGCGCGAGAAAGCAAATCCCGCTATCATCGCGCTGACGGGCGGCGCTGCCGCCCTTTGGGATTCCATACAGATTTCATCTCGACATGACTGACCGGAAAAAACTCAAACGCGACACTCTCACCAGCCACGCCGGGCGCGACCCGCAGCGCTACGCCGGTCTCGTCAACACGCCGGTGTTCCGCGGCTCGACCGTGCTGTTCCCGGACGTCGAGTCGTACGAGAAGCGCGATCCCGACAATTACAAGGTGATGCGGTACGGCATTTACGGCACGCCGACCACTTTCGCGCTCGAGGAAGCCGTCGCGCAGCTTGAAGGAGGGCACGCTGCGGTCGCGCTGCCGTCGGGTCTGGCGGCCATCGCCGCCGCGCTCGCCGCATTTGCCAGGACCGGCGGCCACATTCTCGTGGTCGATTCCGTCTATGGTCCGACGCGCAATTTCTGCGACCGGCGCCTGAAGCCGTTCGGCGTCGAGATCGAGTACTACGATCCGCTGGTAGCGGACGGCATCGCGAAGCTGCTCCGGCCGAACACGACGGCGGTCTTCTGCGAAGCGCCGGGGTCGCTTACGTTCGAGATGCAGGACATTCCCGCCATCGCCGCGGCGGCGCACGCGAAAAATATTCCCGTTCTCGCCGACAACACGTGGGGCACGCCGTATTTTTTTCGCTCGTTCGTGCATGGCGTAGACGTGTCGATCCACGCCGGCACCAAGTACATCGCCGGCCACTCCGATACTTTGATGGGGTTGATCGTCACCAACGAGCAGTACTGGCTCAGGGTGCGCAAGACCATCGCTGATTACGGTTACTGCGTGAGCCCGGACGACTGCTATCTCGCGCTGCGCGGGCTGCGCACCATCGGCGTGCGCATGCAACACCAGCAGCAAAGTGCGCTCAAGGTCGCGCGCTGGCTGCAGTCGCGGCCGGAGGTGTCGCGCGTGCTCTATCCGGCGCTCGAAGGCGATCCAGGCCACGCGATCTGGCAGCGCGACTTCAGCGGCGCGGCGTCGCTGTTCGGCGTGATCCTGAAGCCCGTGCGGTGGGAAGCGGTCGGCGCGATGATCAATGCATTGAAGCTCTTCGGCATCGGCTCGAGCTGGGGCGGCTTCGAGAGCCTCGCGATCCGCGCCGACGTGGGCAAGTATCGCACCGCGACGAAATGGAACCCCGGCGGGCCGTTGGTGCGGTTTCATATCGGGCTCGAAGACCCCGCTGACCTGATCGCCGATCTGGAGCAGGGTTTCGCGCGCCTGCGGTAAAGCCGATGGACGCACCCGCCCATCCGCAGAACGACAAGGCGCTGAACGCAGCGCTGCTGGCGGCGCTCTTCATCGCCGGCGTGTCGCTGTTGCGGGAAGGACCGCATCTCGACAATGTGATCGACAGCTGGCCCTTTTTCACCAGCGCGTTCTTTTCGGGCATGCTGATCGGCTTTGTCGGCTGGACGCTGGCGTTCGGCGTCACACCGCAGCTCAAGTTCTCCGGGTCTTATCGTCACCCGTGGCTCGCCGCGCTGATTCTCGGCGTCGCATTCGCGAGCGCGGCTTCCTATCTGAACCGGACTTTCGCTTCACCCACCGAGCGCACGATTACGGCCGAGATTGATTCCGTAGAAGAAGGCAAAGGCAATCGCTGGCACCTCACGGTGAAAACGCCTGATGGCCGTTACCAGCGCTATCTGATCACGAATGACGTGGCGACCCTGCTGAAAAACGAGAAGATGGTGCGGCTGAGCGTCGCGCATGGGGCACTGGGCTTCGATTACATAGCGAGATTCGGGCCACTCAGGCAGTAAGCAAGATCACAGGCCGCCGTAACCACCGCCGCCGGCGGTTTCCATCACCGGCCAATCGCCGCCTTCCGTACCCGGTGATCCCGCCCGCTCGACCTGCAGCTTGGCGACAACGCACCGGAAGGAATTCGCGTCAGAAATATCCGTCCATCACGTGCTCGACCCACGCGGGCATTATTGCGTCTGTGACGCGATCGAACGCTGGAATATACGGCTTGAGATCGAGCACCGGCGTACCCTCCAGCGCGTCGAGGCCGCGAACCCTGACTACGTTGCCCGCTATCCCCAGCAGCCTCACCGCAGTCACTCCGATCGGATTGGGGCGAAATTTCGTGCGCTGTGCGAATACCCCGACTTCCTGCATATCTTCCATGCCGCGCGGCCGGCGCAGCAACTGCTTCGCCGGGTCGAAGCCCTGCGCGCGGTCGAGGAAGAACACGACGATTATGTGCGAGAAACCTTCCAGCCCCTGCAGACCGAGCGCGAATCGGGAATCGAGGTGAATTTCGGAGTCGACCTTTGCCCAGCCGCCTTGCGACATCTCTGTTACCGGACTTCTGACGGCGCCGATTGGATCAACGTTGAACATAGATGCGCTCCCCGATCGCATGAGCCCGGTCACCGGATCCAGATGACGACGCCGGACCATGCGGCCGCACGCGTACATCACTGTGGATCTGCAATCGCAATATTTTTTAAGCCGTAAGCAATAAAGGACAGAAAGGGGCCGTGGCCGGGCTCAAGGCCTGCCGCGGCTCCTGATCAACAATTACGGCAGCAGGACCGTTGAACCCGTGGTCTTGCGCGACTCGAGATCCCGGTGCGCCTGCGCGGCCTCGCGCAGCGGGTAAGTCTGGTTGATCGAGATTTTGACCGCCTTGCTCTTCACCACCGCGAACAGATCGCGCGCCGCCTGCACCAGGTCCTCGCGACTGGCCGTGTAGTTGAACAGCGTCGGGCGCGTCAGGAACAGCGAACCCTTCTGGGCGAGGACGCCGGGATTGAACTGTGTCACCGCGCCCGAGGCATTGCCGAAGCTCACCAGCATGCCGCGCGGGGCCAGGCAGTCGAGCGAATCCATGAAAGTATCTTTGCCGACGCCGTCATACACGACCGCGACACCATTGCCCTTGGTGATTTCCTTGACGCGGGCGACAAATTTCTCCCGCGACGTGACGATCACGTGCTTGCAGCCGGCCTTCTTCGCGAGCGCTGCCTTGTCGTCGCTGCCGACCGTGCCGATCACCGTCGCGCCGAGATGTTTCGCCCACTGGCACAATATCTGGCCGACTCCGCCCGCCGCCGCGTGCATGAGAATGGTGTCGCCCTTTTTGACCTTGTAGGTGCGTTTGATCAGATACCACGCAGTCATGCCCTTCAGCATGATTGCGGCGGCGATTTTGTCGTCGACGCCGGCGG
>Ga0209415_10008322_pt1 | contig 18011 bp, 17 predicted proteins | sample PeaSoiSIISIP2007_FD_187696 | JGI IMG/M metagenome (GOLD analysis project Ga0209415, IMG submission 187696) | Peat soil microbial communities from Weissenstadt, Germany - SII-SIP-2007 (SPAdes) (version 2) | ecosystem: Environmental > Terrestrial > Soil > Wetlands > Peat | place: Germany... | reverse complement strand
ATGATGCGGCTCTGGGGCGGCGTCATGGACATGACCATGGACGGCAGCCCGATCATCGGGAAGACGCCGATCGAGGGCCTCTATATCGACGGCGGCTGGTGCTACGGCGGCTTCAAGGCGACGCCCGCCTCGGGCTTCGTGTTCGCGCACACGATCGCGCAGGACCGGCCGCACCCGCTCAACGAGGCCTTCACCCTCGATCGATTCGAGCGCGGCGCCGCGATCGACGAGCGCGGCGCAGGCCCGACGCCCAATGCGCATTAGCGAGCTCTTCCGGATGGGTGCGAGCGTGGTCCCGAAAACAAGAGTCACCACAGAGACACGGAGGACACGGAGAGATCGCGTTGCGGCGAAGCCGCAGTCATTGTGGCCCTCGGGTGGAGCAGGTGCCATTGCCGCTCCGCGGCGAAACGCGAACCCGAACCTCTGTGTCCTCCGTGTCTCTGTGGTGAAACCTTCTTCGTGGGGGCAGGGCGCATGATCTTGATCGAATGCCCCTGGTGCGGCGCGCGCGACCATGTGGAGTTCACCTATGCGGGCGACGCGACCGTGCGCCGGCCGCCGCCCGATGCCGGCGAGGCCGCGTTCGCCCACTACGTCTATCTCCGAGACAACCGGCGCGGACCGCACCGCGAGCTCTGGCACCATTCCGGCGGCTGCCGTCGCTTCGTGGAGGTCGAGCGCAACACCTTGACCCACGAGATCACCGGCACCTCGGCACCCGGCGCGGGAGCCCGCAAGTGACCGAGCGCTTCCGGCTCCCCAGCGGCGGCAGCGCGATCGATCGCGCGCGGCCGCTCGCGTTCAGCTTCGATGGCAAGCGGATGACCGGGCTGGCCGGCGATACGCTGGCCTCGGCGCTGCTGGCGAACGGCGTCCGGCTGGTGGGGCGGAGCTTCAAGTATCACCGGCCCCGCGGCGTCTTCAGCGCGGGCCCCGAGGAGCCGAACGCGCTGGTGGGGCTGCGCCGCGGCCCTCGGCACGAGCCCAACACCCGCGCCACCATGGTCGAGCTCTATGACGGGCTCGAGGCCCAGAGCCAGAACCGCTGGCCCTCGCTCCGCTTCGATCTGCAGGGCATCAACGACCGGCTGTCGCCGTTCCTACCCGCCGGCTTCTACTACAAGACCTTCATGTGGCCGCCCAAGGCCTGGATGACCTACGAGCACTACATCCGGCGCGCCGCAGGTCTCGGCACCGCGCCGGTCGAGTGCGATCCCGATCGCTACGAGCACCGAAGCGCCCATTGCGACGTGCTGGTGGTGGGCGGCGGCCCCGCCGGCCTCATGGCGGCGCTCGCCGCCGGCCGCGCCGGCGCGCGCGTCATCCTCTGCGACGAGCGCGCGGAGCTCGGCGGCTCGCTCCTGCGCGAAAGCCGCACGGTCGGCGACGAGCCCGGCGCCGCCTGGGCGCGGCGCATCGTGGCGGAGCTCGCGACCTTGCCGACCGTGCACGTGCTGCCGCGCACGACGGCTTTCGGCCTGTTCGATCACAATATGGCGGCGCTGATCGAGCGCGTCGCCGATCATCTGCCGGCGCCGCCGGATCACATGCCGCGCCAGCGCCGCTGGACCGTACGCGCGCGGCAGATCGTGCTGGCGACCGGCGCCATCGAGCGGCCGCTGGTCTTCGCGGGGAACGACCGGCCCGGCGTGATGCTCGCCTCCGCCGCGCGCGCCTATGTCCATCAATACGGCGTCCGGCCCGGCAGTCGCGCGGTGGTGTTCGCCAACAACGACGCGGGCTATCGCACGGCGCTCGATCTCGCGGCCGCCGGCATCTCGGTCGCGGCGGTGGTGGAGAGCCGGGTCGGGGAGGCCAGCGTGCTCGCCGGCCAGCTCTCCGGCGTTCCCGTGCTCTCGGGTCATGCGGTGGTGGCGACCCACGGCCGGCTCGGTCTCGCCGCCGTCGACGTGGCGCCGCTCGCGGAGGGCTCCGCCGTCCGCCGCCTCGACTGCGACCTGCTCGCGGTTTCCAGCGGGCTCAATCCCACCGTGCACCTGCATTGCCACGCCGGCGGCAAGCTCGCCTGGGACGAGGCGCGGTTCTGCTTCGTGCCGAGCACCGTTCGCGCCAGCGTGCGCTCCGTCGGGGCCGCCCGCGGCGCCTTCGGACTGGGCGCCTGCCTCGAGGAGGGCGCGCGCGCGGGCGCAGAGGCGGCCGCCGCCGCGGGATTCGCAGCCAGCGCCGGCGTGACGCCGCCGCAAGTCTCGGACGAGCCCACCCGCCCGCCTCAGGCCCTCTGGGCGGTTCCCGCCTGGGCCAGCCGGGGCGGCAAGCGATTCGTCGATATCCAGGACGACGTCACCGTGGAGGACGTCGGCCTCGCCGCGCGCGAGGGCTACGTCTCCGTCGAGCACCTGAAGCGCTACACCACGCTCGGCATGGGGACGGACCAGGGCAAGACCGCCAACGTCAACGGCCTCGCCTTGCTGGCGCAGCTGCGCGGCGACGCGATCCCCGCCGTCGGCACCACCACCTTCCGGCCGCCCTTCACGCCCGTCACCATCGGCGCGCTCGCGGGCCGCGAGATCGGGCTGCACTTCATGCCGATCCGGCGCACGGCGATGCACGACTGGCACGTGGCGCACGGCGCGGTGATGATCGAGACCGGGCTCTGGATGCGGCCGCGGTGCTATCCCGGCGCCGGCGAGACGCCGGCGCAGGCGGTCGCGCGGGAAGCCGCGCATATCCGCAAGGCCGTGGGCCTCGTCGATGTCTCGACCCTCGGCAAGATCGACGTGCAAGGTCCCGACGCCACCGAATTCCTGCAGCGGATCTACGCCAATGCCTGGGCCAATCTGCCGGTCGGCAAGGCGCGCTACGGATTGATGCTCCGCGAGGACGGCATCGTGTTCGACGACGGCACCACGAGCCGCATCGCCGAGCATCGCTACTTCATGACCACGACCACCGCGAATGCCGCGGCGGTGCTGATGCATCTCGAGTATTTCCTGCAGATCGTCTGGCCGGAGCTGCGCGTGCAGGTGACCTCCGAGACCGAGCAGTGGGCGGCCATGGCGCTCGCGGGGCCGCAGAGCCGCGCAGTGCTGGCGCGCGTCGTGGAGGCAACCGATGTCTCCGACGCGAGCCTCCCGTTCATGGGCGTGCGCGAGGCGCGCGTCGCGGGATTGCCCGTGCGCATCTTCCGCATCAGCTTCTCCGGCGAGCTCGCCTACGAGATCAACACGCCCGCCGATTACGGCGTCGCGCTCTGGGAGGCGCTGCTCTCCGCTGACGCCGGCGAGAGCATCATCCCTTACGGCACCGAGGCCATGGGCGTGCTGCGCATCGAGAAGGGCCACGTCGCCGGGCCCGAGCTCAATGGCCGCACCACGCCCGACGATCTCGGTCTCGGCCGGCTGGTCTCCGCGAAGAAGCCGGATTTCATCGGCAAGCATCTGCGCGAGCGCCCCGCGCTCAAGGACGCCGCGCGGCTGCGCCTGGTGGGCCTGGTGCCGGCCGACGGCACATCGAAGCTGCGGCCCGGCGCGCAGGTCGTCGCGGAGCCCGCGCCCACGCTGCCGGGCAAGAGCCTCGGCCACATCGCCTCGGCCGCCCACAGTCCCGTGTTGGGGCACTCGGTGGCGCTGGCGCTGGTGAGCGGCGGGCTCGCGCGCAAAGGCGAGACGCTCTACGCCGCCTACCCCCTTGAGGAGGGTCCGACCGTACCCGTTCGGGTGGTCGATCCGGTCTTCGTCGACCCCGAAGGAAAGCGCCTCCATGGCTGAGCGCCGCTCTCCGCTGGCCGAGTGCTTGAAACCCGGCGTCCAGGGCGCCGTCGGGCCGGCCGGTCCGGGCGTCGAGATCCGGGAGCTTCGGCCGCTCACCGTGGTCCAGGTTGCCGCCTTCGACGCCGACCGCGCGGCGGCCGCCTTGGCCGCCGCGCTCGGCGTGCCCGCGCCCAGCGGGCCCAACGGCGTCGCGAGCTCCGGCGACTCGACCGTGCTCTGGACAGGACCCGGGCGTTGGTTGGTGGTCGAGCCCGAGTCGCGCGACTTGGCGTCCCTGCTCGCCCATCACTGTCCCGGCGATGTCGCGGCCATCACGGACCTTAGCCATGCCCGCATGGCGCTTCGAGTCGATGGGCCACAGACGCGGGTTTTGCTGGCAAAACTCTGCACCCTCGATGTCGATGCCACGGCCTTTCCACCGGGCACCTGCGCGCAGACCCAATTTGGTCAAATTGGGGTCCTGCTATATTGCCGGGCACAGAACGGGTTCGACATTTTCATGTTTCGCGGCTTCGCCGTTTCCGCCTGGGAGTCGATCGTCGATGCCGCTCTGGAGTTCGGCTGCCGCGTGACCTGACGGACTTTGGGGGAAGGGCCGAATGTACGCGCCATGACGGCCGAGTTCGATGTGGCGGTGATCGGCGGCGGACTCGTGGGGGCGGCGCTTGCCTGGGGGATCGCTCGCGAGCATCAACGCGTCGTCGTGCTCGACGAGGGCGATGTCGCCCATCGCGCCTCCCGCGCCAACTTCGCCCTGATCTGGGTGCAGAGCAAAGGGCTTGGCATGCCGGACTACGCGGCTTGGACCAAGCGATCCTCGGATGCCTGGCAAGGTCTGGCGCAGGAGCTGAAGCAGACTACCGGCATCGACGTGGCGTTCTCGCGTCCGGGCGGCTTCACCTTGGCGCTCTCCGAGGCAGAGTTGGAATCGCGCGCTCGCCTGCTCCAGCGCCTGCACAACCAGCCCAACATGGTGCGCTACCCCTATGAGATGCTGGACCGCGACGCCCTGCTCAAGGTGCTGCCGCAGATCGGTCCCGAGGTCGTGGGCGCGAGCTACTGCCCGCTCGACGGCCAATGCAATTCGCTACGATTGCTCTACGCGCTCCATGTGGGCATGCGGCAACTCGGCGCGGAATATCGGGCGAACCATGTCGTGCACGCCATCGACTATCACAACGGGGTTTTCTTCCTGCGGAACTCGAGCACGGCGGTCCGGGCGGAGAAGGTGGTGCTGGCCGCCGGCATCGGCAATGCGCGGCTCGCGCCCATGGTGGGGCTCAAGGCGCCCGTGCGCCCGCAACGCGGCCAGGTCGTGGTGACCGAACGGGTCGAGAAATTCCTCGATCATCCGCTCGTCACCATCCGCCAGACCGACGAGGGTACGGTCATGCTCGGCGATTCCCAAGAAGAGGTCGGGCTCGACGACAGCGTCGGCCTCGGCGTCGCGTCCGCGATCGCGGGCCGAGCCGTGCGCATGTTCCCGCTGCTGAATTCGCTCAACGTCGTGCGCACCTGGGCGGGTCTGCGCGTCATGACGCAGGACGGATTTCCGATCTACGACGAGTCCTCGAGCCGGCCGGGTGCGTTCCTCGCGACCTGCCACAGCGGCGTGACCCTGGCCGCGGTGCATGCGCTCGTGGTTGCCCCGATGATCGCCGCCGGCAGTTTGGTGGCTGACCTGGATGTGTTCAGCGCGCGGAGGTTCGATGTTCAGACGGCTGCCTGACGCCGCCGTCACCCTGGTCACCATCGCAGTCGATGGCCTCGCCGTTTCGGCGCGGGCCGGCGAGACCGTCGCGGCTGCGCTTCTGGCGGCGGGGTTTGGGGCGTTTCGAACCACGCCGGCGTCGGGATCTTCGCGCGGTCCCTATTGCATGATGGGCGTCTGCTTCGATTGCCTGGTGGCGGTCGACGGCGTCGGCAGCCGGCAAGCGTGCTTGGTGCAGGTCCGCGAGGGCATGCGCATCGAGACGCAGCGCGGCCGGCGCCCGGTTGGGCCGTGAGCGGCCCGCTGCTGAAGGATAGCTATGAGCTCGCGGTGGTCGGTGCCGGCCCCGCCGGCATGGCCGCCGCCACCCAAGCCGCGGAGCTCGGCATCGAGACGGTGGTCTTCGACGAGCAGGCCATGCCGGGCGGGCAGATCTATCGCTCGATGAACGAGACGCCGCTGCGCGATCCCGCGATCCTCGGCGAGGCCTATTGGCGGGGTGCTGCGCTTGTCGAGGCATTCCAGCGCAGCGCCGCGCAGTATGTACCGCAGGCGACGGTATGGACGGTCTCGCGCGAGGGCGAGATCGGTGTCTCCGTCGGCGGCGCCGTGCGACTGCTGAGGGCGAAGCGGGTGGTGCTGGCGACCGGCGCGCTCGAGCGGCCGTTTCCGATCGGGGGCTGGACGCTTCCGGGCGTCATGACCGCGGGCGCCGCGCAGATCCTGCTGAAATCGGCGGCCATGGTGGGGTCCGGCCGCGTCGTGCTGGCGGGGACGGGGCCGCTCCTCTGGCTGCTGGCGGCGCAATATCTCCGCGCTGGTGGCGCGCTCACGGCCATCCTCGAGACGACGCCCCGAGGGAATCTCGGGCGGGCGCTGGCGCACCTGCCGGGTTTCCTGGCCTCGGGCTACCTCCGCGAGGGCTTCGCGCTGCTGGGCGAAGTGCGGCGGCGCGCGAATCTGGTGCGCTCGGTGATCGCGCTGCGCGCCGGGGGCGGCGACCGCCTCACCGACGTGACCTACCGTACGGCCGGCGGACTCGAGGTGACGCTACGCGCGGACATCCTGCTGCTGCACCAGGGCGTGGTGCCCAACCTCAACCTTGCCGTCGCTATCGGATGCAAGCATGTCTGGAACGAGGTGCAGCTCTGCTTCGTGCCGGTGCTGGATGCGTGGGGCCAGAGCTCCGTCGAGACGGTGGCGATCGCCGGCGACGGCGGCGGCATCGCGGGCGCGGTGGCTGCGGAAGCGCGCGGGCATCTGGCCGCGCTCGATGCGGCCTGCCGCCTCGGGAGCATCGATGCTGCGGCACGAGACCGGCTGGCGGCGACACATGTCGGGGCGCTGCGCGAGGCGCAGCGCGGGCGGCGGTTCCTTGACCGGCTGTTCCGGCCGGCAAAGCGGTTTCGCCTGGCTCGCGGCCGGACTCTGGTCTGCCGCTGCGAGGAGGTCACGGCGCGGCAGGTGCGCGATGCCGCCGCGCTCGAGCGCATCGGCCCCAATCAGCTGAAGGCGTTCCTGCGGTGCGGCATGGGTCCCTGCCAAGGCCGGCTCTGCGGCCTTACCGTCACGGAGATGCTGGCGGACGCCCACGGCGTGTCACCTGATGACATCGGCTATTACCGCTTGCGGCCGCCGGTGAAGCCGATCACCGTGGGCGAGCTCGCGAGCCTGCCGAAGAGCGAGGCGGATATCGCGGCGGTGGAGCGGAGCTGAGCCCCGCGTTGCACCGGCCTCTCGCGCGGTCTTAGACTTGCCTGGATGAGCCTCTACTATGTCCAGAAACTGCTCTATCAGCTCAACCGCGATCCCGAGCTGCGGCGGCGCTTCGCGAATGATGCGGACGAGGTGCTTGCGTCCTACGAGCTGACGCCGGAGGAGCGCGAGGCGATCCGCAAGCCGGATATCGGCTTGCTCTACGTGCTGGGCGTGAACGGCCAGATCCTCATGCATTTCGCGGCCTATCGCGGCTTCGAGTGGAACGCCTATCTCGAAGCCATGCGCGAGGGCGTGCGCCGGCACGGCCCGGTGCGCGCCGGCATCTACGCGCTGGTCGAGGAGTAGCGGTGCCGCTGGTCTTCGCGGGCGTCTGCAGCCATGCGCCGGGTATCACCGGCCGTGCCGAGCGCGCGGATCCAGCCCAGCGCGACACAGTCTATGCGGCGATGGAACGCCTGCGCTTGGCCATCGAGGCGGCGCGGCCCGACGCGCTCGTCGTGGTGGCCGCCGAGCACTTCGCCAATTTCTTCATGAACAATATGCCCGCTTTCGCCGTGGGCATGGCCGACCACTACGAAGGCCCGATCGAGGACGAGGCGTGGCTCCGGATTGCGCGCCGACGCGTGCCCGGACATCGCGCGCTCTCCGAGCGCCTGGTCGCGAGGCTGATGCACGAGGTCGACGTCGCTTACGCCGAGGAATGGCTGTTCGATCATGGCATCATGGTGCCGCTGCATTTTCTGACGCCGCGCTACGATCTGCCCGTGATTCCCGCGAACATCAATTGCCAAGGGCCGCCGTTGACGCCGCTGCACCGCGCTTATACCTTCGGCCGCGCGCTCAGACATGCGGCCGACGAGGTGCCGGAGCGCATCGCCCTCGTCGGCACCGGGGGCATCTCGCATTGGCCGGCGACACCCAACTCCGGCAAGATCAACGAGGCCTGGGACCGCGATTTTCTCGACCGCTGGACCGCCAATCGGCGCGAGGCGCTCATCGCCTACAGCGACGCTGAGATATACCGCGATGGCGGGCAGGGCGGCTTCGAGATCCGCACCTTCATCGCCGTCGCGGGCGCCGCCGAGGGCTCGACCGGCGAGATCTGGTGCTACACGCCGATTCCGATCTTCGCCGTCGGCTGCACGGTGGGCGTGATGAACTTGGCGGGGTAGCGCTGTCGCGAGAGCGCCCCCTCACCCAGCTTCGGCTAAGCTCGCCTCGCTCGCTAAGCCTACGCATCCCTCTCCCCGTCGGGGAGAGGATAGGTGAGGGGGTCGCTGATCAAACGACGTTGCGTGCCCGCAAATCTCTGATCGCCGCGTCGTCGTACCCGAGCCTGCGCAGCACCTGGTCCGTGTGCTGGCCGAGCTCCGGCGTGGCGGAACGAATCTCGGGGCGGGTGCCGTCGAAGGCTATCGGCTCGCCGACCAGCCGAATCTCGCCGAGCTTCGGATGCTCCACCCTCTGCGCGATGCCGAGATGCTGCACCTGCGGGTCGGCGAAGACCTGATCGATGCGGTTGACGGGACCGCAAGGCACGCCGGCACGGTTCAGCACCTCGATCCAGTCGGCGCAGCTCCGACGACTCGTGTAGTCCTCGATCGCCGCGTTGAGCTCGTCGCGATGTTGCGCGCGGCCGTCCTCGGTGCGGTAGCGCGGATTGTCGAGGAGCTCCGGAGCCTCGAGCGCGCGGCATAGCCGGCCGTAGAGCTCGTTGTTCGAGCCGGCGATGTTGATGTGGCCGTCCTTGGCGCGGAACAGCCCCATGGGAATGTTCTTGGGATGGTTGTTGCCGGCTTGGCCCGCGACCTGGCCCGCCATCAGCCAGCGCGTCGCCTGGAAATCGAGCATCGCGATCTGCGCTTCGAGCAGCGAGGTCTGCACCCAGTGCCCTTCGCCCGTGGTCTCGCGGTCGAGCAGCGCCATCAAGATCCCGATCGCCAGGAACATGCCCGACGTGAGGTCGGCGATGGGGATGCCGACGCGAACCGGGCCCTGGCCCGGCAAGCCCGTGATCGACATGAGCCCGCCCATGCCCTGGGCAATCTGATCGACGCCGGGGCGGTCGCGATAGGGGCCGGTTTGGCCGAAACCGGAAATGCTGCCATAGATGAGCCGCGGATTGATGGTGCGCAGAGTCTCGTAATCGATACGCAGCCGGCGCTTCACGTCGGGGCGATAATTCTCGACCACGACGTCGGCGGTCTCGGCGAGCCGGTAGAGCACCTGTTGGCCGGCCTGCTGCTTGAGGTCGAGCACCATGCTGCGCTTGTTGCGGTGCAGGTTCTGGAAGTCGTAGTTGTGCCGCGCGCCTGAGAGGTCGTCGCCGCCGGCGCCGGGCTTCGCCTCGACCTTGATGACGTCGGCGCCCCAGTCTCCGAGGATGCGCGCGCAGGTAGGCCCCGCCCGCGCGCGGGTGAGGTCGATCACCTTGAACCGGGAGAGCGGCAGCATGGTCATCGCAGGAACCTTGTCTGTGGTCGCCGCGAGTGTGCTGCGCGCGCCCGCGTCTGTCGATAGGCGAAACAGGATCAGAGCTTGTAGATCGTTTCGATCCGCCGCCGGATTGCGAGCCATTGAGCGCGGCCGACCGTGACCGGTGCCCGTGCGCCGAGACCGCGCGCCCAGACAGCTTTGATCGGCAGGGCTTTGGCCGCATCGAGGTCGACGCTGCCTGGCGGCGAGGCTAGATCGACGACCAGGGCACCCGGGCGCAACCGGCGCAGCAGCTGGGCGTCGACGATTTGGATCGGCACGGCCGAGACCAGAATGTCCAAGCCGGGAGCGACCGCACCGAGGCCATCGAAGTCGCGGGCGTTGATCCCCTGCACCGCCGCTTCTGCGCGCTGCACCGGATCGCGCGCGATAGCGTGCACGCGGGCGCCGAGCTTGTGGAGTGCTAACGCAAGCAGGCGGCCGAGCACGCCTTGGCCGAGCACGGCGATCTCCGCACCATGGAGAGAATGGTCCGTGTTCGCGATCAGCGTCGCGAGCACGCCCTCGACCACGCTGGGCGCACGCAACAGACGGGATTCCTGATCATGTTCGTAGGCGTGGATCGTGAGCGAGTGCCGCTCGGCCTCGCGTGTCAGTATTGTGTCCGCGCCGCCGCAGATGATGTGCCCGCCCGGTGTCATGCCGCTCAGCAGCGTTGTGTCGATACGGATGGGCTCTCGCAGGCTCGGCGCATAGAGACAGCCGTCCTTGATGCCCGCAATGGGAAACAAGGCGATCGATGCGCCGATCGTGGCCTCAGCCGCCGAGGCCGCCTTGGCGACGTCGGCAATTCCTGCATCGGGCCACGGGAAGCCGAAGGCGCGCACGGCGGCGCCGGTCGCGGCGGCAAGGCGTGCGATCTCCGCCTCGCGCGTGTCTCCGCCCACGATCGCGGTGGTGAGGTCGTGCCAGTGCCGGATCGGCGCCATCCGGTCTCTAGTCCGGAAACCGCGGAATCACTTTCTCACCGATGATCTCGATCGAGCGCATCACCTGCTCATGGGTGAGGTGGCCCGCCTGCAGCATGAAGATGAACTGGTCGACGCCGGCCTCGGCCCATTTCTCTATCTGCCGGCAGACCGTGTCGGCCTTGCCGCCGATCGCCATGGCATCCTCGATGAGCTCGTCGTTGCTGCGCTTGGCGATCTTGTCGGCGATCTGCTTGCCGCCCTCGTTCGCCGAGCCGAAGCGGTACTTGTTCACCTCGGCGTCGTTGTCGCCGTAGTACCAGCGTGCCGCCGCGCAGGCGAGCTCGCGTCCGCGGCGGTCTTCCTCGTCGAGGCAGGCGATCGCGAAGGCGCCGACGTGCTCGTTGGCGAACTTGCCCACATACTTCGATCGGTCACCGCTGCGGATGGACCGGCGATAGGCCTCGATCGCGGGTTTGGTCTCGGCGGGCGTGTTGCGCGTGACCCCGATCACGCCGACGCCCTGCAGGCCCGCGTACTCGTAGGTCTCGAAATTCGATGCAGCAACCCACAGCGGCGGATGCGGCTGCTGGATCGGGCGCGGTACGACGTGGCGCGCCGGCAGATCGAAGTGCTTGCCCTTGTAGCCGGGAAAGCGCTCGTGCTCGAACATGCCGAGCACGGCCTCCATCGCCTCGCGCCCGACCTCGCGGCCGAGCTTGGGATCGAAGCCCAAGCCCTCGACGACATAGCTCGAGGTGCCGCGTCCCGCGCCGAACTCGACGCGGCCGTTGCTGAGGATATCGACGGTCGCGACGCGCTCGGCGACATAGAAGGGATTGTGACAGGGCATCAGGATCACGGCGAAGCCGAGCCGCAACGTCTTGGTGCGCTGGCTTAAGGCCGCGAGCACGAGGTCCGGAGCGGAAGAGTGGCCGATCTCGGAGTAGAAATGCTGCTCGGTGATCCAGAAATACCGGAAGCCCGCTTGCTCGGCGGCAGCACCCTGGTCGATCGAATTCCAGAACGCTTCGCGCTCCGCGGTCGCGTGCCACGGGCGCGGCATCTGCAGCTGCGTCATCAGGCCGAATTTCATGGGCAAATCTTAAGGGCGGGCCGTTATTGCGTCCAAGGCATAAGGTGTATAGGTGTTATAAACGGATCGTCTCGACGTCGAACTACCTTGGAAACCCGCGCTCTCCGCTATTTTCAGACCGTCGCCGAGTTCGGCAGCTACAGCCGCGGATCCGAGTTCCTGCGCATATCACAGCCGGCGTGAGCCGGCAAATCCGCAAGCTCGAGGAGGGGCTGGGCCACGCGCTCTTCAAGCGGCACGGCCAGGCACCCAGGGCGCTTTCGATGCCGATCTACGCCACGGAGAGGTCGAGGCCGTGCTGTTCCGCCCGCGCGCCTACTGGCCGCTCGCCTTGGTGGCGCCCGCGCACGGGCCGCGCTCGGAGGTGGTGACTGCCTTCATCCGGACCCTTCGCACGGTGACGCGCGAACTCGTGGCCTCTGGCGCCTGGCCCGGCAAATCTCTTGATCCTCGGTAGCCTTATTGGGCGATGCTCGGGAAGAGGCGCTTGATCTCGGCGTTCTCGCGCGCTCTGCCCGGTTGTAGCCCCATATCTCCCGCAGCGTCCGGTGGCCGAGGAAGCAGCGAAACCTGTCCGTGGTCAATCCAACAATTCGCGAAGGACGCGGGACGTGGCGGTCACCGCGAGCAGGATCGGCGCGGCAATCCAGCGGTGCGCGATCTTCTTGGTGGCGGGCGTGTAGCTCATGCAATCCATGGCGACCAGGTCGGGTTTGCGCGCGGCGAGGCGCTTCGCGGCTTCCTCCGCGGCCGCGTTGTCCGCGCTCGGCTTCAGCACCTCCACGACGACGTCGACGCCCGGCCGCGAACGCTGCTCGCTCAGGATCTCCGCCTGCTCGGGAATCGGGATCAGCAGGCCGAGCCGGCCTCGGGGCAGCAGCGCACCCGCGAGCCCGTTCAGCACGCGCGAGGGAAACAGCACGCCGGCGTCGCCTGCCATCGGTGGAAATTCGCCGGTGCAGTTGAAGACCAGCACGTCGGCCCCGTCGCGCCGGAGGGCGGCGAGGGTGGCGGGCGCTCGCTCGGCCACGGCGCGCTTGGAGATCTTGACCTCGCGGCCGCTGGGCAGCGGCGTATAGAGCGAATCGGCGGCGCTCATGGGCGCACGGGCGTCGATCTCGGCGTCGCTCAACCCATCGAAGCAGCCGCGCAACACGATCCGCGTGTCCGGCGGCACGGCCGCCGCATAGAGCGCCTCGATCTCGGGCCTCGGCGCCTGGCCGATGACGGCGATGCCGAGCGTGCGCGCGGTCAAGGCTCAGGCTTCCGGCGGCGGTTTTGCGCCGGTGCGCTCGGTGATGAGCTTGTAGTGCTCGATCCGGCGGTGCTTCTCGAAATTGAAGATCGTCTGCTTGATGTAATTGCCGAAATCGAGATCGCAGGTGGCGGTGATGACCTCGTCGGCCTCGGTCACCGCCTGCGTCACGATCTCGCCGGTGGGCGCGATGATGCAAGAGCCGCCGATCATGCCGAAGCCGTCCTCCTTGCCGGCTTTCGCGGCGGCAAGGACCCAAGTGCCGTTCTGATAGGCGTTCGCCTGCATGGCGACGAGGTGGTGGAACATGCGCAGATGCACGGGCTCGTCGTGGTGGATGTTCTCGATCGGCGTGTTGTAGCCGAGCGCCACCAGCTCCACGCCCTGCAGGCCCATGACGCGGAAGGTCTCGGGCCAGCGGCGGTCGTTGCAGATGCACATGCCGAAGACGCCGTCCATGGTGCGCCAGACCTTGAAGCCCTCGTTGCCGACCTCGAAATAGCGCTTCTCCAGGTGCTGGAACGGCGCCTTCGACAAATGCTCGGAGTGGCCGGGCAGGTGGATCTTGCGATAGCGGCCGACCAGCTTGCCCTTGGGGTCGACCAGGATCGACGTGTTGAAGCGCCGCGTGCGGCCGGTCTCCTCCGTGAGCTCGGCATAGCCGAGATAGAAGCCGACGCCCAGCTCCTTGGCGGTCTCGAACAGGACCCGGGTCTCCGGGCCCGGCAGCTCGCGCTCGAAGTAACGGTCGATCTCCGCTTGGTCGGTCATCCAATAGCGCGGGAAGAAGGTGGTGAGCGCGAGCTCGGGAAACACCACGAAGCGCGCGCCGCCGGCATGCGCCTCGCGCAGCATCTCCAGGAGCCGGCGCACCACGGAGCGGCGATCGTCGGCGAGATGGACGGGTCCCATTTGGGCGACGGCGGCTCTGAGCTTGCGGGGCATGGGTTTTCTCCTGGCGACGGACGAGGCCATAGCAGCATTAGAAGGACCGCGGCGGCAAGCCTTGCGCGAGGCATTCCCGGCGCTAGAGTAACCCAAACAGCGGAGGATCGTCCCATGAAGAGCCAGTCGAGACAGCGCACGAGCGGCCTGACGCGGCGGAGCTTGATCCGTGCGGGTGCCGGCACCGCGGGGCTCATCGCCATGCCCGCGATCCTCCGCTTGAGCGCGCGCAACGCTTTCGCCGCCGATCCCAAATCGATCGTGAAGGTGGCGCCCGAGGTCGATCTCAAGGTGTTCGATCCCATTTGGACCACGGCCACCATCAGCTCGACCTACGGCTATCTCGTTTACGACACGCTGTTCTCGGTCAACATGAAGCTCGAGCCGAAGCCGCAGATGGTCGAGCGCTACGACGCCGACGACGACGGGCTTACGCACCGCTTCATGCTGCGCGACGGCCTCAAGTGGCACGACGGTTCGGCCGTCACCGCGAAGGATTGCGTCGCTTCGATCCGTCGCTGGGCCGCGCGCTTCGGCGAGGCCAAGATCATGATGGAGCGGACCGCGAGCCTCGATGCCACCGACGACAAGACCTTCGTGCTGAAGCTCAAGGAGCCCTTCGGGCCCGTGCTTCAGACGCTCGGCAATCCCATCCAGATCGCCTTCATGATGCCGCAGAAGGTCGCCGAGACCGATCCCTTCACCCAGATCACCAGCAAGATCGGTTCCGGCCCCTTCATCTTCGTGGAGGAGGAGTGGCAGCCGGGCGCGCGCGTCGTGTTCCGCAAGAACCCCGACTACAAGCCGCGCTCCGAGCCTTGCGACGGCTACACCGGCGGCAAGGTCGTGCATGTCGAGCGCGTGGAGTGGACGGTGATTCCCGATGCCGCCGTGCAAACCGCCGCGCTCACCACCGGCGAGCTCGACTACCTCACGAACCCCGTCGCGGACCAGGTGCGGCAGATGCGGAGCGACCCGAACATAACCATCGGAATCCTCGATCCGCTGGGCTGGCAGTTCCACATCCGCATGAACTCGCTGAATCCGCCCTTCAACAACGCGAAGGCGCGGCAGGCCGTGCAGATGCTGGTGGAGAGCCGACAGGAGGCTTACCTCTCCGCCACCGGCCAGACCGGCGATCTCGGCAAGGTGTGCCTGGCACCCTTCGTCTGCGGCTCGCCCAACGAGCTCATGACCGGCACCGACAAATTCCAGAAATACGAACCGGAGAAGATCAAGGCGCTCTTCAAAGAGGGCGGCTACAACGGCGAGCCTATCGTGCTGATGGACCCGACCGATCAGCAAAATCTGCATTTCCTGGCGCTGGTGTTGAACGAGCATCTGAAGGAGCTCGGCATCAACGTCGATCTCCAGTCCATGGACTGGGCGAGTCTGGTCGGCCGGCGCTCGATCAAGGCGCCGCCCTCGCAGGATCGCGGCGGCTGGAACATTTTCCCGACCGCCTGGCCCAGCAGCGCCATGATGGACCCGATCATCAACGCGCCCATCGACTCCAGTTGCGACGGCAAGAACTGGTTCGGCTGGCCCTGTGACGAGGCCATGCAGAAGCTGCGGCTCGACTACCTAGCGGCGCGCAGCGCGGATGACCGCAAGAAAGTCATGGAGCAGATCCAGCTCCGCTTTTTCGAGGAGGCGCCCTATGCCTACGCCGGTCAGTACTTCCCGCCCATCGCCTACCGCAAGGACCGCCTCAAGGGCGTCATCGGCATGGTGAGCCCGGTGTTCTGGAACCTGGAGAAGATCTCGGCGTAAAGGGTTGGTGCGTCCTTCGACGCGGGCCTAACGGCCCTTGCTCAGGATGAGGTGCAGGGGTGCTGCTGAAGCACTCCAAATTCCCTCATCCTGAGCACGCGAGCCGAAGGCGAGCGCGTCGAAGGACGCACGATGCTACTCCCGGTGCCACGTGCTTGCGCACCTCTCACCTGGATGGTGACGTCGATCCCCTCGTCCTGGAAGTAGCCCTTGTCCACCGTGACCATGATCGGCACCTGGCCGAACCAGGTGACCGAGCCCGTGAAATCGAGTTTCACGGGATCGGCGGCGCGCGCCGGTGTTTGGCCGCTCGCGAGCGCCAGCATCGCGAGCGCCGCGATTAGTCCGTTTCGGGATCTCCGCATCGAACCCTCCCCCGCGTTTCATGCGCCGCTTCGATTTGCCGCGCTCGAAAAAGCGCTAGGGTTGACGTGTCATGCGAGTCAAGGGCAGGTGGATCGCGCAATATCCGGCGTTCGATGATCCGGTTATGACGCCTATGAGATTTATGCCTTAGACGTGAAGACGCGAAGCGACGTACGCTATCAACGCGGCGGCGGAGATCATGGAGATGCGCGCATGCCAGCTGGCCTGGATTTGCCGGCGAGCCCGTTCTGGACGTTCACGCTGGTGGTCTATCAGAAGGATGGCGTCTCGCCAGCCTGTATCGCGCTGCAGGATCGGCTCGGTCTCGACGTGAATTTTCTTTTGCTCTGCCTTTACGCGGGCTCGCGCGGCCGCACGCTGAGCGCCGGCGACTTTGCGCGGAGCGAGGAGCGTGTGGCTCCTTGGCGGAAGAACGTGATCCATCCCCTTCGCGCGGTCCGCCGCTGGCTCAAGGAGCAGCAGCTGCTGGAAAAGGCGCCGAGCGATCAGCTGCGGCGGAGTGTGCTCGGACACGAGATCGAATCCGAAGGCGTGCAGCAACGGCTGATGGAGGCCGCGGTAACGATACCCGAGGGAGCCTCGAGCGCGTCCACGGCTGCGAAAAACCTCGTGGGGTATATTGGGTGGTCGCGAGTCAACCTCGGTGATTCCGACAAGGGGGATCTCGCGGTCTTGCTGTCCCAGGTCTTCCCGCCCTTGAGCAGGGACGCCGCGAAGGCCCTGCTGTAGACGCTTTAGCCCTGACGGGAGCCGATCCATGTCAAAGCACGATTTTGCCGCCGAGGAATTCTCGGAGCGGCTATCCCGCACGCGCAAAGCGATTGCCGACGCCGGCCTCGATTGGCTGATCGCGATCCATCCGGTCTCGATCCACTGGCTGATCGGCGCGGACGGCAAGAGCTACCAGGCCTTCCAATGCCTATCCATCTCGGCGAAACCCGGGCCGCTCGTGATGTTCACGCGGGAGTCCGAGCGCTACGAGTTCGAGGCGGACACGCTCGCCGACGAGGTCGTAGGCTGGGGCGGCAGCGAGCCCGCGGATCCCATCGAGGTCTTCCAGAAGCTCGTGGATCGTCTCGGTCTCCGCCGCGGACGCGTCGGTCTCGAGGTGCCGGCCTATTATCTGCACCCCCATCATTATGTTCGCCTGAAGGACATGCTGGGCGAGGCTCTGGTGGCCGAGCCCACCAATCTCATCAACACGCTCAAGATGGCGAAGTCGCCGCGGGAGCTTGCGCTCGTGCGGGAGGCGGGCCGGATCGCGGACATCGGCATGGATGCCTGCGCCGCGACATTCCGCGAAGGCCGTACCGAGCACGAGGTCGCCGGCGCGATCTACCAGGCCATGATGGCCGCGGGCAGCGGTCTTGCGGGCAGTACACTCAATTTCGTCTCGGGCGAGCGATTGAGCTTCAGCCATGGCGCGCCGACGCTCCGAAAGATCCGGCGCGGCGACGGCGGCAATGTGGAATTCGGCGCCGCCTACAAGCGATACACCAAGACCATGGGCCGGCAGCTGAGCCTCGGTAAGCCGTCGGCGCGCATGAAAGAGATCTATGGCATCGTCCGGGCTGCGGGCGACGCGATGATCGCCGAGATCAAGGCGGGCGTGCCCGCGATCCGGCCGCACGAAGCCGCCAAGCGCGTCATCGCCGACGCTGGCTACGACCGCTACCGCATCCACACCTCGGGCTACGGCATCGCACCCGGCTTCCCGCCGGCCTGGGGCGAGCCCATCAACATGTTCGGCGGCAGCCGGGACACGCTCCAGGCGGGCATGGTGGTCTCTATCGAGCCGCCCATCTTCATCGGCGAGGAAAAGATCGGCGCCCGCATCATCGACAACGTGATCGTCACGGAGACCGGCTGCGAGCCGCTGACACGCTGGTCGCGAGACCTCATCGTGGTGGACTAGGTCACAAACTCATAAACGGGATTCCATTTCGTAGCGCGGTGTGATTCAAGCTCCTTGGAGGAGCCATCATGA